>Ga0105104_10000140_pt1 | contig 50989 bp, 44 predicted proteins | sample PPLLaktember2015_3_FD_87034 | JGI IMG/M metagenome (GOLD analysis project Ga0105104, IMG submission 87034) | Freshwater sediment microbial communities from Prairie Pothole Lake near Jamestown, North Dakota, USA - PPLs Lake P7 Core (6) Depth... | ecosystem: Environmental > Aquatic > Freshwater >... | reverse complement strand
GCCCCCATCGATCGCGCCGGCATCCGGAGCACCGCCATCCTGCCCGCCGTCGTCGGCTCCGCCGTCCGGCGCTCCACCGGCGTCCGCGCCCCCATCGGTCAGGCCACCGTCCGGAACACCGCCGTCGGTCGCCCCACCGTCGTTCACGCGGGTAGACCCGCCTCGATCGGGGCCGTTCCCCGAGGGGCCGTTACATCCGCCTGCCAGCCCGAGCGCGACGAGGATCACCAGGCGCAACCGCATGGCACGAAGCCTGCGCCCGTGACCGGGGTCTGCCAATGGCGGTCGTGGGGCCAAATCCTGAAATCGTCAAACGGCGTCTGGCTTGACACTCCACGCGGACCGTCTTCAGTCTCGGGCGGCCCAACAGCTCGGACACCTCGGTCACGCAACGGGCCCGCCGCCTCTCGTGAGGAATGGGGGTTCACATGCGCCGTGCGTTCGTGGCCGTCCTTCTCGCCACCGCTGTCTCCGCCTGCGGTGGCTCCGACCCGATCGGGGACTGCAAGACCCTGATGGAGCTGGCCTGCAACAAGGCGTTCGAGTGTTTCCCCACGGGATCCCAGCAGCTCTACGGCACCGTCTCGGATTGCATCGCGAACCGGACCGCTCAGACCTGCACTCCCGAGAGGACGGCCTGCCCGACCGGGTACAGCTTCAACTCGGGCAACTCGAAGAGCTGCATCGACGACTACCGAAACTCATCCTGCGACGACCTCGGGAACGGCATCGTTCCCGCGAGCTGCAACCAGGTCTGCACGCGCTGATCGCACCCCGCCGATACCGACTCCTCCATCGGCGCCTGCCCCGGGGCGAGCGCTCTCGCCGGGCCGAGCCGAACTGGCCCCTCACACCGTGCTCGGGCATTCTCCCCGTGGGGTGACATCGATGAGACGAGCAATCGCGCTGACCTGCTGGTTGCTGGGAGCAGCCTCCGGGGGCGCCCTGGCCGCGGACGCGAGCGAGGGCGCCGCGGTACAGGCGGCCGAGGCGTGGCTGAAGCTGATCGACGCCGGTCGGTACGGTGCTTCGTGGGACGAAGCCTCGGCGATGTTCCGGAAGGCCGTGTCCCGGGCCACGTGGGAGAAGCAGGCGGCGGCGGCACGCGAGCCGCTGGGAAAGCTCCTCGACCGAAAGCTCGCCTCGAAGCAGCTGATGCACGAGCTGCCCGGCGCGCCCGACGGGACCTACGTGGTGCTGACCTTCGACACCCGCTTCGAGCGCAAGGAGCACGGCCGCGAGACGGTGACCATGATGCTGGAGGGCGATCGATTCCGTGGCGCCGGCTACTTCATCCGTTGACGGCGAGCTCGGGCTCGGCCCCGATTCTGCGCTCCTGGTCCTGACCGGCGCGGGAGTGTCCGCGGAGAGCGGGCTTCCCACCTACCGGGGATCGGGAGGGCTCTGGCGCTCGCATGCGTTCGAGCGCCTCGCGTCGCCCGAGGGGTTCCACGCCGACCCCGCGCTGGTGTGGCGCTTCTACTCCGAGCGACGCGAGGCGGCGCTTCGCGCCCGACCGAACGCCGGGCACCGCGCGCTGGTCGAGGTCGAGCGCCGCATGGGCCAGCGCTTCCTGCTGGTGACCCAGAACGTGGACGGGCTGCACCGGCGGGCGGGGAGCGAGCGGCTGATCGAGATCCACGGGCGGCTGCTGGGCACCCGGTGCTCGCGCTGCCGCCGGCCCGAGACGACGGACGAGACCGCCTATGCGGAGGGAACCGTCCCTCCCTGCGAGCAGTGCGGCGGGCTGCTGCGTCCGGCGGTGGTGTGGTTCGGGGAGGCGCTCGATCCGGCGCACCTCGAGGCGGTGGACGAGTTCCTCGAGCGCTGGCGCGGAGGGCGACTGGTGTTCCTCGCCGCCGGCACGTCCGGAGCGGTGTGGCCGGCGGCCGGCTTCGTGGACCTTGCTCGGGCGCGCGGCGCGGAGACCTGGCTGGTGAACGCGGAGCGGGCGGACAACGCCGGCCGCTTCGACCAGGTCCGGCAAGGCCCGAGCGGGACGCTGCTTCCGTCCCTGCTCGGGGTCTCCAAGACGACGTGACTGACCGGGGCTAGCCGAGCCCGCCGGGCGGATGTCCGACGCGCACGGTGTTCGGCCCCACGGCGACGTGCGAACGCGAGAGCCAGTGGCAGCGCGCGCAGTAGCTGTAGCTGGTGCCAGGAGTCATCCGCACGGCCAGCTCCCCACCGCACAGCGGACAGCCGGTGGGAAGGGTGAAGTCGGCGGTCTCCTCCTGACGATCGGTGCCGTTCAGCATGGACATTGACGTAACGCAGGACGGGAGCCGCGCAACCCACCAGAAGGACTCGACCTTCGAGGTCTCCCGAGCACGCCCGTCCCCGGCCGAGCGCCCGGCGTCCGCCGCTCGGGGTCTAGTCGCTCCGGAACCTCACCGGGGTGAACTCCGCCTGGAAGGCCTGCCCCGAGTCGATGATTCCGTTCGACTCCAGCTTCCGGATCAGGTTCCGGATCTTGAACTGCCATCCGGGCCACAGCCGGCCCTTCTCGTACATCGCGTGGTACTTCACCGGGTTGGGGATGATGGTGGCGAGGAATGCCGCCTGCTGCACGCCGAGGTTGCGCGCGTTGACGCCGAAGTAGTGCCGCGAGGCCTCGCCGAGACCGTAGATGCCCGGGCCCCACTCGATGATGTTCAGGTAGATCTCCATCAGCCGCGCCTTGGGGAGCGAGGCTTCCAGGGCGAGGGTGAAGAGCGCCTCGCGGACCTTCCGGGCGAAGGTCCGCTCTCGCGAGAGGAAGAGGTTCTTCGCCAGCTGCTGGGTCAGCGTCGAGGCGCCCCGCACGCGGCTGCCCTCGGCGGCGTCGATGAGGCTCTCCTTCATCTCGTCGAAGTCGAAGCCGGGGTGGAACCAGAAGCCGGCGTCCTCGCTGGTGGTGACCGCGCGCGAGACGTACCGGGGCAGATCGGAGATGGGAACGAAGTTCGGGTTCTGGGGGCCGACCCAGATCTCCCGGGACCGCCCGCTGGCATCGACCGGCCGGTAGATGAAGGCACCCCGGAGGAAGAACGGCGTCGCCTTCGAGGCGGCCCGCAGCCCGGTGAGATCGAGCTTCACGTCGAGCACCCACTGCTCGGGATCGCGCACCGGGCCGGAGACGCGCACCCGGGCATCGAGCAGGCCGGGGATGCGCGGAGCCTCGTCCCCCAGGCTGAACTGCGGCGGGAGCGCGTCGACCGCGTCCTGGTAGCGGAGCTGGTCCACCCGGGCCTCGGCGCGGAAGCGCGGAACGCGGGTGCCCTCGTACACGCCCTCCACGTTCACGCGGAGCGAGTCGTTCTCCCCGAAGCCGATGTGCCCGTCACGGAGCCGGACCTCGCGGCGGCCCCGGTCCCAGTCCACGGTGCCGGCGCCCGACAGACGCCAGGGTCCCACGGGCTCGGACGCCAGCCGGCTGCCCTCGAGGAACAGCCCGTCGATGCGTCCAGAGACCTCCAGCTCGCCGCGCTTGAGGTCGGCCGGGAGGAGGCCGTTGATTCGCGCGGTCACCGAGCCCGCGGTGGCGCGCACGCCGACGCGCTGCCCCAGGAGCTCGATCAGGGGCCGCAGCGGCATCCCCTCGAGGCCCGCCTCCACCTGGAAGGGCTGTCCGCGCGCCCAGCGGACGACGGACCGCGCCTCGCCTCCCCCATCGCGCTGGACGGCCACCTCGAGCACCCGCGCCGACGCCCCGCTCGACACCTCCACCTGCGCATCCCAGGCGCCGAGGTCGAGCGGGTGCCCGTCGTGGCTGGACACCAGCTCGATGCGGAGGTCCTGCACCTCGAGCCGCGGGAGCCGCGCCGCGGAGCCGGACGAAGGGGTTTCCTTCCCCGGAGCGGCAGGCGTCGCCTTGAGTCGCCTGCCGAGGGCACGAAGCCCCTCGAGCTGGGTGCCCGGCCGCAGCACGACGGTCTTCATCTGCACCAGGCCGGGCTCGAGCCGTCCGGCCAGCAGCGCGGTCCACCGGGGTCGGACCCGCACCCGCTCCATCTCCAGCACCACCGGCGAGCCTGGCTCGGGCGAGATGCGCACCGGCCCGAAGCTGAGCCGGAGGCTCCAGTCCACCTCGCTGTGGCTTCCCAGCTCGACGCCGCCGAGCCGCACGGAGAGCGCCGCCTCCACCCGGTCCCGGAGCCGCGAGCGCACCGCGGTGGAGTTCAGGATCGAGTGCAGCACCGTGAGCGTGGTGAGCAGCGCGAGGCCGATCACCGCCGCGCGCTGAAGCCACCGCCTGCGCCGGGAACGCCGTCGTGCACGGGGCGGACGCGGCACGGGTGTGCGCGTCCACGCTGAGCTCGTCGGCGTGGATGGGGCAGGTTTCATCGTCGGCGGGTACGTCGAGAATCCTAATGTCCCGACGGGACTTGCGTCTGCCCAACCGTCTGGTCCTGGGGCACACTCCCGGCCGAAAGTTCCCTTGCGCGTGCACACATGGTGGGCGTTAGGGTGTCGTCATGACGACCCGCGCCCCCATCACCTTCGTGGCCGCCGTGGGACTCTTCGCCCTGGCCGGCTGCAACCAGTACGACCAGCTCATCGCCAAGGATCAGGTCGCCGACGCTCGGTGGGCGGACTACCAGGCTCAGCTTCAGCGGCGATCCGACCTCGTCCCCAACCTGGTGGCCACGGTGAAGGCCTCGGCGCAGCACGAGGAGAAGACGCTGTCCGACGTCGCCGAGGCGCGCGCCCGGGCGACGGGCATCACCCTGAGCGCCGAGGACCTCCAGGACCCCGAGAAGGTGGCGGCGTTCCAGAAGGCGCAGGACCAGCTGCGGGGAGCGCTCTCACGGCTCCTGGTCGTCAACGAGGCCTATCCCGACCTCAAGGCCAACGCGCAGTTCCACGCGCTCCAAGTCCAGCTCGAGGGGACCGAGAACCGCATTCTCCGGGCGCGCGAGCAGTACAACGACGCGGTGCGCGACTACAACACCGAGCTCGGGAAGATCCGCGGGGCGGTGGTGAAGCGGGCCACGGGCGGGACGTTCAAGCCTCGCGTGTACTTCCAGGCCTCATCGGACGCCCAGCAGGCGCCCAAGGTGACCTTCTGATGCCGAGGCGGGCCTGGGGCCCGCTCTGCGCGACCCTGCTCCTCCTCGTCACCGGTTCTGCACGGGCCTTCAACGTCCCGAAGCAGACCGACTACGTCACCGACACCGCCAGCGTGCTCAGCACGGCCGAGCTTGCCGACCTCGACAGCCGGCTCGGCGACTACGAGCGGAAGACCAGCAACCAGATCTTCGTCCTGGTCACGGCCTCGCTGCAGGGCGAGCCCATCGAGGACGTCGGCTACCAGCTCATCCAGACCTGGCGTCCCGGACAGAAGGGCAAGGACAACGGGGTGGTGCTGATCATCGCCACCGGCGAGCGCCGCATCCGGATCGAGACCGGCAAGGGTGTGGGCGGTGACCTGACCGACCTCCAGTCCAACGACATCATCCGCCGGCGCATCGCTCCCCTGATGCGCGAGAACCGGGTGCACGACGCCATCCTCTCCGGCATCGACGGCATCGCCGAGGCGCTCTCGGGCAGCGGCACCACCGCGCGGCGGCGGCCCGGGCCGGGTCCGGCGGCGGCTCCCCAGGCTCCGGTGGTGCTGCCGCACTGGTTCGACCTCTGCTTCTGGGGCTTCGTCCTCTTCGTGGTGGTGATGCTCCTGCTCCGTGCCAGCCGGCACCCTCGCCGCCGCACGTACTGGGGCGGGCCGCCCTTCATCGGTGGAGGGTGGGGAGGCGGAGGCTGGGGTGGAGGTGGAGGCGGCGGCGGAGACGGCGGAAGTGGCTTCTCCGGCGGAGGCGGCGGCGAAGGCGGCGGGGGCGGTTCGAGCGAGAGCTACTAAAAAAAAAACGAGGCGCCGTGGGGAGGGGAGAGTGTACCCACGGCGCCCCGTGGCCCCAGGACAGCAGGCCGCCTCGACCTCGCGCTCCGGCCATTGCAGTCGCCATGCCGGGCGACGAGCGGCGATTTGTCTGGGACAAGGGCACCAGCAGCCGCGGGTGCAACACGTTGCACCCCACCCCGGTGTTGCACCCTGGGGTTGCACCCCGGTGTTGCACCCTGAGCGGGCGTGAGCGCGTAGACGGGCCGGTCGATCGGTCCTTGCGACCCGCCCGTCGGTCTCCGCCGTCAAGCGGCGCGGAAGCTCGCGGGGTCCAGGTGGAAGCGGCGGCACCAGCGCTGGATCTGCATCCGGGCCACGCCCAACTGCCGCGCCACCTCGCTCACGTTGCCGTGGTGGGCCCGCAGAAGCTCGATGAGCTCGGTCCGGCGCGAGACGTCCGCCTCGCTGAGCGGGCGGACAGTGCGGCCGGCCATCGGATCGGGCCGTGCCTCGGGCGCGGTGCGCACCGGCTCGGGCAGATGAGCGAGCTCGATGCGTCCCTCGCCGGCCAGCGCCACCGCCAGGGCCAGCGCCTTCTCCAGCTCGCGGACGTTGTGCGGCCAGCTCCAGCGGAACAGGGCCCGGGCTGCCTCCCGGGAGAAGCGCACTCCGGCCGGAGCACCGGCGCGGCGGAGCAGCGTGGGGATGAGCAGCCCGAGATCGGCCCGCCGGTCCCGGAGGGGCGGAAGCTCCACCTCGAGCCCGGTGAGCCGGGCGAAGAGATCGCTCCGGAAGATCTCCTCCTCCACCAGCGCGGACAGGTCTCGGTGCGTGGCGGTGACGACGCGGAGGTCCACGCGGACGGGCTGCGCCGCGCCGACCGGCTGGACCTCGTTCTCCTGGAGCACCCGGAGCAACTTCACCTGGAGGATTGCCGGCAGCTCTCCCACCTCGTCGAGAAGGAGCGTTCCTCCGCTCGAGACCCGCACCAGCCCGGGGCGGTCCTCGACGGCACCGGTGAACGCGCCGCGCCGCACACCGAACAGCTCGCTCTCCGCCAGCTGCTCGGGGAGCGCGCCGCAGTTCACCGCCACGAACGGGCCGGTGCGCCCGGACCAGGCGTGGAGAGCGCGCGCGGCGAGCTCCTTCCCGGTGCCCGTCTCGCCCTGGAGCATCACCGGCACCCGGGTGGGCGCCACCCGGGCCAGCGCCGACCATCCGGCGAGCAGGTCGGGGTGGAAGCTCTGGCAGCCAAGCTCGACCGCGCCGGCCGGGAGCGCGGGGACCGGCTCCTCGGCACCGTGCTCGTCGAAGACGAAGAAGGTCTGCCCGCACTCGATGGCGTCGCCCGGGTTGAGCACCGCGCGGCGCTGAGGCGTTCCCTGGACGCGGAGCCCGTTCTTGCTCCCTGCATCCTCGATGACCCACCTTCCGAGGACCCGCCGCAGGCGCGCGTGGAGGGCGGACATCCGGTCGTCCGGGAAGCTCAGCCGGACGACACCGGCGGGCGCCTCGGGCGGCGCGCGGCCCAGCCACACCTCTCCGGTGCCGCTCAGCTCGATCGCGCGCGGCGGCTCGAGGGGCCGGTCACAGGCGAGCGCGATCACCAGCTGGCTGGTGCGCGCGGGCCGGGACGACGGCCGGCCATCCGTCTCGGACCTGGTGACGATGGAGCGGGACACGTCAGAAGCCGATAGCGGTCGGCCCCGTGTACTTCAAGGGGGCAGCCCCAGCCCGTCCCTCCTGGTCTCGACGGTCAGGTTGCCGCGTGGCTTGCCGATCGGCCCCTCTCGCAGGGAGATCCAGTCGGTCACCTGGGCGCGCAGCTCGAGCAAGGAGACGTTCGCGTCCAGACCTGCCACCGACTCGAGCTCGGCCTTGCTCTGGCGGGCCAGGCTGAGGGCGCGGATCTGCGCCTGCTCGGCGTCGCTCGAGTTCCAGATCGCCTGGGCGAGCGCGAAGCGGGTCTGGGCGATCTCCGGGGGGCTCCGGTTGTGCCGGATCTGCTGCTCGAGGCGGCGCTCGATGGCGGCGATGGTCTCGCCCGTGGGGTCCACGAAGTCGGGGCCCGACCCGTACGGAGTGGCCGCGGACGCGACCTGAAGAGGCAAGGCGGACGTGCCGACGGGCGCGGAGGGGCCGACCCCTCCCGCGGCCGGGTTCGGGGAGAGCGCCAGGAGCGGCCCCCCGGCCGTCCCCTCCCGCGGCTCGCTCAGGGCGCGGTAGAGGGCCTGGAGGAGTCCACGCAGCTCGGCGAGCTTGTCGAGATCCAGCGCCGGTCCCTCGCCGGACGCTGCCGTCGTCCCCGGTGGCGGGTGACCGATGACCAGCACCTCCGGCCTCTGCACGCCCGGAGCGGACGGAGCGGCGAGCGGGCCGGCCTGGCTCGCGGCCGCGGTCCGCGCGGACGTCCAGCTCTCCCGGATGAGCGGTCCGCCGACCGGGAGCGCCACTGCGCTGGCCTGCGCGACCACCGGTTCGGCCGGCTCCACGGTCTCGATCTGGAATTCGTAGGCAGGAGGCAGCCACGGGGCGGCCTCGGCGCGGGCCACCGGCGTGGCGCTCCCCCGGGCCATTGCCACGACGAGCAGGACCGCAGACGCGGCGACGGCCAGCGATCCACCGAGCGTGCTCGAGGCGTGCACCCCGGGAGCGGCGAGCGCGTCGATGAGCGGGGAAAGCGAGGCCGGCCTCCGGGCGCGATCCGGGCTGAGCGATGCGGTGAGCGCACGACGGAGGCGCGGGGGGACGGCCGGGGAGCGCGGAACCTCGACCGCAGGGCCGCGCGCCAGCCTCGCCTCGAGCGCTTCGCGCGACGTCCCGCGGCTCCCGTACGGACGGCACCCGAGGAGCGCCTCGTGGATGGCCACCGCGAGGCTGAACTGGTCCGCGCGCGCATCGAGCGGCTCGCCCCGGTGCTGCTCGAGAGGCATGTACCCCGGCGTGCCGGGCCGCAGCGTCTCGTGCGCCGGAGCAGGGACGCTGCTTCCGGTGGTGATGGCCAGCCCCAGGTCCGCCACGCGGAGCCGGCCATCCCGCCCCAGCAGGAGGTTCTCGGGCTTGACGTCCCGGTGCACCAGACCCGCGTCATGGATGGCCTGCAGCCCGCGCGCGGCCTGGAGGAACATGCCGCGGATCTCCGCGGGGCTCCGGGGAGCGCGGTCGAGCCAGCTCCGCAGCGTTTCGCCCTCCACGTGCTCGAGGGCGAGGTAGACCTCGTTCTCCCAGGTCCCCACGTCGTGGACGGCGAGCACGTTGGGATGGGACACCCGGGCGAGCGCCTGGGCCTCGGAGACCAGCCGCTCGCGCCGCGCCTCCGGGTCCTTCCCCGCGGGGCGGAGGAGCTTCAGGGAGACGCGCCGGTCCAGGGCGAAGTCGTGCGCGCGGTACACAACCCCCATGCCGCCGCTGCCCAGGCAGTCCAGCACCACGTAGCGTCCGAGGGTGGCCCCCCGGGGGAGGCGCGGGACGGGCCCGCCCACCCCGTCATCGGGCGTGGCGCTCGCCGTGCGTCCGTCGGCGGACGCCGGACGACACACCTCTCCTGACGGGGCCTCGCGAGCCATTGCTGTCTCCCGGAGGAAACGGCGCCCGAAATCTACCCCGCGCCGCTCGGGAGCGGCAAACGCCCCCGTTCACCGCCCGACGACCGGAACGGGCCGGCTGGCTGCATTTCCTGCATCACCCGGCGGACACACAGGGCGTCCGGGGGCGCTGATAGGGTCCAGACCCCCCGTGCTCAACGGCATCTTCCTCGTCCTCATCGCGGGCTCCGTCCTCACGGCAGCCTTTCGCGGCACCATGCCCCGGGTCACCGAGGCCTCCCTCACCGCGGCCAAGGCCTCGGTGGATCTGGCGCTCGGCCTCATCGGCCAGATGGCGCTCTGGCTGGGGATGATGGCCATCGTCCGTGAGGGTGGACTGCTTCGTTCCATCGCTCGCGGCCTCCGTCCGCTGATGCGGCGCCTCTTCCCGGAGGTCCCCGATGACCATCCGGCGATGGGGTCGATGATCCTGAACCTCGCGGCGAACATGCTCGGGCTCGGCAACGCCGCCACGCCCTTTGGCCTCAAGGCGATGACCGAGCTGAACACCCTGAACCGGTACCCGGGCGTGGCGACGAACTCGATGGCACTCTTCCTGTCCATCAACGCCGCGGGGGTCGCCATCCTCCCGCTCGGCGCGGTGGCGGTGCGGGCGGCGCTCGGCTCGAAGGACCCCGCCGGAATCGTGCTGCCCTCGTTCCTCTCCACCTTCTCGGCGGCGCTCACCGCGGTCGTGGTGGCGAAGCTGCTCGAGAAGAGGGCCCGCTTCCGACCCGAGCGCTACACCCCGGAGCCCGGGAAGGAGTCCACCGCGGCGGCAAAGGGGCCCGATGCCGCGGCCCTGGAGAAGGCGGAGCAGCTGGCGGTGGACCATGCCCCGGCGAGCCCCCGCCGTCGGGCGATCGCCCTCGGCCTTCTGGCGCTCTTCCTGGTGGCCCTGGTGCGCGAGGCGGTGCGGGTCCGGGCCGAGCATCCGGGGTTCGATTGGGTCCGGGTGCTCATGAGCGAGTGGACCCTCCCCACCATCATGCTGGCGATCGTGCTCTTCGGCCTCGCCCGCCACGTGAAGATCTACGAGGTCTTCATCTCCGGGGCGAAGGAAGGGTTCCAGATCGCCATCGTGATCATCCCCTTCCTGGTGGCCATCCTGGTGGGCATCGCGATGTTCCGCGCCTCGGGGGCGATGGACACGCTCATCGGGGTGCTCTCCCCGGTCACTTCCCGGCTGGGCTTTCCCGCCGAGGCACTCCCCATGGCGCTCATCAAGCCGCTGTCCGGTAGCGGCGCGCTGGGGGTGATGAGCGAGACGATGAAGACCTATGGTCCCGACTCGTTCATCGGGTACCTGGTCTGCCTCCTCAACGCAGGAACCGAGACCACCTTCTACGTCCTGGCGGTCTACTTCGGCAGCGTCCAGGTCCGGGTGATGCGCCACACGCTCCTGGCGTGCCTCTCGGCGGACCTCGCCGGCTACGTGGCTGCGACCAGCCTCTGTTACCTCTTCTTCGGCTGGGCGACCCGGTAGGTCAGGGTCAGGGCGGCCGCCGCCCAGAGCCACGTCGGCGGTTCTCAGAGCAGCACCGTCGTCGGGCTAACGGCGGCCGCAACACAGTCGGCGCGGCCGCCGCCCAGAGCCACGTCGGCGGTTCTCAGGGCCGCACCGTCGTCGGGGTCAGGGCGGCCGCAGCGCCCGCTCCACGGCAGCGAAGGTGGCGTCCGGGGCGTCCACGTGCACCCAGTGGCCGGCGCCGGGGATCTCCTCCAGGGTGACAGCGGGGGCGAGCGTGCGGATGCGCTCGCGGGCCGCGGGCTCGACCGTCGAAGAGGCGCCGCCAACGATGAAGGCGAGCCGGTGCCCCGGCGGAACCGAGGTCACGACGTCCCAGTCGTCCTCGGCGAGGACGCTCTCGTAGAGCGACTCGAGGCCCGCCAGGTCCAGGGAGAGCACGAATCTTCCGCCTTGCGGCTGGAGCGCCATCGCCAGCCACTGGGCGATCGACCGGGGCTGTCCGGCGGCCTCCACCGCGGTGACGAACTCGGTGCGGGTCGCGTACGTGCGCGGCAGCCTTGCCAGGAGCGCGAGGATCTCGCGGCTCTGCTCCGCGCCGAGGTCGTCGGGACGGGGCGAGGGCGAGGCGTCGATCACCACCGCGCGCGGGAAGCGGTGACCGCTCGCGCGCTGCAGGGCGAGAACCACCTTCGCTCCGAGGGAGTGTCCCACCAGCGCCTCCACGGGCCCTGGCAACGCCGGCAACAGCGCGAGGACGTCGCCGGCCGCCGCACCAACCGCGTGTGGTGGGTCGAATCCCGTGGACGAGTCGCCATGCAGACGCAGATCGACCAGCACCGCCCCCCAGGTCGGGTGCGTCTCCACCCACCTCCTCCCGAAGGAGCGCCAGTTTCCACCACGTCCGAGGAGCCCGTGGAGGAAGAGGACCCAGCGCTCGGGCGGGTTCGGACCCGCGGTCAGCTCGGTGTGCGCGAGGGTGGCCATGGCTCCCAGGGAACTAGCACGGGGGGGTGGGCCTGCTAAGGTGGAGCCCCTTGTCGACGACTGCCGAGTTCGAGGCGGAGTGGCGCCGCTCTCGACCCTCCAAGCTCCCCTGGATCCTCCTCGTGGCCGCGGTCGTCGTGGGCGGCTGGAGCTCCTGCACCCTGAAGGGGGCCAAGGACGAGGCGGAGAACGCGCTCAGGAAGGAGAGCGAGCGGTCCGCCGCGCTCGAGAACAAGGTGAAGGAGCTGGCGAAGACCCAGGCGACGCTGGAGCTGAAGATCCGCGACCTGGAGCGAGAGAAGGCGCTGCTCGCGGAGCGGAAGGTCGAGCCGGTGAAGGTGGAGGACCCCAAGGCGGCGGCGAAGAAGCCCGCCCCCACCCCCGCCAAGGCGACCACCACCGCGAAGAAGACGACGACGGCGACGACGAAGAAGAAGACGCGCTAGGCAGCAGGCGCAGCCTCCGCGGCGTCAGCGCGGGACGAGGAGCCGACGCCGAAGCGCCCCGATCACCATCGGTCCGCTTCCCGGTTCGAGCAGGAAAGGGACCCGGGCCCAGCCCCTGAGCTCGGGACGCAGGAGGATGGCAATGGTGCCGCCGATGCCGCCGACCAGGGGGACGCCTGAGGCGGGCCGGCCCGTGGTGACGAAGCGAAACGATGATCGCCGCGTTCCCCATCGCGACGAGCACGAAGAACGCTGCCGGCAAGTAGAAGCTGACGATCCCGGGCGTGAGGCGCATCCCGTCCAGGATGCCTCATCCGGCCCGCTGCCGCGGCTCGTCTCCCAGAATTCCCCGCAGGACCGGCGCGGTCGCGGTCGCGGCCCGGGCCACCTGGGCCGGCGTTCCGTGGGCGACGACCCGTCCGCCGGCCTCGCCGCCCTCGGGTCCCAGCTCCACCACGTGGTCCGCTGCGGCGATCACCACCGGATGGTGCTCGATGACCACCAGCGTGTCCCCGCGCGCCACGAGCTGGTCGAGCACCCGGAGGAGCTTCGCCACGTCGGCGAGGTGAAGCCCGGTGGTCGGCTCGTCGAGCACGTAGAGCGTGGGCTCGTGCCGCGCGGTCGCGGTCAGCTCGGCGGCCAGCTTCAGCCGCTGGGCCTCGCCGCCGGAGAGCGTGTGACTCCCCTGCCCCAGCTGGAGATAACCCACACCCAGCTCCGAGAGGCAGCGCAGCGGCCCTGCGACTCGCGGCAGCGAGGAGAACACCTCCAGCGCCTCGTCCACCGTGAGCCGCAGCGCCTCCCCCACGTTGAGCCCGCGCCAGCGAACCTCGAGCGTCGCCGGCTCGAACCGCGCACTGCCGCACGCCTCGCACGGAGTGGTGACGTCGGGGAGGAAGGACATCTCGTGGCTGATGGCCCCCTGACCGGCGCAGCTCTGACAGCGGCCCCCACCCGCCGCGTTGAACGAGAAGCGCGTCGGGCTGAACCCGCGAGCCCGCGCCTCGGGCGTCCCGGCGAATACCCGCCGCAGCTCGTCCCAGACGCCCAGGAAGGTCGCGGGCACGCTCCGCGGCGTCCGGCCGATCGGGGACTGGTCCACCGCCAGCACCCGCCGCAGCGGCCCGATCCCCGTGAGCCGGCGGAACGGACCCGGAGGAGGCGTGGTCCGGCCCAGCGCCTCGCGCACCGCGGGAAACAGCACCCGCCGCACCAGCGTGCTCTTGCCCGAGCCGGACACGCCCGCCACCACCGTCATCCGCCCCAGCGGCAGCGACAGGTCCACGCCGCGGAGATTGTGGCAGCGCGCCCCCTCGAGGCGGAGCCAGTCCCGAGCTGCCGGACGCATCGGCCGCAGCCCGCGCACCGGGAGGTGCAGTGCGCGCGCCGTGGGCGAGACCTCGGAGGAGAGCACCTCGGACGGCGGGCCCTCGGCGACGATGCGGCCTCCCAGCCGCCCTCCACCGGGCCCCAGGTCCACCAGGTGGTCCGCGGCCCGGATCGTGTCCAGGTCGTGTTCCACGACCAGCACCGTGCTTCCGGTGTCGACCAGCGTCCGCAGATTCTCCAGCAGCCGCCCGGTGTCGCGCGGGTGGAGGCCGATGGTCGGCTCGTCCAGCACGTAGAGCGCGCCGGTGAGCCCGGCGCCCGCCTGCGCCGAGAGCCGCAGCCGCTGCATCTCTCCGCCGCTCAGCGTCGCCGCCGCCCGGTCCAGCGAGAGGTAGCCGAGGCCCACCCGCTCGAGGAACTCGAGGCGGCGCACCAGCTCGCCGAGCGCCGCGGCGCCGATGCGGGCGGCGTCTCCCGAGAGCGACCAGCCGCGGACCTCCTGGAGCGCGCGCACCACCGGCTGCTGCACCACCTCCGCGTAGCGGCGGCCGAAGAGCCGCACCGCCCGGGGGATGGGCTGGAGACGCGTTCCCTCGCAGGTGGGGCACGGGTCGTTGCCCTCGCCGTCGACGTCCCCCGACTCGAGCCCGGTGCCCTCGCAGTCCTCGCAGCGCCCCTGCGCGGTGTTGAAGGAGAACCAGCGCGGGTCCAGCTCCGGGACGGCGGTCCCGCAGCGGGGGCAGCTGCGCTCGGACGAGAGCAGCCGCTCCCGCTGAGCATGGTCACCCGGCGCCCGCGCGACGGTCCTCGGGCGTCCCCCTGGTGCGGGGGGCCCGCCACGGAAAACCTTCACCGCTCCCTGCCCCCAGCGCAGCGCCTGGTCGAACGCCTCGGCCGGGATCTCCGCCGCCGGTCCGGACCAGACGACCAGATCGATGGTGTGCTCGCGGCTGCGGGCGAGCTTCGGCGGGGCATCGGTCGAGACCCGGGCCCCGTCGCAGAGGGCCTCCTTCACCCCGGCCCGTGCGGCGGCGGTGAAGACGTCGAGGTAGGTGCCCTTGCGCGCGCGGACCACCGGCGCGAGGAGCTCGATGGGACCGCGCATGGCGCGGGCCTCCTCGAGCAGCTGCACGGCCGAGCGCGGCGCGATGGCCGTGTCGTCGTTCGGGCAGTGCGGTGTGCCCAGCTTGGCGAAGAGCAGCCGGAGGTAGTGTGCGACCTCGGTCACCGTGGCCACGGTGCTGGTGGCGCCGGCCCGGGCAGTCAGCTGCTCGAGGGCCACCGAGGGAGGCAGTCCCCGGATCCGCTCCACGTCCGGGCGAGGCAAGGTGGGGAGGAACTGCCGCGCGTACGGGCTCAGGGTCTCGGTGAAGCGCCGCTGCGCCTCGGCGAACACCACGTCGAAGGCGAGCGTCGACTTTCCCGAGCCGCTGGGCCCGGTGAGCACCACCAGCTTGCCGAGCGGGATCCGGCAGCTCACGTCGGCGAGGTTGTGCTCGCGGGCGTGCTCCACCTCCAGCCACGGCGCACCGCCCGCCGCGGGGAGGGGGCGGGGCGTCTCGGGGGACGCGGTCGCCTTGCGGAGCGCCTCCCCGGTTCTGGTCGAGCCGCGGGCGATCTCCTCGGGCGTGCCTTCTGCCACCAGACGGCCGCCCTCGCGGCCTCCGCCGGGGCCGAGCTCGACCAGCCAGTCCGCGGAGCTCAGGAGGTCGAGGTCGTGGTCCACGACGAGCACGCTCGCCCCGGCGTCGACGAGCACGTGGAGGGCCTCCAGCACCCGCGCCACGTCCTCGCCGTGCAGGCCCGCGCTCGGCTCGTCGAGCAGGTACAGCACTCCCTGCTGCGCCCCGCCCAGCGCGCGGGCGAGCTTCACCCGCTGAGCCTCACCGCCGGAGAGCGTCGACAGCGGCTGGCCGATCGGGAGGTACCCCAGCCCCAGCCGCTGCAGCGGCCGGAGCGCCTCGGCGATCGGGCAATCACCCCCGAACGCGGCCAGCGCCTCGTCCACGGTCATCGCCAGCACGTCGGAGACCGAGTGGCCCTTCAGCCGGACCTCGAGCACCTCGGGCTTGAAGCGCCGGCCGCGGCAGCTGCCACAGGTGAGCGCCACGTCGGCCAGGAACTGCATCTCCACCGTCTCGCTGCCCTCGCCGGAGCACGCCTCGCATCGACCGCCCTCGACGTTGAACGAGAAGTGAGCCGGCCCGAACTCACGGAGAACGGCGTCCGGCTCGGCGGCGAAGCGCTTGCGGAAGGTCTCCCACGCCTTGGTGTACGTCGCCGCGTTGCCGCGGGAGGTGCGGCCGAGCGGCGCCTGGTCCACGAGCACGACCCGCTCGAGCGGCAGACCCGGCTCGACCGAGCGCACCGCGCCGGGGGCCTCGACGTCGCTCCGACCGAGCGCGCGGGCGAGGCTCCGGTACAGGATCTCCTCCGCGAGGGTGCTCTTTCCCGAGCCACTCGGCCCGCACAGTGCGGCGAGCACGCCCAGCGGGACGCGCACGTCCACTTCGGCGAGGTTGTTCGCGGTGGCCCCGCGGACCGCGATCCATCCGCGCGGCGTCCGGCGAGCACGGGTGTGGACGCGCGCTCCGCCCAGGACACGGCCGGTGGGCAGGTCCCTCCGGCCCGACAGGGCGTCGGGGGAGCCGTCGAAGCAGAGCCGTCCACCCTCGGGTCCCGCCCCGGGCCCGAGCTCCAGCACGCGGTCGCTCGCGCGGATGAGCGCCGGGTCGTGCTCGAGCACCATCACCGCATTCCCGCGGCGGGCCAGCTCCCCGAGCGCCGTCGTCAGCGGCTGGAGGTCCGTGGGATGGAGCCCCACCGACGGCTCGTCGAGGACGAACAGCGCTCCGGTGAGCCCGGTCCCCAGCGCCGCGGTCAGGGACACCCGCTGCGCCTCGCCTCCGGACAGCGTGCGGCTCTGGCGATCGAGCCCGAGATAGCCGAGCCCCACGCGCGCCAGCCACCCGAGCCTGCTCACCAGCTCGCGCCGGGCGAGCTCGCCCTGCCCGGTCCGGGTCGCCAGCGCCTCCAGCCGTCGGTGCGCCTCGCCGACCTCCAGCCGGTGCCACGCGGCGAGATCGAGCCCACCGACGCGGTACCGGAGCGCGCCCGGATTGAGGCGCGCGCCGTCGCAGGTGGTGCAGAGGGTGTACGCGCGGTACCGGCTCAGCAGCACCCGCACGTGCATCTTGTAGGTGCGCGACTCCATCCACCGGAACCAGGCGCGCAGCCCGGGGTAGCGGCCGCCGCGGTAGGTGCCCTCCCCTTCGAGCACGGCCTCCCGCTGCTCGGGGCGGAGCTCGCGCCAGGGAACGTCGAGGGGAATGCGATTGGACTTCGCGAAGCGGACCAGCTGCCCGCGCTCCCACTCGCTGGACCGGCCGTTCCACGGACGCAGCGCACCGTCGGAGATGCTCAGCGAGTCGTCGGGGATGACCTTCGCCCAATCGATGCCCAGCGTCCGCCCGAAGCCACGGCAGGCCGGGCAGGCGCCCACCGGCGACTGGTAGCTGAACAGGCCCGGGCGCGCGGGCTCGAAGCCGCGCGCGCAGACCGGGCACACCAGCCCCTGTCGCACCGGCCGCCGGCGACCCGAGATCCAGAGGTGCGCCTCCCCGTGACCCTCGGCCCAGGCCTGCTCGAGGGAGGCGGCGAGGCGCCCCCGGATGTCCTTCGACAGCGTGAGGCGGTCGACCACGACGTCCGCCTGGCCCGCCGCGCCCATGGCCTCCGCGGGGCGGAGCTCCTCGAGAGGCCGCACCTCGCCGCCGATGAGCAGACGCCGGAACCCGTCCTTGAGCAGGCGCGCCCGGACGCCGATGAACGTCTCGGTGTCGGGCATTCTCGCCGGGAAGGTGAGGATCGCCGCCGAGCCGGCGTGCTCGGTCGCGAGCACGTGAGCGGCGGAGTCGGGGTCGCGGCGGACGGCCTCCTCGCCGTGCTCGGGGCAGAGCGGCAGCGCCTCGCGGGTGAACAGCGCCGAGAAGTAGGCCTCGAGGTCGGCGAGGGTGGCGACGGTGGACCGCGAGCTCTTCACGCTGGTGCGGCGGTCGACGGCGATACCCGCCGCCACGGGCTCGAGCCGGTCCATCGGCGGCCGTTCCAGGCGTTCCAGGAATTGCCGGGCGTAGGGGCTGAAGCTCTCGACGAAGCGGCGCTGCCCCTCCGCGTAGAGGGTGTCCACCGCGAGGCTGCTCTTGCCGCTGCCCGACACGCCGGTGACGGCGGTGAGCTGGCCGGCGGTGAGCTCGACGCTGACGCCCGCCAGGTTGTGGGTGCGGGCACCCTCGAGGTGGATGCGGTGCATGGGCGGGGAGCTGCGGTGCTAACAGGACGACGTCCGTGGTGCACCCCCCGTCACGGCGCGTCCGGGCCTCCTTCGAGGCTCCCGGGTGGGCAGGCGAGCATGGACGGGCGGCTCCATCGGCCCGGAGCCTGGCGTCGCGACCGGCGGAGCTGAGGCTCTACTGGATCCTGGCCGCGGTCTCGGTCGCCGCCCGCGCGATGAGCGCAGCCACGGGACCGGGCTGCGACACGTAGACCGAGTGGCTGCCCGGGACCTCGATGACCGTGGAGCCGGCACGCTTCGACATCGCGCGCTGAGCCGGAGGCGGGATCATCCGGTCGTCGGTCGCCACCAGGTACCAGCTCGGCTTCGTCCGCCAGGCCGGCGTGGTGATCTTCCCCTCGAGCGCCTCGACGCCCCACGGGACCTGCGAGGCGGCCATGAAGTCCGCGGTGTCCGCGTCCACATCGCCCGCGAATGAGGCGTGGAACTTCGTGCGGTCGAGGAACAGGAAGCCGTCTTGCGGCGGGAGGATCGGAGGAACGGGCGCCCCCGGCGGCGGGTCCTTGATGAGGGAGGAGACCGATTCGCCTGCGTCAGGGGCGAAGGCGGCGACGTACGTCAGTCCGGCGACGTTCGGGTGCGTTCCCGCCTCGGTGATCACCACGCCTCCGTACGAATGACCCACCAGCAGGACCGAACCGCCCTGGGCAGCGATCGCCCGGCGAGTCACCGCGACGTCGTCGCTCAGCGACAGCGTGGGGTTCTGGACGACGGCGACCTCGAATCCATCCTTCCGGAGGGCCCGGTAGACACCGGCCCAGCCCGAGCCATCGACGAACCCACCGTGGACGAGGACGATCTTCAGCGGCCTCTGGCTGACTGCAGGGGACATGGGTGTTCCTTTCTCGAGCGCGTCCTCCCTTTAGAGGTCGGGCCTCCGGCGATCAACCTCTACCTGTCCCGGCGCGCGTCGTGTACACCCTGCCGGCTCGATGGACGCCGCTGACCCAGTCGCCCGGAGGGAGGCCGCACGCGCCGCGCTCGCGCTCGACGACGAGGCACTGCTGCGCACGTGCGAAGTCTCGACCTTCGTCGGCGGAGGCCCCGGGGGCCAGCACCGGAACAAGACCGCGTCCGCCGTCCGGATCGTGCACGAGCCGACGGGACTGACCGTCACCGCCACCGAGCGGCGCAGCCAGGCGCAGAACCGCGCCACGGCGCTGGAGCGCCTCCGCGCCGCCCTCTCGGTGCTGACCCGGGTCCGGCGCCCCCGCCGGGCGACCCGACCTTCCCGGGGCGCGAAGGAGCGGCGGCTCGAGTCCAAGAAGCGGCTGGGGCGGAAGAAAGCCGACAGGCGCGAGACCGGGCGCTGGTGATCGCCTCGGTCTCAGCGGCCTCCGGCGGCCGCGTCCGGCCGGAACCGGGTGCGGATGCGGTGCTTCACCGTCTCCAGGGCGTCGGACACCGACACGCGAGCCTTCTCGCCGAAGGACACCACGAACTCCTGCCGGTCGAGGTCGCCGAGCTTCCGTCTCTCCGGAACCAGCCGGCGCGCCTGAAGCAGCCGCACCGTCTCCAGCGGCACCCGAACCGCGTGGCGCTCGAGCACGTCCGCCCAGAAGCGGCGCTTGAGCTGGCCGACGGTCATCCGCTCGAGCTGAACCGGGAGCAGCTGCACCGAGACGGAGGCGACCCCCATCCGGAAGCTCCACTCGGTCAGCAGCTCGAGATCCAGGAACGCGGTGTTCAGCACCGACTGGACGTCCTTCCCCCGGGGCAGGAAGTAGCTCGAGACGAGATGTCCGCACCGCGGGCAGGCGCTGGCGTGCAGGTCGTCCAGCCCTCGCAACCGGTAGAGCGGCACGGCGAAGATCTCCACCTGGCACTCGGGGCAGCCGGTGCGCTCCCCCAGTGTGGCGAGCACCCGCCGGAACTCGACCCGGAGCGGATGCTTCCGTAGCGCGAGCGGCACCGCGTCGCGCACGAGGGGGCTCCGGAAGCGCAGCCCGCTCTGGACCAGGCGCTCTCCGGCCCGGCGAATCCCGAACTCCACCAGCTCCGCCGCCTCCACCAGCGCGCGCTCGAGCGTCCGTCCCTGCTCGTCGCGCCTCCCGAGGTGCTCGAACCGGAGCGCGAGGTCGTCGTAGGTCCGCAGCGCGTCGAGCGGATGCGGTACCAGCTCGCTCGCGTAGGCGAAGAGCACCAGGCGCGCCGCCGACGCGGAGCTCCGGGCCAGCTCGGCGATCCGGTTCGCCTCCGTCCGGGCTTCCGCCGTGGACCGGGCCGACTGCAACGCCTCGAGCGAGAGCCGGACCAGCTGCTGGCGCCCCAGGGGGTCGAAGGCCCGGGCCAGCGACCTCCGGCCCCTGCTGGCCAGCGAGCGTCGATTTGCTCCTGTCACCGCGTCCTCCAGTGCTCCCGCCGCATCGCGCACCTCTGCCAGCGCCTCCGCGCCCCTCGCCGCGAGCTCCGCCCGGACCTCGTCGAAGAAGTCACGCCCATCCCTCTCGGCCTCCCGGCACCGCCTGAGGAGCTCGGCGGTGGCGCAGCCGCGGAGCGCGGCCAGCTCGATCCGCAGCCCGTCGCGCGCCGACTCGAAGCGCGCTCGCCGTTCCTCGAGCAGCCGCACCTCGTCCTCCAGCGAGACGGCGGGTTCGGGTAGCTCCGAGCCCAGCGCCTGGTCGGCGAGGGCCTCGAGCCCGGCGCGATCCCCGGCGCGGTACAGCGCGTTGATTCGCGCCATGAGCGCGGCGTGCCGGACCTGCTCCTCCTCGGTCCGGGCGAGGTCGGGGTGGAAGCGACGAGCGAGCCGACGGTAGAGCGACTTCAGCTCCGCCGCGGGCATCGGCTCGGGGAGTGGATCGTCCTCGGCGGGCGCGGGCCCGGCCGCGTCCTGATGGAGCTCGCGGGTTCGCTGCCGTTCCACCCGTCGGGCCCGGGCAGCGCGCTCGCGGGGCTCGCTCTCGGCGAGCATCTCCGCCCATCGCTCGAGCTGCCGCACCACGGAGGCGACGCGCTGGAGGAAGCGCTGCTTGTCGGCGAGCTCCGCCCGGTGCCGGACCCCGAAGGCCGCCAGCTCCCCCCGGACCGTCTCGCACTCCAGCTCGAGCTGGGCCACGTCGTCCCGGAGCGCCTCGATCTCGGCCAGCAGGGCCTGGAGGCGCTCGCGAAGGGGAGATGCAGCGAGGACGATGGCGGCGGGGCGGGCGCGGGGCACGGCTCGGAGGTCCGGAGTCTACCGAACTTCGTCCCGATTCCGGCCGCTCCGGCGCGCCCCTGGCCGGGGCTCAGCGCTCGTAAGGGTCGCGGTGACCCTTCTTGTCCTGCGGATCGACCTTCGGCGGAGCTCCACGCTTCGGCGCGGGCTCAGCCCGATTGGCCACCGGCGGCGGCGGCGCCTGCTGGGCCTCCTGCGGAGGCGCGGCCGGCGCGGAGGGGCGAGCCGCGGGAGGGGCGTTCTGGACCGGCGGCGGACGCGGATTCGCCCCGGTGCGTGGGCCCTCGTTCGCGGCACGGTCGTCCCCGTTCGACGACGGGCGCGGCTTGCCCCGCTCGCCGCCCATCGTCTCGGCGCGCGGCACGGGACGGAGGATCGGCTCGTTCCCGGGGCGGTCGTCCCCGTTGGACCACGGGCGCGGGTTCCCCCGCTCGCCGCCCATCGACTCGGGGCGGAGCACCGGCTGCACCGGGGGCAGACTGGTCGGAGGGGGCGGGAGCGGCCGCACCGTCACGGTGCTGGTGCCGGACTGGGCCGGAGCGCTCGAGGGAGCCGGAACGGGCGTGGCGACCGGAGCTCCACCCATCGTCGCCGGCGGGTTCCGGGAGGGGAAGGGAACGGGCTCGTTCACTCCGCGCGGACCGGCGTTCCGGATCGGCGGCGGCGGCGCGACCACCACCGGGTGCACGGAGGCCGCGTCATGCGCGACGACCGGGGCCTGGGCGGAGACCGGCCGGCCCTCGCGGGTCACCCCGGCGGGCGCGACCACCTCGACGACTCCGGCGCGCGACACCGGGCGGACCACCATTCCTGGACGGACCACCGGAGGGGCGCTGAGCACCACGGCGGGTGGCGTCCCCACCGGGCAGGGAACGATGACGCCAGGCTGCGACCCAGGCGGCGGCGGAACGAAGACACCGTGCGGACCGATGGGCCGCGCATAGCCGACGTGGACCACGCGCACCTGCACCACCGGGATGTACACGGTCGGCGGCGGCGGGACGAAGACCCGCGTCACCGGCCTCCAGAAGCCGGCGACGAAGACCACCACGTTGCCGCGGTACTCGTAGTACGGCTCGGCGTACACCCATCCCGACCTGGGGGGACGAGCCCAGTATCCGCGCGCCCAGACCCACTCGCCGTTCCACCAGGTCCAGTGGCCGCCGATCCACATTGCCTCGAACCACGGCCGCGGAGGCGGCGGGTCCCAGAGCATCGGCGGAGGCGCCCAGGGAATGGCCACCGGGGCGGGCTGGTCGAACGCCGGCTCGATCGAGACCGCCTCCCACTCCGGATCCTGCGCGACGACTGGAGCGGCGGGCGGAGGCGGCGGAGGCGCATACACCGGTTGAGGCTGCGGCGCGTACACGGGCGGGGGCGGCGGTGACTCGCGGTACACCACCACCGGCGGCGACTGGCGCACCTCGCGGACCACGCAGCCCGAGGCGAGCAGCAGCACGCTACCGATGGAGAGGATCCTGTGCATCGTCGGTTCCGTCCTTCCTTGCCTCTTGGCGAGACGCCCTGACGCAGGCGGCTATTCAGCGCACGACCGCGACCCGAGCGGACGACTAGGCTACCGCCCGATGGCGACCCGCATCCTCTGCAACGGTGTCAGGCTCGCGGTGGAAGACTCGGGTGGAAGCGGGCCGACGGTGCTGTTCTCCCACGGCCTGCTCTACTCGCTGCGGATGTGGGACACGCAGATCGCGACCCTGCGCACGCGCTTTCGCTGCGTCGCCTACGACCACCGCGGGCAGGGGCAGAGCGATGCGCCGGCCACCGGCCTGGACATGGACACGCTCACCGAGGATGCGGCAGCGCTGATCGCCTCGCTTCGCCTGGGACCGGTTCACTTCGTCGGCATGTCGATGGGGGGCTTCGTGGGGATGCGGCTGGCGGCACGCCGTCCCGAGCTGGTGCGCTCGCTCGCCCTGATCGACACCTCGGGCGGCCCGGAGCCTCCGGAGAACCTTCCGCGCTACCGGCGGCTGGAGTGGGTGGCGCGCTGGATCGGGACCCGGCCGGTGCTGGGGCGGGTGCAGGCGATCATGCACGGCGCGAGCGCGCGACAGGACCCGGCCCGCGCCGCAACCCTCCGCGCCTGGAGGGACTACCTCCTGCACGTGGACGCGCGGGCGATGACCCGCGCCGTGGAAGGCGTGCTGCAGCGGGAGAGCGCGATGGGAATGCTGCCCGCCATCCGCTGCCCCACCCTGGTGATGGTGGGCGAGGAGGACACCGCCACCGTCCCCGCGCGAGCGGAGGAGCTCGCCGCGGGCATCGCCGGCGCGCGCCTGGTGCGCATCCCGCGGGCCGGACACATGTCGCCGATCGACGCTCCCGAGGCGGTCACCGCGGAGCTCGGGTCGTTCCTGGAGGCGCACCGGTGAGCGTCGCGCGCCACCACCGCAGCCCGGTGCTCCTGCTCCTCTTCGCGCTCGGGAGCCTCCACCCCGTGCGGTCCGGGGCGGCCCCCCCGGACGCGGGCACGGGCGCACCGGGCGCGACGCGGAAACCCGCGCTTCGCGCGCCCCGCCTCTACGTGCTCGACTGCGGCACGCTGCTCTCCGGGTCGGCCGAGGAGTACGGCCTGGCGCGGAACGAGGTCGCGGACCCCAACATGGCGGGCGCGCCCGGACCTCCGCCGCCGGAGCTCGCCGCGCTCGCGAAGGCCCGGAAGCGGGTCATCCAGGGAGACCACGACGTCTTCGGGGACGGGACGGTGTTGCTCCTCTCCACCCCGGGCCACACACCGGGCCACCAGTCGCTCTACGTCAAGCTCGTCAGGACCGGCGGGGTGGTCATCTCCGGCGACCTGTACCACCACGACGAGGAGCGGACTCTGGACCGCATGCCCGCGGAGGAGCGGACCACCGGCACGCCGGAGTCGCGGCGGAAGATCGAGACGGTGCTTTCCAGGAAGAAGGCCCGCCTGTGGATCGGCCACAGCACGGCGTTCTTCCGGGACGCGGTGAAGGCACCACGCTGGTACGAGTGAACCGGGCCGCTCAGGCCGCCCGGGGTCCCGCCCCCGAGTAGGTCCGGCTGATGGCGATGAAGAACGCCACCACCAGCGGTCCCGCGATCAGCCCGACCGCCCCGAAGGCGGCCAGCCCGCCGAGGAGGGCGAAGAACACCACTGCCCCGTGCATCTCCACCCCGCCCTTGATCAGCAGCGGCTTCACCACGTTGTCGATGAGCCCGACCACCAGGACGCCCCAGGCGATCATGAAGATGCCCCAGCCGACTCGCCCCTGGATGAAGAGGACGACGGAGACCACCAGCGCCACACTGCCCGCCCCCACCGAGGGGATGAACGACATGAAGAAGGTGACCAGGGTGAAGAAGATGGCATTCGGCACCCGGGCGATGAGGTAGCCCACCAGTGCCGCCGCGGCCTGCACCGCGCCGGTGCCCACCGTGGAGATGACCACCGCGCGGGAGACACCGCGGAACTCGGACAGGAAGCTGCGGAAGCGCCCGGGAGGAAGCGGGGTCACCCGCTCGAGCCAGCCCACCAGCCGATGCCCGTCGATGAGCAGGAAGTAGAAGGCGATCAGCATCAGCACTGCCCCGAGCACCGCCCGCGAGGTCGCCGAAAGAAAACCCGTCACCGCGGTCGCCGCCTTGCCGCTCTGTGACTGGACCACCTGGACCCAGCTCTGGCCGCCCTCACCTCCCCCCACGGACTCGAGCGCACGCGCGGCGAGCATCCGCAGTGGGCCGGGCAGCCGCTCGACGAGCCCCTCGACGCCGTACTCCTGGAGGCTGCCACGCACCGAGTCGATCACCTGGGCGATCTCCTTGGCGAGCACGCCGGCGATCCCACCGAGGGGGAGCACGATCGCGAGGAGCACCAGGACGGTCAGCAATCCCGCGGCGAGCGCCGCGCGGCCCCCGAGTTTCCGCGCGAGGCGTCGCTGCAGCCCGGCGAAGACCCCCGCCAGCACCGCGGCCAGGAAGAGGGCGGACCAGAAGGGCTGGAGGATCGCCCAGAGGAGCACCAGGGCCAGCGCCACCAGGAGCCAGGAGAAGATCTGTGATCCATCGAGGCGAGTCCGGTCCATAGGCCGGCCAAGCTAACCCGCGTCACCCATGCGGCCAGCGCGCGCTAGTTCTTCCCGTAGTTGGTGGCGAGGTAATCGACAATCTTTGCCATCTCGTCCGGCTGCATCGGAGCGCCGAAGACCTTGACCATCTTGTTGACCTCGGCCTCCCAGCCCTTGCGGTCGAGGAACGGCGAGTTCATCGGGATGTAGTCCTGGCTGTGGCAGGCGGCGCAGCGGCCGAGGACCAGGTCACGGGCCGGTCCCTCCTTGAGCTGGACCCGGTTCTCGTCGGGGTAGCCAGGGGGCGAGGCGAGCAGGATCAGGGCAACGAGCGCGGTCATGGGCGTCCCCTAGCCGACCCGGATCCTGACCCGGGAGACGACGTTGTTGTGGTAGCCGGCGGGGTTGAACACCAGCTCGGAGACCTGCGAGGAGCCGATCCGGTTGGTGGCCTTGGCGAGGACGGTCACTTCGCCCTTCGCGCCGGCCTTGAACCGGTGGCGGAAGCCGCGGAACGAGAAGCGGCCGGAGTCCGCATCGAGGGTGGCGGTCTGCCAGGAGCGTCCCTCGTCGGCCGACACCTCGACGGTGCGGATGCCGGCGCCGTTGTCCCAGGCGATGCCCTTCACCTCCACCGGCTGCCCGGGCCGGAAGCGCTGCCCCTCACGCGGGCTGGTGATGAGGGAGTTGACGACCATCTCGGTGATGGGCGTGTTGGCGTCCGTCTCCTGCGAGAGGAAGCGGTCCACGATCGGGAACTTGCCCTTGGGAATGCGGTAGGCGGTGGACATCCAGAAGTTCTTGAACGGCTGCGAGAGCACCTGGACGGAGACGAGGTGCTTCATCCAGTAGGTGCCGGTCCATCCGGGGACGACCAGCCGGACCGGCGCTCCGTTCCAGTGAGGCAGCGGCTCGCCGTTCATCTGCCAGACGAGGAGCGTGTTCTCCTCCATCGCCTTCCACACCGGGAGGCTCTTCTGGAAGTCCGGCGTGGCCTCGAGCGAGCCGTGGTCCGCGCCGTTGAAGGCGACCTCCAGCGCCTCCTTCTTCGGTGCGGCCTTCGCCAGCACATCCTTGAGGCGCGCACCCTTCCAACGGGCGTTGCCCATGGCCCCGATGCCCCACTCCACCCCCGCGACGTGAGGATCAGACAGGCCCCGGCGGTTTCCCGAGCACTGGCAGACCGCCGCCAGCTCGACCTGCTCAAAGTCGCGCTGGAGCGCCGGAAGGTCCAGGGCGAACGGCTTCTCCACCGCGTCGCCGCCGATCTCCAGCTTCCACCGGGCGGCGGACACCTCGGGGATGCGGGGCAGGTGGTAGCGGACGAAGAAGGCGTCGTTGGGGGTGAAGAGCTGCTCGAAGACCTCGAGTGGAGTCTCGAAGTTCGGCGGACGGTAGGTCCGCTTGATGAGCGGCCGCTTGCCCGGGAGCGTCTCCAGGAACGAGGCCTCCAGGGTGCCGGCGGGCAACGAAGCCGGTCCAACCGTCGAGGGGTCCCCGGCACGTGCCAGCGAGGGAAGCAGCGCTCCCGAGCCGAGCACCGCTGCACCGCCGGCGAGGTCCTTCAGGAACTGGCGCCTGGTCCTCATGTGCACCTCCCTCCGGGAAGGGATGCGCTGCAAGCGCGGTGAGAGTCCCGGAGGGCTGGGAGGCTGTCAAGGACGCAGAACGTTGCGCGTGCGACCACGTCCGCGTGGGGCACGACGCGCGTCGGCCGACTCAGCGGCTAGCCAGGAGCACGGGTCCGATGGACGGAACCAGCAGCACGATGGCAACAGCGCCGGCGAGCACGCCGATCCGCGCCATCTCCAGGCCCACCGCCCAGCGCCTCCCCTCGAGCAGCGCCGCGCCGGCAACCAGCGACACCAGGACCCAGGTCACCGCGGTGACCACGGCCGCCGCGGACAGCGCCTTGTGCCAGGTGAGGAGGGCGAAGGCGACGACGATGATCAGCGTGAGCTGGGCGAAGACGTACCCGAGCCGCCGTCGCCCCGGGCGCACGTCGAACTTCGGGAGCGCCTCGGGGTCCACGCCCCGGCGCGGCTCCACGGGACCGAGCCAGTCCGGGTGCCATGCCGGCGAGGCGAAGAGGAAGCGAATCGCCTCGCGCGCCGACGGCGCCCGCCGCATCGCCTGCCACAGCGCCCACAGTGGCTGCACCTGCGCCCACACCGGATCGAAGCTCCGCAGCGGGTGGCTGACGCCGAAGACGACCGGGGCCTCCTCGCGGCGAAGCGTCCCGAAGAGCTGGTCCCAGCAGATGAAGGTCGCGGCGTAGTTCTTGTCCAGGTACTCGGGATTCACGCCGTGGTGCACCCGATGGAGCGAGGGGGTGTTCACCACGTTCTCGAGCACGCCGATCCGGTCCACCAGCTCGGTGTGGATCCAGAACTGGTACAGAGTGCTCAGCGCGTTGACGATGAAGAACACCGTCACCGGCACTCCGAGCACCGCCAGCGGCAGGTAGAAGGGCATGACGGTGATCGGGGAGAGCACCGCCTGCCGGAGCGCGACCGCGAGGTTGTAGTCCTCGCTCTGGTGATGCACGACGTGAACGGCCCACAGGAGGTTCACCTCGTGGGACAGCCGGTGCCACCAGTAGTAGGCGAGATCCACCCCGATGATGGCGATGACCCACGGCCAGGGGCTGCCCGGGGCGAAGGTCACGAGCCGTCCGTGCTCGTAGAGGAGCGCGTAGCTGGCCAGGAGCGAGGCCTCGAACAGGAGCAGCACCACTCGCTGGGTGACCCCGCAGCCGAGGTCGGCGAAGCTGTCGGTGAAGCGGTAGACGCGCCGGCGGCGGAATCGAGCGAAGAGCAGCTCCAGCCCGATGAGGAGGAAGAAGAAGGGAACGGCGAGGGCGATGGGGTCCAGCGTCATGAAGATCCCGCGACCCGAGTCTAGCCCGGTTGACTCGGGGGCTGGAGGATGGCCACCGTCCAGACGGTGACATGAGCAAGGCCTTCACCCGAGAGGACGACCTGCTCCCACCACCGGTGCCTGCGCGCCGGGGGCCGGTGGGGCCACGGCCCCTCACTGCCGACGGACACGCACGTCTGCTGCGCGAACGTGAAGCGCTCGACGGCTCCGATGCACCCGGGGCCGGGGAGCGCCGCCGCGAGCTGGACGCGATCCTCGAGCGGGCGGTGCCGGCCCCGGCCGACGCCGGCGCGGACGGGCGCGCGGTCCTCGGAGCCTTCCTCGAGGTCGAGGACGAGGACGGAGGACGGCGCGAGCTCCGGCTCGTGGGCGGCGACGAGGCGGACGCGGCGCGCGGATGGGTCCGCGTGGACTCGCCGCTCGGCGCGGCGCTGCTCGGCCGGCGAGCCGGGGACTCGGTGCTGGTGGAGCGTCCGCGAGACACCCTCGAGCTGCGGATCCTCCGCGTGTACGCCGCGGCCTGATCGGCCCGCGCCGGGCCCGGACGCGCACCCGCGCCGTCCCCTCCGGAGGCGGCAGAGAACTCGTCCCTCTACTCCCCGCTGGCCTGGGTCATCATCGGGGGCCTGCTCAGCTCGACGCTGCTCACCCGGCTGGTGACTCCGGTGGTCTACGAGCTGCTGGCGCCGGAGGTGGCGCTCGAGCGCGCTCCGGCCGTCGAACCTGCTCCTCGGCCGACCGTCTCCAGTCTCGCTGCCTGACCGTGATGGTCGGCCGGGGCGCCGACGTGCGAGGGTCGGGTGCATGGCCGACCTGACCCTGTGGGTGGACGCGTTCTGGATCAGCCCCTACGCCTTCTCCTCCTTCGTCGCGCTGGAGGAGAAGAGGCTCGAGTACGACGTGGAGGAGATCGCCATGCACCGTGCGGAGTACCGCGCGCCGGAGTACGCGCGACGGTCCATCAGCGCCCGTGTGCCGATGCTCCGCCACCGCGACTTCCACCTCTCGGAGTCGAGCGCGATCGCCGAGTACCTCGAGGACGCGTTCCCCGGCACGCCTCGCGTCCTTCCCGAGGAGGTCCGGCAACGCGCCCGGGCCAGGCAGATCATGGCCTGGGTGCGGAGCGATCTCCTCCCGATCCGGGCGGAGCGCTCCACGGAGACCATCTTCTACGGCATCCCGACGAAGCCCCTCTCCGAGTCGGCGCAGCAGGCGGTGGCGAAGCTCCTCGCGGCGGCGGACGCGTGGATCCCCGATGGGGCCACCACCCTCTTCGGCCGCTTCAGCGTCGCGGACGCCGACCTCGCCCTCATGCTCCAGCGGCTCGGGAAGAACGGGCACCCGCTCGGGGACAAGGTGCAGCGCTTCGTGGATGCGGTCTGGTCGCGGCCGAGCGTCCGGAAGTGGGTGGAGAAGAAGCGGCCGACGTACATCCCGTACTAGCCGCCGTCGCGAAGAGCCGAAACCCGACGGGGTGTCGGGGTGTTGTAACGGGATCCCGCTCAGGAGGAGAACCATGTCCCCTTCCGTGGCGGTCAGGCTGCTCGTCCTCGCATCCGCGGTCGCCGCACCCGGGTGCCGGCAGGTCGCTACGAGGTGCTCTTCGCCCGAGCGGCCATCTCCGCCTCGAACGGGCCGTGCAGCTTCACCGGCGCAGACTGCCTCGACCGGAGCCGGAGGTTGAGAATCTCCACCCCGAGCGAGAACGCCATCGCGAAGTACACGTAGCCCTTGGGGATGTGCTGGCCCATCCCGTCCGCCACCAGCACCACCCCGATCAGGATCAGGAACGCCAGGGCGAGGATCTTGAGGCTGGGGTGCCGCTCGACGAAGCCGCTGATCGGCCCGGCGAAGACGAGCATCACCCCGACGGCGATGACGACCGCCGCCACCATGATCGACAGCGCCCGGGCCATCCCGACCGCGGTGATGACCGAGTCGATGGAGAACACCAGGTCCAGCAGCACGATCTGGACGATCACCGCGGCGAAGGACACCCGGATCGGCCGGCGCGGCTGGGAGTGATCGACCTCCGTCCGGTCGAAGATCTCATGGGTCGCCTTGCCCACCAGGAACAGCCCGCCGCCGATGAGGATCAGGTCACGCCCGCTGAAGCCCTCGCCGAAGATGGTGAACAGGTCGGCCTGCAGCGTCACGATCCACGACACCGCCAGGAGCAGCAGGACGCGCATCACGAGCGCGAGGCCCAGCCCGAGCCGTCGCGCGAGCGGCTGACGCTCGGGGGGCAGCTTGCTGGTCATGATGGAGAGGAAGACCAGGTTGTCGATGCCCAGCACCACCTCCAGGGCGGTGAGGGTCAACAGGCTGATCCAGCCGTCGGCGGTGGAGAACGGAGCGAGGTCGAGCACGGTGGGCGCGGGGGGACGTCGAGTTCAGAACTGCTCTTCGTCCGGAGAAGGTGGCTCCTCCTCCGCTCCGCCGCCACTCGCCTGTCGTGCCTGCTCCGCCTCGATGGCGGTGAGAAGGGCCCGCTCCTTCTCGTGGAAGCGGGACTTGCCCGGATCGGCCAGCGTCCGGCGAGCGCCGGTCGCGTAGAACTCGAGGTCCTGACCGCTGGCTCCCCGGATGGGCATGCCCCGGCTCCGGCCGTAGGGCGGGAAGGCCGCGGGCGGCTCGCCCGGAGCACTGGACGGTAGACGGCGAGCCGGCGCGCTGCGAGCGCCGGCGTCGCCTCCGATGGTGAGCTCGGCCAGACGTACGCTGAAGCCGTCTCCGCGGCGCACGGCCGTTCCGACCTGCACCTGCTCGACGGTGCCGTCCGCACGCGTGACCGACACCGTCACCGGCAGCTCGTTCTCGCGCATGTGCCCTGGCATCCCACCCCCGGGAAGCCGCTGTCAACGCCATCGGGCTGCGCTGTCTAGGCGGCCCGCGCCCGCACCACGATCTCCAGCCGCTGCAGCGCCCGCTCCACCACGTCCATCGACGGGCCGAAGGAGAAGCGCGCGTGGCCGCGAAACCGGGAGGCCCGCCCGCGCCGGCGTTTCCCGGGATTGATGTCGAAGAACTCGCCGGGGACGGTGATGACCCGCTGCTCCAGCGCCGCGCGGAACAGACCCATCCCGTCGTTGAGCGGCGGCGGGAGCCCGGCCAGGTCGCCCCAGACGTAGAAGGTCCCCTCGGGCACGCGGTCCACGCGGATGCCCAGCGCCTGAAGCCCGTTCAGCAAGCGCTCGCGCTTGGGACGGAACGCGTCGTGGATGGCCTGCAGCTCGCGCTGCACCAGCCCCGGCTCGAAGAGCGGCAGCGCGGCCCGCTGCAGCGGCTTGCTCCCGCCGCCGTCGAGGAACGAGCCGGCGCTGGTCAGCGCGTCGATCACCGGACGGGGCCCCAGGGTCCAGGTCACCCTCCAGCCGGGGTAGCGCCAGTTCTTGGTGAGCCCGTCGAAGAGGATGACCGGGTCCTTGTTCACGTCCCGGACGTGCGCCGCGGCGCTGACCGGCACCGGAGCCCGGGGGTCGCTGGTCCAGACGTAGTGCGAGTAGAACTCGTCGACGAGCAGCGCGCAGTCGAGGCCGCGCGCCAGCTCGACCCAGGCTCCCATCTCCGCGCCCTGCACCACCTTCCCCGTGGGGTTCGAGGGGTTGGAGAGCAGCACCGCCGAGAGCCCCAGCCCGAGGATCTCCTTCTTCAGCGCGTCGGACCCGAAGGCGTATCCCCGCTCGGGATCGAGGAGGATGGGGATGGCGGTGAAGGCCTTGAAGACGTCGAGCAGCTCCTCGTACGCGGTGTAGTCGGGAAGGAAGTGCCCGAGGTTGATGAGCCCGAGACTCGCCGCGGCGCGGGTCAGCGAGGCGCGCCCTCCCCCGGACACGCTGACGTTCTCCGCCGAGTACTGCGACGGGAGTCCCCGGCGGTAGGTGCGGTTGTAGTGCGCGGCGATGGCCTCCCGGAGCTCCCAGAGCCCGGCCACCGGCGCGTACTCCTGGTCCGCCGGGTCCACTGCCACCGTGTCCACGCGCGGCGGCGCGCCGGGCAGCTCACCGGTCTCGGGCTGACCCTGGCCGAGGTTGCACCAGTCCGGGTCGGCCGGATCGAAGCCTCGCTTCTGGGCCTCGGTGGTGACGAAGATGACGCCGGTGCGCGGCACCGGTCGGAACGCCTGCGGGGCGCTCTCGCTGCTCGACATGAACGGCAACCAGTCTACTCCTCTTCCTAACTACACCACCGTCACCGAGAGCTGACACCCAGGTCACAGGGAGGCACGAGACCCGGCATTCCAGCCCGAGGGCGCGGTGTACAACGCGCTGGTCACCCTGCTGCCGCAGATCCTCCAGGCGAGCAGCGGGGGGGCGGTCAAGTTCGTGAACACCTCCGCGCACGGCTACCTGACGCTGGCCGTGGACGCCGCGAAGGCACGGGCCACCTTCACCTTCATCCCGCAGAGCGAGGTGACGGTGAATTAGGCGAGCAACCCTTCCGGGCTCCTGGTGAAGGTCACCACCGTCACGCTCGACGTGTCGGGGCGGACAGCTCACTCCTGTCTGAACGAGGCGCTCAGGCGTTCCGGATCCGCGGGAGCGGCGGCGTCGGCCACTCCGCCTCCAGCGCCGGGTGGCCGGCCCCGCCGGAGGGCTGCAGCAGGAGCTGGCCGGCGGAGAAGCCGGGGCCGGGGCGCGCACCGCGAGCCAGCCGCTCCACAAGGCTCCAGCACGGCCGGAGAGCCTCGGGCTCCTCCGCGGGCGGGACCCCGTGGAAGCGCAGGTCCGGCCGGCCGAACTTTCTGAGCCCGCGCGTCTCCACCAGCCCGTGTCGAGCGCGGACCGACACGTGGGCCCGCACCGCCGGACGGAGGCCGGTGAGGACCTCGCGGCGGAACGCGTCCGGCGTCCACCAGCGCCGTGCCTCCACGTCCAGCACCGCCGCCGCTCCGGCGTCGAGCAGCGCCGCGAGCACCGACTCGGCGTCGCGGAGGTGACCGAGGTCCGGCGGGTCCGTTCGGCGCCCGCGGAGCAGCGCGAAGTCCGGTGCCCCCCGCACCACCGCGGCCAGCTGCGGCCGGCTGTCGTTCGCGTCGGCGCTGGCGGCGACCAGCGGGTCGACCCAGACGGCCTCGCCCTGCGGGTGGACGGTGAGCGACAGGCCGGCGGGCGTGGGCGGCAGCCGCACCGGGCCGAGCTCGCCGAACACCAGGTAGAAGAGCGTCGCGTCGCCGCCACCGGGCTCGAAGGCAGTCCTGGACCAGTCTTCCATCGCGACGGCCATGCGCCTTGTGGCCTCTTTTCCGGGCCCTCGTCGTACCGGAGTCGCTCGACGTCTCGTGCACGGGTGGGTGAACTCCCCGTGCCCGCCGGGTGTCGGCGCCCCTCAGTCCCCACGCAGCCGCTGGACACACGCCCGGTGGTGGCGGAGCACGTTCCGTGCGTAGGCGGCCGTGCTGTAGCCCCGCCGGAGCTTGGGGCTCTTCAGCTCCAGCTCCGGGACGGCCGCGGAGGGCATCGGGCTGCCGATCTGCTCCCGGTAGACCCGCCGCAGGGCGAGGTAGCTGGGGGTCTCCTCGAACGACTGCTCCTTCGCCTTCTCCAGATCTCCCCGGAGGCGGGTCTCGGGGAGAGTCGGCACGAAGCGCTCGCGGAACGCGCGGAACGCCCGCAGCGTCTCGCCCTCCTCGCCGGTGGGCCGTCCGTCGGCCGCGTAGACCAGGAGGTCCCCATCCGCGGCGAGCCGGATGCCGGTGAGCTGCGCCAGCGCCCGCTGCACCGCCGCGTTCCGCGAGGCGTACTGGCCGGCGTTGTAATCGGCGAAGCGGTACAGGACGTCTGTGTCGGTCAGCGGGTAAGCCCAGAGACGGGGAACCCCGAAGCGCAGCCCGCCGGCGCGGGTGTACAGCGCGTCGCGAACCTGCTCCTCGTCGTCCGGCCAGCCGCGGCTCCGGGCGTGGTCGATCGCCCAGCGGACACTGACCTGCATCGACCCGGCGGTGGTAACCGGGTTGAGGTCCTCGAGCCTTCGCCCCCGGAAGAGCGTGTCCAGGAGATTCGCGGTCGCGACCATGGCCGGATGCTCCCGGCGCTCGGCCTCGAGCATCTCGCGGAACAGTAGATCGAGCTCCCGCTCCGTCCGCAGGCGCCGGATGCGCTCCTCGAAGGTCCGCCGGTCGCCCGGTGCGTGGTCCTTGAGGCGCCGCGCCATCGCCGGCGGACCGAGCGGACCGAACCGCTCGGATTCCTCCTTCAGCCGGGCTCGCACCAGGGCGCCGAGGTTCGGCACGGGCGGGTCGGCCTGGAACCCCGATTCCTGCTGGAGCACGGCCACCACCCCGCAGACCCGCGTGGCGTCCGGGACGAGGCTCGACTCGGAGAAGCCGGCCAGGAGGTCCCGGGCCCATCCGGCCGGGTCGCCCACCCCCTCCGGGAAGGCGGCCCGCACCTGCGCCGGACCGAGCGGGGGCGGCGGCCGCGCGGGCGGGGGCGGCGGGGGCGGCGGCTCGTGGCAGGCCGTCGCTCCCACGAGCAGGAGCAAGGGGACCCACCCGCGGCGGCGAAACACGAGTGGCCCTCGTCGGGGGATACAGCCAGCGGTGCTCGACATCGCGGTGCGCGCACGTTACCCCCGCTCTGCGGGGCTTCCTCCATGACCTGGCGTGCGCTCAATCCCTGGTCGGACCTGGCCGGCCTGAGCCGCGACAGCTGGCTGCTTGCCCTGGCCACCCTGGTGAACCGCGCAGGGACGATGGTCATCCCCTTCCTGGCGCTCCACTTCACCCGGAACCTGGGCTTCTCCGCGGGTCAGGCCGGGACGGCCCTGGCGGTCTATGGAGTCGTCTCCCTCCTGACCTCCCCGTTTGCCGGCCGTCTCGCCGACCGGGTGGGGAGCCAGCGCATTCTCACCGTGTCGCTGTTCCTGGGTGGCCTGGGCTTCTGGGCGCTGCCCCTCCTCAGGACGATGCCCCAGGTGCTGGTGGGCATGATGGTGCTCTCGGCGGTCTCCGAGGCGATGCGCCCGGCCACCCTGGCGCTGGTGAGCGACCTGGCCCCGCCCGAGCTTCGCCGGCAGGCGTACGCGCTCAACCGGCTGGCCATCAACCTCGGGATGAGCGTGGGGCCGGCCCTGGGCGGCTTCCTCGCCGCGCACTCCTTCCAGATGCTGTTCTGGGTGGACGGGGCGACGTCGATCGCCGCGGCACTGGTGCTCCTCCTCTTCCCGCTCCGCGTGCGGTCGGCCGAGGCGCACGCCGCGGGCGCGCCCTCGCTCGGGGCGATCGCCGACCGCCGGCTGCGCTACGTCATCCTCTGCCTCCTGCCGGTCCTCCTGGTGTTCTTCCAGCACGAGGGGGCGATGCCGGTGTGGATGGTCGACCAGCTGGGCATGCCCACCCAGACCTTCGGGCTGATCTTCACCGTCAACACGCTGCTGATCGTGTTCCTCGAGGTCCGGCTGAACGGCATGACCGCCCACTGGAGCCCGGCCCGGGCGCTCTCGGTGGGCTCGGCGCTGTGCGCCGTCGGGTTCGGAGCGCTGGCGTTCCTGACCAGCTCCTGGGGCATCATGCTCACGGTGGTCATCTGGACCTTCGGGGAGATGATCCTCTTCCCCTCGACGGCGGCCTACGTCTCCGAGCTCGCGCCGCCCGCGCGCCGCGGCGAGTACATGGGCTTCTACTCGATGACCTTCGGCATCGGGTTCACCCTCGGCCCGTGGGCGGGGCTCAACGTCCTCGAGGCGGCAGGGGCCCGGACGCTGTGGCTCGCCTGCCTCGCGGTGGGCGCGCTCTCCACGCTGCTCCTGGCCCGGATCCGCCCCGAGGGCCAGCCGGTGATCGCCCCACGCGTGGTCGCTCCGGGCTGAGCCTGGACGCTGGCGCGCCCCCGCGCGCTTCCGCAGGCGTCCCCCTGGGTTCGGGGGGCTGAGCCTGGACGCTGGCGCGCCCCCGCGCGCTTCCGCAGGCGTCCCCCTGGGTTCGGGGGGCTGAGCGTTCCGCCCTTTCACGCCATGGCGTCCCGGGCCCTCGGATGGGACCTCTCGACCGGCGCGGCCACCTCCGAGCCGGGGGGAACCGGAACCTCGGGGCGAACCGTCTGCCCCCGCACGCGCTGCAGCAGCACCCAGCCGCGGCGGAGCAGCTCCGAGAATCCGGCGAGCTCGGCCTCGAACTCGACCTGCGAGATCTCCGCGCTGTCCAGGAACCGGCGGAGGGTGAGCGGCGAGTCCCCGCGGCGGTTCATCCCCGGGTCGCAGGTGCTCGCGCTCTCCACCTGGGCCTCCTCCAGCCAGGGCAGGTGCGCGGGGCGGAAGTAGCCGCTCGGGTAGCAGAAGTGCCGGAGCGCGCGCCCGGCCACCGGCTCGAGCACCGCCCGGTTGTCGCGCAGCTCGCGGAGGGCCAGCTCCCGGGAGACCGGGAAGCGGTGCCGGTGGGTATGGAGCTGCACGTCCAGCCCCTCGCGCGCGGCGGCGCGGAGCTCGTCGGCGGAGGCCAGCGAGAGCCAGCGTCCCTCCCGCACCGGCCGGAGATCCACGCCCAGCGCCCCGGCGACCCGGTCGGCGAGAGCCTGGCGCGCGGGTTCCGGCATCGTCTCCTCGGCGTGCCGGATGAGCCGCCACATCGCCTCGCTGCGCTGCGGGCCGGGCGTCATCCGGACCGAGCCCACCATCCCCACCCCCAGCCGGGAGAGATCGAGCACCGGCTCCCGGCTCTGGTGGAACGCCCACCGGACCAGGAGGCGGAACACCGGCGTGCCGCTCTGGACGTGGTAGGTCGTCGCGTAGAGCGTCGCCGGGAAGCCGTGCCTCTGCAGCGCCGGCCAGGCGTGGCGGAGCGTGCCGAAGAAGCCGTCGTCGATGGTGAGCGCGACCGAAGCCGGAGGGAGCGTCCCCGCGCGCAGCCGCCGCACCGCCTCCTGCAGCGGAAGGACCGGGTGGCGGTGGAGCGCGAGCAGCCGGCGCTCGAGGTCGTCGGGCGAGAGGAACAGGCCGGGGAAGAGGTGGTGCTCGTCGGCGAGCGAGGTGCCGTGCCAGCACACGATGCGCAGCGCATCCCGGGTGAGGAGGCGCGACAGCCGGAACAGCCCCGCCGCCCGCGCGCCCGCGAAGAGCGACCGCTTCAGGCGCGGCCGGATCCGCCGGGCCACCGTCGTCCCGGCCTCGCGGCCCCAGCGCGCCGCCTCCCGGACCGCGAGGGCCCGGTCTCCCGGCCACCACAGGTCGGAGTGGATCCGCGGGTCCAGGGTGAGCCCGGCGAAGCGAGCCACGCTTCGGAGCTTCTCCCCGCGGGGCACCGCCCGGTCCTTGAGCACGCTCCACACGTGCATCAGCTCGCCGGGGACGGTCTGGCGGCACCGGACGCCGGCTCTCCAGCCCGGCTCCGGCTCGCGCCCTCCGAGCCACGCGTCGAGGAGCAGTCGCGGAAAGTCCACCCCCGCCGCCAGCGCGAGGTGCAGCGAGCCCCAGAAGCGCGCGTTCAGCTCCAGGAGACGGAAGTCACCGCTGGACGGGTCTCGCCGGTACTCGAGCATCGCCACGCCGTTCCAGCCGATCCGCCGCAGCACCGAGAGCGCGTGGGCCTCCAGGTCCGGAAGGCGCACGCTCTCGCGGAAGGAGGACACGCCGCCGGTATGTGGCACCTCGTGGATCCGCCGGTGACCGAACCGGGCGCGTGGATGCCCGTTCACCATCAGGAAGAAGACGCCCACCCCGGTGCCCGGGGCGTGCCCCTGCACCAGGAGCCGCCGATAGTGCGGGAGCCAGCGGACGAGCTCGGCGTGCGCCTCTGCCGGCCCGTCCACGCGGAGCACCCGGCTCGGCGCGCCGTCCCGGGCGAGGACCGCGTCGGCCTTCAGCCACAGCGGGCTGCCGAGTCGCGCGAGCCGCTCCAACGCCGGCACCTCGCCGTCGACCAGCAGGCCGGGCGGCAGGTGCGGGTCGCCCGCCAGCGCGGACGCCAGCTGCGCCTTGCTGAAGGCGAGCTCGAACCGCCCCGGGTCGAAGAAGGGGAACAGGTCCTGGAGCTCGTCCAGCGCCGGCCGGAGCCCGAGGAGGAACGACTCCGAGGGCACGATGGCGCGAATGCCGAGCGCGTGCACCGTGTCCCGCACCCAGGGAATGAACTCGGCCGACGTGGTTGGCGGATGGACGCGGGCGCTGCGCACCCAGCGGGAATGGAGCCCGAGCGCCTCCGCCGACTCGGCGCAGGCGTGCACCGGGTACCCGGCCTGCCCGAGGGAGCGGATGACGCCCACCGCCCCCAGTGACCCCGCCTGGGGCACGAGGACCGGGACGCTCCCGCGGTCGACGCCCACTCGCGGCTCAGCGTTCCGCACGCCGGCGCTCCACGGTCTGGACCAGCGCCTCCACCCCTTCGTCGATGCAGCGGAAGCAGGTGTCGAAGTACGCGTCCGGCAGGCCGTACGGATCCGCCAGCACCGGGCGGGGCGAGCGGCACCAGAGCCCGAGCAACGCCACCTGCGCCCTGGGATGCGCGCGCTGGAGCGCGCGTGCCTGGTGCGGCTCCATGGCGACGAGGAGGTCACCCGCGGTGGGACGGACATCCTCGGCGCGGCGCGAGGCGCGCGGGAGCAGGTCGATCCCCCGGAGCCGGGCGGCGCGGACCGCGACGGCATCCGGCGGGGACCGGCCGTCCGCGCGCAACCCGAAGGAGCCCGCCTCGAACCCCAGCGCTCGCGCCCGAGCTTCGGCGTAACGGCTACGGCAGACGTTTCCCGCGCAGACGAACACCAGGCGCAGCACGCGGCTGGCGTCGAAGCTCTTCAGATCGGCGTAGGCGCCCAGCCGGTGAAGCCAGGACGATGCCTGGTGGCGAAGCCAGGCCTGCTTGCGCCCATGCTGCTGCGTCACGCCCCTCGACCAGACCGTCACCACGCCAGTCACGCTGCGCCAAGGTAGGGCGGCCCGGCCGTGTGGCAACCCACCCTGGACCATCGGCTGTCAGCCGGCGGACCGTGCCCCGGCACGGCCGCCGGGTGCTCCCTAGCTTGGGGCGCCCGTGGACAGCCTGCTCTGCGTCGCCAACTTCCCGTCCAGCACCGGGTATGCCTGGACCTTCATCGGGCGGCTGTTCGCCGAGGTCGCGAACGCCCTTGCCCGGGAGGGGATCCGCACGCTGGTGGCCTATCCGGTGCTCGACACGCGCCCGGAATCGCTGGCCGGAAGCGCGGCGGAGCCCCTGGGCCTGGACCTCTCGCTCGCCACGCCCCGGTCGGTCCGTGCGGGCGTGGAGCTGGTCAGGAGGGAGCGCGTCCGCGCGGTGTGGCTCATCGACCGGCCGGTGTTCTCGCTGGCCTACGCCGCCCTGCACGCCGCGGGAGTGCGCCGGGTGGTCGTGCACGATCACAGCTCCGGCTCCCGGCCGGTGCATCACGGGCCGCGCGGCCTCGCCCAGCGCCTCGCCACGAGACTCCCCTGGGCGACGGCGGACGCGGTGGTCGCGGTGAGCGAGTACGTGGCCGGCCGGCAGCGAACCGCCGGGCGCGTTCCCGCCGGACGCATCCACGTGGTTCCCAATCCGGTCTGGGTGCCCGACGCGGTCCGCCCGGCGGCCGAGGTGCGCGCATCGCTCGGGCTCGCGCCGGGCCGCCGGCTCGTCGCGGCGGCGGGCCGGCTCACGCCGGAGAAGGGATTCGCCGACCTGATCGCGGCGGCGGATGCGCTTCCGCCCGACGTCGACGTCCTGGTGTTCGGCGACGGACCCGACCGCGCACGGCTGGAGGCGCAACGGGCCGCGCTGCGAACGGGGGGGCGCGTGCGCCTCGCCGGGCAACGCCCCGATGCCGCGGAGTGTGTTGCCGCGGCCGACGTCTGCGTCGTCCCCTCCCGATGGGAGGAGGCGTTCTGCCTCTCCGCCGCCGAGCCCCTCGCCCGCGGCCGGCCGCTGGTGGCGACCCGCGTCGGCGCCATCCCCGAGCTGGTGCGCGACGGCGTCACCGGGCTGCTGGTGCCACCCGCCGATCCGCCGGCCCTGGCCGGCGCCATCCAGCGTCTCCTCGACGCGCCCGAGCTCGCCGCCGCGCTCGGCCAGTCCGCGCGCGCACAGCTGGTCGCGACGCACGGATGGCCTCGGGCGATCGCCGCCCTCGTGTCGGTGGTCGCACCACCCCTTCCCAAACGTTGACGCGGGTGCCGAAAGGGGATGTCGTCTGCTCCCTCCCCGAACGAGAGAGAGCAATGCGCATCCCGCTCGTGGTGTCCCTCACCCCGCTGGCCCTCGCGCTCGCCTGCAGCGACCAGGGCCCGATCCAGGGCGTCGGCCCGAAGCTGACCATCTCCCCGGCCACGGTGAGCGTGGAGACCGGCGCGGACCCCATCACCCTGCAGGCCGTGCCACAGAGCGGCGACCTCACGGGGAACGTGACCTGGGAGGTGTTCAGCGGGAACGCGGGGACGCTCGGGGCGAGCAGCGGCCAGACGGTCAACTTCACCCCGACCGGCCTCGGAACGCCCGGTGGGGCGGTGGTGATCAAGGCGACGGCGACGGTGGGCGGAACCCTCCAGCCGGCGACCGCGGCGGTGACGGTGGTGCCCTCGACGCACGGGCGGATCGTCATGGGGATTGACCCCGGGGACGCCGTGGGCTCAGTGGACATCACGGATCCGAACGACGGGAGCAAGACCACCTTCGTGGCCGACGCACCCACGGTCGTCCGCAGCAAGACCATCGACGCCGGCACCTACACGGTGACCGCGGACGCCGGCATCACCGTTGCGGGGAACCTGGTCGACGGCATCTGGGACGGGACGGTGCAGTTCGACGGCGGAACTCCCGCCCGCTCGGTCCAGGTTCCGGTCCGGCCGAACGCGGAGACCACGGTGGCGGTGAACTTCGCTCTCCGGGGCGGGCAGGGGCGGCTGTGGATCCCGGTGGACGGCGCGATCCGGAGCTTCACCGAGAGCCAGCTCCTCGGTGACCACGCCAGCGAGAACGGGATCAGCGTCGGCGGGGTGCGAGCGCTGGCCTTCGACACCGACGGAAACCTGTGGGCGACCTTCTCCGACGGCATCCGGATGTACACGCCCGAGACCCAGGCGAGCGACGGCTCGACGCCTGCGAGGACCGTGACCCTGTCCGACGCGACGGGGATCGCGATCCGCGGCGACACCGTCGCGGTCGCCACCTGCAACGGGAACTCGGGCGGCGTGTCGACCTTCTCCCGGAGCGACGTCAACGCCACGCCCGCGGCGCTGCCCATCTCGGTGGGATGCATCTGGGGCATCAGCTACGACGTGGGGGACAACGGCAAGCTCTGGGTCGCGTCGAAGACCCAGGGAAAGGTCTACCGCTTCAACGCCGCCGGCACGGCTTCGGACTTCACCACCGCGCCGAGCGTGAGCGACGCCTACGGCCTCGCCGTCGACCCCGGCGGAAACGCGTGGGTGACCAGCTGCAGCGGAAGCTCCGTGGTGCAGATCAGCCCGGTCGGTGCTGCCGGGTCGCCGCTGGCGCTGCCCGAATTCTCCTGCCCGGGCGGCCTCGCGTTCGACAAGCAGGGAAACCTGTGGGTCGTCTCCGAGGGAACCGCGGACAACGGAAATCTCGTCCAGGTGACCGGCGCCAGCGGGACCGTTCAGCTGAACTCCCTGACCCAGGTGACGTTCGGCGGCGTCGCGTTCAACCCGGGCGCTGCCGGGCTTCCCACGCACCAGTAGGCGGCGACAGGGTCTTGACGGTCGGGGCTGACCGCCTGGCCAGTTGCATCGTGCAATCCGGCCGACGGGGCGCTTGCCTTCCAGCGCGGCGAGGCACACCTCGTCTGCACCATGCCTCGCCGAGCCGAATCGCCTCGATGATCCGGGGTCTTCGAATCTTCAAGCACCCGCTCGCGCTGGCGCTCTCGCTGCTCCTGGTCTGGGCGCTGTGGGTCGGTCTGGCCAAGGCCTGGAACGTGGTGCTCCTGGGCTTTCTGGCCATCCTGATCGCCGCGATGTTCTCCTTCCCGGTGGGCTGGTTCTCCCGGGTGATGCCCCGCGCAGCGGCGGTGGTGCTCACCGTGCTCCTGACCTTCGGGGCCGTGGGGGGGCTGGTGGCGCTGGCCACTCCGCTGGTCGTCGAGCAAGGCAAGCAGCTGGTGGAAGACCTTCCCGAGGCGACCCGGAGGGCGGAGGCCTGGCTGCGGCGCGCCCAGCGGGACAAGACGGTGCGCCAGCTCACCAACGGCAAGGACGTGGCGGGCACGCTCAAGGCCAAGGTGCCGGAGGCGATGGAGACCGTGGCCACGCTCACTCCGAAGATGGTGGGGCGCGTGGTGGAGCTGGTCTCGACCTTCGTCCTCCTCATCGTGCTCGCCGCGTTCCTGGTCTACTCCCCGCCGCTCTATGCCCGCGGTATCCGGTCGATGCTCCCCCGCAGCTTCGAGCGGGACTTCGACGAGCTGTGGGTCAGGCTCGGGCGGGGACTTCGCGGCTGGGTGGGCGGAACAGTGGTCGCGATGTTCCTGATGGGCTCGGTGACCGCGGTGGGCCTCTGGGCGTGCGGGATCCAGGGGTGGGTCCTGCTCGGCCTGCTGACCTTCCTCGGGACCTTCGTGCCTTACGTGGGCGCGGTGTCCAGCTCGGTGCCGGGGCTGCTCGTCGGCCTCGCACAGTCACCGAACCACTTCTTCCTGGCCCTGGCCGTCTACGTCGGCGTGCACGTCATCGAGGGGTATCTGGTGCAGCCGGTCGTGATGCGCCGGGCGGTGGAGACCAATCCGGCGCTGCTCCTCTTCTTCCAGGCGCTGATGGGCGCGCTCTTCGGCCTGCTGGGCCTGATCGTGGCCACGCCGCTGCTCACGGTGCTGCAGATCATCGTGACCACGCTCTGGATCGAGGGGCGTCTGCACAAGAAGCCGCCCACGGACGAGCCGCCGGCGCCGAGCGAGCCCGAGCCCAGCGCGCCGGTCGCGGAGCTGCACTGAGCAGGCCCGCGGGGAGCAGGCCAGTGGTCGTGGCCGACGTGCGGAGGACCCGGATGCGCGCCGACTAGCGCGCTCGACGGGAGCCGCCGGGCGGCGTGCGCGACGGCTGGACCCGGAACCGAACCCCGTACTGCTGGGCACAGGGGGTGGAGCAGAACCAGCCGGCGAGCGGGTCGAGAACCGCTCCGGCCAGATAAAGCTCTTCGTTGGTCGTGGCCGGAATCACCTTCCGGCACCACTGGCAGGTGGTGCCCTCCGGCAGCTCGTCACGCGCCGATCGCCGCTTCAGGAAGCCCAGCATGGTGCGGCAGGGTGAAACTTGCCCGCATAGGCGGCAAGGGAGCCTGATGTACTCCCTGCTCACCGGTCGACGCTGGACCCGCCCCCCGGGTCAATCTCGCCCGAGCGGCGCCGGACCCACCCCACCACCCAGCGCACACATGCCGCTCCGAGCAGGAAGGCGAGGACGCCGCGGCCCACCGGCCCCAACCGGAGCAGCAGCAAGGCACCGCACACCGCCAGAACGACGCTGGTCAGGCCCCAGGACAGGCGTCTTCCGGCACCGAGACTCTCGCGCTCGGCAATCTCCCGCGCGATCGACTCGCCGAGTGCCCGGCGCTCCTGCTGGAGTCGCCGTGCCTCGTCGAGATCCTCCGCGCGGGCGCGCTGCTGCTCCGCGTCGTGCCGCGCCCGTTCCTCGAGGTGCCGGTCCCAGAGCGCGGTGTTGAAGGCCACCGCCTCCAGCGTGTCGAGGGCAGTGCCGCAGGTGCAGCGGCGAGTGCCGAGCAGCGAGTCGACCCCGCAGGCCGGGCAACGAACGAATGGCTGCGCGTCCGATGGCGACTGGAGCTCCAGCGGAGCGTCGGCGGCGGGCACGAACCGCGCGAGGTCTCCCGCGCGGACCTCCGGGATCGGGCTGGCCGGCTCGATGGCCCGGAAGCGCTCTCCGGTGGTGCGGCGTGCCTCCTCACCCGCCCGGCGCGAGCGCTCGAGTCGCTGGAAGCGGGTGAGGAACTTCACCGCGAGGTCCCGCGCGAGGCGGACCGCGTGCGATCGCGCGCCCAGTCGCGGATCCGCGAGATCTCCTCGCGGAGGGTCACTGCCAGAGGCACCGTCTCGGAGATGGCCTGGGCGAGGTGGCCGTCCGCGAGCTGGGTCCGGACATCGAATGCGGCGTGGAGGCCCTCCACCACCGCCTGCTCCAGCTCGGCGCCGCTGAACTGCTCGGCGCGAGCGGCGAGTGCCGCGAGATCGAAGCTCTCCGGCTTGCGCCCGCGGCGGGTCAGGTGGATCCGGAGGATCTCCTCGCGTTCGGCCGCGTCGGGGAGGTCGATGAAGAAGATCTCGTCGAACCGCCCCTTGCGCAGGAGCTCGGGCGGGAGCCCCTCCACCCGGTTGGCGGTGGCGACGACGAAGACCGGCGCCGTCTTCTCCTGGAGCCAGGTGAGGAACGTGCCCAGCACCCGGGCGGTGGTGCCGCCGTCGCTCACGTTCGACGACGCCGAGCCGGAGAGGGCCTTGTCGATCTCGTCGAGCCAGAGGACCGCCGGTGCGGCGCTCTCCGCGACACGGATGGCGCGGCGCAGGTTCTCCTCGCTCGAGCCCACCAGCCCGCTGAACACCCGGCCCATGTCCAGACGGAGCAGCGGCAGCGCCCACTGGGAGGCGATGGCCTTGGCGGTGAGGCTCTTCCCGCAGCCCTGGACGCCGAGGAGGAGCAGCCCTCGGGGCTCGGGGAGACCGAAGGCGTGCGCCTCGGCTGTGAAGGCGCGGGCCCGGCGGTGCAGCCAGTCCTTCAGGTTCTGGAGCCCGCCGACGGCCGCGAGCGACTGGTCCACCGGGTAGTACTCGAGGAGCCCACTCTTCCGGATGAGCTGGCGCTTCTCGTCCATGACCCGCTGGATGTCCGAAGCGTCGAGGCGGTCGTTCTCGGCGATGGCCTTGGCGAAGGCGTTCTCGGCCTCCTGGAGGGTGAGGCCCAGGGCGGCCTTGATCAGCTGCTCGCCCTCCTCCCGCTTGAGGTCCACCGCGATGCGGCCGGACCTCCGGAGCACGCCCACGATCTCGCGGAGGAGATCGGCCAGCTCGGCGAAGGTTGGGAGCGGGACGTCGAGGACGGCGATCTCCTTCTCCAGCTCCACGGGGAGCTGAAGCACGGGCGCCAGGACGAGGACCGTCGTGTAGCTGCTCTTCAGCGTCTGGCCGAGTTCTCGGAGCGCGCGGACCAGCCGGCGGTCGTCGAGCCAGGCATGGAGGTCCTTGAGGACGATCAGGGCGGGTTCCTGGAGTCCGCGGAGTGCCTGGAGCGCGGCGAAGGGGTCCTCGGTCTCGGACGGCAGCGCGACCCCGCGGGTCTCGTCGAGGCGGTGGAGCCCGCGCACGGCAGACCAGCCGATGAGCGACTTGCCGTGGCCGCGAGCGATGCCTTTCAGGAGCTCCTCGACGCGTGTCTCCTCGGAGGAGACGAGGTAGACCAGCGGGTAGCGCGCACGGATGAGGGTGTCCAGCTCGCCGACGAAGCGGGGCTGGCGAGGGGAGGCGACGGGGCGCTCTGCTGTCTGGGGCACGGTGTTCCCGCAGCATAGACGACGAATCTCCGTCCGGAACCCTGCCGGCCGTCCTTCGCCCCTTGAGGCCGCGACCACATCTCGCTACCTGAGGTGCGTCCAATGGAGACCGAGATCCTCATCGTGGGTGCGGGTCCTTCGGGCGCCGCGGCGGCGGTGCAGATGTGCCAGCTGGGAATCAAGGACGTGCTGCTGGTGGACAGGGACCGGTTCCCGCGGAACAAGACCTGCGGCTCCGGGCTGTCGCCGGCGGCGCTGCACCTGGCGGAGGCGCTGGGGATCGGCCCCGAGCTGCGAAGGCGGGCGAACCCGGTGCTCACGGTGCGCTTCGTGACCCAGTCCGGGGAGGAGCTGCGTGCCCCGGCGAACTCGGCGGCGGTGATCCTGCTCCGGAAGGAGTTCGACAACCTGCTCGTCGAGCGGGCCCGGTCGCTCGGAGTGGGGTTCCGCGACGGCTTCCGGGTGGCCGAGGCCCTCGAGGAGGACGGGCGGGTGGTGGGGGTGCGCGGGTTCGACGGGACGGAGATCCGCGCGCGGTGGACGCTGTTCGCAGACGGCGCGCCCAGTCTGTTCACGCGGGACGACCGCGAGCGCCGGCACATCGACACCCTGATGGGCTGGTGGGAGGGGCCGGACTTCGAGCCCGGCCGGCTGGACATGGTGTTCGATCCGGAGCTGTCGCCGCTCTACGGCTGGCTGTTCCCGGAGACGGCCACGCGGGTGAACATCGGCATCTGCATCGACGCGCAGGACGAGTACGGGCGGAAGGTTCCGCGCGATCTGCGCGCAGTGTTCCGGCGATTCCTGGAGCGGCACTACGCCAAGGAGCTGCGGAGCGCGAGACAGGTCGGCGGGTGGAAGGGCCATCCGATCGTGCACACCACCTGGATCGCGAACGTGACGCGGCCGGGCGCGCTGCTGATCGGCGAGGCCGCGAGGCTGACGCACAACGGGACCGGCGAGGGGATCAGCCAGGCGATGCAGTCGGGCATGTACGGCGCGGACGCGGTGGCGCGGGTGGTGCGGGGCGAGGCCAGCGAGTTCGCGGCGTGGCGCGGCTATCTGAGGGCGTTGCGGAAGCGCTTCACCGTCGGGTTCGCGGCCGGGTACCTGCTGCGGGACATGGTCTCGAATGGAATGCTCGACGGGCTGGCACGTACGTACAACAGCGCGTCGTTCCAGAGGGGGATCCACTGGCTGGTCGGGGCAGCGATGACCGGGACGACGACACAGGAGGCGCCTGCCGCGTATGCCGCTGCGAGGAGCGAGTCCGGGGAGCCGTCGCGCACCGAGTCACCGATGGCGTGAGCTGCTCGCGACCGCGTTGTTGGTCACGCTGGAGGCCCGGGCCGGCGAGACCTGGGCCATCGAGCACGCGCGGCTGATCGCCTCGCCGGCCGGGGCCGTGGTCGAAGACGGGACGGTGGTGGTGCGAGACGGGCGAGTGAAGGCGATCGGCCCGTCGGCGGCGGTGCCCGTGCCCCAGGGCGCCCGCCGGGTGGACGGGCGCGGCGGGACGGTGCTCCCGGGCTACTGGAACGTGCACGTGCATTTCACGGACGAGCGGTTCGTCGATGCCGCGCACCGGCCGGCGGAGGACCTGAGCCGCGGGTGCCGGGAGATGCTGACCTCGCGCGGGTTCACGACGGTGGTGGACCTCGGGTCGTGGCCGGAGAACACGGTGGCGCTGCGGCGGCGCGCTCCATCGCTGGATTGCCCCCGGATCCTCACGACGGGCATCCCGATGTACCCGGCGGGCGGCGTGCCGATCTACGTGCGGAAGGCGCTCGGGGACGAGGTGGCGGATGGGCTGCCGCAGCCGAAGACCGGCTCCGAGGCGGCGCGCTTCGTCCAGCAGAGCCTCCGGCTGGGAGCCCGGGCGACGAAGCTGTTCGTCGGGACGTGGCTCGGCGGCAGCAGGACGGGGCTCATGGACGTGGCGGTGGTGAAGGGCGCGACGGCGGAGGCGCATCGCCACGGGCTGGTGGTCTTCGCGCATCCGGGGACGATCCCGGGGATCGAGGCGGCCATCGAGGGTGGGGTGAACGTGCTGGCCCACACCGCCCCGGACGGAGGCCCCTGGTCGCCCGAGCTCATCCAGCGAATGCGGGCGCGTCGGATGGCGGTGGTTCCAACCCTGAGCCTCTGGCAGGTGGAGATGGAGCGAGGCGGCGTGCCGAAGGAGGGGGCGGACCGGTTCATCGCGACCGGCGCGGACCAGCTCCGGGCGTTCGTGGCCGCCGGCGGCGAGGTGCTGTTCGGGACCGACGTCGGCTACATCCCGGAGAAGGACGCGGACGAGGAGGTCCGCCGGATGGCGGGCGCGGGCATGGACTGGCGCGCGATCCTCGGCTCCCTGACCTCCGCCCCCGCGCGACGGATGAAGGACCCTGCCCGGGGGGCCCTGGCCGTGGGAACTCCGGCGGATCTGGTGCTCGTCGAGGGCGATCCGCGGGTCGACGTGGAGGCGCTCACCCGTGTTCGCGCGACGTGGACCGCTGGGAAATCCGTGTTCTCGCGGTAGTCCCTCCTCCCACCACGTAAGAGCCGGAGAAATCAGGGAAAAAATTTGGGGTGTCGCTACAGACCGGTAGTCTTCTGGTGGGCGATGTACGGGAGGAGCAGTCGGATGTACGGGAGGAGCAGTCGGTGGACGACCTCGACAGGGCCAGGCTTCAGGACTTCTACGACGAGCTGGAGCGGTTCCGGGCGGTGTTCAGCAAGGCGCAGGCGCTGGTCGCGCCGATGATCGGCGAGGACGCGGGCCGACTCGAGGCGATGGGGAAGGCGATCCGGAAGCTGTACGGGCCCGCGGTCGAGCCGCTGATGGCGCACGTGGACGAAGTGCTGGGTCAGGCGAAGCGGATGGTGGAGCCGCTGCCGGAGAACCCGCTGTACCGTGCGTTCGAGCGGCGGAGCGGTGGGGATCGGCGGAAGGCGGACCGCGCGCTGCTCGGTCCGTCGTTCCGTGCTCCGACGGGCGTGACCAAGCCGCTCGTCGAGACGGTGCCCCTTCCCGCCCCCGACCCGCGGTACGACGATGCGGACCTGCCCACGGTGCGGACGCGCCCGCTTCGAGGCCGGGAGATCCCGATGCCCACGGCGCGGCCGACGACGAACGGCCAGCCGGTCAACGTCAACGGTGGTCACGCGGCCGAGGACGAGAGCCCGGCGCGTGCGGCGATCCGTGGATTCGCGCAAACCAACGGCGTCGAGCCGAAGCCGCCGCGGCCGCCCAGCGTCTCCCAGACGGTCCCCAGCGTTCGCCGGGACATCCCCCGCCCGCCCGCGCCCGAGTCCGAGATCCGGGTCATCTACGAGGACCCGGGCGGCTGGGGCGTGCTGTAGGAACTCAGTCGCCCATCGCCCTCACTCCGAATCACCGCACGATCGGCCGGTCCTGCAGATTTGGCCCGAGCGGCCCGTTCAGCACGTCGTGGAACGCCTCCCGCAGCTCGGGCGTGTCGGGGACGCTCATGACGGAGGAGCCGTCCGTGAACGTCTCGCTCCACCAGGAGAAGCCGCGCAGCTCCGGCCAGCGGCCGCCGAGCAGGTCCTCCAGCGTCTTCCGGGTCCACTCGACCGGTTTGCACGCGGTGGCCACGACATTGGTCCCGAACTCGAACAGGAAGAGCGGCTTTCGACTCGCGACATCCCCGAGCTCCGCCTCGCGGGCCTTCAGGAGCGCATCGAGGTCGCGGCATTTCGTCTGGTCGGGCCCTTGGGTCTGGTAGATCGAGAATCCGATCCAGTCGACCACGTCGTCCCCAGGGTAGTAGGCACCGGCATTGTTCAGCGGGGTGTCGCTCGGCCAGTTCTCGCCGTTGAGGTGGAACGCCCAGGTGATGTTGTTCGCTCCCTGGTCGCGCATCACCTCGACGATCCGACGGAAGGCCAGCTGGAACTTCGCCGGTCCAACCTCGAAACCGCCGTTGTAGGGCGGGCTCCAGGGGTACCAGTCGCCGTTCACCTCGGTGCCGTACTGGACGATGACCGCCGTCCCGAAGGCCTTCGCTCCATCCGCCCAGGTGCGCAGCTCGCCGTCGAACTCTCCGGCGGCGATCCGGTCCAGCGTGTACCTGGGATCGGGGATCAGCTGCCGCTGCTGGCTACGCATGTGCAGACGGATGAACGGCACGGCACCCCGTGAGCGGATCGCCTCCGCCGTCACGCGCGGGAACTGCTTGGTCACGTACCATTCGTTGCTGAAGTAGATCCACGCGAGCGGTCGCCCCACTGCGTCGCGGTACGCGTCGGCCGCCTGCATCGAGATGTCCGCGTCGGGCCGCCCGGTCCCGGCCGGAAAGACCCCGTGGTAAAGCCGGCCCCCCGGCGGGAGCTGGATCCGCGTCCCGTCGGCCGTCCCGGCATCGGAATCCGTTCCGCCGTCCGGTGGCACGCCGGCGTCCGCGGGAGGCCCGGCGTCCGGCCCCGCGTCGGGCGAAGTCCCCGCGTCGCCGTCCTGGCCGGCGTCGGCGGGGAGGCCTCCCGCGTCGGCGCCCGGTGTGCCGGAGTCCACCCGTCCTCCGCCGCTGCTGCCGCCACAGGCGACCGCCAGCGCGAGCACGCAGACCCATCCCTTGCTCAGCCCCCCACTCGTTCGATCCGTCGACAAGTGGCCTCCGCGCGGTGACCGAAGCTGCGACCGGTCGAGTCTCCGAGCCACTGACCGATGCACCATTGGCAACCCAGTCGTCCCGAGGTCAGGTCTGGCTTCTGATGGTCAACGCTCGTGCTGGTCTCCGGTAGGGACGGTTTCGCAGCGGCGAGGGGCCTGGTCGGCTAGAAGTCCGCCGCGGGCTCTCTCGCCCGTTCCGGAGCAACTCTTGAAGGTTCTGGTCGTCGTCCAGGCACGCACTGGCAGTACTCGTCTTCCCGGCAAGGTGCTGATGCCGCTCGCCGGAAAGCCGCTGCTGGTCCGGATGATCGAGCGGCTCCAGGCGGCGACGACTCCCGCGCAGATCATCGTCGCCACGACCACGGCGAGCTCGGACGATCCGGTGGCCGAGCTGTCCAAGCAGGCCGGCGTCGCCTGCGTGCGCGGTCATCCCACGGACCTCCTCGACCGGCACATCGCCGCGCTGCGCACGACCGACTGCGACGCGGTCTCGAAGATCCCCTCCGATTGCCCGCTGATCGACCCCGCGGTGGTCGATCGGATCCTCGGGGCGTCCCTCGAGGACCCGTCCTACGACTACGTCTCCAACCTCCACCCCGCCACGTGGCCGGACGGGTACGACGTGGAGGTGATGAAGCGCGACGTGCTGGAGACCGCCTGGCGCGAGGCCACCAAGCCCCTGGAGCGGGAGCACACCACGCCGTTCATCTGGGAGCGGCCGGAGCGCTTCAAGCTGAAGAACGTGGTCTGGGACCGCGACCTGCAGATGACCCACCGGCTGACCATCGACTACGCCGAGGACTACGAGCTCATCCGCCGCGTGTACGACGCGCTGCACGTCGAGGGGAAGCCGCCCTTCTCG
>Ga0105104_10000139_pt1 | contig 51150 bp, 48 predicted proteins | sample PPLLaktember2015_3_FD_87034 | JGI IMG/M metagenome (GOLD analysis project Ga0105104, IMG submission 87034) | Freshwater sediment microbial communities from Prairie Pothole Lake near Jamestown, North Dakota, USA - PPLs Lake P7 Core (6) Depth... | ecosystem: Environmental > Aquatic > Freshwater >... | reverse complement strand
CCTGTACAGTGGGGAAGGGGTTTGGCGGAACGGTCTTGCGCACACTTCCGCGCACAACACGGTGATCGTTGACCACCAGGATCAAATGAAGATGGTCAGCCGCTTCATTTGGACGAACTGGTCGAAAGGGAAAGTGCTTCGGCACGATGGCAAAGTCTGGCAGGGCGAACATCATGGATACCGGCAGCTGGCTGACCCCGTGAATCACAAACGCACGGTACTTTCACTGGGCGAGGATCGCTGGCTGGTCGTGGATCATCTTGACGGCAAACAAATCCATCATTATTCGCTTCACTGGCTGCTCAATGACTTTCCCTATGAAGGACGAGAGAACGCAATTCTTCTCTCACTCGATGCAATGAAATACAAAGTCCAGTTTGGGCTGTTGGAGGGAAAGTCTACATTCTCCGTACTGCGCGGCGATGAAAACAGCACCCGCGGCTGGCGCTCCCGCTATTATGGCAGGAAGGAATTTGCCATCTCCGCCATGCTGGAAGCGGATCAGCCGCGCGCTTGTTTTTGGACATACTTTGGGTTTGAAACGGACAAGGTCGAAGTGGGGAAAACGCTGAATATCAGTTCAGACGATTGGAATGCGAAGATCGATCTTGAAGAATTAAACAAGTAGGGGCGGATCACGATCCGCCCCTACAGTTTTTAGGCTTTTACCGCGGCTTCCTGCTCGCGCAATTTCTCAGTTGCACGGAAATATTTCAAATAGCGGATCGAGTTGCTGTCTTTACCCAGCAGCAAATCTGCCGCGCGGATCGCGCTGCCCAACTTGATCGGGTCCGTGATCGAGCAGGTTGCGCCAGCCTGGATCGCTAAAGCAAGGAACGCGCTGTTCACCGCCAGGCGGTCTGGCAAGCCAAAGGAAACGTTGCTCGCGCCCAGGTTGATATTGACGCCATATTCCTTCCTGATGAGTTCGATGGTTTTCAGCGTCACCGTCGCGGCGTTGCTGTTGTGTCCCACCGTCATCACCAGCGGATCGATGATGATGTCTTCCGCAGGGATCCCCAGCTTGGCGGCGCGTTCGATGATCACTCCCGCCGCGGCGAGCCGTCCCGCGGCGGTCTCGGGGATGCCGTCTTCGCCGATGGTCAAGCCGATGACCGCCGCGCCGCGATCCCGGACGATAGGCAAAACTGCAGCAAGCTGCTTTGCCTCCCCGTTGACCGAATTGACCAGCGGCTTTCCGGGCGCGCACCGGAGGCCCGCTTCGAGGATCTTCGGTTCGTTCGAATCGATGCAAAGCGGCACATCCACCACTGACATGACTGCTTCGACGACTTTTGGCATGATCGTCACTTCGTCGATCTGTGGGTGCCCGACGTTCACATCCAGCACGTCTGCCCCCCAGGCGACTTGTCGCTGTGCCAGTTGTTTGACGTACTCAAAATTCTGTTCCACCAGCGCTTGTCCAAGTTTCTTCAAGCCGGTGGGGTTTAGCTTTTCCCCGATCATGACAAATGCTTTGTCCGCCCCGATGACCACTTCCTTGCTGTTACTTTTCAATATGGTGTGCATTGTTCTGCTCCTGCGATGTTTGATCAAAATCTTTTGGCGTCAATCCTGCTTCGCTGACGATGCGTGGAACGATTTCGTCCCAGGCAACAGGCATAAGATGTATGCCATGGATTCCCTGTCCATGATATGTTTTGATCTTAGCGATCAATTCTAACGCGATTTGCAAGCCTTCTTCCGGGGCGTTGCCGGCGACATTGGCGGCAGCCATGCGTTGAACAAGACTCTCCGGCACATGGACACCGGGCACCTCCCGCAGCATCTGCGCCATTTTCAAACTCTTGATCGGCGTGATCCCGACCAGGATGTAGACTTTATCCAGGATATTGCGCTTTGCCAGCTCATTGAGCCAGATTTCCATTCCATCGATGTCGAAGACCAGGTTGGTCTGGAAGAACTGCGCGCCCGCATTGACCTTCTTTTGTTCGCGCAGCGCCTGGAACTTTGGACTTGACGCAAAGGGTGAAGCTGCTGCGCCCAGGAAAAATGTCGGTGGGAATTTGATCTCGCGCCCATCGAGATACTTACCCTCATCGCGCATGCGGCGCAGGATCCACAGCACTTGAACGGCATCCAGATCGTTGATCTCCATCTTCTCGCGTGGGGGAGGGGAAAGTCGGGCACTGTCGCCGCTGATGCAAAGGATGTTACGCACACCGAGGGCAGTGGCGCCAATGACCTCGCTTTGAAAATTGCTGCGTGAGCGGTTGCGTGCGGAGATCTGCAGGACGGGTTCGGCGCCATGTGCAACCGCGATCTGACTGCATGCCCAGGAGGTCATGCGCGGCGTGGCCGAAGCGTTGTCGGTAAAGTTGAGGCCCGAAACGTACCGTTTGGTCGCTTCGATGTTCTGGATCAACTTGTCAGTTTTGGTAGTTAGCGGGGGAGTGATCTCGCTGGTGACCACAAATTCACCCAGACGCAACCTCCGCTCCAGGCTGGACACGGGTTCGGCAGGGACGGGTGGATGATAAACTCTGTCGCCCTGCCACCAATCCGGCTGGCGGATCGGGCGGAAGATCCCCTCCCAGGTTTCATGGCGCGTCTCGACAGAGCGTGAGAGCAGTCCACCAGCTACTTTTTTTACACCGATCTTGGTCACCTGCCTGATGACATCTCTCCATGTATCCGTTCCTACCTTTTCCCAATCGAGCGGGGGCAGGACTTCGAGTAAGCAGTCCTCGCGTCCCATCCGGAAAGAGCGTTCATAAATCTTGTACCACATGCAGGGGCGTGTATTATCCACATAACAATGCTCTGGCGTGGAGCCGCCACAGGGACCGTTCCGCAAACCCTTTGGGCATTCCATCGGGCAAATGAAGGCGGTCTCCTGCAGCAGACAGTTACCGCACATGCGGCAGCCGAAAAGCGGACTCTTGATACTGTATTCAAAAACTTCCAGGAGGCGGTCCCCAAGTTTATCCCTTTTGAAGGGAGAGTACGCAGGTTGCCATCTACGACCGGGTGTAAAGCCAGGCATGATCACTCCAAGTTGTACGTTGTCTATATTTCTGTCCATTCATTCTAGCCAATTTTGGAACGCGAGCTAGTGTATTTCTGCCCACTGTTGATGAAAATTTGTAATAATTTGTTCACGCAGGGGTGGATCATCGCGTACGCCGCAAAGCGGCAGTCCCCAAAGGGGCGATCCGCCTCTACTGGTTGCCCCTACTGGCAAAAATTCCTTTTTATCGTTATATTCCATAGAAAGTGCTAATCAAATTGTATTTGTGCTAAGATAATTTGGAAAAGATTACAGGTGCGGGTACATATCAAATGGAGGACTATGAAAGTAAATTTGGAGCAGAAACCAAAAACCTATGTGGTGATCAATCCTGTGGCGGGTCTTTCGCAGCTCGAGATCGTCCGTGAAAGAGTCCAAGCGGCATTGCAGGAACGTGAGATCCCCTTCGAGATCTATGAAACGACCGGCGAAGAGGATATCCGGCAGATGGTCCGCGATAAGATCCAGCAGGGGTTTAAACTTTTTATTGCCGCCGGTGGAGATGGCACCCTTTCGGCGGTGGTGGATGGCCTGGCGGGAACACAGATCCCTTTTGTCATTGTCCCGACCGGCACGTGGAATGCCTTCGCCCGCGCGCTGGATATCCCTCTTCAGCTGGAAGATGCGATCGATTTATTATTCCAGGAGCATCAGGTCCGGGCCATCGATGCCATCCAGGTGGATAAGCGTTTTTTTGTTTTGAGCGTGAGCGCGGGGATCGGTTCACGGACGATGAAAGACGCAGAACGCCAGGAGAAACGCCGTCTGGGCAAGCTGTCTGATCTGCGAAGAGGCGTGACTGAATTACTGAAAGCGCGGTCTTATCAGTTTGAGGTCAAGATTGACGGCAACCTCACCAAATTCCGTGCCTCGGAATTGCTGGTAACCAACTCGGCCATTCTGGGTTTAAAGGCAGTTCAACTCGATCCGAGTATTCGCATGGATGACGGCAAGCTGAATGTCTGCCGCATTTATGCGAAGACCGTAGGCGATTATCTCAGGGTGGGAGTTAGCATGCTGACGGGGAGCCAGAAGCGGAACTGGAATATGTTGTGTGTGGAGGTATCGGACGAAGTGGAGATCCGCTGCAAGCAAAAGCTGCCGGTCCAGGGCGATGGCGATATGATCGGCTATCTTCCCATCACGGCAAAGGTCCGCCCAAAGGCGATCCACATTGTGACGCCGGTGAATGCGGAAACGTAATCTGGTTAGGGGCAGGTCTCAGACCTGCCCCTACTTTTTAATCCAATATTTGCAGGATGTGACTGACCGCCGTGGATGCAGGCCCGCCAAGGGCTTGGATCAGGGCGGTCTTCGCGTTCGGGATCTGGTTCGCCCCTGCCTGACCTCGCAGCTGGATCGCCGCTTCAACAGCCTGGTACACGCCCGCGGCGCCCCCGGGGAAGCCGCGCGCTTTCATGCCTCCCAGGGTGGCACAGGGAATTTTGCCTCTCAAGCCGATCTCGCCGCTCTCGGCGAGTTTCCATCCCTGACCTTTCACTGCAAGCCCAACACCTTCGAGTTGCAGGGCGGCGTAAATGCTGAAGACATCATGATATTCGAAGAGGTGGATATCATCCAGCAGGATGCCAGCCTGTTTCATGGCTTTGCCTGCGGAGAGTTGGGCAGTATCGAAGTACAACATATCCTTGCGGTCATGCAGCGCGAGCGTATCTGAGGCCGCCGCGGAACCAGCCACCTTCACGAGTCGATGCGGATAGTTTGACGGGAGCAGGTCGCGGCGCGTTAGAACCAGAGCGGCTGCGCCATCCGCATTGGGAGCCATATCGAACATGTTGAGCGGGTCGCTGACCATGTCGGCTTTGGCATACGTCTCGGGCTTGATCGCCTTGCGATACATGGCACACGGATTGCCCGCGCCGTTGGCATGCGCGGTCAACGCAAAGCCCGCGAATCCACCGCTCGGAACGTCGTTTTCGTGCACGTAACGCTTCATCAGGAGGGCGGCTTGCGCCGCGGGAGTCATGCCCTGCACGGCTTCGAAATCGGCATCGCTTGTGGTGGCGAGAGCGGTATCCACATCTGCCCCGATCTTGTCTGTGAACTTTTCCACGCCGACGACGAGCGCCACATCCACCATGCCGCTTGCGACCGCCAGATAACCGTGTCGCAGCGCCGCGCCGCCCGAGGCGCCCGCGGCTTCGATCGTCACGGCTTCGATGCCGAGCAGGCCCGCGTAATCCGTGAGCAGCACGCCGAGGTGCGCCTGGTTCGATAGATTGGGTGCGAGCATGTTGCCGACGAATAACGATTGTGGTCTCAACCCACCCGAATCTTTGACGGCGGCCTGGATCGCGTCGAATGCCAGGTCACGTAAACTGATACTCCAATGCTCGCCGACTTCTGTTTGTCCGATTCCTGCGATAACGACTTCTGTCATGTTTCCTCATACCTCGGTGATCGAGTAGGGCGAATGTTCTTCTCGCCCGTATCGAGATCACAACTTGCAAGCAAATTTTCTATTGTTATTGCTGGTCGAGTAGGCGGCGTTCGCCGCCTACTCGACCAGCGGAATACTTCTATTTCCAAATACTCTTCAAAAACTTCAATTTTTCCATTGTCTGAAAACTTCTGCCGTTTTCATGGCCGTTATACGGATACACTTTGATATTCTTTTCACCGGCCCAATGGTTATAGGCTGCAAACACTGTGGAAGGTGGACAGACTTGATCCATGAGAGCAACGCAGAATAAGGTTTTTGCCTTGGCGCGTGCAGAAAGGTTGACTCCGTCAAAATAAGCCAGCGTGTTGAAAACAATATCTACTTTGTCGCGATGAGTATTCAGGAAATCGACAATTTCTTTGTAGGGATACGTATCTACGATTTCTGTTGCGCGGCGGTAGTGACACAGGAATGGCACATCGGGCATAGCCGCAACCACATCGGGGACGAGTCCCGCCGCGGCGATTGTGATGCCACCACCTTGCGAACCGCCGGTCACGGCGATCTGCGCAGCATCTATTTCCGGATGGCTGCGCGCTGCCTCGACCGCGCGTACGGCATCCGTAAAGACGCGGCGATAGAAGTAATGTTTGGGATCGAGAATGCCTTTGGTCATGCTGCCAGGCGAATGCGGATTGCCACCCTCTGCATAAAGATCGGGTGTATCGCCGGACGACCAGTTGCTGCCCTGTCCACGCGTATCCATGACAAAGTGCGCATACCCAGCGCTGGCCCAAAGAAGCCAATCAGTGACAAAGCTGCGTCCGCCGCCGTAGCCAATATACTCGACTACGCAGGGAAGTTTCCCCGAGCGCTGTTTGGGGAGAATCAACCAGCCTTTGATGGGTTGTCCGCCGAAGCCTGCATAGGTAACGTCGAAGGTGTCTTGCGCGGTGAGACCGACATCCACGCGCTCGAAGGTCGCATTGAGAGGGTGTTTGCGCGCTTTATCCAACGTGGCTTTCCAAAATGTATCAAAGTCCGCGGGTTCATCACGTTCCGGGCGGTAGGTCTTGAGTTCATTGAGAGGGAGGTCAAAGAATGCCATAGTGTCTCCATGCGCCCTGCGCCGTCTTCGGCGCAGGTGTCCGCCGTGGACGACGGACAGAGCGTTAGATTATTTCATCGCCAGCTTGCCGCGATAGCGTACATACGTCGCGTAATCGATCTCGGTCCGGCGCGCGATGTAGTCCTGGGTCTTCGGCGCGAGAGTCGCGCGCTCGGTCACCTTGTCGGTGACGGTGATGTCGAAGGCGTCGGAGCCAGCCCCGGAACCGAACGAGACCATCAGGATCCGGTCGCCGGGCTGGGCGCTGTCGAGGATCGCGGTCAGTCCGATCACGGCGGCACCCGCATAGGTGTTCCCGATCATGGGGACCAGGAGCCCGGTCTCGATCTGTTCCTTCGAAAAGCCCAGTTGACCCGCGACGCGCTGCGGGAACTTGGTGTTCGGCTGGTGGAAGACAGCCCAGTTGTAATCCTTGGCGGTGGTGCCGGAGGCTTCCATCAAATGCGTGGCGGCTTCGGTGATGTGCTTGAAGTAGGCCGGTTCGCCCGTGAAGCGCAAGCCGTGTTCCGGATACTTTTGATATTCACGCCGCCAGAAATCGGGTGTGTCGGTAACGTAGGAATACGCAGAATTGATGGTTGCCAGCGACTCTTCCGCGGGACCCACGATGAACGCCGCGCCCCCTGCGCCGGCAGTGTATTCGAGTGCGTCGCCAGGCTTGCCCTGCGCGGTGTCCATACCGATCGCCATGGCATAGTGACCCATCGCCGAGCCGACCAGTCCCATCGCGGCGACCAGGGCCTCGGTGCCGGCCTTGCAGGCGAATTCCCAGTCCGCGGCTTGGGTGTTGGGGACTGCGCCGATCGCTTCCGCGACCAGCGTGGAGGTCGGTTTGACCGCATACGGGTGGGACTCGGACCCGACCCAGACCGCACGCAGTTCGGTTGGGTCGATCCGGGCGCGTTTCATCGCGTTGCGCGCCGCCTCGATCGACATGGTGATCACGTCTTCATCGAGTCCCGGGACGGCTTTCTCCTTGATGGGGAGTCCGCCTTTGCCTTCGGTCCAGACGCGGGCGACTTCCTTCGCCGGCAGGCGGAAGCGCGGCACGTACGCGCCGTACCCGACGATGCCAACCGGCTTGGCAGGTTTGAGGAGGGTGGGGGAGTGAGAATGAGGAGTTGTCATTTAATTTTTTTCCATTCATATAAGTTATGCAAGTCTTTGCATGCTTTATCAAACGTTTCAGAGTAATCCCTGCAAAAGACCTTCTCATTATCTGTAATTGCCAGCATTGAATAAAGGTTTTTGCAGTTATTGTTTTTTGAAAATTCGATTAATTCCGCAATTGAACTTTTGTGAATTTCACGCATTGGTTCGAGAGTTCCAGAGTTACGGATCGCATAGTCTATGACCCAAAAGCAATAGATTGCTTTTTCCAAACTTGTTAATGACTCATAACCTTCAATTGATTTCTTACCAACTATTTTGCCAGCTTCGTCGATGAGCCAAGTTTCATTATCTGTATCTGTTGCCATAAAATCCTTCTGTATGTACCAAAACGTTGTATCAAACCTGCCTGCTGGTTTAGAGTGGCATTTTACCTGCTGGGCGCCTGGAAATCCTTTCGGCTTTTGCGATCACTTTGTAAAGTGCATCCCTGAACAGCATGGTGCCTTCAATTTCGGGTAATAACATATTCTGTTTTACCACGCAGTCAAAGTCGAAGAACCAGTAAATGGACATGAGCGGCGAGATCCATAGACGACTGTTTTTGGTTTTCTCGGTGAGATGGTAATCGCCATACTGTCCGCGCACGGCGGAAAGTATGGAGGAGTTAATGACGCTGGGATCTTGAAAATCCTTGTTTTGGACGTAAGTCACAGCTTCATCGTAAGCCTGACAGGAGTCCATTTGCGGGGTCAGGGAACAGGAGCCGAGAAATCCACCTTCTTTTGTGAGAGAAGCGATGTTTTCAAAGATATGTGTATGCGTTAAGTCTCGCTCTGCGCCGAAGCCGATGCAGGCTAGCAAACGAGTTGAGATGTGAGAGAGCTGATCGACGGCAAACAGCGAAGTCAAATCTTCGATGGCAGTTCCCAACTCTGCCTCATCGCCGCGGACGAGGCTGTCCACGCCGCCATCCACCAATAAAATCCCGTCAATTCCTAAATGCTCGCATAAAATCCTGTAATTTTCGCTAAGTGGCGCTGCCCCTGTTTTGTGAAAACACCAAATCGTTAATTCTTCATTCCGTTTTTCCTTGAACCAATTCACCAAATGAAATTCCGGGAAGTATGGAAAAATCCTCTCTGGCTTGGGTGTGATCCCCACGAGCGTTTTCGTCAAGCGAATTCCGAAGTCCACGTTTTCGATATCAGAAAAGCTGAAGTTTGCCAGATGAGCGTTGATTCCGCGTTTTTTGAGTTCAAAATAAATTGGCAAGCCGCAGAAAATGTCGAAGCCTCCACCCATCCCGGCGATGAGCAGATTTTTGCAACTGGAAAGTTGGTGGAAGATGGGTAGGTTGAGGTCCATTTTATTTTGAGAATGACTTCAGGATTTCTTCGGCACGATCGATCCGTACAACTTTCTCTGTCACCATCTGCGCAGCGACCTTTTCGATCAACTCACCCGCCGCACCGGCGGCGATGGCGACCTGCCTTGCGTGTAGTGACATATGTCCGCGCTGGATGCCTTCGGTGGCGAGGGCGCGCAGGGCTGCCATGTTCTGAGCCAGCCCGGCAGAGACGATGATCTCCGCCAGTTCGCTGGCGGTCTTCACACCCATCAGCTTGACCGTAGCCTGCGCCGCCGGGTGGACCTTGGTCGCGCCGCCGACGATTCCCACTGCCATGGGCATTTCGAGCGTGCCGACGAGGTTGCCATCGGCGTCTTTGCCCCAGGTTGAGAGAGAAGTGTATTTGCCGGAGCGGGGGGCGTAGGCATGGGCACCGGCTTCGATGGCGCGCCAGTCGTTGCCGGTAGCGATGACCACCGCATCCACGCCGTTCATGATGCCCTTGTTGTGGGTCGCGGCGCGGTAGGGGTCAGCGGCGGCGAAGGCGTAAGCAGCGATGATCCCATCGCGTACCTCTTCGCCGGAAAAATCGCCAAACGCCAATTCTTTCACAGGAATCGTACAACGCGCCCGGGCGATCCGTCTATCCGCCAGATTTGAAAGGATGCGCAGATGGACTTTTCCGCCGGTGATGGCTTCCACCCGCGGCGCCAGCCTTTCACAGGCTGTGTTGACCGCGTTGGCGCCCATTGCATCACGAACGTCATATATTAGATGAACGACGAGGAACGGTCCGATGGGGGAGTCGTCAATGAGGCGGACTTCCAGGTCTCTTGCGCCGCCGCCGAATTTTTTGAGGACCGGGTCGATCGAGTCCGCTTCGGTGAGGAGATCGGCTTTGTGTTCGTAGAGTTTGAGCCTGGCTTCATCTATATTCGTGACACTGATGACCTGCATCTGTCCGATCATGAGCGGATCGGTGGTCGTAGCCGTGAATCCGCCGCCCGCCCGGGCAAGTTTCGCCATAAAGGAGGCGCCCGCAACGACGGAAGGTTCTTCGATCACCATGGGGACGAGGACATCCCGTCCATTCACCTGGAAGTTGAGGGCGATCCCCAACGGCAAACTATACAAGCCGATGACATTTTCGATCATATGATCGGCCGCTTCGGCGGAGAGTCCGCCTGTGGGAAACTGGGCCAGGTCTTTGGGCGCGAGCTGCGTAGCTTCCATGAGTTTGAGGCGGCGCTCTTCAAGCGTGAGGTTGTAAAATCCGGAGATGCGGGAGTTTGTCATTATGCTACCTTTACAAAAATGATTGTATACCTGCTCTCTGCCAAAATCTATCACATTTTATGAGATAATAGGTTTGAGGTGTCAAAGAATGCTATTAACGCGAGAGCAGCTTCAAGAAAGACTGATTGCCCTGCACAAAGCCAGCCTGGAATTGGTAAAAGATGTCTCAGTGGATCATTTGTTGGAACGGATCGCCAAGGTCGCCTGTGAACAGGTAGACGCACGTTACGCGGCGCTGGGGGTACTGGATGAAGATGGGAAATTGGTAAAGTTCATCACCGTGGGTATGACAGATGAAGAGATCACGCACATGGCTCATCCGCCTGTCGGGAGAGGGCTGATCGGTGAGTTGATGAATACGGAAGTCCCCCTGCGCGTGCCTATCATTGCAGATCATCCACGTTCTTCGGGCTTTCCGCCTCATCACCCGCCAATGATTTCCTTCCTGGGTGTGCCCATTCGGACGGCAAACGTGCAGCTGGGGCAAATCTATCTTACCGATAAGATCGACGCGCCCGAGTTTACTGCCGACGACGAAAAGATCATCCAGATGCTGGCGGCGTATGCCGCCGCAGCCATTCAAAATGCACGCCTGCATGAAAATGCCCGCCGTTTGGCGGTGTTGGAAGAGCGCGAACGCATTGGCATGGACCTGCATGATGGCATCATTCAGTCCATTTATGGAGTGGGCTTATCCCTGGAAAGCGCACTGCATTCCTTTGAAGATGATGCTCAGGATGCAAAGACACGCGTGACAAACTCCATTGAGAGCTTGAACCAGGCCATCCGTGATCTGCGTGGTTATATTTTGGACTTAAGACCTCGTCAGATGGGCAGTGAGGGCTTGATCAGCGGGTTGAATCGGCTCATTGCTGAGTTTCGAGCCAATACGCTTGCCAAAGTACAGCTTTCCGGGACGGATAACGAGCCAAAAGACCTGCCTCAATCCCATTCAATGGTGTTGTTTCATATCTGTCAGGAGACGCTGGCAAATATTGCCAAGCATGCCAAGGCAACCCAGGTGGATATGTCGCTTTGGTCAACAGAGGAACGTGTATTGATGGAGATCCATGATAACGGTAAGGGATTTGAAATAGAAAAAATGAGTGTCACCATCGGGCATGGTCTTGCAAATATGCAAACACGGGCGCGTTCTGTGGGTGGTGATGTCGATATATCCTCCGTGATTGGTGAGGGAACAACAGTGCTTGCATGGGTTCCGCGTCACGCGCGCAGATAAAGTATCGAATCCCATGTTTCTTTCAAATCGAATCACAGAATCTTGAGTCTCATAAACAAAGAAATAAATAGTTTCCATCGCGCGGTTCTTTAAGAACGAATTTGTGTATTTATAGGCTGAAGTTAAGTATGGGATTAAAACCGTATATGTGGGGGGAGGGAAAGCGTCCGGGATGTAAGTGGCTGAAACGGGTGTTCTATAAAAATCATGATAATAGATTGTACGCGCGCTGAATCTTTAACGTTGAGTGACCTTAAAAAAACAGATGTTTTAAAATTTGCGTAGGCTTTACGTGTTGTTATTTTCCGGATATATCTGCTAGAATGTGTCCACGCTGAGATGAGGATGTGGTGAACGATACCCATCGCAAGTCCCAATAGATCTCATACTAAATCTAAATACTTTGAACAAACCGCCTACAAGGCGGGTTAATTCGACGCACTATATTTCTGTACCACTGGAGCGCTTATGAACGCAGAGCAGGCATGGCAATCAGTACTCGGACAACTCCAAATGGAAATGCCGCGCGCCTCTTTCGATACCTGGGTGCGCGATACCAAGCCGGTTTCCTATCAGGATGGCACGTTAACCATTGGAGTCCGCAATGCATATGCGCGTGACTGGCTGGAAAGCCGTCTCGCGAGTACTGTCAGCCGCCTGCTTGTTGGAATTATGAACGCCAGCGTTGCGGTCAACTTCATCGTAAATGGCAACCATGATGTGGAAGTCATTATGGATGAAGCGCCTCTTGCGCAGCCGGAACCGGTCGCGGCCTACGATCAGCCTGCGCGCAGCTCGAACATGAACCCGCGTTACCTCTTCGAGACGTTTGTTGTCGGATCCGGCAATCGGCTCGCGCACGCGGCTTGTATGGCTGTGGCAGAGAAGCCGGCGCGTGCCTATAATCCGCTTTTCCTGTATGGAGGCGTGGGGCTTGGCAAAACTCACCTGCTGCATGCCATTGGGAATGCCTGCCATGCCCAGGGGCTGAATGTTTTATACGTGTCTTCGGAAGAATTCACCAATGACATGATCAATGCCATCCGTTCCCATACCAATCAGGCATTTCGCGAGAAATATCGCTCCGCCGATGTGTTGTTGGTTGACGACATTCAATTTATTGCTGGCAAAGAGTCCACTCAGGAAGAATTCTTTCATACGTTCAACACCCTGCATGGGCAGGATAAGCAGATCATCGTTTCCTCAGACCGCCCCCCGAAATCTTTGAATACTCTCGATGAGCGCTTGCGCTCCCGCTTCGAATGGGGGCTGACCGCCGATATCCAGCCGCCTGATCTTGAGACCCGCCTTGCCATCCTGCGTTCGAAAGCCGAGCGGACAGGCCGCCAGGTTCCGGATGACATTCTGGAGGGCATTGCCAGGCGAGTACAATCCAATATCCGTGAGTTGGAAGGCGCTTTGAACCGCATCCTGGCTTTCGCGGACCTGAGCGGAACACCCCTGACGCCTCAGCTGGTCGAAGTGGCTCTCGCCGACCTCCTGCCGCAGCGCAGCGACGTTGAACCGGAAAAGATCATTGAACTGGTTGCCCGGGAATGGCAGACAACTGTAGAAGCGCTGCTTGGCCGCGACCGTTCCCAGAAGATTGCCCAGCCCCGCCAGGTCGCCATGTATCTCCTGCGCAAAGAGACAGACGCCTCACTGCCACAGATCGGTGAAGTCCTGGGCGGGCGCGATCACACAACCGTCATGTATGCCATCGAAAAGATCGCCGGCGATATCGAAACCAAAACAGACTTGCGCAAACGGGTTGTCAGTGTTAAACAGCAGTTATATGGTCAGGGAGCGGTGATCTAGCAAAATTGCCTGGTGAAGAGTGACTGATTTTGATGGCTTTCCATCCATTTCACCACAGAGATCACGGAGCTCACAGAGATTTTAAAAAGCTTTCTCCGTGCTCATGGTGTTCTCCGTGGTGAAAAGTCCATAAGTTCATCTTTCTTAACCACTCCCACCCCGAGGAAACTCGGGGGTTTTGTTTTTTGATAGAATGGGGAAAGTTTTTACCGGAAAATTCTACATGATCCCTGGTCTGGATGGTTTGCGCGCGATCGCCATTTTACTGGTCTTCGCATCTCATAGTGATCTGGTCGAGTTTGGCTGGGTGGGAGTTCAGCTCTTTTTTGTTTTATCAGGTTTCCTGATCACAGGCATTTTGCTGGACATGAAAGACTCGCTGCCTGCGGGGAAATATTTCACCAAGTTCTATGGCAGGAGATTCCTAAGGATCTTTCCCCTCTACTATTTTTATCTGGCTTTGATGGCTGTCGTGGCGTACTGGCTGATCGTGGCGGATTTTCGACCGGGACCCATGAAAATCTTCCTTGATCAGGTTTGGTATGCGGTCCTTTATATCTATGACTTTTTCTACCGGGCGCCCTGGTTCGAGCCTTCCCAGTTTCTGGATCACTTCTGGTCTCTGTCTGTAGAGGAACAGTTCTATATCGTTTGGCCGTTGCTGCTCCTGTTGGTTCCACAAAAACATCTCAAAAGGCTGTTTATTTTATTTGTCATCCTGGCGATCGCCTTCCGAGTCCTGTTGTACGTATGGTACCTTTCAGGGAGCAGTCTATGGTTTTTTCGCGAGCCGCTTGGACTCGTCATCTATTCACTGCCTTTCAGTCACCTGGATGCCTTTGCCTTTGGGGCGTATATATCCAGGTATGAGATCTGGCGCCCCAGGGCACAATTGTTGATTCTGGCATTGCTCGTCCCTGCAGTTGGGTTCACAGCAACCTACTTTACCATCGGCAGTATCGGGCTGGTTTCGGCATTGGGATACGATTCGTCGCTGGCAAACGGTTATGAATTTATTTGGGCGCATACACTGCTTAATTACTTCTTTGCGGTGCTGATCTACTGCGTGGCTCGCGAGAAGGTTTTCGTCAGATTCCTTGAAATGCCATGGCTACGTTATCTGGGAAAGATCTCCTATGGCATGTATGTATACCATTTAGCCTTGATCTGGTTTACATGGACCCTTTTGGAGGAACGAAACCTGGGCGAAATGGCATCCTGGATAAAGATTGCCATTTCTTTATCAGCCACAATCCTTGTCGCCACCTTCAGCTATTACTGGCTGGAAAGACCGATCCTAAGTTGGAAAGACCGTTTCTTTGCCTGGTCGAAGGATACGGATGACGAGAAGCCTGGCTGATTTCTGTGATATAATCCCGCCCCGGTGCGAAAGCACCACATCTTGCCTAGGACGGGCAATAAGCGTCCTTGAGTGGGTCTTCATCCCCACTAAACTCGTTCTGTTCCACGCTGGTTTTTGGACTGCGCGTCGGAGAACAGATAAAGTTAGGAGAAATAAATGGCAGTCATCTCTATGAAAGCCCTGCTTGAGAGCGGCGTTCACTTCGGACACCGCACCAACAAGTGGGATCCTCGCATGAAACCGTACATCTTTACAGAGCGTAACGGTATTCATATTATTGACCTGCAACAGACTTCCAAGTTGTTGAACAACGCCTATAACGTGATCCGTGACGCAGTGGCAAACGGCGGGATGGTTCTGTTCGTCGGCACCAAGCGTCAGGCGCAGGAAACGGTTGCCGAAGAAGCAGCCCGCTGCGGCATGCCCTATGTCACCGAGCGCTGGATGGGTGGTATGTTGACCAATTGGTCCACCATGCATGCCCGTATTCAGGAACTCGAGCGCCTGGAGAAGATGCGCGACAACAATGAGCTTGATCGCCTGACCAAGAAGGAAGGTCTGATGGTCGGTCGCGATATCAACCGTCTTACTACACGCCTCTCGGGTACTCGCTCGATGAAGCGCCGGCCCGACCTGATCTTCATTATCGATGTCGGTCGTGAAGAATCTGCGGTGCACGAGGCGAATCTGCTGAATATCCCCATCGTTGCGCTGGTGGATACGAACTGCAATCCCCAGAATATCGACTATGTGATCCCTTCGAATGATGATGCCATCCGCGCCATCAAACTGCTGGTCGCCAAGGTTGCTGATGCTGTTCTGGAAGGTAAGGCAATGCGCAAGGAGGAGGAAGGCGCAGAAGAGAAGCCTGATGCAGAAGCACAAGCCAGAGCAGACAAGTCCGCCCGCAGGATCCCGAAAGTAGTTGAAGTCGATGAGGAATTGGAAGATAAAGCACTGCTCGGCGAAGCTACACTCGCCAAGATGAACGCCGCGCGTGAAGATGTCGTCGAGACGCCCGTTGCTGCTGAAAAGACAGAGACACAGGCACCTGCCAAGCCGGTCGAGGAAAAAACACCGGACGAGCCCAAGCCGGCAGAATAATCGTTTGAAGCGAAACAAGGATAAGATCGATGGAAATCACGACTGATATGATCAAAGAACTGCGCGCTGCGACCCGGGCTGGTATTTCGGACTGTCGCAAGGCGCTCGAAGAAGCAAATGGTGACTTTCAAAAAGCAGTGGATTGGCTGCGTGAAAAAGGTATGGCAACGGCTGCCAAACGTGCCGACCGGGAAGCCTCCCAGGGCATCGTGGAGTTGTACTCACATGGCGGGGGTCGGGTGGGTGTGATGGTGGAAGTCAACTGCGAGACCGATTTCGTGGCACGCTCGGACAAGTTCCGTGAACTGGCTCATGAACTCGCCTTACAGATCGCCGCCTCCGCGCCGCGCTATCTCAAAGCAGAGGATATTCCAGCCGAGGTGTTGGAGCACGAAGCAGGGATCGCCCGCGTCCGTGCGAAAGAGGAAGGCAAACCTGAGAATGTTACCGAAAAGATCGTGCAGGGACGTCTCGAGAAGTTCAAGGACGAAGTGGTCCTTTCACGCCAATCATACATCCGTGATGAAACGATCACCGTTGAAAAATTGATCCTTCAAACGGTGGCTGCCATCGGCGAAAATGTGATCGTGCGCCGATTCCAGCGCTGGGAACTGGGTGAAAGGGTAAACGACTAGTATTGAAATGACCAACCAAAAGGTTGGTCATTTTTATAATATTTTATTCCGTCGCTGCGTGAACAGGCACGATGGGAGAAAGGGAGTCGGATGAGCGACGTAAAGTACAAACGAATTCTTCTCAAGCTCAGCGGTGAGGCATTGGCTGCCAAATCAGGTTTCGGGATCGATGTGGATGAGGCGGAATCCATTGCAAGCAGGATTAAAGAAGTCGTTAAATTGGGTGTGGAAGTGGCTGTTGTGATCGGCGCCGGCAATTTGTGGCGCGGCAAACAGGGTCTGGAGCGTGGCATGGACCGTGCCACCGCCGACTATATGGGCATGCTGGCAACAGTGATGAATTCCATGGTGTTGATGGATGCCCTGGAGCGGGCAGGTGCTTTTACCCGTGTCCTTTCGGCCGTGGAGATGCGCGCGGTGGCCGAACCCTATATCCGCCGCCGCGCCATTCGTCATCTCGAAAAGGGACGCATTGTCATCTTTGGCGCCGGGACCGGCAACCCGTATTTCTCAACGGATACAGCGGCTGCATTGCGGGCGATGGAAATTGGCGCGGAGGTGGTCATCAAAGCGACCAAGGTGGATGGAATTTATGACTCTGATCCCAAAAAGAACAAGGATGCCAAGAAATTCACAGAAATGACCCACATGGAATTTCTGAGTCGTCGTATTGCCGTGATGGATAGCACCGCAGTCACGTTATGCATGGAGAATGATCTGCCGATCCTCGTTCTCAATCTCTGGGACCCGCATGCCCTTGTGGATGCGCTCAAGGGCCAGGCTGTTGGGACATTGGTACATACCTAATCCTTTTTCGTGATCGATGGGAGAGAGCTTTCTCTCCTATTCTATTTGCAAGCGCAGCAGTCCTGTGGACAAGCGTAGCAGTCCTGTGGATGAGAGTCTCTCGTATTTCCTCAAATTCTCTCATCAATCTCCCCGTGTGTAGCGTTTTTTGTCGTTTTAGGGTATCCTTAACCTTAAGATTACAGAGTGCCGCGCGCATGTGTGACATGCGTCCCTCGACTGGAAATTTGTACTTACGTGTGCAAGTTTTCCAAAATTACTGAGATCAGCGGCATTTCAGCACTCCAGGAGGCTGTGGTGATAAAAGATCTTCTCAAGGATGCCGAAGCTCGCATGCGCAGCGCCATTCAAGTCCTGCATGACGACCTTGCGGCTATTCGTACTGGACGAGCCAGCCCGAGTCTTGTGGAAAGACTGCCAATCGAATATTATGGGGCACCCACTCCTCTCATGCAGCTGGCTTCGATCAGCGTGCCGGAGCCGCGTACGTTGACCATCAAACCGTTCGATGGAACCACGCTCAAGGCGATCGAAAAAGCGATCCAGACCTCAGACCTGGGACTGAATCCCAACAATGATGGCAAAGTGATCCACCTCAACCTGCCTCCGTTAAATGAAGAACGCCGGCGTGATCTGGTCAAGCACGTGCATCATCGTCTGGAGGAGGCGCGGGTTGCGGTTCGCAACATCCGCCGCGATTCCCATAACGACATGCGCGATTTCGAAAAGGAGAAACTGATCTCGGAGGATGATCTGGAACGCGGCGAGGCGGAGCTTCAAAAGCTGACGGACCGTTTTATCGAAGAAGTCGCCGAACACGGCAAGAAAAAAGAAGCCGAGATCATGGAAGTGTAGTAACGACTTCAGTCGGCGCTACTTTATCGTTCATGTCAGATATCCCTACCAATATTCCCATTGATAAACTTCCCCGCCACGTTGCCATCATTATGGATGGCAACGGGCGCTGGGCGCTTTCACGGCGCTTACCGCGCCTGGCTGGTCACAAAGCGGGAACGGAGAATCTCCGGCGTGTGATCCGTGCGACCGTCGAGTTTGGAGTAAAGTACCTCACCATTTATGCCTTTTCCACCGAGAACTGGGGGCGCCCACCTGAGGAAGTCAAAGGTCTCATGTACATCCTGGAGGATGTCATCGACCGAGAGCTGCAGGAATTGCACCAGGAAGGTGTGCAACTGCGCCATATCGGCCGGCTCGAACGCCTGGCGCCCACCCTGCAGGAAAAGGTGCTGTATGCGGTGGATTTAACAAAAGATAATGATCGCCTGGTCTTGAACGTCGCCTTCAATTACGGCGGGCGCGCCGAGATCGTCAACGCGATCCAAAATATTATGAAGGATGGCATTCCCCCCGCAGATGTGACCGACGCCCTTGTCAGTCGCTATCTGTACACGGCCGGTGTGCCTGACCCAGACCTCATCATTCGTACTTCGGGAGAACTACGTGTGAGCAATTTCCTGATCTGGCAAGCTGCATATTCAGAATGGTATGTCACGCCGACGTACTGGCCCGACTTCGACAAGGAAGAATATCGCCGTGCGCTGGAAATATTTGCTCAACGTGACCGCCGCTACGGCAAAGTCTCTTCGAACGAATATGAGGCCAGTAATGCTTAAGCGCACCCTGACGGCTCTGGCCCTGGCGGTCGTCGGTTTGCCTGCGATCATTTTGGGAGGGATATTCTATTACCTGTTGATCACGGTCTTGCTCGTTGGCAGTGCCTGGGAATTTGTCCGCTTGTATCGCGCAGTGCGATACGAGCCGAATGAAATTGTTACGGTCGGAAGCGTGCTGGTGATCGCCACAGTGCGCTTCTTTTTTGCAGAGGCGGCCATCCCGTTGTTTGTATTATCTGTCCTGCTGGCAATGGGAGTCCATCTCGTTGCTTTTGAGCGCGGCCGTGACCAGGCAGGGATTGATTTTGCCGTGACCGTGGCGGGGATTGTCTACCTTGGCTGGGTTGGATCGTACCTGCTCGATCTGCGTCAGTTGCCCCAGGGCGCCTGGTGGTTGATGGTTGTCCTGCCTATCGTCTGGGGCGGCGATACGGGCGCCTATTCCATCGGCGCGGCGTATGGAAAACATAAAATGACGCCGCGCCTCAGTCCCAACAAAAGCTGGGAGGGATATGTTGCCAGTGTCGTGACATCCATAGCTGTTGGAGCATTTTTTGCCTACGCCTTCTCATCGTTGATTCCTCAACCCCTGGGTGGTTTGATCACTGTAGAGCAGGGAGGCTTTCTGGGTTTGGTGATCGGCGCGCTTGCCCCTCTGGGTGACCTCGGTGAAAGCATGTTCAAACGTCAGGGTGGACTCAAAGACTCAGGCAATTTCTTTCCCGGGCACGGGGGATTTTTTGACCGGATCGATTCATGGATATGGGGTGCTGCGCTCGGTTATATTGTGATCCGATTTTTTATTTTATAAAGGAGGTCTTATGGGAAACGGTGGTAGTGATCCGACTCGCAACCTGGCGCTGGAACTGGTGCGGGTAACGGAGGCGGCGGCGCTGGCGGCAGCGCGCTTCATGGGACGCGGGGACAAGGAAGGTGCCGATGGGGCGGCGGTCAACGCGATGCGGATCGTCCTCCAGACGGTGGATATGAACGGAGTTATAGTCATCGGCGAAGGGGAAAAGGATAACGCTCCCATGTTGTACAACGGGGAGAACGTGGGCAACGGTCTCCCCCCAGACCTGGATGTAGCGGTGGATCCAATTGAGGGGACTCGCCCTTTGGCATTTGGCCGCACAAACTCGATTGCGACCGTTGCAATGGCCCCGCGTGGGTCGATGTTCAATCCGGGTCCCTTTGTTTATATGAACAAACTGGCGGTGGGTCCTGAAGCCAGGGGCGTGATCAATATCGAGAAATCCGCTACCGAGAATTTAAAAGCGATTGCCAAAGCAAAGGATAAGGATATCGAGGACCTGACCACAATCATCCTCGACCGCGACCGTCACAAAGACTTGATCGCGGAGGTCCGCAAGGCCGGCGCGCGCATTCGCCTCATCCCGGATGGGGATGTGGCGGCTGCCCTGATGACCGCCTGGCCCGACTCAGGTGTGGACGTGCTGCTGGGTGTGGGCGGCACGCCCGAAGGCGTGATCGCAGCTTGTGCCCTGCGCGCCATGGGTGGCGAGATCCAAGGCAAGCTCTACGCGCGTGACGAAGGTGAACTGCGCCGCGGACGTGAAGCTGGCTATGACTTTGACAAGATCCTCACCATGGAAGACCTGGTCTCCTCGGAGGATGTCTTCTTCGCGGCAACTGGCATCACCGATGGGGAACTGCTCCAGGGTGTGCACTACTTCGGCGATAGCGCCAGCACCGACTCGCTCGTCGTGCGCGGACTAACGGGCACCGTGCGGCAGATCAATGCCACCCATCGCATCGATAAGCTGCGTCTTTTGAGTGCGGTGAAATACTAATAAAATATCCGTCATTGCGAGCACCTCGGCACAGCTTCGCTAGTCAGTGTAAACTCCGCGAAGCAATCTCTTACACTGTAAGTGGGACTGCTTTGTCGGGCTCTGCTCTCCTCGCAATGACGGATCGATGCTTGACACCATCCTCCCTTGCACGTATAATCTCGGTCGCTTTCCTGGCTAGCTCAATCGGCAGAGCGGGCGGCTGTTAACCGCTAGGTTCGAGGTTCAAGTCCTCGGCCAGGAGCCTATATACGGAAGTATTCCCCGTAAAGACCCAAGATCAATTGTATCTGGGGTCTTTTTGTTGCTCTTATTGCGTTCGATGTGAACCTCCAACATTCAGTTCGAGGTTCAAACCCTCGGCCTCGACCAATATGAGATCTCCGCCGTACAGCCCTAAAGATTCGCTGTATCTTGCACCTTTTTGTTGTTACGTTGTAGGGCTGGTGCGGTTGTAGTGCGTATATCGTTCAGGAACGCAGCAGCCTCGTCGCGATCAAAGCGCAAATCAACGCCACGGATTTCCACCATCTGCCGGCGCGCACGACGGCGCGCCAATCCGAGCGGCGGGTCTTCGCGAGTCAACAACGCCAGATGCGTATTGGCGGGTAGATGGTCCAGAAAAAATTTCAGGTCTTCGTGAATGGACAGAGATTGGATGAGATGATAATCATCGAGAACCAACAGGAACTCTCCTTCGAGAGCGGCCAGTTCGTTGATCAGCGTGGTCAGAACAGCCGGCATCTCCGGCGCTGTCTCGCCTGACCCGCCATGGAGGCTTTGCAGCGCGGCGATGAAATAGCGCCAGAAGAAATTGGGGGCGTTGTCGCTCGCATCGAGAGAGTGCCACGCCGTCCGCAATCCGGTTGAGCGCGAATGGATCCAACCGGCCACAAGCATGGATTTGCCAAATCCAGGCGGGGCGCAAACCAGGATCAGCGGTATTCGCAGACCCTGCTCTAGCAATTCAAACAATTGAGGGCGGGGGATTACATCCATGTGAGCTGGAGGGATGTTTAGCTTGGTGGCAATCAGCGCCGCCGGAGGCATGGGGCTATTATATAACGCTCACTATCATAATTAATCCCTGTAATTAATCCTGTTGGAGGATGCGATTAATCCGCCGGTTTTGATAAAGTAGGCACAGAAGAAAAACGGATCAGTGTCTCGAATCAAGGAAAACGTTATGGACCAATTCCCTGTTGTCGCAAATTGCAAAAGCTCTGCACCAGCTTCTATGGAATGTACCTATGATACTCGTGATGGAGCTTTTGGGTCTTGGGGTGTCGCGGCATTGTTCCCAGGTGCAGTGGAAGTTCGCCAGGATGAGCAAGCACTGATAGCACAAGCCGTTGGGGATGCGATTACTGCGGAACGCAATCGCCTGGCGCGTGAACTGCACGATGCGGTCACTCAGACTCTGTTTGCCGTGAGTTTGACTGCCGAAGTGCTCCCGGATCTATGGGATATGGATGAGGTGGAAGCGCGCAAATCAACCGACGAACTGCGGCATCTGACCCGCGGCGCGCTGGCTGAGATGCGGACCCTGCTTTTTGAACTGCGGCCCGCTGCCCTGAATCAGGCGCGGCTGTCTGATCTGCTCAAACAGCTCAGCGAGGCGCTGATGGGACGAGAGCGTCTGCCGGTCTGCCTGGATATAAATGGAGACTGCGATCTACCTTGTGATGTCAAGGTGGAGATCTATCGGATTGCCCAGGAAAGTTTGAATAACGTGGTCAAATACGCCCGCGCAAGCCAGGTGGAGATCAAGGTCCGGCTTGATGCGAACCGAGTCCACATGGAGATCAATGACAATGGCGTCGGGTTTGATCAGACTTGTGTCAAGCCGGCGAGCCTGGGTCTTCGTATTATGCGTGAGCGCGCCGAATCCATTCGTGCTGAGTTACAGGTTACGAGTTTGCCTGGGCAAGGGACAACGGTCAATCTGGACTGGCATAAATAACTATATTTGTCTATGTATTACACCGAAATTCATGTCAAGGGACATATTAATTCCAAGTGGTCGGATTGGTTTGGGGAAATGCAAGCGCGGGAGGATCCCAGCGGCGAAACCATCCTGAGCGGAAACCTGCCGGATATGGCAGCTGTATATGGCGTTATTTCCCGCCTTGGCAGCCTTGTCATTCCTCTAGCCTCCGTCAAATGTACGGAAGAATCCGATGAAAACTAACTCAATGGAGGAAGTAAACACCCTCCCGCTTGACTAGGGAAACACTCTCCCATCGACAGGGGAGCCTTATATCCTTGAATACTATGATTACAGATGAAAGGAAATGCAACCATGCACAGCACTATAGTGAAAAGAATCCTATTGTTCCTGTCTGTATTGATGATCGTGACCCTGGCGTGTGACCTGTCGGTGAATATCGCTCCCACCAGCGAAGCTCCTACTGCCGCGGCTACTCCGATCCCGGTGAATGATCCTCCTACGCCCACACCCGAGATCTTCATCGCGTTGACGCAGGCAATCCCGGCACAGGTTCAACTGAACGAGATCACGCTGGCTGTACAGGAAGCCAGCCTTGATGCTTGCGATCTACCCAATTGCCCGCCTACACCTGCCGGAACACGCTATTTGTGTGTCCCACTCCAAGCCTTGAATTTACCTGCAGACCAATTCCTTGATTATAAAAACCTGCCTGAGGGGATTGCCATCCACGATAACACGGGAGCTAACACGCCTTTCAACCGCCTCACCAAGTATGCGCCTGATACACAACGGCTCTTCCTCTACTTTGCTGTTCCCCAAACTGCAACTGTGTTTGGTTTGCAGTGGCCAGGCATCGCCGAAATCCCGTTGAAGATTGTCGTCAACACGGCTTCTGCCACAATACCAGCCTCCGTTGCGGGCTGGGAGGTATCGGTCGATTCGTTGAACATTATCTTACCCTCTGGGCTAGCCAGCGGTGTGCGCGGCAGTCAAGTCCCGCGTGCCGATGGGCAGGAACTCCCCTATTGGCAAAAGACTCCTGGTCACGCCGAATTCAAACTTGAAGGCTATCCCTTGCAGGGGAGATTCCACCAACCGCAGATCTACGTGTACCCGGCAATGCTATACGTCGAACTGGTCCCTGCTACGTTCGAAAGCATGCATCGCTTGCGCAATGTGATGAATCCCGGCGCGCCGATCACTGCGGACCAGCTTCCTGCGGTCCCATTCTTCAATGCTGCACAGCTCTTCGCTTCGAACATTCAGGCGATCCCCTTCCAGAATGGGAGCGGCATGCGCTTCCTGTCGGAATACGGTCAATATCCTGCCCCGGTCAACAACCATGAACTGTTCTATCAGTTCCAGGGCTTTACCAATGACGGAGAGTATTATATCGTCGCGACCCTGCCGATTACGGCTCCCGCGTTGGCAGAGACTGGAGACGCGGGAGCAAATCTGCCTGCCGGTGGGATTCAATACCCCTTCTTTGCCGATCCCGATGCCGAGACTCTGCAGACGTATTACGAGGATGTTGCCAACTTGCTGAGCGCCACGCCCAATGAAGCTTTTACCCCCACGATCGGTCAATTGGATGCGTTGATCCAGTCCATGCAGGTCATCCCATAGCACGATTTGGATTTGCCCGGTTTCGATAATATTCAAACCGGGCTTTTCAATCCAAGGAGACCCAAATGAAAGTGATAAAAGTACTTCGCAACCTGGGGATTATGATCCTGGCTACGATCGTGCTCTGGCTGGGAATTGCCATGCTTGTGTATTCCCCTCTATACGTCTACCGAACCATATTCTGGCAGAGCTCGGATTCGTTTGACTGGCAGAAATTCCCTAATCACCCACTGACTGCCTCCGCCGATCCCTATCACTTCACAGAAGCGCCCGATTCGCGCGTGGAAGAGATCTTCGAAGAGATGACCGGCGCCGAGGATTGGAACAGGTTTCTGGAAGAAAAAGATACGCAGGCTTTCATTGTCATCCAGGACGGAACCGTTGTGTATGAGAAATACTTCAGTGGCACACACCAGGATTCGATTGTCACCTCATTCTCTGTTGCCAAATCATTCACCTCTGCATTGAAAGGGACAGTTCATTTATGTATCGCCTCAGAAGAACCTGGTCATTGTTCGCAACGGGATCGAATACGGCATCCCTTCGGAGGAGTGGTTCAACTTATTTTATGAATTTGCCAGTCAGTTATAGTAAAAACTCTTCTCATGGCAGGGAAGTTTTTTGTTCTTTTCCTTCTTAGAATTGAAATGAAACAAAAGGAGCCTCATTATGAAAAAATGGATAAGCCGTTTGGCAGTCGGTTCTTTCGTTGGATTGATCTTGTTTGTAGGTGCCACGTTCACCAGATTGCAAATCGCGAAACAACAGATCAGCCAAAGTCAGCAGTCTCTCTCCGGCGCAGCGCCTCTGGAAATTGGTGAGACAAGCAAGCTCGAGATTCTGCCTGTGTACGAAAATGCGGCTCAAGCCGGACTTCAATCTGGTCACGGAGTCTCATACCTGATCCGCACCGACAACGCCACCATCCTCTTCGACCTTGGCTTCAACCTGACTTCGGCTTCGCCTTCTCCGCTGGAACAAAACATGTCGAGTCTCGGCATTTCCATGGATGAGATCGACATGATCGTCATCTCGCATCGCCACCCAGACCACGTTGGTGGACAGAACTGGTGGACTGAAAGAACATTTTCAATCGACGGAACAACTCGACCCTCACTGGGAGATATCCAGGTTTACATCCCCGAAAAAATGACCTACCCTGGCATTACTCCAGTTCTTTCGATGGGCCCCGTTTTATTATCAGAAGGTATTACCACGACTGGGGTTATTCCTTACGCACAACCGTTTCCTGTTTGGCTGGCAACGCCCAAAGGTGATGAGCAGGCTTTGGCAGTTAACGTTTCAGGAAAGGGAATCGTATTGATCACAGGCTGCGGACACATGGGACTCAAATCCCTGTTGGCGCGGGCAAAGACTGTATTCGATGTTGCTGTGGTGGGAATTGTCGGTGGACTTCATTACGGAGATGTGGAAATCGCCTCCTTACAGCCAGAGATACAGATGATCGACGACCTCAACCCCATCGTTGTAGCTCTTTCCCCGCACGACAGCGGACAGTCTGTACTGGATGGTTTCGCTCAAGCCTTCCCGGATGCTTATGCTCAGATTGTGGTAGGAGAATCCATCATCGTATCGGGAACAAGCACCATACCTTAGGTAAGAAAGATGACATTGAAAACCGACCTGATGAATGCTTCCACGAATTATGGTTGAGGTAATTGCAACCGAAACCGCATCTAAAGCAGTCACTCAACCTGCATCGCAAACTGAAGTATCTTGAAAAGGAGTTGCACATGGAATCAACGGAATGGATCATTCACACGCAAGGTCTATCAAAGACCTACCGCCAGGGTCCGGCGCTCAAATCGCTTGACCTGAAAGTTGCTCCGCATTCGATCTTCGGATTTCTGGGTCCGAATGGGGCGGGGAAGACCACCACGATCAAGCTCCTCTTGGGGTTGATCAAGCCGACTTCTGGGGCAGCCAGCCTCTTCGGTCTGGATTCGGTGCGTGACTCGGTCGCCATCCGGGCACGGATCGGGTATCTGCCGCAGGAGCCGCGCTTCTATGAGTACATGTCGGCTCGCGAAGTGCTGGATTACACCGCCCATTTCTTTTTCAAGGGATCGCAAAAAGCCATTGACGAGCGTGTGTCCGAAACATTGGAACTGGTTGGTCTGGCGGACAAAGCCGATCGCCCGATCAGGGGTTTTTCGGGCGGCGAGCGTCAGCGATTGGGGATCGCGCAAGCCCAGGTCAACTATCCAGACTTGTTAATTTTGGATGAACCAGCCGCCTCGCTCGACCCAATGGGTCGCCGCGATGTTTTGGAGGTGATGGAACGGCTTCGAAAATACACGACTATTTTCTACTGCACACATATCCTGGATGATGTTCAACGCGTCAGTGACACGGTGGCTATTCTCAATCACGGAGAACTGGTTGCCTCCGGGTCCATCGAATCCCTCCTGGCGGGCAGCGATGGGATTGCCTATCAGGTCGGATTGAAGGGTGAACCGAAAGCGCTTTACGAGAAGGTTGCCTCCCAACCCTGGGTCAATGCAGTTCAAGCGAAAGCCCATAATGGTTCGACCGAGTGGATCGTCAAAGTGACCGATGGCGTAGTTGCAGAACAGGATCTCTTCCGCCTGCTTGCGAACGATCCGAATGTATTCGTAACAGATTTTCATCTGAAGGAACATGAGTTGGAAGAAGTCTTTTTGAACATTGTGGAAGGAGATCGAAATGTCAATCGGAAATAGTTCCATGACCCCTGTCCTCGGCGCTGGTTGGACCCGCGGTTTGGGCAATGTCCTACGGGGCGAATTGAAGAGTTGGTTCTCGACCCGCCGCTGGTGGGTTCAGATCCTCATCTGGGCAGCCAGTGTCAACTTGATTTACTTCATCGTGGCTCTTACCAATTCCAACGGCAATGCGTCCATGGATACGACTTTAATGCTGTTCAATATATTCATGGGACTGGCTGGACCGATCGGCGTTAGTATCCTGATGCAGACTGTTGTGGTGGGAGAAAAACGTTCGGGCACGGCTGCCTGGGTGCTTTCCAAGCCTGTATCCCGAGCTGCTTTCATCGTTGCGAAGCTGATCGCCAATGGGACCGGCATCGTAGTGACAATGATCCTGGCACAGGGATTGATCGCTTATTTGATCTCGACCTGCATGCTGGGATTCTCCCTGTCGGTTCCCGGATTTCTCGCGGGGTTGGGGGCCCACTTTGTCAATATTCTCTTTTATCTGACCCTGACTTTGATGCTGGGCACGATCTTCGAACATACCGGTCCGGTCATCGGCATATCGATCTCTTTCCTGTTCGTGCAAAACATTGCGATGTCATTCTTCCCGGGTCTGGTGCGTTACATCCCCTGGACGCTTGCCATCCCGGCGAATGGCGCTGCGAACCCATCCATTGCGATGAACCTGATTGCTGGCATCGCAGTACCATCTTTTATGCCGCTCTATGTTTCCCTGGCTGCGATTGTTTTATTCGTTGGTTTGGCTTTGTGGATTTTCCAGAGAGAGGAATTCTAATTGCCCGCCTTACCATCCTGTCCATAGGGTCAGGATAAGACTCCGCCAGCTGCGGGGAGTCTTTTGGTCGCATGCTATATGACTGGAGAATAGTATCAAGGAGAACACATATGAACTTCAAATCCCTGCTTCATTACCTGTGGAAAATACCCCTTTGCGGATTCCTTTTCTTCATCGGTTTTATCCCCGGCGGGCAACTGGCTTCTCTGATGGGATTGTCCATACCACAGGTGCCTGTGGGCGCGGACCCATCACTCATCGCTCAATATACCGTCCTTACAAGTCTGATCCTGGCTCTGGGATTGGCAGCGGTCTCACGCGGACTTTCGGGTGGATTCCTTTCCCGTTGGCTGGTGCTCTTCTTTTACGCTTGGGTCGCGTACGGAGTCAACACGTATCTGGAAGCCACTATTTTTAGCACCATGTCGGCAGCCTCCGTCTATGCTGTTGTGCTTTATTTTCCAGCCTCACTGTTTTGCAGCGCTGCCGTTGCGTGGCTTTTCCCGCCTGTCATAAGCGGAAATGGATTCTTTTCTCAAGCCCATATCTTTTTCGCAGGTCAGACGTTTGGAAATTGGATATGGCGTTTGGTCGCCGCATTTCTGGCGTTTCCAGCCGCTTACCTCATTTTTGGCAACTTGATCTCACCCATTGTCCTGCCATATTATCGTCAGGGTACGAACGAACTTGCATTACCGGGCTGGAGTCAAATCTTGCCAGTGCTTGCGATACGCAGTCTACTTTTCCTGTTGGTATGTCTGCCTATCTTGATCACATGGAATCTTTCAAACCGCCGTTTGTTCCTGACGTGGGGTTTATCTCTATTTATCCTGGTGGGTGGCGTCGCAATGATAGAGGCTTACTGGCTGCCAACTGTATTGCGAGTAACACACAGCTTGGAGATCTTTGCTGACGAGATGGTTTACGCCGCCGCATTGATCCTTTTGTTGAGACCACATCTGACACGAACCGCGAGTGGAGAAATCCTTATATCTGCACACTGATAAGCGGAGGCCCTGCAATTCACGCGTGACAACGCATCAACATTTACAGCTTAACCCTAATCCGCAACGACAAGATGATTCTCAATATATATTTTTAGCCCCATCATGGTGAAACATATCATGAAATTGCATCGGTAACTAAGAATGTTGCCGACTAGCGGTTCGAAGGTGTTGAGAGAAAATAATGATCGAATAATCAAATAACATAGATTAGAGCAGATCCAGCTCGCGTGCCTTGTTGATTGCCTCGATGCGGCTGTGGACACCCAGCTTGGTATAGATGTTTTGAGTATGAGCTTTAAGAGTAAAGGGCGAAAGGAACAGCTTTTTAGCCACCTCCGCCGTGGGCAGACCAGAGGCCAGCATTCGGAGGACTTCCAACTCGCGCTCACTTAAAGGGTCAACCAAGCTGGACTGCTTCACTTCCACATTCGTAGCCTCTCCAGCAAATTTCCTTTTGCCGCGCCATGATTGAAAGATGGTCAATAATTCTCTTGCATATTGAGGGTGGATTTTTCTCTCTGCGACTTTCTGGAGCAATCTATCGAGTTGGGGACTGTCATCGAAAACCTGGGCATACCCGTACCGTTCGCCAATTTCCAGAGCTTTTTCCAGTTCATCTAGCGCAGCGGAGGATTTCCCCTGCCCATCATGTACCAGGGCTAGTGCAATGGAGAGCTCGATGACGCGGAAGACTAGTCTTTGTTCTTTGGCATCTTCCAGGGCTGGGCTAATAAATAAGGAGGCATCCTGAAAATGGCCAAGAGCTATTTGAACCCGTGCCCAGGCCAGGTTAATGTAATACTCAGTATCGCAGTGATAGGGACCAATTCCCAGTGCAAAACGGAGACTTGTGTTGGGGACATGTGTCTCTGTCCAAATTTCTGCCCTAGTGCGTACTTTTGAATCATCTGGCAATCTTTTTACCGTATACAATACCTGGTATGCCTCGGCGCAGGCGGCATGTTGAGGTCCCATTTTGCTCATCCGCTGAAGGGTTTCCTGTACGCCAACATCATTATCCTGTAGGTGGTGTAAGCGCGCCAGCAGGAGGAAACCATGCAACTCGATCCAAGAGGCCCAGCCCAACAATTCAAGTGCCTGGATGAATAAGCGTTCGGCCTCTTCCATTTGGTTGCGCTCCAGAAGGATGAAGCCCAGCATGATATCCAGTCCGCGAGTCGCCGGGATTTCTGCGGCAGCGCCGGCCATCTCCGCAAACCTCATTTTCCATTGTTGGCAGAGAGAGGCTGCCAGGTCAAGCTGACCCGTGTAATACGCGAGCCGCGCCTGGTAGACAATCACCGTCACGGCACCCAGGATGTTGCCCGCTTCCAAGGCAAATGTCAGGGCTTCTTCGAGCGGCTTGTGCGCCTCGGTCGTATTATTTTGCATCAATTGGGCGATGGCAAGATTGATCCTACAGGTTGACCGGAACGTGAGTTCCACCTGGGGCAGCAGTTCCAGCCCTTGGGTGCTCAGGGAAATCAGTTCCTGGGGATCGACAAAGTTGTTGAAAAGCGCCAGGAGAATCTGGCTGCGGATGACGCATAGATGACCGGCGACCCAATCCTTATAAGGCACCCACACTCCACCCTGCCCTACCTGCGCATGCAACGGCAGTTCTGGTTTTTCAATCGCTCGCTCGGCCATCTGGAGCTTCTCCTCGACAGCCCCAAGGAAATCATTGCGAAATGTCAGCACGAGCGCCCAGGCATCATAAATGCAGAGGTTCGGCGATTTTTCCATATAGGCTTTGGGAATCTGGCGGCACCAATCGATGACCAGGTTGCCATATCCCTGGATCAACATTCCATATGCTTGCCGGTCCAGCAAGGCTGCCACAAAGTCCCAGTCCTTACTTGCCAAAGCATGTTTCATCCCCTCGGGGACAAATCCTTCGGCTTCGAACCAATCACTGGCTTTTCGATGCAACGCCGGGATCTGTTCGGGGGAAGACCGGCGTAAGGAGTGGAAGAGCATCTCGCTAAACAGATGATGATAGCGATACCAATGGCGCTGGTTATCCAACGATACCAGGAACATGTTACCCTGCTCCAGAGTATCCAGAATAGACTGGCTGCTGCCTGCTTCGTCATTATCAAAAACAACATGGTCACACAACTCGGCACAGAACCGCTCAAGGATTGAAGTGCGTAACAGGAAGCGCCGCGCCGATTCAGCCTGACGCTGTAAGACCTCGCTGATCAGGTAGTCGACAATCATCCGGTTGCTTCCCGTAAAAGCCTCGATAAAGGCCTGCCGTTCTTCCGCGTTGGAGAATTCATCCAATGCTAAGGCTGCCAACTGCATCCCTGCCGCCCAGCCTTCCGTGCGCTCTTCCAGTTTGCCGATATCCTCAGCAGAAAGATCCAGCCCCATGGTTCTACCCAGGAATGCCTGCGCCTCCGATAAGGTGAAACGCAAATCCCGCTCACGAATTTCCGTGATCTGCCCTTGAACACGCATTCTTGGAAGCGAAAACGGAGGGTCTTCGCGTGTAACCACGACCAGATGCAATGCATCCGGCTGGCGCTTCAATAACAATTGCAGGATGGAATGGACTTCTATTTTTTTGATCAGATGGTAGTCATCCAGCACGATCAGAAAAGGCTCCGCCTCGAGCGAAATTTCGTTGATCAGAGTTTCCACCAAATCAAGCAGCGGAGGGATTTGCGAAGAGTTCAGTGAAGCCAGGATGGTTTTCCCAATCTCTGCATGGACCTTTTGAATGGCTGAGACCAGGTAGCTCAGGAAACGGACCGGGTCGTTGTCACCGTCATCCAGGGAGAGCCAACCGAAGGGTTTTCCCGGCTCCATCGCCGTGATCCATTCGCGGATGATGGTTGTCTTCCCAAAGCCAGCTGGCGCGGAGACAAGTGTGACGCGTCTCCCGGTCTGGTAACCATTTTCGAGAGCCTGCACCAGTCTTGGACGTCGAACCAGGCTGGCATGGATGGGTGGGATGTATAGCTTGGTTGATAGTACCTGATGGGTCATGTGCAACGTCCTCTACCGGGAAACACCTTATCATCTGCAGATTACACCATTATATAACCCCAAGATGAGACACAATGTTGCAGTTTTCCGCTCAGCCAAACAAAGATTAATGTGTGATCGTCCGTCGTTTTAATCCTCGCAATTAATCCTGGTGGAGGATGCGATTAATCCACTGGTTTGATAAAGTAGGCACAAAAGAATACACCTATGTATCATACTGAAATTCGCGTGAAAGGAAAAATAACCCCTAATTGGTCCGATTGGTTTGGAGAATTGCACATGCAGGAAAATGATTGCGATGAAACCATACTCTCCGGTGAACTACCGGATATGGCAGCAGTCTACGGGGTCATTTCCCGCCTGGGCAGTCTTGTCATCCCTTTGGTTTCCGTCACTTGTGTTGAAGGATCGGATGTGAACGAACGCGCTTTGCGCGGATGCTGAACAAACTACTTGCAGAAAGCTATCTGATTGACAGTTGAGCAATCTGTCCACTCGACCAGTTGAAGACTTGCCCATTGGCAGGGGAGTCTTTCTCTTACATCATCTATCATGTCAGTAGAAAGGAAGGCTTACCATGCAAACAATCTCTCCAGAAAAAACCAGGCAGACCTTTCAACTACCAGATAGCCGCATCCTGGGTTATGCAGAATACGGCGATCCGCAAGGGAAACCGCTCCTTTATTTCCACGGCTGGCCCAGCTCGCGAATCGAATTCGCCGGGCTGAATGGCAATGAGATCGCCCGGCAATTGAACATATCAGTCATCGCTGTGGATCGTCCCGGCTTTGGGCTTTCCAGTTATCAACCTCACCATAAATTTACGGACTGGCCGGCAGATGTCTCCCGGCTGGCAGATCATCTCGGCTTCGAACGATTTGCAGTGCTCGGATATTCGGCTTCCAGTCCATACACACTTGCCTGTGCGCACGCACTCTCCGACCGGCTGACAGCTGTGGGTGTGGTCAGTGGAGTTGCCCAGCCATTCAACGGTCCCGGTGCGACCGATGGCATGCCCACCATCATGCTGTGGACGACTGCACGCATCCATCCGCGCCTGACCTGGCTCCTGTTCAACATGATGAAGAAGACCATCACAGACGGTCCGCGCGACCGGTTGCCTGCCTCTGCGAAACAGGCCATGATGGCTGAAGCGGATTTTGCGTTCATCCAAGAGCATCCTGCGGCGATGGCGGCCAGTATGGATGGCGGTGCGGAAGCGATCCGCCAGGGTGGTCTGGGTCCAGCCGAGGCTGGCGCACTTTATTGGAAGCCTTGGGGCTTCCGCCTCGAAGATATCCGGATGAAGGTACACATCTGGCATGGCGAGGCAGACTTGAATGCGCCATTCGCCGCACATGGCAAAGTATTGGCTCATAAACTACCCAATGCGGAAGCAAAGTTCTATCACAGCGAAGGTCACATATCGCTGATCCATAAATATCTCGAAACCATCCTACAGACCCTGATGGTCTGATCAACCATTTCTCAAAAGAAAGAGACCGAAAATGAAAACCCTCTATAAACTTCTCTCCGTTTTGCTCGTAGCGGCAGGGCTGGCAGGCTGTGGGATCTTCAGCTTGAATCCGGATGCAAGATCCATCACTCCCTCTGACAATATCATTACCGAGAACCGCGAGGTGAGCGGCTTCACCGGCGTGGACATGCGCACCTTCGGAACCATCACCATCACCCAGGGCGATGAAGAGGCGCTCGTTGTCGGCGGCAGTGACAATCTCGTGGAACTCATCCAGACCAGCGTCCGGGATGGCGTGCTCGTGATCGAAATGGAAAATATCAGTGTGGAGACACTGGAGACAGACAAGATGCTCACCTTTGACATAACCGTCAAAGACCTCGACCACCTGACCGTCAGCGGATTCGCCACTGTGGAAATGCAAGGACTGGAAACCGAGTCCCTTAGCCTGCTGATGAGTGGCGCGGGCGCTATCGATCTCACCAACCTTGAACTCGACACCATCTCGGTCAACCTCAGCGGGGTAGGCGGGGTCATTCTTGCGGGGAGCGCCAATCACGCTGAGATCGAAATCTCCGGTGGAGGCGAAATCAATGCAGGTGATTTGAAGTGCACGACCGCCAACACCAACGTCTCCGGTTTGGGAACGGCAACATTATGGGTCACAGAGAATCTGACCGGGAAAATTAGCGGCGCAGGGAGTGTGCACTACTATGGCGATCCGCAGACCAACACCAGTTCCAGCCGCGCGGGCAGCTTTGAAGCGCTGGGAAACAAATAAGGAGTCTGAAGGCTGGTAGCAGAAATTCCGTTCCAGTGAGCAGAGACCGCCAAGCCAGCGCAATGTAGCAACAGGCATTTCATCCCAACTGGTTGCTCGAAGGTATGTCGATCTATCTCATTGCTGGGCGATTGAAAATGATTAATCTAATGAAGGAGATATTACTATGGCTCTAGCAAGCATCGCTGCGATCATCTATGCAATCGTCATGTTAGGCGTCGTTGCGTTTCAAATCGCGTTGGCTGCCGGTGCACCCTGGGGTGCCTACGCAATGGGCGGCGCGTCCCTGGGACAGTTTCCCCCTGCATTGCGAATCTCTGCGATGATCCAGGCGGTGCTCCTTGCAGGCATGGCTGCCGTGATCTTGGCTCGGGCTGGGCTCGTCTTGCCCGGATGGTCGCAGGTTTCGCGCTGGCTCGTCTGGATCGTCGTAGCACTCACGGCATTCAGTCTCGTCCTCAATCTCATCACGTCCAGCGCGGGTGAACGAGCTATTTGGGCACCAACCCTGGGGCTCCTGCTAATCAGCAGTCTCATTGTGGCATTCTCCAGCTCATCGGCAACCTCCGCCTCGTAAAGTCCCAGGCTGCTACGTCGCGTTTTTTGCTTTTCACTGGCTTTGGATTCACCCTTTTCGAAGGAGAGACCACCCTCCCATCTATCGCAGCTAACGCGAACTGTTAGCTTGATGAAGAAGATTGAAACAATGGTGTGGCTCTCGGTGTGTTCATCGTCGGGATGGCATACATCCATATCTCGACGCTGATCCGGTCCGGTTGAACATACTGTCCATAGTGAAGACTGCCCTAAGGTCGGGGGAGTCCTTCTCTATAAAGAGTTATCCTGTAAATGGAAAATAAGCGTGACTGAATCAAAAGGAGTTTCGTATGGCACAATCCTATTCTGCAAAATCCGAATCGATAATTTCCGAGCCAGCGTCCGTCCCTGAGTCCACTGCGCGCAAGGCGGTTAACTGGCCGCATGTGTGGGCCTATATCGGGTTGTCGTTTGGGCTGACCTGGCTAATCGACTTGGTGATTTATCTGAACGGTGGTCTAGCAACCCCTGCGGCCAAACTGCTGATGCAATTTATGATGCTCATGCCGGCCTTCGCGGCCATGTTGCTGGGCATGTTCTTCTTTCAAGAGAGCCCAATTTACTATAGAACCAACCCTACCACCTCGCGCTGGTTCATCTATTACTATTTCTTCCTGACCTTTGCATTTCTAGTGGTCTCGGTCCTCGCGCTGTTGCAGCCGGCGAAGGGTCTGGCGCTCAGCGTATATCTAGGACCCCTCAGCATAATCGGGTTGCTGCTCTTGCTGGTGCTGCGTTGGCGCGGCGGTTCGCGGGCCTTTGCCGGGACCGGAATGGCCGGGGGAAACTGGCGTACCTGGCTGCTGTATGGACTAGGCGTGGTTCTCTTCTGCGCCCTGGAGGCGCTGCTCAACTACGTCTTTAAACTCGGCCAGCCGGGAAACCCCGCAGCACTGTACCCTGCCGGCTCAACCGCCAGCATTCCACCGATGGTGTTGCTGGCCTCGACCTTTTTCAGCATGGTCATCATCGGCCCATTCCTCGGGTTGATCATCACCTTTGGCGAGGAGTACGGCTGGCGTGGTTACCTGCAGAGCGAGCTGGTCCACCTGGGGCGCATCCGCGGGGTAGGGCTTTTGGGGATCATCTGGGGCATCTGGCACTGGCCGGTGATCTGGATGGGTTACAACTACCCTGGTCAGCCTGTGCTCGGCTCACTGCTGATGGTGGTCTTCACGGTGCTGTTGGCGTACATCCTTGCCTACGCTGTGTTCAAGTCTAAAGGCGTGTGGACGGCCGCTTACCTGCACGGGCTCTTTAACCAGACCCTGTCCTTTTTCATGATCGCCGTCTTCATGCCGGCTAGCATCGTCATGTCCTTCAGCATCGGCATCCCCGGGCTGCTCCTGGCTGTACCGGTTATCCTGCTGATCCTCCGCGATCCGATCTGGAAAGAGACGGACTAAATTTACTGTTTCAAAGATGGGCTGGATCAAGCGCTTGATTCAACCCCATCTTGCACAAGCTTGGAATGTAGACTCTCCCCTTGCAGGTAGGTTGTCACAATGGAACTAATTGCAATGGCAACTCGAAGACACAAGTATTTGATTTTTCTACCAAAGGGATATTTGGAAAGACATGTAAACTGGCCGACTGACCAGTCCAAAACTCCACTACTGGGAGGCGAGTTTTACTTTCCGGATGACTATGATTAATCAGAAGAAGGATACCCCCACGATCAACCGAGTGGACTTACTGATACGGTCCCAGCGTATTAACACTGATCGGGTTATTTTCCGTCTGGAGGTCAAAATGAATGAATATGCAGTCAGAACAGAGCATCTAAGCTGTCATTTTGGTGCCATTCGAGCCGTTGACGACCTTTCGCTGGAGATCCCGAAGGGAATTGTCTTTGGGTTTTTGGGCCCAAACGGCTCGGGCAAGACAACGACCATCCGTCTGCTTCTTGGTTTGCTTGAACCCACTCAAGGTACAGCCTGCGTTCTCGGATTCAACACACGAACGCATTCCGAGCAGATACGGAATTCGTCAGGCGCGCTGCTCGAGCACAGCGGGCTCTATGAGCGCTTAAGTGCACACGATAATCTGGAATTCTACGGACGGATTTACCGCATGGATCGCTCAAAGCTCGGAGCCCGGATCAAGGAATTGTTGACCCATTTCGGTCTTTGGGAACGGCGTCATGAACACGTCGGAAATTGGAGTCGGGGGATGAAGCAGAAGGTTGCAATTGCACGTACGCTGCTTCACCAGCCCTCTCTTGTCTTTCTAGACGAGCCGACAGCGGGTCTTGACCCTGTCGCTGCAGCTTCGCTACGGGATGATATTGCGGCTTTGGTCCAATCTGGCGATGTGACAGTTTTTCTCAATACCCACAATCTGCCTGAAGCGGAAAAGCTGTGTGGACAGGTTGGAGTGATCCGAAACGGCAAGCTCCTGTCAGTGGGTACTCTCGAACAATTGAGAATGGAAGAAAATCCAGCTCGTGTGGTAATCACGGGAAGTGGTTTTACTCAAGAAATCTTGGATCAATTAAAAACGCAAGCTATCGCGAAGGCGGTCATTCAGCATAACAGTCACCTCGAAATCACTTTATCGAACCCTGCCAACATATCCAGATTGCTTGGTTTTCTCATTAGTTCTGGTGCACAAGTAGACGAAGTACGCAAGGACAAAGCTAGTCTCGAAGATGTATTTCTGAAGATGATGGAGGAGGAATCAAATGGCGCATGATATCTTCACAGTCATGTGGAAGGAATGGAAGGAACTGCTGCAATTTCAAGGCAGTTCACGTTCAGGTCTGATCGGGCTCCTGGTCATGATTGCTATTTTCGGCATCGGGATGCCAATCCAGTGGGGAACGATGTGGGTAGAATCAGGGGCCTCCCTAACCCTTTGGCTCGTCATCCCCATGATGCTGGCAGTAACAGTGGTAGCCGACACATTTGCAGGGGAACGCGAACGACATACCCTTGAGACCCTCGTTGCCAGCCGCCTGTCGGATCGAGCGATCCTGCTGGGGAAAATTGGCGCTGCTGTCATTTTCGAATGGGTGATTACTCAGCTGGTCTTTCTTGTGGCGCTCATCCCAACCAATATTTTTCACGGCCGTGGTGGGATCATCCTGTATACGTCTACTGTTGCGCTGAGTGGAATGCTCTTGAGCTTCCTGGTTGCATGCCTAGTGAGCATGGTTGGCATTATGGTTTCATTGAGTTCCAGCACAGTGAAACTGGCCCAACAGAAGCTCGGCGTATCCGTATTTGTCATCGCCTATTTGGTTCCGATGGCGGGAGTGTACGGTCTCCGGTACGTTCCAGCCGAAGTTCGCGAAAGGGTAGTTGAACCCTTCTTGAGCGGCGATATTGCATTGCCGGCGCTAATCGTTTCGGCGATCCTGGCTGTACTGACTTTGCTACTCTATATAATAACAAAATCCAGCTTTCAACGCGCCAGATTGATTTTTAACGACTGATCTACTTATTTTAAAGCAATATCGCCTGTTTTTTGTGGTCTTGACAGGGCTCGAACCTGTGACCTCGCCGATGTGAACGGCGCGTTCTAGCCAACTGAACTACAAGACCTTATTTACTATTTGTCCACTGTATTTACAACACCTGCATTCTCTATCAAAAATACAACCCCCGAATAGAGTGTTTTTTTCGCTTTGCAAGGCATAAGATTACAGTAGATATGTCATATAAGGAAAATACCATGAAACTCACCATCGAACATCTTTCCAAGCAATACCGCCGGGACTTCTGGGGCTTGCGTGACTTCAGTCTTGAACTCGGCCCTGGTGTCATTGGCTTGCTCGGTCCGAATGGCGCGGGCAAATCCACGCTGATGCGAATGCTGGCGACGATCACCAAGCCAACAGAAGGAAGGATTAGGTGGAATGATGTGGACATTGCAAAATCCCCTGATACGCTCCGCACGGTTCTGGGATATCTGCCGCAGGATTTCGGAGTCTATCCAAATCTTAATGCGATCGAATTCCTGGAATACATGGCAGCCATCAAAGGGTTGGATGCTAGGACCGCGCGGCGCCGCATTGACGAGCTCCTGCTCGTGGTCAACTTGAAGGACGCGGCCAAACGTCCGCTAGGCGGTTATTCGGGTGGGATGAAACAACGCGTAGGGATTGCTCAGGCTTTGTTAAACGATCCCCAGCTTCTCATCGTGGATGAACCGACGGTGGGGCTCGATCCCGAAGAGAGAGTCCGCTTTCGGAATTTGCTGTCAGACCTATCGGGAGAAAGGATAGTGATCTTGTCCACGCACATCGTATCGGATGTGGAAGCCACCGCGACCGAGATCGTTGTCGTCAACAAGGGATGCAAACTCCAGCATGCGACACCTGAAAAACTCCTGCAATTGCTCGACTGCAAAGTCTGGCAATGGGTCGTGCCTTCCAGCGCCCTGCCCGCCCTGAAGCAACAACACATCCTCAGCAGCACCATCCGGCGGAATGATGGCATCCAGGTCCGTGTGGTGAGCGACACGGCTCCGGCTGCCGAGGCACAATGCATATCTGCAAGTCTGGAAGATGTATATTTATCGCTTGTCTCCTCGAACGGAGCGAAGCCATGAACACACTCTATCATCTCATCCGCGCTGACTTCCTCGAGCGTGTTCGGCGTTATAGCTTTCTATTGGTGCTGGCTCTGACGATCTATCTGGGCTTTGCCATCAACCGCGGTGATTTCTATCTTCAACTCGATGGCTATCGCGGCCTGTTGAATTCCGCCTGGGTCGGCGGGATGATGGCATCTTCCGCAGTGCTGATCCTCTCCCTTTTTGGTTTTTATCTTGTCAAGAATTCAATTGAACGCGACCTCGAAACCCGAGTCGGACAGATCATTGCGACTACGCCCATCTCCCGCCCCAACTACCTGCTGGGAAAGTGGCTAAGTAATTTCACCGTCCTGCTCGCGCTGGTGGGGCTGCTCGCGGTCGCGGCAATCGTGATGCAATTCCTTGGCGGCGAATCGACCGCCCTCAATCTATGGCAATTACTGGCGCCATTCATGTTCCTGGCATTGCCTGCCATGGCTGTGGTCGCGGCACTTGCCCTGTTCTTCGAGACGATCCCCTGGTTACGCGGCGGGTTCGGAAATGTGGTTTATTTTTTCGTTTGGATGTTTGCCATCATCTTCGCACTCGAGAGCAAGAAGGTATGGTTCGACTGGAGCGGACTCCTGATCGTCTGGCAGAGCATGGGTACGGCTCTTTCGGCAGTGTATCCAGACTATGCCGGTGGATTTGACTTTACCAGCCAGGCACTGCCGGCCGGTGGGCTCCATACATTTCTTTGGTCAGGGATCCAATGGACAAGTGATATTTTGTTGAGCCGGATCCTCTGGCTGATTGCTGCGATCGGCTTGGTCTTTGCCGGCGGATTATTTTTTCGGCGCTTCGATCCCTCTTACGAAAAGATCCGGCAGCCGAAAAAATCCGCGCGCAAAGAAATTATTGATCCGCGGGAAATGCCTCCAACTACCCTTGAGCTGGCTACTCAACTCGTTCGGCTTGGCACGCTGGCGGCTGGTTCGCGGCGCTTTAATTTCCTTCCCATCCTTTTGGCAGAGCTACGCTTATTGTTGAAAGGTCTACCCTGGTGGTGGTACGCAGGCGCTGTGGGGATCCTGGTCGCCTCGTTGTTCAATCCGCTGGATATGGTCCGCCAGGGAGTCCTACCTGCCGCCTGGATTTGGCCTGTTTTGATTTGGTCCGGACTGGGCTGCCGGGAAGCCCGCCATGCTACCCGTCAGATCGTGTTTTCCGCCGCGCACCCGCTGACAAGTCAATTGCCCGCCACGTGGCTGGCTGGTTTCCTGGTCACAGCCCTGGCTGGAAGTGGCGCGGCTCTCCGACTGCTCGCTGCCGGAGAATTTGCTGCCTTGCCTGGCTGGTTGGGAGGCGCTATCTTTATCCCGTCGCTTGCCTTGGCGTTGGGGGTCTGGAGCGGTAGCAGTAAGGTCTTCGAAGTGGTTTACGTGCTGTGGTGGTATCTGGGACCTCTGCATCCGTCTGAGATGTCCGCCCTGGATTTCATGGGTATTTCCACGAGCGGTTATTGGACGACTTATCTTTTCCTGAGTGTCATGTTGATCATTATCGCCATCTTCGGACGTATGCAGCAAATACAAGGCAATTGACCTGCCTACTTGACCAGTCCAAAACTCCCCCGCGACGGGAGAGCCTTTGATTATGAAAACCTATACTGTGACCATAGCCAGAACTGGAGGCGCTTATGGAAGTCATTGTAAAAGCATTGTTGAAGAGCCTGTTCGAGAAGAAAACCAGAACTCTCTTGGTTATATTTTCCATTGCCGTTTCGGCGGCATTGATCTTTGCCAATGAAAGTTTTTCCAAAACGGTCAGGCAGAAGGTGTACGACGCCGATGTGCGCTGGGGCGGGAATTCGGATTTATACATTTCCACCAGAGATGTCGTTGGCGCGGAAGAGTGGATCGACACGGACAGACTGCTTTCGGAGTACGGCGGCGCGTTCGAATATGCCTTCCAGTTCGTTAAAGAGAAGGCGTTGTACATGCCGAGCCTCGAGCAGATGCACTACTTCTTGATGATCGGGGCGGATATCGAGGAGTTCAACCACTACAATCCGCTCACCCTGAGTGAGGGGAGTTATCAGGATTGGGAAGGCTTCAACATTATCGTGGGCAGGGCGTATGCGAACGAATATGACTTCAAAGTTGGTGATGTCGTAAATCTTGAATTGAACAACGCCGAATACGATTTCAAAATCGTCGGGATCAGCGAGCCTAAGGGATTATTCCTGCGCGAACTGGCGGACGGTGGCTATATCCTTGCGCCGAAAGAGACTCTTTCTGAAATCTTTGGCGGCAACTCAAACCTCGTGTTTTTGAAGTTGAAAGATTTTTCACAACGAGAGTCACTATATGTGAGGTTGACTCGGGATTTCCCCGAATATCAGGTGAAATATGGCGTCAACGACGAGGTAATCGACGCCGAGACCCAGAACTACGTCATGCCATTTCGGATCTCAACGCTCACAGTTCTGTTCATGTGCTTGTTCATCATCAATACCGCATTCACTCTTGTCACCTTGGAACGTATCCCCATCGTTGGGACATTGCGGAGCATCGGCTGTTCCCGCCGGAAGATCAACGTCATCCTGGTGCTGGAGAGCGCCTGTCTCGGCATAGTCGGTGGGTTGCTGGGTTGTGTACTGGGACTGGGTGTGCTCCAATTCATCAAATATTCCTATACAAACGTTGACGAAGCTCTGGCGAACACCACCGTGGTCTTTGGGGTCCAGGAAGTCGGCATGGCAGTCGGCGCAGCGGTGATCATCACAACATTGACGGCCATTCTTCCCATCCTGAGACTGACCAAGACACCCATCAAGAATATCATCCTGAATGACCTGAGCGTGAAACAGGGCCGGAAAAATTTCTGGTGGATCGCGGGCGTTGTCCTTTTGACAGCCTGCGTCTTCGTGCCGCCTTTCCTGCCCAACAACTTCATGGGTATGGTCGGCGGCGGCATTCTGGTAACCGGCGCATTGATCGGGCTGATCCCGTTGGTTCCGTTCCTGACCCGCCACATCTCGAAGTGGGTTGGGGAAATGCCCTTTCTCAGCCAGGATATCGCCCTGGGGTTGAGGAATATACGTGACAATCGCAGCCTGATGAACAATATCCAATTGTTCTCCGTGGCGATCGCAATCGTCGCCTTCATGGTGTCCTTATTCAACACCATGGGTACGGACCTGGTGCAGGCATTCAAAAAGGACAACTACGATATCCGCCTGACTCTCCGCCATTCCGACGAAGAAAGCCTGGCGAAGTTGTCGCAGGTGGAAGGTGTGGATCTCTATGCTGGAAGTTACCAGTCGCATACGGCGATTTTGAATCACCAGACTTTTCTCAACGTCCTGTGCGGCATTGATGGTGAGGACTTCTTCGCGCTGAATCCCGTTGGAGACTTGGATTTGAACCGGGAAGCGCTGGCAACTCTGGATGCAGGCAGGAACGTCATCACCACGAATGTTTTGAAAGGCAAGCTGGGCTTGAAACTCGGCGACACCCTTTTGATCCAGTTTGGCAGCAAACAGATCCCCTACACGATCACAGGGTTCGTGGAGACCAACTGGGGCATCGGGCATGTAGGCTACATCTCCTCGAACAATTACCGGGAGGGTATGGGCGTATCCGATTACGATTTCATCTATATCAAGACCGGGCAGGATGTGGAAAAGGTCAGGAACAACATCTTGAGGACTTTGAACAAGGATGTGATGGACATTGTCACTCATGAGGAATGGATCACTGCCAACGCGGACAAGGTGATCGCCATCTTCAACGCCATCAGTAGTTATGGGTATTTTGCCCTGCTGGTCGGGATCATCGGCATCATCAACAATCTGGTAGTGAGTTTTATCGAAAGACAGCGGAACTTTGCCATGGTCCGTTGTATCGGGATGAGTAAAAAGGGTTTGAACAGGATGCTGATCACCGAATCTATTGCGATGGGTGTGCTTGGAGTCGGCTTCGGAGTGATGTGTGTCCTCGTGATGTCGTCAGCCATCCCGGTGACGGTCGGCCCGATGTGGGGCAGGGTGACCGTTCAACTGGCGGTCACGGAAATGTCGGTCATGGCAGCGGTCGGGATCATTGCAATGCTGGCTATTTCCTACGTGCCCATTTTGCGAAGTGAAAAACTAAGCCTGATCGAAACGATCAAGTACGAATAACGGAAACGGAGAACCTATGGACAAGATGATCGAAGTACACAATGTTTACAAATCGTTCCAGTTGGCGGATTCCACAGTGGAAGTGCTGAAGAATGTCGACCTGGAGGTGGAAAAAGGCGAGTTCATCTCCATCATGGGACCCTCCGGTTCCGGGAAGAGCACCCTGCTCTACCTGATGGGCGGCTTGGATAAAGCCAGCGCCGGTACGATCTGTGTTAATGGTGTAGAGATGCAGTCGCTCGACGATGAGACCGAGAGCAGGATGCGGCGCAACGACATCGGCTTTGTCTTCCAAGCCTATAACCTGATCGATAACCTGACCCTCGAAGAGAACATCCTTCTGCCGGCATTGCTGGAGGGCAAAAAGAAAAAGGATGTCATCAAGAAGGCTGAAGAGTTAATGGAAACGGTCGGAATCCTGGGGCGAAGGAATCACACCCCCAAGGAACTTTCGGGCGGGGAACAACAGAGAACGGCTATTGCCAGAGCCTTGATCAATGACCCTGCGGTTCTGTTTGCCGACGAACCCATTGGTAACCTCGACAGCAAAACAGGCAAGGAGATATTAGAACTACTGAGGAAGATCAACAAGGCAAAGGACATCACCATCCTAATGGTCACGCACTCGGAGGAATCAACCCAATACGGGAAGCGCATCATCCGCCTCAAGGACGGCGAAGTCGTCGTTGCTCCACAGACATGAATGAAATGACACGAACCATATAATCAGCAGAGCCGTTCCTGAAGTCAGGTTAAACAATTGCTCGCCTCGATCTCAAGGGCATCGAGATGTTTGCAACAGTCTTTTTTTGCAGTTGAACTCACGGCTTGTTTGTTGCTGGTTCGCAAAGGTCAAAACGAATCCACGTTTAGTCGCAATGACACAAATACAAGGAGTGTTACATCATGAATTTCGTCAAACGCTCTGCATTTCAAAGACCCATTTTGACAGGCATCCTCCTGATGCTGCTCGCGTTGATCTTTCGTCTGATCGATATCTTCATCCTCAGGCTGGATGAACGTCTGGGGGAGATTATTCTATCCAAGACGCTGGGATTCTTATTGGTTTTGTTATTTATTTGGGTAATTGGAAGAAAGCTAACCTCGATCGGCTTTCATGGCAGGAGATTGGGTGAGAGCCTCCTGATCGGTATGGCGATCACTGTCCTACCGTTCATCATCGCCTATGCCGTCGAATGGGTGGTGTTACAGCAGGCTGGACAGGAGCCGAGGTTGCTATTCTCCGCCATTGATCCCAAAGCCGGCGTCACAGGCGGATTGTTGTTTGCTTCGTGGTTGGTGATTGGCAACTTCATCAATTCCTTCATGGAAGAGGGACTCTTCCGCGGGGTGATGTTGAATCTAAATCGTATGCGGCTTTCATTCGCGAAGTCGAACTGGCTGCAAGCTGTGCTATTTGGCGCCTGGCATCTGCTTTGGGTTGTGAAATGGTATCAAACCGGTGTAGTGTCAACACCTGGTGAAATTGGCATGGGGGTTGTAGCGAACTTCCTTCCACAGATCTGTCTCGGACTTGTGTGGGGCTATGCATATCTGAAGACCAATAATCTATGGACAGCCTGGATCGCGCACACATTGACAAACACAACGCTCAACCTCCTGCATGTTGCCACAGTGGATGCCATGGATCCCGGCATGAGCATTCGGATGACGGCCTTCAGCATTGTGTCTTTACTCATGATGTTCCTGATCCGTTACATCAGTAATCGGCGGAGCATGCCAGGAGTAACAGCCTGGAAAATTATCGACAAATAAGCACATAGAATCGCAAACAGCTTAACTATGACGGAACTACTCGGTTTGGCTTCATGCTCTCGTCAGAGTCGTATTCATCGGCAAATGTTTTGCTCACTCCGATCTTCCTGCCTGCTCCAGCAACTTCAGTCTTTGGGATAAGATGCAAATCGCATGTTGGCAGGAAACAACAGCCTTGCCGATACAAGAGGAGGATAAAAGAAGGATCTTTATGTCAACTCGCTATAGTACGTTCTTGTACCTGTCGGCAGGAATCTTGTTCCTTTTTGTTGCGCGTGCGCTTCTGGCGGTTCACTTCCCGATGCCGCGAATGAACGATCTTTTTACAGCATTCACGCTGTTAGGCTCGTTTATCGTTTTGTTGGCAGGGTTTGTTCAGATCAAGACCTCTGATTGGCTGATTGGAATTGGCACAAGTCTGTTGGTCGGCGTGACGATGTATTACGCTACCCTGTTTACCCCATACGATTTCTTTGGCGTTGTGCGCGGCCACCTGGCACAGGCATTCGCACGCGGAGTCTCTGTATTCGTTGCCATTCTGGGAGGCTTGGCTGTCATGCGTCAGAGTGGGCCCGTGCGGATAAGCCTGGCACAGGGCGATCTTCGGAAAACATGCATGAGTCTTGTCATTGGACTGGCGGTTGGTGCGCCATTGGCAATTTTGAACGTTTTTGCTTTGCAGTTCACACAAGGTCAATCGATCGCTTGGCAAAGTCCGTTAGCTGCCTTGTCAGATGCTCTCCAGCCAGCGCTCGTCGAGGAAGTGGTATATCGGTTTGCCTTTTTAGGTCTGATGTGGATGTTGATACGGCGTTCCATGCCGCAGTCTGCGGGCTGGCTGGCTGGGTTGATGGCACTGTTCGCCCATAATTTTATGCACTTTGATGATCTGTGGCTCCAAGCCCCGTGGACCGCCTTAGGGATAGGGCTAGTGATGGCTCTGGTCTGGGGATTGCCACCAACGATTCTTGCCCTGCGCCGTGACCTTGAATCGGCAATAGCCTTTCACTGGATACAGGACGTCGCCCGCTTCCTGGCAGGCTTTTAGCTGGTATCAGTTCAATTATGCCCAGGCTAGGCACAATGTCGCACTTTTCTGCTCTGCAACATGCAGATTCGTATGGAAAAGCGAGCCGTTTTAATCCTCGCAATTAATCCTGTTGGAGGATGCAATGATCCGCCGGTTTTGATAAAGTAAGCGCAAAAGGAAAAACTGCAGGCCAGGAGGATGAACAATTTGTCCAATTGGCTATGATAATGCTCCCAATCGGCAGTGGTTTTTTTTCTGCTTGCCACAACATGCTCTTGTTGCGCCGCCTTGGCCGAAGGCCGCCGGAACCATCGAAAGGAGTCCATCATGCAAGTGCAACGCCCATCGTCCCTCGAAACAGCTTGGAAAACAATTGTTGTCCACACAGTCACCTACTTCCTCCTCGGGCTCGTTTCCTTCATTTTTTTTGACTACTCGGCGCGCTTTGCCGATCCAGTCATCGCCCAATATTTTCGGTCGCCTTCCGACCCCATCGTTAACGCAGGTCCACTCTTCCAGCCAATCCGTGGACTTCTCCTCGGAGCAATTCTTTTCCTTCTCCGAGAGCCTTTCTTCCATCGTAGGTATGGATGGCTAACGCTTTGGGCCACCCTCCTCGTTGTCGGCATCCTTTCCCCGTATATCGGCGCGCCCGGCTCCCTGGAAGGCTTCATCTACACCAAGGTGCCCATCACCCTTCAGCTCACTCTCCTTCCCGAGGTTGTCCTCCAGACCCTGCTCTTCTCCGTTGTTGTCTTCTATTGGGTAAACCACCCAGAGAAGAAATGGCTCTCGTGGCTCTTGGTGATCTCCTTCTTCCTTATACTTGTCCTTCCCGCGCTGGGGCTCCTAGCCGGCCAACCTTCCTGAATGCAGGAAGCCAAGGCGGCCTGACCAAGTGTGCAGTGGATAGATGGGCTTTTTTCTGGCGTTGAGTTTTTTCTGCCACAAAAAGCGCTCCGAGTCCAAAAGTTGCCAAAGCACATCCCATCAACTTCCTGAGTGTCATTTTGATCATTATCCCCCTCTTCGGATGTGTGCGGCAAATACAAGGCAATTGACAGATGACAGAAAATAAAGGAAAGACACCTTCCATTTCTTCCTGCATACGAAAGGCGGGCAGGACCATGTTGGCTATGATTTCCATTCTGTTGACTTCCACGCTCATCCTTCTGCTCGTGCTGCTGGCAATGAGTCCCGGAAAACCGAAGCCCTTTGTAGATGAACATGGACGTCCACTTCCGGGCAGCATTTCAGAGAAAGTGTTTGTGGACATCAACGGTGTGGACCAGGGGATGTTTATCAAAAGCAAAAGTGACAAGAATCCTGTGCTGCTCTACCTTCATGGAGGCATGCCGGATTACTTCCTGACAGAGCATTACCCTACGGGTCTTGAAGATTACTTCACCGTGGTTTGGTGGGAACAGCGTGGTTCAGGAATCTCCTACAGCACCGACATTCCGCCCGAGACGAAGACGCTGGAGCAAATGATTGCCGACACACTTGAAGTGACAAATTATCTGCGCCAACGCTTCGGCAAGGAAAAGATCTACCTGATGGGGCATTCTGGGGGAACATTCATCGGCATCCAGGCTGCGGCGCGGGCGCCAGAGTTGTACTACGCCTACATCGGTGTGGCACAGATGTCGAATCAGCTCAAATCGGAAAAACTGGCATACGACTATATGCTTCAGCAATTCAAAGCAAACGGCAATACAGATATGATACGAAGGCTGGAAGCAGCGCCAGTTACGCTGACAGGTGGCACACCAGATGCGTACCGTGCCTTGCGTGACCCGGCGATGCACAGCCTCGGTATTGGCACGATGCAAAACATGCATTCGGTCGTCACAGGTATATTCTTACCATCATTGCAAAGCCGGGACTATACATTGATGGAAAAAGTCAATACATGGAGCGCTAAAGCCACCTCGGGCGTGGCGATGCTGTGGGACGACATGATCACTACAGACCTGAGCAAAGAAGTGACAAAGTTTAACGTCCCCATTTATTTCTTTTCCGGCATCTACGATTACACCTGCAACTACACGTTGGCTAAGGGTTACTTCGAGAAAATAAATGCACCAGTCACGGGGTTTTATACCTTTGAGCAATCGGCTCACAGTCCAATCTTTGAAGAACCGGAAAAAGTGCAGACGATTTTGCGAGAGGATGTATTGGTAGGAACCAATAACCTGGCTGACCGCTAAAATCAAGGATTTTTTCCAGAGAAGGAACATCTATGCCATCTCCTGTCATTCAAATCTCTTCCCTCTCACGGCGTTTCGGCGAAAAGAATGCAGTCAACCAATTGGATTTGTTGATCCAGTCCATGCAAATCACCCGTAATGCAATATCGGAAGCAGCGTCGCAATGAAACTGTTCAGAAACATCCTCTATATCGCCCTGATCGTGTTAACTATCTTTCAATCCATATCCACCGTTCTTGGCGGCATTGCGCTGATTGCCAATGTCATCTCCATGCCTGTTGAACTTCTGCAAGGCTCGCCTTTCAGGGACTACACCGTCTCCGGGCTGGCGCTTTCCCTGCTTGCGGGTGGGAGCGCCCTGTTTGCAGTCATCCTGCTTTTGCGCAGGAGCAAATTCTCGATCCTGTTTTCGACCACGGCTGGAGTCGTCATGATGTTTTTCGAGTTCGTTGAGGTGCTGGTCATCGGCTCTCCCGCCGGGATCGCGCGGACACTGCAAATTGTCTACGTTGGTACGGGAACCGCGATTGTCGTCGCTTCGATGGGCGTCTGGTTCCTGGACCTGCAATCAAATTGAGAAGGAGAATCATGCAGTGGTATCAATAGGCTTTTCAATCAAATATCATGACGAACAGCAAACTGATCCTTCTTGAAGGCGTCCCTGGTTCCGGGAAAACAACCGCAGGAATCAATCTGCAAGGTTTTCTTGATAGCAATAACATCCCTTCCCGCTTTTGGCGCGAAGGTGACTTTGACCATCCTGCCGATTTTGAGGGGATTGCCCACATGAGCGAAGCGCAATTTGAAGATTTGCTTGTGCGCCATCCAGAATTGGTAGAGCTGATTCAAGACCAGACTTCCGTTCGCGGCACTGATTATTTGTTGAAATATCGGAAACTTCAACATTTGCATCCACAGGCGATTCCTCAAACATTGATCAATGAGTTGTCTCTTCTCGATGTCTATGATGGCTTGCCGATGGATGAGTATTGCCGTCTCGCGCTCGACCGCTGGCAGGATTTTTGCAACGTAATGAAAGACTCGGAAGAAGTTACATTGATGGAGTGTGTTTATCTGCAAAACCCACTTACGGTGCTGCTTGCCCGTCACGATGTCGATCCGCAGTTCGCCCATCAGCACATTGAAAGGCTTACAGACATCATCCATGACCTGAATCCGCTGGTGATCTATCTTCATCCACGCGATGTGACTGCTGCTTTGCAACATGTCCGAGCGGAAAGACCGCAGGAATGGGCGGATTTCGTCATCTGGTATCTGACCGGGCAGGAGTATGGCAGGTCCCATCATCTAAAAGGATATGAAGGGGTTATCCAATTCTATGAGATGCGCCAAAAATTCGAGGTGAAGATTCTGCGCAGTTTGCCGGTTCAACAACTTGTGATCGAACATTCGGGAAATGCGTGGGAGAGGTGTGAGAAAGAGATCGTTGATTTTATACGTCCCCTGCTTTTGAGATAACCATACTAGCACTTGGATAGTGAAAGACTCTCCCGTGGCGCCATCCCCTGAAGGTTGGCGTAGTTTTCACTATCCAGGTGGAAAGTATGTTCACTGTCCAGTAAGAATGCCGATAATTTTGAAAACTTGTGCATGGTAATCTCCTGCCTGCAATCATAGGCATCACGAACAAAAAACTCCTCCGACGATGGGGGAGTTTCAACTATCCACATGGACAGTATGGTCAAATGGATTCGCCTTGACACTGTGCGGATCAAGATTGTGAAAGCGTCAGAAAAACCAAGCCTTATTTTCTATCTTCACCTGTAATGCCCATGCATTCTGAGAAGCGGATGCCCAAAGAAAGACAATTGTAAGAATCATGCCGTATAAGCTCAGTGTAATTTGAAACATTATGCCGATCGAAACGATCAACAAGTCAACGAACTTCGAAATCGAGTCGCCTTTCCTGGTGCAGTTTTGGTGCAGTTGGGATAGAGGGAATAGATTTGTTGGACGGGATGAACGAAAATCGCCCAATTTTGTAGAGTAAATGGACGGATTGGACGCCATTTACACAGAAAAACTGTAATTTTTCCATCGCTAGGTTCGAGGTTCAAGTCCTCGGCCAGGAGCTATTGACCAAAAAATTTTGCCCCAGTTTCGAGCTGGCGCCAATTTTTTTTACTGAGGATTTTGTCACTCCATTGAAAGTAGACTGCGACTGCTCAATTTCATCATGTCCCCGCGTATTATGACAGACCGACTTTCTCGAAGGGAGAGGGCGATTGTCAGGAATTTGAGCCTGTTATGTAGGTTTCTTACCAGACGTGCCATATGCTTTTTAATCTCTGTCACCCTCCTCTATACGGCGTACTTAGTATTCCTCCAAGTCATAAACAAGACCTTATAATGGTTGATCTCGTTCCGCAATCCCTAAAACGAAAAAAAATCCAGCGTCTCGGGCTTGGTTCTTCAGTCAAGACCATCTATTCCTTCCGCGTATGGCAAATTTTTGATCGTTGTAAGCCTTGTGTTTAATGCACTGACGGTCTGGTATGCATGGACGTGGGTTTAATTGAGCAGGGGACAAGCAGAAACCGATTATTGAAAACGGCCATCCATATGAACTGACCCCCTGGAAACCGACACGAAAAGAAAGCCTCCTGTGCGATTTTCGCACAGGAGGCTTTTGGTAGGTCAGGCAGATGCCTGGGGCACTGTTCCTGCACGCCCCGCAGCCTCGCCTGGTGCGGTTGCGACAGTCTGCAGCAGGGGAACAGACGGGTT
>Ga0105104_10000138_pt1 | contig 51155 bp, 46 predicted proteins | sample PPLLaktember2015_3_FD_87034 | JGI IMG/M metagenome (GOLD analysis project Ga0105104, IMG submission 87034) | Freshwater sediment microbial communities from Prairie Pothole Lake near Jamestown, North Dakota, USA - PPLs Lake P7 Core (6) Depth... | ecosystem: Environmental > Aquatic > Freshwater >... | reverse complement strand
TTTGAATGCAAATTCTTAAAATTTTGTATCCCCCATTACAACGATGAGGTTTTTTTGTGCAATTGAGAGAAAAAAAAGCCCATCGATAGCCACTTTGCCTGCAAAAAGGGTGTTTTTTTGGCTGTCCTCTTTATCCAAATTAGGCTCAACATGGGGTTCCAGGGGGCACCGACACGTCCCCTTTGCGTATAAAATCACTTTTCAAAACAAGAACTGCTGGATATTTTTTTTCATCCAGGTTGGTAGACAATATTGTTTTTTTGTGTTATACTGTACCTACAAAATACAAAAAAATATTATAGGGAAGAGTTGGAAAGAACCCGTAAATTTTTTTTACTTGAACGATGCGTTGGAAAAGAAATAAAATAAAAAAAATAAAATGCTTGACAAATCATAGAAATGTGTTAAACTATAGCTTCGATGTAAATAAGGGGAATGAAGTTTTGTTTACTAAAAGTTTTAACCGACCTTTTATCTCAAAAGTTTCTACCTCTGTTTGCTCACAAATTTAAACTCTACTTAGGAGGTAGATTAACATGAAAAACAACGGTACAGTAAAATGGTTTAACGCACAAAAGGGCTATGGCTTTATTCAAATGGAAGGCGGCAGCGATATTTTCGTTCATCACAGCGAAATTAAAGATGCATCCGGTGGTTTCAGATCATTAGATGAAGGCCAGCAAGTGACTTTTGAAGTCCGTCAAGGCCAGAAAGGCCAGCACGCGGCTAATGTCGTAAAATTATAATTTTACTGCAAAAATAAACTATAAGAGAAAGGGGTATCCTGTGTATGCGGTGATGCCCCCTACACTCTTTTTTTTCCCACCTAAAAAAATCCCACCCTGGAAAGATAAAATGGAAGAAGTTTAGACGATAAAACCCCACCACCCCACCGTGTGGGGCACGCAGCGTGGTTAGATAAGCGCCTCTTTGATCTTATCTTTCTTTGGAAGTGAATTGAAACGTTTGACTTCGGTGCCGTTCTTGAAAACGATAATCGTCGGGACACCAAGAACCATGAATTTTTGAGCTGTTGGGACATTTTCCGTGACATCCACTTCGAAGGCACGAATGTCTTTACCGGGCATTTCCTTGAGAATTTCTTCCAGGAGTGCCGGTACTTTTTTGCACGGCGCGCAGCCGGGGGAACTGAAATCCAGGATCAAATAGGGAGACCCTTTCAATATATTGTCTAATTCATCTGCTTTGAGTTTGTCCATTTGTTTCCTCCAATAATTTGACTATTTTATTCTTAAAAGTATGAACCCTGCCGATACCGCTTTGAATATCGCTGATATTTCCTTTTTTATCGATAAATACTATCGTCGGAAGGATGGTTACTTTATAATCTTCAAAGCTGTAACCTTCATCGGCTATAGACACGGGGAAAGCCATTTTATTTCGTTTAATATAATTGGCAATGAAATTCACTTCAGTGTTTTTGGGTATAGGTAGAGATTCTGCAGAACCTATTTCATTGTTGTTGTCGGCCTTGCCATACAGCTTGGTATACCCGATAATAACCAGGCCTTTATTACTATATTGCGAATGCAGCTCATTCAAAACCGATATCGCTTTTAAACTGGTATTGCACCAGGGGGCCCAAAAAATGATCGCCACCACTTTCCCTTTTAAAGTTTCTATATCCAGGGATGCGGAATTAAACCAGGTGTTCGGGTTTATCGGTATGGCGGGTTTATCGATGAATTTCAATTGATCCGTTTCAGATCGCAATACCATTTCGATTTTTTTATCTGTGGTCTGGGCAATGGCATTTTTTAACAATTGTTCCGCCAGGGATAATTCTTTTCTATCCCGGGCTATAGCGGCCAGGTTGCGGTAAATATCGGTTTTAAACACCGCCAGGCGCAGAGGTAAGTTTTCGACACCGAGAAACTTTTTCGAATACTCTTCTTGAACAGCGGAATCCCTGGAATATAATGAAAAATGGAACCAGGCATTCCACCGATCCGGGTCATTTTCAACTTCATTCTCGATTTCTTTGAATAACCGGAGTGCTTGCTGCGTTTGGCCGGTGTGAATGCATATCAATACTTTTCCCATTTTCGCATCGATAGACACAGGGGAGTTTTTGCTTATCAACGAATCGAATGCCTGAGCCGCTGCGCTAAAGTCCTTCAACTCGATATATATCTTGCTTTTAATAATCAGGGCTTCATCCGATGATGTTTCCTTCTCATATTTATTCAAGAGAATATGGAGCTCTTTTTCACGCATTTTTAAAATAGCGGTACATTCATTACCGGTTTTTGCCTGGAGGAGTTTTTTTTCGTATCGGTCCTGGATCGTATTAAATTTGGCGGTAAATCTTTGAACCGTTTTTCTCTCGGAACCAATTTTACATGCCATTATACACAGTATTGAAATAGTAAAGAATATAAAAAATACTCGTTTCAGCATTTCGCCTCGCTGGAATCCCGGTCAAACCGGGGAAATTGTTTCAAAGGAGTCATTATACCACAGAAAAGGGGATTATCCCATATTCTTCTTTTTTGTTTTGTTTTTTTTTTTTTGACTTTTAAGCATATGGTTTTAATGCATTGGGAAGGTTGATGTTTTCTTTTTACTCGAATGTGCCATTTTTTTTTAAATTAATATATAACAATTAAAAAAAAACAATAGTTGAATCGATTGATTATGAAGTCCTTTAGAGATTTTTAATCATTTGATTTTGCAGCGTCCATTTGACGGGTGAAAAATTTTTTATATTGCCAAACTCCACTCCATAAAGGGGAACTAAGAAAAGTTACATATTGGGGACTTGATTTATTTCTTATATTCCAGTAGATTTATAAACAGGAATAGGAAACTATCTTTAAAAAATGTGACCTGTTGGTATGAGGTGAATGTTGTGGAAAGGGAGCTATGTATTTGAACTCGAAAAAAAAGGGTAACCCCGACCAGTAATGCCGGGGTTATCCTTTTTCTTTTATCGTGAAGATCTATTTAAATTTCAATTATTTCCAAATGTTTGGCCAATCAGTCCTATTTTTTCAAGAAAATGAGCCCGATAAGGACTACAACGGAGAAAAGTCCCAAAGCGATAGCCAGTAATTGTTGGGATGTCGGTCTATACTTGTCGGGGGTGTAGGCTTTATCGGGTTTGTTCCTGGAAAAGGTTAGGTAAGGGTTTTTACCGAATTCCACGAGAGACCGGGCAATAGAGAAAACGTAGTCTTCGATTTTGGAAAATCCGTTATTCCAGGGATCGACGATGATCCGCTGGATGAAGGGGGCCGGTTTTCGATAGAACCAATCCACATCCAGTGCGATTTTCGGTTTCGGCTGTAATACTTTTCTAAAGAGCCAGAAGACAACAAACGTGAATACCAGGATCTGGACAGTTTCCACCAGGTGGGGAATCGTAAAGGGGTTCCATTCGACCGGGTTGGGCAGCCAGTTGTAGAGGTGGTTGGGGTAAACGCCGTGGAAGATACAGAAGAAGGCAACAACAGCCATGCCGATGTACATATTTTTGGGAGCCGGAGTTGGATTTAATTCAGCCGGTTTTTCTTTGGAATACCAGGTGAAGTAAGGAAGTTTCAAACCGACGCTCAAGAAGGTACCGATAGCAGCAAGGGTCATGAGGATGACGGCCCATTCATGGTGGGCTTCGCCTGCGGCGGCAACCGTCATGGATTTACTGATAAAACCATTGAACAGTGGGAACCCGGAAATGGAGAAAGCCGCGATCATGTAAAGCCAGAACGCCAGCCGTTGGGATTTTCCCAAACCTCCCAATTTGGTCAGTTTGGTTTCACCCGTAGTTTGAAGTACCACGCCGGCGCCCATAAAGAGCAAGGCTTTATAAAGTATATGACTGAAGGCGTGAGATACTGCGCCGTTAATTGCCATAGCCGTCCCGATACCCACACCCGCCACCATGTAACCCACCTGGCTCACGATATGATAAGCCAGGATACCGCGGATATCGTTGGCCAGGACTGCAAAGATCACGCCGTAAACCGTCATGATGACGCCGAAAATGAGAAGGATTTCCCATCCGGGGAAAACGCGCGCCAAAACATAAACTGCGGTTTTGGTGGTAAAGGCGCTCAAGAATACCGCACCCGTGACCGTGGCTTTCGGATAGGCATCCGTCAACCAGGCATGAAGCGGGGGAACCGCAGCGTTAATCACCACACCCAACAGCATCAGCCAGGCGGATAAACCCATGTCCGGTGTCATCGTCACCAGGGAGACGGTATTACCGGGTTTGGCAACATGCATTAAAATACCGGCAAATAAAAGACCGCCGCCCATCACATGGTAGAGGAGGTATCGAAGTCCTGCTTTACTGGATTCCGGGGTTCTCCGGGCCCATACCAGGTAGGTTGATGCAACTGCCATTATTTCCCAGTAAATAATGAGGGTAAAAAAATCGCCGGCAAAGGTGACTCCCAGTGCACTGCCGGCATACAACAACGCCGCACAATGCTGCCCGGTTTCTTTGACGTGAAATGCATAAATGGCTCCAGCCATCGCTATAAAAGCGAATATTATTCCAAAAATACGGCTCAATGCGTCTACTTTCAACAGTGTCAATTGATAGCTCATGACACTGGCCGTTAAAACCGCGCCGTCGGGTAACATGAAAATAGATACCAGGGACGCCAGGCAAAAAAGAACAAACGCGCTGGACCGCCAGCTCTTGGGAAGGAACGGCAGGATAACCGCTCCACCCAGCATAAAAAACGCAGGAGGAATCATCAGCTCATTCATTATAGTAATCCTCTTTCTTGTATATAACCGGTGCTAATACGAATTTCGCAAAAGCGATCAACGCTGCACACCCCGCAGCCCCGAACAGGATCCAGAATAAAGGAATTCCGCTCCATGAATGCTTTACGGCTTCCCCATGAGATCCGGACCCGACAAACTCAGCGATAATCGACGCTGCAGTCAAAACCGCCAGAACAATCCAATGCCATATTTTCATCAGTTTGCTCCTATTATAGAGACAGCAATATTCGCTGCCAGTTTATAGAATTTAAAGAATAAATCGGGAAATATTCCCAATATGACCGATAAAATCGCTGTTATCACCAACGGTACCACCATAAACAAGGGCGCTTCGCCTTTCCCTTCCAGTTTTTCACCTTTTTTAAAAAAGGCGACATAAGAAATAGGAATGAGGTAGGCAATATTTAAAATACCGCTTATCACCAGGATGGCCAGGGGGATGAGGTTTCCCAATTCGACAGAACCCATACCGAGATACCATTTACTAACGAAACCGTTAATGGGGGGAATCCCAGCGAGGCCGATCGCACCGACGGTAAAAGCACCCATGGTCCAGGGCATTACTTTCCCGATCCCGTCCAGTTCGCTGACCTTTTCACGGTGGAGATTGACATAAATAGCTCCTGCCACAAAGAAGAGGGTGATCTTCATGGTGGCGTGGAAAGCGATATGCATCATGCCCCCGGTGAAGCTGGATGGAGTCAACATGGCTGCACCCAAAACGACATAGGAGAGGTGACCGACGGTGGAAAAAGCCAACCGGCGTTTTAAATTATCCTGCCGCATGGCGATCAGGGATGCCACGAGAATCGTAATCCCGGCCAAAGTCATTAAAATATTGTTCAACCCGAATTCCCTCATCAGGTAGGGGCCGAAGACGAAGCCAACCACGCGAATAACGCCAAATACACCGGCCTTAACGACAGCTACCGCGTGCAGCAGCGCGCTCACCGGAGTCGGTGCCACCATCGCCGTCGGTAACCAACTGTGCAGCGGCATAATACCGGCTTTCACCCCTACTCCCATTACGAATAGGAGAAAGAGGGGTAGAGCATTTTTCGCTGTAAGCATCCCGTCGGAAAACAAACCGCCCGCTTTGAAATCCAGCGTACCGGCGATTTGATATGTCCATGCTGCTGCAGCGATCAGGAATAAACCTGCGGTAAGCGTGTAGACCAGGTATTTCCTGCCGCCGATAATCGCTTCACGCGTTTCCTTGTGAATGACCAGGGGATAGGTGGCAATTGTTAATATTTCATAGAAGATGATGAAGGTCAATAAGTTGGCTGAGAAGGCAATCCCGATGGTGGCCGATAAACAAACAGCAAAACTTGCGAAGTAGCGTGTTTGTTTGTGCTCATTGAGACCGCGAACATAACCGATGGAGTAGAAGGAGGTGAAAATCCACAACCCCGATGCGATCAAAGCGAAGAAAACTCCGAACGGATCGGCTCGTAAAGTCAAATCTACGCCCTGGAAAACCTCCAGGATTTTTATTTCAGCCGTTTTATTGGCCAGCGCCCCGGGCAGCAGCGACAATACCAAACCGAATTTGATAATAGAAGCCGCAATTGTCCAGGTTTCCCGCAAATTCCGATACTTCGAACTGATCAAAATGAGCGGTACCGCTGCCAGCGACACCAAAACAGCCCATAATGGAATTAACGATGTGTAAGTTTCTGGAATAGTCATTTTTTGTCTCTTTACAATCTAAACGTTGGACGTTTAAATATATGATTCGTTATCATTATCATTATCGAAATGATATTCTATACTACATACCCGCCAGCGGGACGATGTAGGCTAAAATCCCTTTGACGATAAGGGCATTTAATAACCCGATGACGATCAGTCCTACTGCAAGAACCAGCGTAGGAACCAGCATTTGTAAACCCACTTCCGTTGGCTTCGTATTTTCATCGCTCTCTTCGGGGGACCCACTGTTTAAGGGTTTCATATATACTTTTTCCAGGACCCGGAAGAAATAGACGGCATTCAGTAAACTACTGATCAATACAACCGCCAGGAAAATCCAGTTGGAGTTTTTAATCGTTCCCATGACCAGGTACCATTTGCTGAAGAAACCGGCCATCGGTGGGAGACCGACCATGGATAAGGCGGCGATAGTAAAAGCAGCCATGGTCCAGGGCATTCTCTTCCGAATGGAGTGATTGAACTTCGAGATCATGGAGTGGCCGATTTTAAATCGTAAATTCCCGGCTACAAGGAAGAGGCATGCTTTCATGAAAGCATGGTTCAGGATATGCAGGACGGCACCGATTAAACCCAACGGGTTTGCTAAACCGATACCCAGGCCGATATACCCAACCTGTGCCACACTGCTGTAGGCCAACATCCGTTTCAACTCTTTCTGGGCAATCGCCACGACCGAGCCATATATAATAGCAATGGCCCCCATCCAGGCGATGATATGGGCAACCGGCAGCATCTCGCTTATGAATTTGATCCCAAAAATGAAAAACAAGATACGGATCAAGACATACGAGCCCACTTTGGTTCCCGTGGGGGCGATGATAGCTGAAGAGGTCGACGGAGCATGGGTATATGAATCCGGCAGCCATCCATGCAGCGGGAACAAAGCCATTTTTAACGCCATTCCCAGGGCCATAAAGGCCAACGCGATGATGGTGGTGGGATGATTATAGATATAAGGCATGATGGCTTTCATATCCGCCATATTCAACGAACCCGCGGTGAGATACAGGAAACCCACACCCAACAGGTAGAAGCATGCTCCCAGCGTACCCATAACCAGGTACCTGAAAGAGGCCACCAGCGACTTTTTTTCTCCGGCTGCAATCAATCCGTATACTGCCAGTGAACAAATTTCAAGGAATACGTACAAATTAAACATGTCGCCGGTTACGACAATCCCGTTAAATCCTGCCAACATCAATGAAATAAGGCCGTAATACGGCACTTCCTTCCCGGGCATTTCATGCCGGACTATATCTTTGGCATGGATGATGACCAGGAAAGCCACTACATTCAGCACAAACATCACAAAGGCCGAAAGGTGATCCAATACGTATTCGATCCCTATAGGGGGAACCCATTCGCCCATATAATAATGAATCGGTTTCCCCGCATCGATTACAGCAAATATATTAAAGATCGATATGGATAAACCGATCAGGATAACCAATGCGATAGTGGGCCATGCCAACCGATGCCTGCGTCCTCCCGCTATTACCGGGATCAGCAAACCCATCGATAAGTACAAAATCGGGATCAAAACCGGGGAGTTTTTTGTCAAGAAGTTAATCAGCATCATTATCGTTTTTCATCCTTTCAAGCAAAACCACTTCATCCAGGGTTTTATATCGTTTATAAATACTAATGACCAGGGCAAACGCAACACCCGTCGTCGCTACACCGACAACAATGGCTGTCAGCATCAAGGTATGCTGGATCGGGTTGATGTATTTGGATGGGTCGGCAGCCCCGATCACCGGGTCCAGTACTGGGACCTTTCCGCCCCATTTCACTGCACTGCACACATAAAACAGGATGATGGAAACCTGGAAAATCGTCATACCGATCAATTTTTTTACCAGGTTGTTCTTCAACAGCATGCCGTACAGTCCCAGCATCATCAAGACCAGGGTAAACCAATATCCATAATGTCCTAAAGTGTAATTAAGCATTCCACGCATTCGGCTCACCTTCTACAAGATCGTCATAAATTGCTGCCAGGATACCCATAACCGCCAATCCTACACCTATTTCGATGGAGAGAATACCCCATGCACGGTTTTCGTTGGCGGGGAAGCTTAAGGGTAGGTATTCGTAATTCAGGTAATTACCGCCCCACAGCATCGCCACTAAACCCGTACCGAAATAGATTAAAACGCCGACAGCGCCTAAGTAGGTACCCCAACTTTTTTTAAATTGCAATTCGCCCATATCGCTTCCGGCTGAAAGGCGTACCAGTAAGACCGCTGCTGCCAGCATCGTTCCTCCCTGGAAACCTCCTCCCGGACTGTAATGACCATGGAATATAACATACAGGGCAAACAGCATAATGAAAGGAGATATTACCCGTCCGCCCAGTGCTAGAATCGGATTTTCATCCCTTTTTATCATGGTTTACCCTCCGTTGTCTCAACAGGAGATAACAACACAATCCCGCTGTGAATATCACCGTTTCTTCTCCCAGGGTATCATAGCCCCTGTAGTCTGCGAGGATGACGGTGACCATGTTGTCCGTATAGGCATCCTTTTTTGCATTCTTAATATAATAGTATGCAGCCCCGGGAGTTCCCGCGTAACTCAGTTCCCTATCCAAAGGTTCGTTGGGGTTTCCTCTTTCGGGCAACCACGCCGATCCGTAGACCAGCAACGCTCCAAAGACGATTAAAATCAAATAGTTTACGATTTTCAATCTGAACTCCTTCGTGTCGTTTTAAAGATTAAAGCAACAAAAAGTACTCCGCTGACACCGCCGCCGACTACGGCTTCCGTAAATCCGACATCCACTGCTCCCATTGCGACGTACATCAACGCCGAGGCGAAGCTGAAAACGCTTAACGTCACAACTGCCACCAGCAGGTTTTTGACCGTCAATGAGACAATGGCCATAACAATTAAAATGATAAAATAGATGATTTCAACTTGCCAGAACATTAGTCTTTCTCTTCTTTAGTCACTTCGTTTGTATTACCGGTTAAATGCTCTTTTTTAAACCAGGGTTTCAGTCGAAACTTGAAGGCCGCACCCAGTAAGGCGTTGGTTGCCGTTGGGCCGGCAAGGGCCACAAAACCGATAATGATTAATAACTTAGCGCTGTTGATGGATACACCCTGGGTAATCACCAGGCCGAAGATAATCAGCATGATACCCAGTGTATCGGCTTTTCCTTGTGCATGGGCACGGCAGTAAAAATCCGGGAACCGGATAATACCTAAACCTGCTGCAAAAAGGAAAAAAGCGCCAGCAATGATTACAATACCCGCTATAATATGCATCGCCAGTTCCATGATTAGTTATTACCTCTCGAATTCAGGTATTTGGCAATGGCTACGGTCCCGATAAAATTGAGGATCGCGTAGGCCATTGTGATATCGATGAACATATCCAGCCGATTGAACACCATCCCGATAAACAGGATCAAAACCGTGGTTTTGGTTCCAATCGAGCCGGCAGCCAGGAGACGGTCGTACAATGTCGGTCCGGCCAGCACCCGGTAAAAGGGGATAAAAATGATAATTGTTACGATAACTGTCAGGTATAAAAAATATGTTTCCATTAAATTTCAGCTCCTGATCTGATGACTTTTAGCTCCCGACCTGATGATTTCAACATCTTTAATCATCGGTCCCGGCTGTTTTAAGTAGAGTTTCGCTACTTTTTGGGGCATGGAATCATCGATGATGCCGCCCGCGGACTCATCCATCAATGCGTGGACGATGAATTCGTCTTCCCGGATTCGAACTGTAATGGTTCCCGGTGTCAGGGTGATGGAATTGCCCAAAATTACTTTTGCCGTCGTATTGGGAAGATTGGTTTTAAATTTCACCAGGGCTGGATCAATAGGCATTTTGGGACTCAATACCGCTTTGACCACTTGCATCGTTGCCAGGTATATCTGCCAGATCATCCAGGGAATGTAAAGAAGGACCCGTCCATAACGCAATGACCCGGGGTCTCCGCCTTTCGCTTTATTTAATTCTACTTCTTTGTCATGGTAGAATTTCCTTAGACGCGCGTGCAGAAGAACAACAACGACTGTGGATAGAACTCCCATGGCTGTGTGAAAAAAATCGTAATGCCCGCTCATCAACAACCATACCCCAAACAACAAACAACCTTGAATTATACTGTTTAAAATAAACTTCTGCTTCAATGCCTACCTCTTTGAGATGGTTTTAATTTAATTATCGATGCGTTGATATAGATACATCTCGCTTTTTGTGAAGGGGCATTTTATACCTTTTTTAAAATCTTGTCAAGATATCCCAAAATAACCTTCACAAAAGCCATAGACCATATTCTTAAAAAAAAGATAATCGGTCGGACCAATCGACAGAAAACACTGCGGATTGTTATATGTTCGATGAAGACAAACATTTCGAATAAATTTAAAAAAAAAATTAAAAATAAAATTAAAAAAACTTCTCCCGGGCGCGCGCCTACATGAGACCTTTTATTATTCATACTTAGACAGCTTCCGGTTAAATTTTCCCCCTGATGAACTGGGGCATGTTACGCACCGGGACAAATGGAAAAGTGGGAAGGAAAATTCAAAAAAAAACCGGTTTCTTTTCAAATTCAAGGTAAAAAAGAAAAAAACTGGAAGATTGTGCAATGGTGAAAAAATGTTTCTCCTGTTTTTGTGAAAGCGTTCATTATCAGTTTAATCCAGGTGAATTCACCCGGTGAACCCACTTGAGGTGTCCGCAAAAAAAGAAAGGCAGAAAATACCATATTACCCGGGGATGAACTGTTGAAGCACTTTTTAGCGAAATCAGCCAAGCTGCTGGAAGTTGCACAAGATTTAGGATTTACAAACCGGTTCTATCATGTTATTTAAATGGTATGTTTTTTTTAACCGTTCCTGTATGGATGGGGAATTGGGAGTATGATTTGTTAAGGGGTAAAGTTTAATTCTTAGGGGGGTGGGGGATTATATTTAACGTGGATTTCCGCCAGGCCCGGGTTGGAATTATGATGAAGATATTAAGGAGGGAATCGAATACAGTGAACCTAAAAGCATAAGGGGGGCGAGAGGAAAGGTGCCTTCCGGTAGACGATTTTTACCTCTCCTTTTTTACTTCTCCCGGGGGCAAATCGGTTTTCTCCAGTGTTATTTGCTCTTTCCCTACGGCTCTTCTTAATTGATTATGATATTCGAGGGCCGATTCGATTGAGTCTTCTTGCTCCATATGAAGATGATTTTGCCGAATTTTATCGCCGGTTAGTGTCCATAATTCATATAAAACTTTTTTTCTTAGATCATTATACATCTCCGGTAAACGAATCACCAGCTCGAAAAATCTTAAAATAAACCGGATCGTTTCCCGGGCGAATCCAAACTGGTAAAGCTGTTTGATGATCTCTTTCCAGGCGGAGTCGTACCTGTTGGAAAGTTTTTTTCGTTTTCCTATAACCTGTGATTTTCGTTTTACTTTATATAACAGCCATTTTTTATTCACTCTCACAAGAATAATAGCAGAAAATAACAATGATTTCAAGCCCCACTGCTGAGGTCAACTATCTTATTCGCCGGAGTTCATGGTATAATGTTACCATGACAATAACTGACCACATTTTCAGTCATAACCTGCAGAACCTGGTTAACGTCAACCCTATACCGGCAGAAGGAGAAATTTCCCCTTCAATCCCGGTCCATATCCCCAATATCGAACGCGACCTGGCCGAACTGGCAGTAGCCGGCATCTATTCCTCTTCATCCCGCTCGATCCTGTGGATCGTGGGCGAAAACGAAAACCTGGCAGAGAAAAAAACAAAACTGGAAATGTGGATGAATTTCCTGGGCTTAACGACCTCGGATATTTTTATCCACTTCTACCCCCTCCCCTTTGAAGACCCCTATATTAACAACGAAACGGATATCGATGCCATCGGGCAAAAATGCCGTTTAATCGCAGACATTGTCAAACAACGACGGTTAATCGTCCTAACCACCCTCTCCGCTCTAAATATCAAAATCGAAAATAAAAACAAATTACCGGGCTTTTTCCTGGAAATAGAAAAAAACCAAACCACCTCCCGCAGCGACTTGATCCGACAATTAAACGAGATGGGATACAAGACCTGCAATATCGTAGAAGAACAAGGAGATATCGCGTGGCGCGGCAGCATCGTGGACGTCTTCCCCATTGACCGGGTTAACCCGGTTCGAATCGAAATCGAAGGCGATACCGCAGTCTCCCTCCGCCTCTTCGACCCCTCCACCCAAAAATCCCTCCAACGCCTCCAATCCATCGTAATCCCCATCTCTCATTTCTTCTCCGAATACCCAAAAACTACCGATTATTTTATTCACCCGGGCGAAAATCATATTGAAATGGAATACCTCCCCTCTCTCCTGGGCGATTACGACACCATCGTTTCGGATATTCAAAAAATCACGGAGGAATTCCAAAAACTGGCCCTGCACTATGAGAGAATATACGAATCGGTTTCCGGCACACCGGATACCCCCCCTAAACCCGGCGAAATATTTCAATTCCCCTTCCCGGGATATTTCGAAACGAACCGAATAATCAGCATCGACGATTCCTGGGACCCGATTTCCCAACCGGTAGAATGGATCAAAGGCAAAAAAACCGCCATAGATATGAACCTGGTAGACATCAAAGAAATCAATGAAAACATCGAAAAAAAAGGATACCGGCTTCATATCTGTTCCACCGATTCCCACTTAATCGAGAATTTCAAAGAAAACTTCAAAAGTTTCGTGTCCATAGAAGCCCGGATTCCCCATTCGTTTGAAAACCGGCAAACAAAGTCCCTGTTCCTGGCAGATAAACCGTTTCATTTTATCCAGTCCGAGGCCATCGAGAGAAACAAAGGACAAAAACCGGAAGCCTTCATCGAAGAAATCCGTCTGGATGACCTGGTGGTACACCGGAAACACGGGATCGGGAAATTCGTGGGGTTTAAAAAACTCACGTTCGAAGTCCATGTGGCTGAATTCCTTAAGATCGAATACATGAATAACGAGTACCTGTATGTACCGGTATACGAATTGGATGTTTTAAGTAAGTATTCGGCTTTCGAAGGAGTGATCCCGAAAGTGGATAAACTGGGCGGCGCCACCTGGGCTTTAAAACAGAAAAAAGCAAAGAAAAGCATTATTACTTTCGCCCGGGAATTACTGGAACTCTATGCGATGCGGAAAGCCATCAAAGGAGTCTCCTATGTAAAAGATTACGATTGGGAAGAGAAGGTGAAAGACGATTTCGAGTTCGTGGAAACCGAGGACCAGAAGAAAGCGATCCGGGAAGTTTTAACCGACCTGGAGGCGGATTTCCCGATGGACCGGTTATTATGCGGGGATGTGAGTTTCGGGAAGACGGAAGTCGCACTTCGTGCCGCGCTTCGGGTAGTGACCAACGGTAAACAAGCGGCAATCCTATGCCCCACGACAATCCTGGCGTACCAGCATTTCACTACCTTTTCCAGGAGATTCGAACGGTTTCCCATTACGATTGCCATGCTGTCCCGGATGGTTTCGCCTAAAAAACGAAAAGCCATTTGTAAAGGTTTGGGGGAAGGAAAAATCGATATCGTGATCGGGACTCATTCGTTGATTTCCAAGGGCGTGACTTTCAAACGTTTGGGACTTTACATCATCGATGAAGAACAGCGTTTCGGTGTTTTCCAGAAAGAGAAAATCAAGACGAACCGGGAGGAGGTGGATGTATTGTCGATGTCGGCGACACCGATCCCTCGAACTTTGTCCCTGTCGATGGCAGGTCTGCATGATATTTCCATCATTCAAACTCCCCCCATCGGGCGAATCGCCATAAAAAATTACGTGGGGTATTTCTCGAAAGAGATCGTGATGTCGGCTGTAATGAAAGAATTGGAACGGGACGGTTCGGTGTTTATCGTATATAACAGCATCGACCGGATATTTTCGTTTAAAAAAGATTTGCGGCAGTGGATGCCGAACGTTTCATCGGTGGTGATTCATGCCAAAATGAACCCCGAAGAAATCGAAGCGAACCTAATGGCGTTTATCGATAAAAAATACCGGGTTTTGATTTCCACTACTATCATCGAGAACGGGATCGATATCCCCAATGTCAATACACTGATCATATTGGATGCGGACCGGTTCGGTTTAACCCAACTCTATCAATTACGGGGCCGGATCGGGAGGGGAAACCGGCAGGCTTATGCATATTTCCTGCTGCGAACCATGGATATTACTGAAAAAGCCAGGGCTCGCCTGGACGCTATCCGGGATTTCGCAGACCTGGGGTCGGGTTACAAGCTGGCGGAGTTCGATTTGCAGTTGAGGGGTGCGGGTTCTCTTTTGGGCAATAAACAACATGGGCATATCGAAGCATTGGGTTTTGAATATTACCACAGGCTGTTGGTCAAAACGATCAAAGAATTGAAGGGGGAAATCGAAACCAAGAAAGAGGGGAAAGTCAATATTCATTTCAGCTATTCGGTGGACAGTGCTTATATTAAAAACAGCAGCGAGCGGATCATGTTTTACCGGAGGATACTGGAAGCCGGGGATTTTCAATCGCTGGAAGATTTAAAGATGGAGTTGGAGGACCGGTATGGGCGAAGGCCGGAGAGTATCGAGAAGATTTTCTTCGCGGGTTTTGTGCGGGTTTTGGTCAGGGAGTGGGCCATCGATGAGGTGGATGTTTTCCTGGATAAGTTGGTAATAAAATTCATAGACCCCAAAACCATTCCCAATTTATCGAAGTTTGGCAATCGAATCGAAATAGTGGATAACAAAACGCGGGTTTTGTATTTAAAGGATTACCGGGTTTTTATGACACCGTCGTTGTCATCGTCGTTGTAGAGACGCTGCGAGCAACGTTTTTTCGGAATTATTTCCAGAGAACGAGGTTCATTTCGTAGGGGTCTATAATCGATGGATAAAACGGAGTGACACGAATTTTAAAACCAAAGCTGCCGGTTTTTTTACATAGTAATCGCCCGGAGAAGCGGAACCGTTTTTCGCCGGAGTGGTCTATCGGGGTAATATCCTTCAATTGTTCCACGGAAGTATCGGTTAGTTGGTAGTCGGGGGAAATTTTCCCGTAGTAGACATCGACGCGGATATCTTCGGGTTTTAAAGTGCCGGTGTAGACATCGACGGCAATAGAAACGGGGTCATCGATTTTATACACCTGTTGGGGATCGAAATGGATATCTCCGATGTGGATCGCGTGGAAGTGGTGGCGGATAGTGTTTTTCCAGGCGGTCAATAGACGGGTCAGGTTGAAATTGTCTTCGCTGAGAATGATATAATTTCGCCCGGCTTCACGGTAGAAATTTTCATTATATTCCTTAATCATGCGGTGAGTATTGAAATAAGAGACAATAGAGATAAAGGCGTTTTTCATCATTTTGATCCATTCGCGGGGTAAACCGTCATAAATGGAATCATAGAACATGGGGGCGATGTCGTTTTCGATAATGGAGTAAAGGGCTTTGCTTTCGACCTCGTCCTGGTAATCGCGGTCGTTATATTCTTCGCCGGAACCGATGGCCCAGCCGTTTGGGTTTTTACGGTCGAAGGCTTCATCCCACCACCCGTCCAGGACGCTGAGATTGAGGCCGCCGTTGACCGAGGCTTTCATGCCGGAAGTGCCGCTGGCTTCGTAGGGACGGAGGGGATTATTTAACCAGACGTCTACACCCTGGACCATGTAGCGGGCGACATTGATATCGTAGTCTTCGATGAAAACGATTTGTTTGTACATGTGGTTGGATTGGATGGTGTGTACGATATGTTTGATCAGTTCTTTCCCGGATAAGTCCTGGGGGTGAGCTTTACCTGCAAAAATGAATTGAACGGGTTTTAGGGGATCGTCGACCAATTTCATTAAGCGGGGGATATCGCGGAAGAGTAAACTACCGCGTTTATAAGTAGCGAAGCGGCGTGCGAACCCGATGGTGAGTACTTCGGGGTTAAGGGCTTCCATGGATTGGTTAGTTAAAGAGGAAGACACTCCCTTTTCTACCAATTGTTTTTTCAGGCGTTTTCGAAGGAAATAGATCAGGCGTCGTCGGCGAACGGAATGAACGCGCCATAATTCGGGGTCCGGGATATTGTGGATGCGTTCCCACAATTCTTTTTTATCTTGCTTTTCCTGCCAGTTATCGCCGAGGTAGCGGCGAAGGAGTTCGTGCATTTCGAAAGAGAGCCACGAGGACATGTGGACGCCGTTAGTAATCGAACGGATGGGGACATGTTCTTCGGGGACATTGGGCCACAAGTCTTTCCACATTTTTTGGGAGACGCTGGAATGCAGGCACGATACGCCGTTTACATAAGAGGAATGGCGGGTAGCGAGGATGGGCATGGAAAAATTATCATGGGGGTTGTGGTGATGAAACCGCCCGGCTTTGAGGAAGTCATCGATGGTAATTCCCAATTGGCGGGCGTAGTCATGGAAATATTTCCGGATCAAATCGGGATGAAATTCATCGTTCCCGGCAGGCACCGGGGTGTGAGTGGTGAATACGGCGGTTTTTTGAGTCACTTCGATGGCCTGGTCGAAAGAGAGGTTATATTTGTCCATGAGGGTCCGTGTGCGTTCAAAGATAGCAAAAGAGGAGTGACCTTCGTTCAAATGGAGGACATCGATGTGAATCCCCAGTTTTTCCAGCACTCGAATTCCGCCGATACCCAGGATGATCTCTTGTTGGAGGCGCATTTCTCGGTCTCCGCCGTAGAGTTGAGCGGTTAATTTCCTGTCGTATTCGGAGTTTTTTTCCAGGTTTGAATCCAATAAAAAGATATTGATGCGGCCTACCCGGAGTTTCCATGTTTTTAAATACAGGGTTCGTTCGGGCAATTGGATTTCGATTTCGATGGGTAGGCCGGTAGGGGAGGTTTCTTCAGTGATGGGCATATTGTGAAAATCGTTGATATCGTAGAAATCTTGTTGCCAGCCGTCCTGGTTTAAGTATTGGCGAAAGTAACCCAATTGATAGAGGAGTCCGATACCCACGAGTTTTAAACCGATATCGCTGGAGGATTTGATGTGGTCGCCGGCGAGGATGCCGAGGCCCCCGGAATAGATGGGGAGGGCTTCGGTTAGGCCGTATTCGAGTGAAAAGTAGGCGATGGAGGGTTCGAACTGGTCTTTCTTGTTTTTATTTTTCGAATTATTCACATAGTCGGTCAATTGGTCGCGGATGCGGGAGACTTCCAGGGCATATCCTTCATCGTTAGCCAGTTCTTCGAGGCGTTCCTGGTTGATTTCCCCCAGCATTTTAATGGGGTTATGCCGTGTTTTATCCCATAATTCGGGGTCCATGCGAATAAACAGTTTGATCGCATCGGGGTTCCAAAACATCCAGATATTGTAGGCGATTTCGAACAATCCCTTTAACCTGTCCGGTATATCCGGTATAACCTTGAATTTTTTTACAAAAATGTCTGTCATCGATATTCCTTATTATATAACGTGGTATCCACGTCACGCCCCTTATTATGCAACTGCTCAATCAATCATATCGACATCGACATGTACATTGACACCAGGAGACGACAGTTATTAAGTATTGATCATCAATTAACAGCCGTGGGCGTTTTTCTTTTATTGTGCACTGCGAAAGCTAAAAACGATAAGCGAAGAATTACAAAGCAGAAATCAGTTTATCTTTGTAGATACTGAAATAAAATTTTAGCTTACCTTCTATGATATCCTTATTTGTAAGAATTAGCAAGAAGTAATCGTGAGTTAATGAAAAAATTAACAAGAGATCGTTGTGGTATTGCAGCTTAAAGAAAAACACGCCGGGTGACAGCCGGGTATTACTGAGCTTTGAAATGATATCGGCCAATTCGGCGCCAGAAAAATCGAGGTCAAGGTTGGCAGGAAATTGACCGCTTTCGGGGAAATATTTTTTTTCCAGTTCAAGGCCATCCTTTCCCCAGACACCAATAGCCTTAATGCCATTATTTTTCTTTTGAAACTGTGAAAATATTTCCTCAAACACGTTCGTCTCCTTTATATTTCTGTTTAATGATGCTCAAATATTCCAGCAGTGATTGGGCTATTTTTTCGTTCTTTTGGATTTTTTTTACGTGGTTTATTTTGGGTAGGAGCCGTGTATCCCTGGAGGCAGCGTAGAGTTTTTCATAAATTTCGAGAGAATCGAGGAGAAGGCCTTGTTTTAAGTAGAGTTCCGCTGCGCTTTCGGTGATAATTTCAGCATCCGATGAAACCTGGGCTATTTCATCTTCATTGATTATGTCGCTTCCGGGTTCCGGTTTGAATTCCGGTTTGAATTCCGGTTTGAATATCGGGTTAGGTTCCGGTTTGAATTCAAGTTTGGGTTCCGGTTTGGGTTCTTCTAAGGGTGTAAACCAGGAATCGAGGTCTAAATCCGGTGAGTTTTCAAATTCCGGTTCCGGTTCGGGTTCGGGTTCCGGTTTGTATCCCGGTTTGAATTCCGGTAAGGGTTCGGGTTCTGGAAAAGGTTCGCCGAATGTAATGGGTTTCACGGAAACCGGGGTTTCGGATTCGTCCATGATGTTGTCGAAGCCCAACTCCATGGGCGGTTCTTGTTGTTCATCAAAGTCGATATGAACGGCCAATTCGGGGTGAGAGAGTTCGGCGTCATCGATATCGATGTCTTTCTCCTTTACGGATTCGATTGGTTTTTTGATTAGGGGAGCATTTTGAGTTTTGGGAGGAGGAGGAGGAGGAGGAGGTACTGTTTTTTTCTCGGGAGAGGACGGCGAAACAGACGAGATATCCTCCAATCTAAATTCGATGGGAGAGGACATGTTAAACGTTTTTTGTGAGGGGGGAGTGATTTTCCTGGTTTCCTGGGGAGGAGGGACTTGCGTTTTTGGGGAGGATTCGGGTTCGTCGATCATTTCCCTGGCGTCGAATTCCGGTAGGGTATCGGAATTATATATTTTTTCGCTGGCATAGGATACAAAGCCCATATCCGTTTTATTCGTAATAAATTGGTTTTTCTTAAGGTTTTGAATTTTATCGATGGAATCTTTTGCTTCGGAGTTAAAGGGGTCCAGGAAGAGCACTTTGTTATAATATTCCAAGGATTCGTCGAAGCGAGTTCGGAGGAAAAGGAGTTTTCCCATTTCGAGGAAGAGGTTGATATTATTGGAATAGAGGCGCATTAAGTCCGCCAAAGCGGTTTCAGCTTCACTCAACTTGTTCAACTCCCTAAGTATCCTGGCATAGGAGAAGTTAACATGAAAGGAGTGGGGGAAGATGGCTTTTAATTGTTTAGAGAGGTGGAGGGCGTCGGGGAATCTCTTTTGTTTAACGAGATCCTCCAACGCTCTCAATTCTGTCCGTTCATCTTTAATGTTATTGGCCATTTTATTTTATCTGTATTCGCTAGTTTTATTGGGTACCGTGTTTAATGCGATCGCGATACCCATCAAAATAACATTCGTCGTAAATTTAAGCGCCATCCTGGGTGACGGTGATGTCTATACTGGGTCTACAGGTGGCTTGAGGAGAGGTGATGGTGATAACAGCCGTTCGTGCAGTAGCGCTGGTATTATTGGTTTGAATGGTGATGGTGATGACGCCTCCCTTGGTAGTCCCGGTGACAGGAGTGACACCGAGCCAGGTGGCATCGGAATCCAGGGTCCAGGTCAACACATCGCTGGTGGAGGGGTTGGAAATAATGACGGTGTATGTTCTCCCTGCATCATTGGCGTTGGCAGCGATGGAGTTCGTAGAAACGGCGAGGCTCGGTTCGGCTGCTTCCTGGATGATACTTATTTCCTTGACGGGATTAATTAAACCCGTACTGGTAGCGGTGAGAGCGACTATCCCGGTTCGCGGCGAGGTGTCGGTATTTTCTGAAGCTGTAATGGTGAACGCATCAGGGGTGGCGCCGATGGTTTTTGAAAGAGTGATCCAGTCGGTTTGTTCCGTGGTAATGATATACTTGATTACCTCGCTGGTACCGCTGTTATAAGCATTCACATTGATGGTGCTGCCGCAGCCGGTAAATGTAATGTTGGGTCGGTCGACTTCCAATACGGCGTACGCGCTGACGTCATTGCCTGCCTGGTTCACTTCGATGGTGACGGAGTTATTGGAGCCGTTGGCGGCGGTTACGATCACCTCCCCGGTTCGTTTTGCATTCGTATCGTTGGGGTCGGCAATCAGGGTGAAACTATCGGGAGTACGTCCCCTTATGGGCGTGGCGTGAAGCCAGTTGTTTTGGGGAACCACAATGTAATCGAGGGCGAAAGTAGTAACGGTACAATACACATTGACCACCTGTGATCCGCCGGTGGCCGGTATGTCCCATGTGGCCACGTCGCACGCCAACATATTGGAACCGGAAAAATCCGCAGTAAAATCCAGGTATAATTGATTTGTCCTTACCGGGTTCGTTTCCGCGAATTCATAGTATTCCGGGTAAAAAGTGATGACTTCGGATTGTGGGGTGACTCGTCCATACCAACCGTCAGGGACAAGAAAACTGAACTTTCCATTGCCCTGTGTAACGGTCATTGCGCTCAATTGACCGAGTGCCCCTCCGAGTTCTACCGGTATCCCGGCTACACCTGAACCAAAGTTATCCAGGATGTATCCACGCATCAGGATGCCTTGTATATCGACCGGGACTATTTTGATGCTGATCTCCTCGGTGACTTCCCTAAAAGAACTATCGGTACTCCCGCCTTCTTCTGTAAAGCGTGCGACTACATATGCATTGGTTGGGTATTTGACATCGGCAGCGGGGGGAAGGTAAAAGAGAATCTGGGCGATTCCCGATGCGTTGGTGAGTTTAGTATCCATGAGTTTAAACCCCTCGAAATAGCCGTAATGGGTGGGTTCATGGAAAATAATCCATTTATTGGCCATCGGTTGCCCGTTCTGGTCGTTAAGTTTAACGGTAATCAACGCCTGGGTTTCCGGGAGAATTAGCGGGACGATGAGGCTGGATGGATTTGCAGTGCCCGATAACTGGTATCGGAAACCCGAAGGAGGGTGCATATTCGGGTCCTCAATTTTTTCCCGTTTGCAGGAAGGAAGGGTGAATAATCCTCCCACGATAAGCACGGTTCCTAAGAACCACACGATTATATTTTTTTTGCCTTTCATATCATTGCCTCCAATTTTCATTGTCATTGTCCTTTTGTTTCTCATTTAGTATCGGCAAAATTAGCACACCAAACCGAGATGTATCCGACCGCCGGTTCGACACGGCGGCCTGCTAAATCTTTTCCATGAAAAGTGAGTTTGACTTCCAGTTTTATTACTATTTCTTCACCCGAATCCCTCAAGTCCACCAAGGGTTCTTCCATTTTTGCGGTATGTTGAATCAGGACGAAGGAGAACTTTAGGGTTTCATTGACAGCCACCCGAAAAGTGACTTTCTGGGAGAAACTAAAAGGAACATCGCGTCCCTGGACATTCAACCCATTCGACCGGGAGTACTCGACATCGACCTGGTCGATAATGACATCCTGGTAAAATGTAGGTGAAGTAGCCAGGGGATCCAGTAGTACGGTTTTTGCTGTGAGTTGCCCATTATCGTTGAAGATTGTCCCGCTGGACGTCACAACATCGCTGAAAGCTATCGTGGAATCTTCATTTCCTTCGATATCGTTCCCGGTGATCTTCACGATAACCAGTTTGGAACCCGAATTGGTCAGGTTTTCAATAGCATTGCAGCCGGGGAAAAAGAACATAAAAGCCAGTACAGTGCAGGTAAATAATAAAAACATCGATATACGGTGTATTATAGGTTTGATTTTCATCGTAGTTCTCCCTATTTTAATATTCTTGGAGTAATGAATATAAGAATTTCTTTTTGTTCGCCCTTTTGTGATTTACTCTTGAATAAACTACCCAAGATGGGGATTTTACTCAGGAAAGGAACGCCGTTTTTGGTACTACTCTTTTCCACTTTATACATACCGCCGATCACGATAGTGCCGCCATTATCCACCATAACGGTGGTTTTAATGGATTGAGTGAGGATGGGTGGGATACCGTTGACCAGGTTTGCAAAGTCGGCGTCGTTGTTTTCAATTTCGAGCTTACAAATGACTTTCTCTTGGGCGGTAATTTGTGGAGTGACTTTCAATTCCAAAGCAGCAGGACGATAGACAACGGTGATGGTGTTATTCTGGATGGTTTGAACCGGGATCATTTTCCCTTGCATGACGGTAGATAGTTGGTTATTCTGGGTGGTGGTTTTGGGAGAGGAGATGATTTTGGCATCGCCCTGGGATTGCATGGCGCTGAGGGCCATATCCAGCCTGAAGGTATTGGCGATATTACCTACCGAAATTAAGGTTCCGGCAGAGGCGCCGGTGGCAGGTAAATTAACGGCATAACCGCCTAATGGGCCGAGTAAAGGAGAAGCGACGGAACGGAATTGATTTCCAGCGACCTGGACGGAATTGGGGAATTTCAACGTGGTTTGGTTTCCGTGGGAAGCATCGGCGATAAAGTTGTAACCCCATTGGATACCCAGGCTTTCGATGAAGTTGGTGCGGGTTTCCACGACGCGTGCTTCGATAGATACCTGGGGATTGGGGGTATCGAGGGTATCGATGAGTTTTTCCAGGACTTCGATGCGGGAAGGAACTTCGGAAATAATGAGGGTATTGCTTCTTACGTCTTGCATGATTTTGCCGCGTTGAGTGAGTTGGGTTCTCAATAAAGCGGCGACATCACCGACTTTAGCAAAACTCAAGGTCCGGGTAAAAACGGAGAGATCGCCTTCCATTTGTTTGGCTTCCAGGAGTCGGCGGCGTTCGTTGGCTTCGGCAGCCAATTGTTCGACTTTACCGATACGCAGGATATTGCCTTCTTCTACGTAATCCAGGCCATTGATTTTGAGGAATAGATCGAGAGCCTGGTCCCATGGAACATCCGTCATTTGAGAGGTGACCCTCCCGGCGATACCGGAGTCGAAAATAACATTTTTGTTGGAAATTTTGGATACTATTTTAATAACGTCTTTTAGATCGGCGTTATGGAAGTTGAAAGTCATGGGGATGCCCCTGTATTTTCTGCCGCCGGCATCGATGGTTTTTTTCTGGTAATTGGGTTGGTAGCTGGGGAGTCCGGGTTCAGTCGATGCCTCTCCTTGTTGAGGGGTTGTTTCTTTTGGAGAGGTTTGGGGTTGTTCTGCGGCTTCTTCCTGTTTTTGTTCTTGTTCCGGTTGTTTAACAGCGGTATTTTTTTTGGGGACCTGGGATTTTTCATCTTCGAAGAAATCTTCGTTAACAATCACATCGGGGTTTCCAGGTTTGACTTTGACGCTGTCCTCTTTCCCTTGTTGGGTTTCGGAAGTTTCCGCGTTTAAAGCTTCGGTGTCAGTGGAGGGAGCAGGAGTCGGCACGGATTCCGTCGGTTTATTGGCATTTTCATTCTCCTTCGGTAATAAGGTATCGAAGAATTCCACTTCCAGGGTATTGGAGTTTTGGGCACTGGCGGCGACTTTGTATTCCTTTAAGTAGGTCAGGTCGAATACCAGGCGGTAAATGGAAGATGAATTCAATGCACCGCGAATTCCTTTTACATTCAGGAGGTTAATTGCTTTTTTGATTATTTTGGCGCGTGTATTTTTAAAATCGATGGCTAGTCGAACGGGTTCATTGGGAATCGGTATTACCTCGAAATCGGGTTCATTATCGAGGATAACGGAAAATTTAATGCGGTGGGGGGCTTTTTCGGTGATAACGACGTCTTTGAGTCGAGTTTCCCCGGAGGAGGAAGGGGAGTCGTCTTTGATGGTAATAACCGGCTGGTTTCCAGTAGTATTCGTATTGCTTTTATTTTCATTTTCGTTTTCGGGAGGAGCAGTGGACTCAGTGGGTTGGGGAGAGGGAGAAGTAGAGGCGGCAGCGGCCAGGTTTTGGGAATTTGTTATCCCGGGGAATTCGACGAACAAACCCTTTTGGTTGGTGAATAAGCGGTAAGTGGCTTGTTGTTTCAAGCGAATTTCGACATCGATATAGGTTTTGCCCTGGATGACTTGAACGGTGTCAACGACAGGGGAATCGAAGGAAAAGCGGCTTTTACTCAGTTGGATGTCGATATTGTTCAACCGCATCACGATAAGGGTCGAGTCGTTTTTGTCGGGATAGAAGATGCTGGGGATGGGAATCATTTGATCGGTTTTTAAGTGAATTTGAGCAAAATCCGGCCCTGAAATATAAGCGATATCTTTAACAACGCCCAGGGGGTTAGGTTGGAGAGCCGGTAGATTTACCATCCCGAACAGGAATATAATTGCCGTATAAAGGATTTTAGTTTTCATTTTTTTTCTGCCTCCTCTTCAGGGGATAATTTTTTGATAATTATTTTTTCTTTTGTCCCACCCAGTGCAACAGTAAGCAGTCGTTTAAATACGACGGAATTCCAGTCGATTTTGATAACTTCGCCGTCGTAGACGCTGTCGCCGGTCCGGACGTCATAGGGTTTACCGTCCGGGCCTTTAAATACTGCGATGTATTCAGTTTTAACTAAAATGATGCCTTCCAGTTCAAGTTCATCGATGAGTAAGCCGGCCAGGCCTTCTTTGGCTTCTCTTTTTATTTTAACGTTTTTCCCCTTAGAAATGTCCCAGAAAGGGTCACGTCTGCCTTCGGGGTTATAGACATAACTCCCGGTTCGTAATTCTTCGACGGGAGGGGGTTCTTCTTCAAATTGAGGTAAATTACCGAGGTCCAATTGCCCCTGTTGCTGGTCGCCTTCGGATTTTTTGGAAGGGGAGGTTTCAGTGTTTTTTTCTTCTTCTTTTTTTGTGTCGGTGGCGGTGGAAGTTTCTTGGGCCGGGATAGCCAGGGATAATACGAGGAAAATAACGAAAGCAATTCCCGCATATTTAAATATAGATATTATCGAAGGATTCCTTCGTTGTTTTTTATGACTCATTTTTTCTCCTTCTTTCCCTTTTCTTTTTCTCGGTAAGTATAAGTGGAAGCGGTAAAAGCAGCGGAAATAGAGAATGTAGTTGTCATTTGGGGTAAAGGGTTAATGGAAAGGTTATTAACGGTGAAGATTTTTTTTAATTTCGACAATTGGTCGAAAAAAGTACCGAGGTTATGATAGTTACCTTCTATGATAATGGAAATAGGCATTTCCACGTAGATTTCTTTTTGTCGATCCGACTGTGTGGTCCAGTTCTGGATGCGGAGTCGAGCGCTGGATACGATGGATTGTACTTTCCGGATAATCTGGGCGATTTCTTTATCTTCGGGTAAGACTTCCATGAGGTCTTCCAGTACTTTTTGTTTTTGGGTGATTTCTTCTTCGATTTGTTTTTTCTGGGATTCTTTTTTTTCTGCCCGTTTAATTTCCATGTCTACGGTTTCGATTTGTTTATCGAGGCTTGTGATGGTAGACTGTCCGTCGGTATAAAACAGGGCGTAATAAATCACCAGGACGATAATGCCGACTATTAAAAAGAAAGCCAACTGGCCATACCATGGTAAACTTTGTATATTGTCCATATTATCCTGCCTTTTTATCTTTATTGGTTTTCCCTGATTTTGCCGGTTCTGAGGGGGGGGATGGTTTTCCCATCTCTTTGGGTTTATAACCGCACGTTAGAGTAAAATTGAAAAAGTCCACATTATCCTGGACCTGTCGTTGTGAGCCGAGGAAATTGATATTCAAGAATACGCCGGTGCCCCTCAAGTTATTGATAAAATCAGAAATAAGGTTATTATGAATGGTTCGACCTTTAATGATTAGATTTCGGTTGGTGAAATTGAGGTTAGTGAGCCATACCCATTCCGGTAGAGAATTGGATAATTCGTCCATCATGCGAACAGCATCCTCTTGTTGGTTTTTTAAGTCGGAGATGAGTTTTACTTTTTTCTCCAGGAGGCCTTTTGTTTTTTCCAGTTCTGTAACAGCTTTTAAGACGGATTCCAATTGGAGCTTCCTGGCCTGGTATTCCTGGAGAGTTTTCCTTCTTTGATTGATGGTATCGGATTGGGTGATATAGAGATATGCGATGGCGCCCACGGTAATAATCGCGGCAGCGACGGCAGCCCCGGAATGAAGTTTTTTTTCGCGTTCTTCCAGTCCGCGGGCTTCGCCTTTAACGCCGGCGATTTCTTTTTTTTCCGGACTTAATAAATTTACTTTAATCATTTGATATCTCCGACAGCTCTTAGAGCGAGCCCCATAGCCACATTAAAAACGGAGGCCATTTCTTTTTTGACATATTCCATATTAGCCTCTAATTTTTTTTCATTAATAATAATATTATTAAAGGGATTTACGATTTCAACGGGGATATTGAATTCCTGTGAGAAGAAATCGATGATGGATTCCATGTTGGAGGTTCCGCCGCTGAGTAGAATATTGTCGATTCGTCCTTCCGTCGTATTGGATCTATAGAATTCGAAGGTTTTTCGTATTTCGCTTTTTAGTTCGTTAAATATTAAATTAATAACCGGTTTGACGGCGGCAGGGGAAATACCTTCAACAGATCTTCCTTTTTTCACGGCTTCTGCTTTTTCGTATTTTAAATTTAATTCTTTTTGGATCAAGTCGGTAAATTGGTTACCGCCGAAGGCGATGTCTCTCACGAAAACAGGATTTCCATTTTTAGCGATGACGACATTGGTAATGGAGGCGCCGATGTTAATGATGGCGATGCACCGTTCCTGGTACATTTCATAGTTTACCAACACGCTGTTTAAAATGGCAAAGGATTCAAGGTCAACGATTTCGGGGTTCTTATTGGCAATAGCGATTACATTTAAATAATCGTTTAATTTTTCTTTTTTTGTAGCAGCCAGGATTACAGCTACACGATCCGGTGGGACATCCGCATTTTCCAGGATTTGATAATCGATATTGACTTCTTCCGGAGTAAAGGGGATATGGGGGCGTGCTTCCCATAAAATATGTTCATGCATGTCTTCATTGGGATTTAGGCGTTGAACTTCGATCCGTTTGACGATTACAGAACTCCCGGATACTCCGAAAGACAAGCCGGAACTCCGGGTCCTGCTTTCGGTGAAAACGAGTTGGATTGCGTCCGCAACAGCCGTAGAATCCATGATACTTCCTTCCACGATGGATTGATAAGGAACCGGTTCGTATCCCAATGATACCAGTTCGTAGGATATCTCTTTTCCTTTCTTCCGGGGCTTTAGTTCAACGAGTTTCAATGCAAAAGAGCCAATATCTAGCCCGACGATTTTTTTTGTTTTCATAAAGTTTAAGAAAGACATCGAATTCTCCGTTTCCTGTTAATTTTATTCTTTTTAATCATGATGTCCTTATTAGCACAGGAAAAATAAAAAGTCAAGTTTTTTATTTTTTTTGGAGGATAATTTTCGCTATTTTTATTTTTTTTACCCCATATAAAGGCGGTAAAACGTCCATTTTCGAATAGTGACAATTCATAATAACACTGTATCATCATTTAGCGATACCTCCGGTTAATGCACAAGCATAATTTATGCCAATCTGTCGGTTCCACCAAAGACCCCTATCATGATTCACTTTCAATAAAAGGTTATCCGTATATTTCGTGTCATTTTCCTGACACATTGTATCGTTGTATGTAAAGAAGGACATTATTACCCGATTGGGAAAAATTTTCTTACTAGTAATTAAAAGGTGAATCATTTTACCGGGGTGGTGAGTGCCGGATTTTTCAATTTTAAAGCCAGTTTCACTTTAAATATGGGGGCGTGTGAGCGTTCGATTATTTGTCGGAGTACCCGGTGAGTAAAATTTTGTTATATATGGGACTGGATAACCGGCGAGGCAAACGATAGGCTCCACAAGCTTTCGTAATAACATTCTTCTAAAGAGTTTTCATAAAGATGGGAATCGTAAACCTAAATTTTAGTATTCCGTTAAATGATGGAATTCGGCATTTTCAATCCAGGTCTGGGGTTTCTCAAGAAATTGGGTTATAAATTTCAGTAAAAATTGGTGCCGGTTTTCGTCGCCTGCTAATTTTAATAATATATTTTTGACAGAGGGGTTATCTGTTTTCCCGGCATTGTCCCGGTAGAAATCTTCGCTTTTTTGTTCGATTTCCATGGCTTTTTGGTACAATTGGATTTCGGGTATTTTGAAATCAAAGTTAATTTCTTTTCCCGATAGCTGGCTAAAAATGTTCCTGGCTTTTTCCAAAATTTTAGTATTTTCCAAACCCCTTTCTTTTTCAACTGTTTCGCTGAGGGCTTTTATAGTATTATAATGATCCGCTTCGTCATCGGCTAAAAGGTTAAGTATATTTTTTAATCCCTCGCTGGGGCATCTTACCGCTAAGTCACGGTAATATGCTTCCCCATCTTTTTCCATTTGCATGGCGTATTCAAAAATATCGCTCTTCATGTTTATTTTCCTCCTTATTATCGGTTCAAATTAATAATAACCATCCAGGAAAAAATAATCAAGTCCTTTTCACCAATTCGGTATAAAAATTTAAAAATATTTTGTGTTTCGTGCCTGGGATTTTTCTTAGGCCGGAGGTATGACGGAATCATATAAATATTTATTGACCACGTTTTCCTCCGGGGTTATATGGGGAATTATCTCTTGCCACAATTCTTTGTCTTCCATACAGAGGTAAAGATGGATATCCCTGGAGATATACGTGTGGATATCGCCGATAACTCGACGAAACAGCTCGCGGCGTAAGGGTTTGAAATACCGGTACTTCCCGTCATGTCCTTTTATCAATTCGCCCTGGAAGAGTTGGGAGTTCGGGTGTTTAAAAATATGTTCCCTCAAAGTTACGGGGAATCGAAGGGCTCCCAGGCTCCACCATGCGATTCGGGCCGGGTTGACATATTTCGATAAAGCCAGGACCAATTCGCGGTAAGCGTTTTCCCATCCTGTAAATAAAACCAGGGGGTCAAAGTGTATACCGATTTTGAAACCCTCCTGTTGAATTGCTTCTATCGCCTTCAGCCGGGTAATCAAATTCGGTGTCCCGGGTTCTTCCCTCTCGATGACTTCCTGGGGATTTAATGACCACGATATGACGATGTTGTTTAATTTTTTTCCATAATCGATAATATTGCGGATGTTTGAAGATTTTGTCTTAAACTCGAATACGATTTCGGGGAATTTTTCAAATATGGATAATATTCGCTGCGAGTAGCGAGTTTCCGGGTCAAAGGCCAGTGAATCCGATAATTCCCCGGTCCCAATCCTGGGAAATTGGGAATCCCGGGAAATAGCGAATAATTCTTTTTCCATGTCATCGAGGTTGGTGAAAAATCGAGGTTCCTTCGTTTCCAGGTAGGTTTGGAGGATGCAATACGAACAACCGAAGGGGCATCCTGTATGTAAGTTGAGGTTGTAGTAACCGCACGACACTACATCCGGTGTGCAAGGGCAATGTTTAACGAAAGAACCTTTTTGTATTTCATATTTTATCATGATAATTAAACCGTATTTTATTTCTTATTATCTTACCAGTTTTGGCTCCCGGATGCAATGCCAAACTGCGTGTGGATTTATTGCAGAGCCGTTTCATTTTGCAATGTTCGGAGTATTGTCTGGCTCGTTTTATGTAATTGTGATTCTTTTTCCCCGGAAGCAAGGAAGTTTTCACTCGAAGCACAGGAAAATTCACTGGAAGCACGGATTTATTAGCTTTTTGGCAAGAAAATTGCCAACCCCACAAATTCTTTAACTCATTTTTAATGAATCGTCTATTGACTATTCCATCCCGGTTAGTCCATAATATTAATTAAAACTAACAGCAAATTCCCGGGTAGGAGGAAAAAATGTTTAAAACCCTCGTTGGAATTATGATTTGCCTCTCGTTAGCCGTGGCTGCGGGGTGCTCCGGAAAAAACTCCCTATATTCGGACGATATATCCACACTCCAAAACCTCATTCGATTAACGGACACCTTCACGAAGACCCTGGATAAGATATCGGATAAAGATGTAATTGTACAAACCGTTTCCGACTATACCCAGAAGTTATTGGAAATCAAACCGGGTGTATTGAAGCTGGAAGAAAAATACCCGGATATTAAATTGATCGATGGGGAGAAAGGCGCCCCGGAAGAAGTACAACCCTGGATTAAAAAGTACTATGAATCCCTTTCGCGAATGCGGGTGGTTGTGGATGGAAAATTGGCCAAATATGGACGATACCCTGATGTAATGTCGGTTTTTACCACTCTAAAAGAGGTTCTCTATTATTATTGATTCGATCGGATCCTGGGTAATACGAAAACACGGTTAAAGAAGGTCAAGAATTCGTTCTATTTCGTCGCGGTGATTGATGAAGTGAATCGCAGCACGGATATAGCCGTTTCGAAGCGTCATTTTTGCATGGGATCGATCGAGTTTTTCCAGCAGGATGCGGGAATCTTTGCCGGGAAACCGGAAAGGAATAATAGAAGTGGTCTTAGCATGGGGTATTGTCTCACAACCTTTTTTTAAAATACCTTCTAAAAAGATTTCTTTTAGCTCCCGGTTATGGTTTTCGATAGTATGAATACCGAAACTGTTTATAATACGGAGCGATTCCCTGAAACCCACGGCTGAAATATAGGGGCGGGTCCCATATTCCAACACGGCTGCTCCTTCCAGCAGATCGGGAGAAATGGTGAAGTCGGAAAAATCGCACCAATTATATCCCAGCCATCCGAAAGCCCGGCGTGGACATTTTTCCCATACTTTGGGAGATACATATATGAACCCGGACCCCTGGGGAGAGATGAGCCATTTGTTTCCACCGGCAGTAAAAAAATCGATACCGCTGTTATCCAGGTCCAGGGAGAGAGCCCCTGCTGCCTGGATCCCGTCGATTACCGTAAAAATATTCTTACTGCGGCACAGTTGGGTAATAGGTTCGATATCGATGACTTTACCCGTGAAATAATGGGCCCAATCCAATACGACGGCCCGTGTTCGATTATCCATCACACCGCGGACCTGGTCTACCAACGAGATCGGCCCATTGATTTCAACCCTCCTCATTTGCCCTTTGCAATTGCTCTCCATCATTTTTACCGTAGTAGGAAAGGCATCCACAGCAACGATGTAGTTCTCATCTTCCCGGATATCCATTGCCAACAGGGCCATCAATACTCCTTCCGATGTATTTCGAACATAAGCGAAATTTCTTTTATCGGACTTAAATAAAACAGACAACTCGTGCCGAAGGTCTTCGATAACCGTCATTTGTTTGACAATCGCCACCTGGCCCGTTGTCGTCATTTCATCGATGGCGTCTACAATCGCTGCCCTGGAAGGACTGGACAAGGGTCCGTCGCTGGCAAAATTAAAATAGAGATACTCGTGTTTTACAGGGAATAATTCAAACAACTTCGCTGTATTTGTGATCATTTTTTCTCCTTTTGTTCATTTCTTTAATGTATCATTATACAACAGAATCCTTTTTCAGACATCCAATTTTTTTTACTTAAAAGGACTTGACTTTTAAAAAAAGAGATGTTAAATATATCTTTCACACAAAAAAAGAAAATAAAAAATAAACCTATCACTTTAAGAGGAGGTGTCTAATGGAATACGTTTTCGACGGAAGTATCGCGAATAATTTGAAAGATAATCCTAATATCTCTGTTACGGTTTTCAAGAAGAAAGAAGAGGGCTGGGATAAAGTATTGGACCCTTTTTATTCCCCAGAAACAAAAGGAATACCACGGCTTACCTCCCATAACAAGACCATTACACTGAGTATAGCCCTTAATGAAATGACCGGGGAAAACAAGATTTGTAAGATCGCTAAAATGGAAAACGGTACCGCTAAGGGCCCCAACAAAGTTTCGAATTTCAAGTGGGAAGTGGAAATCACTTCCAATAAAGAAAAAGTTGCCGATCCCAGTGCAACGATTAATCTAGAAGTTTGTTACAAAGAGTAACCAGGGACTATTGATTATATTTCCTTCACCGGGCTATATCCCAATAGCCCGGTGTTTTAATTCATTTCGCTTTCATTTTCACTTTAACTTTCACAGGTCCGTTGATTCGATAGAATATGATCCTTGTGGGTAAAGAACTATTTATTGGGATTACTTTACCTGGGGTTCTATTCCAGGCGGGTTTGACCGGGGTGTCGGAGTATTGACACATTTCAGGCTATAAACGGATCGCGGCGGTGTTTTTTGTTGAAGTCGACAAAAAGCTTTGGGTTAATTGGTTAAGAGGTAAATTGCAAAAGAGGCTAGCCAGTGCTCGCCCGCGTAGTCGCCCGAGTGAATATTGGCCAAAGCATCTTCGGTGTGGCGATAAGCGGCTTTCAATAAGACTTCTCTTGTTTTATCTTTTAAGGGTAGGGCGTTGGCAATTTGTTTCATGCACCAGGCGCGGCTGAGGTTTAACCCATCTAAGTGAACTAATTTCCCGTCGCTGCGGTCTGTTACTGCAGCCGGTTGAAGCAAACGACCCGGTTTTTCTTGTGTGAGCCCCGGCATAAATTTGTGGAACCATTTTTTAAATTCACCCGGTTTAAGGATGCGCTGCATCAGGGATGCTTCCATGAGGCAAGGAGAGAAGAAATCTTCGCCGCCCGGTTCCCATTCGCCCGGGCAATTCGTATCGTTCAAATAATAATAGTAACTTCGGTCTGTTAGTAATTTCTCCAGTTCTTTATTTTTAGCTGCTTTTGCGTAATCCAGGGCAAAGGCGATTCCAAATGCCGTATTGGGGTGTACCCCGGTCCGGATGGCGTAGGTTTGTTTGGGGAGGAATTCGATGTACATTTTGGCTATAGCTTCTGCCAGGGGAGCGAGGTTATCGAGCCACACTTTGCCGTCGGCGTCGTCCCAGGTATAGAGTTCTTCGGCCAGTTTCAGGAGCCAGGCCCAACCATATGTGCGTTCAAAGGATTTCCGGTTGGGTTGTCCCAGGTATTCCACTTCTTTTTTTATGATGGTTTCGGAAATATTGCGATTAAGTGCGGCGCGGATTTCTGCGGCCTGGGGTAAGTCGGGGAATAACTTCAGGAGCCGGACCAACATCCAGTGTCCGTGTACCGACGAATGCCAATCGAAACAACCGTAAAAAGAAGGATGAAACGATTTGGGGCCCAGTACTTCTTGCTCGTTATTCATCACGTGATCCATTTTATTGGGGTATTCTTTTTCAATGCACCGCATGGCCATCGCTGCGAACCTGGACGCACGCTCCTTATCGAGTTTCACCGGGTCGGTTTCTCCCCGGCAAAGTCCATTAAAAAGAATAAAAAACGCCATTACGCCTATACATGCTTTATTCATCATTTGTGTCTCCTTTTGGTTTTTCATCGTTTGCATTATATTCCAAACGTATCGTCATTGTCAATACTTGCGATATTATCCGCAGTAGTTCTTGTATAATTATTTTCTTACTGAAACCAGTTTACCTGATTTCAGAGATCCTAGGCGCAAAATAGGAGGTGATGCGTAAAAAAGTGTTTTATACGCAAAGGGGGCGTGTCGGTGCCTTTGAAATGATGAATGATGATCGATGAATCGAGAAAAGATAATAATCGGTTCACGGGTGCGCGGGTTCTCGTTTCCAGGTTTGCTTTTTCATTAAGTAAAAAAATCGAAATTATATTAGATAACGTTTATGGAGAACGTTTATATAATACAATGAAGGGCCGACGGACGACGATTCACGATTCACGATTCACGATCAACGGATAATGGAAGGAATTCGGAAACCGATCACTATTTTCACGAATTTTATTTCAAACAAAGGTAAATAAAATGGCGATGAAATATTGATGTTTACTTGTTTTTGTTATATAATTATTTTAAAAAACCCGACCCATAGGAGGATCAACATGCCCAAGAAAATCAAGCTTACTGACTTGAACGTTCAAAGTTTTGTCACATCCCTTGAAAAAGAAACCGAAGACAAAGTCAAAGGCGGAGCCAGTGCCGTATTTACATGCACATTGTTTAAAACCTTGTGCTATGCCACTTGCGGTCCCGACACTTCTTGCGGTTCCCACTGCACTTGCTATATTTCATGCGGTGGATTGACAGGAGTTCCTTGCGCCTGCTAGTTATTTATTGCAAGGAAGCGTAATGTAATCATTTTCATTGTAAGCGGTACGCGGCCACTGGACAGCGTATCGCTTACTTTTTACTACCCGGGGAGGGTGATAATTCTTTTATTTTCTCAATATAAGACCGTGCTTTTCGATGATTCGGGTCCAGGTAAAGACAGTGAGAAAAGTGCATTCGTGCCATTTCGTATTTTCTTTCCTGGAAATGAAGCTCTCCCAGGTGAAAATATATACCCGGGTATAAGTCCCTGCTTCGTTTGAGTGCCAGTATCCGATGAAACCAATCCCGCGCTTTTTTAAAGTTCTCCAGGCGTTTATACAGCGATGCGATCAAATAGAGCTCTTTATCGGTTTTATTCTTTTTGGGTAAGAGGTACTCAAGGCTTTTGGAATAATAACCTTTGACATCTGTTTTTCCCAGGTTTTTCTCAATATCTCCCAGGAAAAAATAGGCGTTGGCCAGGTAGGTAGAATTCACATCTTTCTCTTTCACAAGCCGCTGCAAGTATTCTTTGCTGGCTTCAAAATGGTTTTGTTCATAGAGCTTTTGGCCGTACCAGAACAGGAACCACGAAAAAAACGATGGAGGAACCGGGAGGTTTTTCCGTTTTAGAAAAGTTTCTTTAAAATTCATCGGGTATGGTTCCGCATCGGTTTGGCCGTATCCTCGCCAGGGGAAATTATCGAAAAAGCGGTTGATGAATGAGAATGTTTTAATGGCACTGAGCTCTTTTTTTACAGGGTAAAACCGGTCTTTTTCTTCGTCCGGGTTCTGGATATCGGCAAGAGCGGAATGCTGAAAGGTCATGAATCGTTCCAGCACCGAATCCAACGATTTGTGAATCGGGGTTCCGTTCTTCCCTTTTCCCGGTAGGAAATCCTCGTAAAAATAGGAATTAAGGTACCGCAAATAAAATTCGATATCGTCGCATCCATACCCGACTTCATTGATATGGGCATCATATTTCCCACACCGTTCATACAAATCCCGCTTGAAACATACCGTACCCGTAGAACCCACACTCTCGGAAATCAAGGGAAGAACTGCCGGTACATCTACGATCTGGCGGTATAGAATCTTATAGAATGCCTGCGCTTCGAAGTAATTGGTATTTAACACCGGCAAGTTGGAAAAAAATATGACCCCTTTTTTATACATCGAGTCGATCTCTTTGAGAATATGCCGGTCATCGATGTGCACATCGGAATCGATCATGAAAATTAACGGCGAATCCGTATGTGAAATGCCGATATTGCGCGCATCGTTCAGGTTGAAAAAAGGCTTATTTTCTACTTTAACAACACGGACATCCAGCGCTTTGCTCTCTTTTAATAAGAGTTCCTTATTTGCTTCGATAAATTCGCAGGTCGCATCCGGGCAATCGTAATCGACGATTAAAATTTCATAATTACCGTAATCCAGCTTCAACCATGTGGGTAAACTCTCTTTTAAATAAAAGAGGCGACCTTTGCAGGTGGTGACGATCGAAATTTTCGTATATTGCATTATATCATTCATCTCATTCATCATATTCCTTTAAATTGAAAACATGCCTTAATTTTACCACGTGGAAATGAAAAGTCAACTTCACTATCCGATGAGCAGCAACCCTCATTTCTAAAAAGCCCCCACGTAGTGGGGTTTCTCGACTGTCCCCTTTTTACTTCTTTTTATCCCGCAGCGGCTGACAATTTGGGCTTCTTATCCTCTTAAATTCTTCTTTTCCCCGGTTTTACAATAAACCCACACGCAGTGTGGTTTAAATCAAATAATGCCCGATAAAGTCCGCGTACAGGCTGTAGAATTTCAACTGATCGATGGAGATGTTTTTTTCTTTGAAATGCAGCTCATATTGGGCGACTTTATCCCAGATACAGCGAGGTGAATCCTCAGGGGTGAAATTCCGGAACCGATCCCTCAGCGTAGATAATTTTTGGATAATAAGATGGATATTGGATTCGATTTTAGTCAAGTCGATCCGCTCGCCATCCACGGAATCCACAATAGCACGCGCCGCGACGTTAATCGGTAATATTTTTACCAATTCCATGCATTTTCTTCGAATAAAAGCTGCTAACTCTTTCCGGTTCATATCCTTGTGATCGGATACTTTTATGGGTTTCCCGAAAGCGATGAAGGTATCCCGGATTTTTTTAACCATTTTTAATGAATCGAAAACGCTGAGGGTAGGCGGCTTGCCTTTGTGTTGTTCCAGCATTTCCCGGTCTTCCCGTATTTTCGAGTAATCGACATTCACCGGGATGATATAGACGTCATGGGGAGACAGGTTTCGATATTGTTGGGCAATTGCTTCTTTATTTCTATCATATTCGAGGGCAGCATCGAAAGCGGCGGGGAAAAAAGAGCCATAGTGTCCATCTTTGATAATACTCTTCCGGGTTCCTTCCGGGAAAATCAAAACATCTTCGCCATAGGCGAAGTAAGATATGATATGGTCTTTCAAGTTTTTTGCCGATTCCGGCATATCTCTAAGGCTTTCGGCCCGTTTGACCAGGAAAATTCCCAATTTCTTGGACATCGATCGAAAGAATCTGCCTTTAACCAGGTTATCTCCCATCGCGATATAGGGAAGAGGGATATTGTGATGATATAGAGGAATTAAAACCCCCGAGGTTTCCCATAAACTTTTATGTAAAGCGGCAAATAGAAATACCGCCTTCTCTTTTTTCAGTGTTATGATATCTTCGTGCAGGTCTACCTGGGGCCGTGTCAGGGTTTTGTAGCCCATTACCGCTAGATCTTTGGCTATCTGAAAGATCATATTGTTCCGCTTAACGATCAAGTCTTCAATCAACTCTACTCTTGCCATTCAACTATCTCCATACTGGAAATGCACGAGTGGTTATTATAACACAATGTACCTTTTTTTCAACCGCTTAATCGTTATTTTTTGATGATTTTACGAACGTAGAGTTCTTCGCGCCCCTTTGCAAAAATCTTTCACAAACAAAACCCATAACACCTGCGGTTTAATTTAAAATGAATGATAGATTAAACTGAGCCTCCTTCATGAGAAAATCCTTCTTCTTGGCTAATGATTTGATGCAGCACTTTACTTAATTGAGACACTTTGAACGGTTTATTAATAACTCCCTTAAATCCGAATTCTTTATAATTACCAATAACTGGGTCATTGGCATATCCGCTGGAAACGATGGCTTTGACAGCCGGGTCGATTGCCTTTAGCCTTGAAAGGGTTTCTTTTCCGCCCATTCCTCCCGCGATCGTCAGATCCATAATAACAGCAGCATACGGGGTATTTTTTTGAATTGCCTTTTGGTATAATTCCAGGGCTTCTTCACCATGCCTGGCTAAAGAGGCATTGTAACCGAATTCTTCCAGGATAGCGCCCAGCATTTCAAGAATGGCTTCATTGTCGTCCATGACCAGGATATTGCCGGACCCGGTTAAGATATTGGTTTGCGATATGGTGGGATGTATTATTTCGTGGGGGGATGCCGGGAGATAAATATAGAAAATGGTTCCTTTTCCCAGTTGAGATTCCACCCGGATATAGCCATCATGCTTTTTTATAATGGAATAAACCACAGAAAGCCCCAACCCGTTACCTTTTTGTTTTGTAGTAAAGAAAGGGTCGAAAACTTTATCGAGGTATTCCTGTGGAATACCGACCCCCTGGTCTTTAATGGTAATTTCAATAAAATTCCCTGGAGATAAAAATGGAAATTGTCGATTGGTGTTATTCATGTTTCTTGCATGGATTGAAATAATTCCACCGCAGGGCATGGCTTGTTCGGCATTAATAATGAGATTCTGGAATACCTGGCTGATCTGGTTTTTATCGATATTAACCGCGAATAAAGCAGGGTTGAAAGTCGTATCGCATCGGACAGCAGAGCCGCGCAGAGCAAAACGGGCAGAATCCTCGATAATCTCCTGGATAGAAGCTGCCTCTTTAACTGGAGAATTTCCCCGGGCAAAGGTCAATAACTGCTGGCTTAAGCCTGTGGCATTAGAGGCACCTTTCTCTGCATCGTTCAAGATATTATAAACCTGGTCTTTTGGGTCGAGGAAACGTTTAGCTAAACCAATATTCCCCATGATAATGGCAAGGAGGTTATTAAAATCATGGGCGATTCCAGCAGCCAATATTCCCAGGGATTCCAATTTTAATGCTTTTTGGATTTCCAGCTCCATTTTGTGCTTTTCGGTGATATCGTGGAACACCAATACTGCACCGCTTGTTTGCTGATTTTTGTCAAGGATAGGTGCGCAGGTACTTAAAATGAAATGTTCGGAGTTGTGTCTGGCTATTAGGATATATTCCCTGGCGGTTTCGACAATGGTCCCGGTTTCTATTGCTTTTTGAACCGGGTTTTCACATATCTGCCCGGTTTTTTCATCTTTAACCTGGAACACATTGTGCACTTTTTCGCCCTGGACTTCTTCTTGTTTCCAGCCGGTGATGGTTTCAGCCATTCGGTTAAAAAGTAGGATATTTCCATCTTTATCCGTTGTAATCACGCCATCGCCGATACTTCTTAACGTGATGGACAGCCATTCCTTTTCTGCTGCCAGTTTTTCTTTAGTTTCCATGGTTTCGGTGATTTCAGAAGCAGTAAGGAGGCAGGCGAATCCGCCTTTGTAAAGAATAGTGCGAGAATACTGTTCGATCCATTTTAATTTGCCGCTTTTAGAGAAAAACCGAAAGGAGTAATGGTTTACGGTGTTGGGGGCTCCTTGCTGTTTTTTCCGGCTTTGGTCCAGTATGAAATTTCGGTCGTCGGGATGGAGTAATTGAGAATATTCTTCAATGTTCCAATTTAATACGGTTTCCAGTGGATATTCTGCCATAATTGATAAGGCTTTGTTGGCATATTTGAACTTGTCGCCCTGGAGAATAGCGATAGCCATCAGGGATTCTTCAGAGATAAGTCGGAATTTTTCTTCGCTTTCCATCAAGGCTTCTTCGGTTCGTTCCCGTTCTTGGATTTCATTTTCCAATTCCATGTTTTTTTGGGACAACTCTTTTGTTTTGGTTTCTACCTGGCGGTGTAGGAGTAAGCTGGAGCTTACAAATAGCAATAATAGTCCGAAAACGATGGCAAGGAACCATAGAATGAAGTTGGGGATGCCGGTATTTTTGTTTTTTCCCAGGATTTGGTTTAAATTTAGATAATAAATGGAATTTTGGTTGTTCTTCAAACGAGTCAAATGGTAATCCAGGGTATCGATGAGGTCATGGCGACCATTCCTTGCAGTTGCATACCGTAAATCTACTGGGGAAAATATTATTGGTGTTTGTTTAACATCGACAGAGGCTTCGTGCTGAACTCCATAAATGCGATCCACCACCCCGGCATCGACCCATTTCTCTGCCAGTGCCTGGAATACCTTAGGAGCTGAAGTGAACTCTACAAATGTAACTTGAATATTGAATCCCTTGGCTATTTTCCTGAGCTCAGGGTTATGTGGATCATCCCTTACAACACCAACGGTTTGTTTATCCAGGTTAATAATGGACTGGAGTATATTGCGGTTGCGGGTATAGACCTGGGCCCAGGTGGAGAAAACGGTTTCCCTGGTAAAATAAAATAGTGTTTCTTTATCATAGGAATAGGCTATCGCAGGGATAAGATCGATTTCTCGTTTTTCCAGTAGTGTTTTGCATTCTTGCAGGGTGCCAATTGAATACCTGATGCTCCATTTCTCTTTGCTTGCGACATATTGCAGGATTTCTAAAAATAATCCTCCATTTTGGTTTAGGGAGGAAGTGCGACAGAGAGGGTCGAATTCAAAAACACCTACCCGGATGATGCTTTCCGATGCAAATAGATTGACAGGGGGGTAAATCGAAAACATAGTACTGATTAGGCAGATAAGTAGAAAAAGAGAATTAAGAGTATAAGAGCTGTTCTTTTTGTTCTGTAGGTTTTTAAATTTGCCCATTTAGAACTCCATTTCTTTCCTTAGTGTAAAGATAAATATAGTTCATCTATTATTTTTTTTTTTGCACTTCCCCACGTCAATGGGTTTCCCGTCGAAAGTCATCGATTGGATAATATTTTCGGCAATTCTGACAGCCTGTGGGGAGAGAGTGCCGTAATTTAGAAGGTTATTATATTTTTGGCCGTCATGAATGACCCACCAGAGGTACTGGGCTAAGGTTTGAGCACGTTTTAAACTGCGGTTATGGTAGTTTTGTTCTTTGTAAAAAATCAACCATGTGAAGGCGCTTATCGGGTATCCGTGGGGGGCGGATGTATCGATGATTAAGGTGCGGGTGTCTTTGGGTAAATCGAATTGGGAGGCTTTATTAATCGTCGCCATGTCGGCTTTTACAAAGTTACCGGATTTGTTTTTGACCTGGGCTGTAGGTAATCCGCCCTGGACCGCAAAGTTATGTTCGACATATCCCACGGTCCCTTCGATTTTTTTTACCAGGCTGGCCAGGCCGGGGTTTTTTTCTATTCCGATACCGATAGGCCAATTTACTATTTTCCCGGCCCCCACTTTCTCTTTCCATTGATTAGAGACACTGGATAGATAATTGGAAAAAATAAATGTGGTGCCGCTGCTTTCGGAACGGTGAACTACCGTAATCTTTAAATCCGGTAGAATTATTCTGGGGTTCACTTTGGCGATTTTTTTATCGGACCAGCGAGTGATCTTCCCCAAGAAAATATCGCTAATTAATTGGGGAGTTAACTGGAGTATTGGTTTTCCAGGTAAATTGTAAATAATCACAACAGCTCCAAGGCAAGTAGGGACATGGAGTATTTCTGTTTTCATTTCAGCCATTTCTTTTTCCGAAAGGAATGCATCTGTGGCCCCGAAGTCGACTTTATATTCACGGAGCACCTTTATTCCTTCCCCGGACCCGATAGCTTCATACGTGATTCGAACGTCGAAAATTTTTTCATAGACACTGATCCATTTTTCATAAAGAGGATGTGGGAATGTTGCGCCTGCTCCCCTCAATATAAAATTGAGATTCTCACTTCCCATCAGTAATATTGTGATCATTATTATAATAGGAATAATTACCCAGTAAGACTTAACACGTCTCATTTTAACCTCCTGGTTAGAATGCAGTGTTTAATAAGGCTTTAACTCAAGTCGTGTTTACCCTGGGAATTGGCGGCATTAAAATTTACATGGTTTTCGTATATTACTGCCGCGTTGCTGATAAGGATATTTGCGATGAAGTTGTTATCCGTTATTTCGATTCGTCCAGGGCTAATAATGTGAAAAAGCCGGTTTTCTCTACGATTAAAAACAAATAAGTCATTTTCTTTTAAAAGATATATTTCATTTTTAAGCATGCTATTACCTTCTACTTTAGTATATGACAAGTTTGTTAACGTTGCGTTAATTTACAAAAAAAATTATTTATCCGTGAAAAAAAATAGTTGAAACCATTCCTTCCGGCATTTTAGAGAATCCATCGCAACTCGTTGAAAGTATTTTAAAAATGTCTGTGGTTTTTTTAGGAGGGGGTGTGGCAAAATCCTTAGAAGTGATCGATGTGTAAAATGAACAAAAAAATTTTTTCGAGGGACTTCCTTTTTAGCGATACGGCAATTATCATCGTGTTGGCCGCGATACGATGATTCCTTTATACTCATCGGCAATTATGGCTATTCCAGGGATGAAGACTATTATATTGCATGCAGCGCCCGCCTGGCTTTGGGCTATGTAGATCAACCTCCTTTATCGATATTTATATTAGGGATAGCTCGACGGTTTAAAGGAGATTCGCTGGCGGAAGCGATGCAATCCCGTTAAAGGGATCATAGAACGAAAACCGCCAGTCCCAACGCCATGTGGAAGCCGGCGCCGAACATGTAATCGTTGAAAGTGAATCGCAGCGAATTCCGGCGCGGCAGGTTCTCGATATCCCCCCTGGATATCATGGCCGCATATATCCTGTGACTTCTTTCCAACAAACGCAAGAGCAAAAAAGAAATAATAGAGATAATGGTCTTCCACTGCTTCCATAATTTCCGCCCCCGGTAGCTCCTGGATTTTATTGCACGCACCACCCGGTGCGCTTCCTGGGAAAATAAAAAAATATACCGGTACATGAAACCCAGCATAATAATGATCATCTTCGGCGTACCCATCGCTTCCAAACCTTTGATTATTTGATCGAAAGGAACCGTCAAAACGAGAATCCCCACAATACTGAAAACCAACAACATCTTGATCCCGGTACTCGCCATCACCAGCCTGTCCGTTTCATATCCACCCGAACCGGGGGAAATTAAAAGCGATACCATCATAAAAAGAAGCATCGGAAGAAAAACCAAAATTTTCCTGGAATAAGATTTCCCTCGAACTTTCGATAAGATAACCAAAAAAATGATCAACACCAGGTAACCAATGAATTTCATATAATCCCGGATAGATGTAACGGATAAAGCAATTACCAAAGAAAAGATACACACCAATTTTATCCGCGGGTCCAACTTTCCCCAAAACCCCAGGGGCAAATTACTTTCTCTTACTCTTGCGATGGAGGAAGTAAAAATCATTTTAATACCGCAACTGCCAGGTAAAGACCCGGCTCTTCCCGGGTTTCGATATCCATGAAACCTTCCGACTCCAATAAACGCTTCATCTCCTCTTGATCCGGCAGCAGGTCCTTTTTCACCGGGCCATCCACATTACTATGAAGCCGGTTTAATTCGACCCGGTTCATCTGGTGGGCAATGTAAATCTTTCCACCCGGTTTCAACACCGAAGCAAAACCCTTCAACGCTTTGGATTTATCGGAAAGATGGGGGAAAAACGCCATACAAATCACGGTGTCTAAGGAGTGATCGCGAAGGGGCAAACAGTGCCCGTCTCCCTGGACAAAAAAAGTATTCCGGGTATTGTAACGTTTTTTACCGATTTTCAGCATTTCTATGGAAAAATCGATTTCGATTACTGTTCCAGTGTCCCCGATACTCCGAGTGATATGCGGAACCAACCGGCTTGTTCCGCAACCGATATCCAATACTCTTTCTCCACGGCTCAACGGGAGGTATTTCCCGGCAAATTGGTAGGTACGGGCCACTTCTTCTTCAGCCTGGTGCTCTTTATCCCAATCTTGAGCCAGCTTTTCAAAAAATTCTTTTTTTTCTTTCATCCGAATTCTCAATTATCGTCTTCGTTAGTTTCCGTTTCCGGATCTTCTTTAATCAATATCCCTGCGGTGTGAAGAACAGATTCCATTTTTTTAATTAGGGGAGGCACCCCGATTAAAATAATCACAACGCCGGGAATACCTTTTAAAACCGCTGCTGTGCTTAATAGTAAAGGGGGCAAATCCATTAACCGTGAAATAGCGGCAGCGGAAAGCAGCAAAACTAAGCGATCCGCCGCCATAGTAACCAGGACGGTAACCCAGGCATTTATTTTCCATCCCCGGTACAGAACACCAGGAATTAAAATGAGAACGAATCCTTCTATCATCATGATAAATACGATGGGCGGGTAAAAAGGGGGCATACCGGTTAATAATGCCGATACGAGCGGAGAGATGATGCCGACTACCAACGCGGTGGGAATGGCGATTAGAAACCCCGCGACCAATATGGGGTAAAACATCGGGAGAAATGAGCTGCCCAATCCGACAGCATGAAAAATCACGGGAAAAACCAACGCCAGGGCCATTAATAACCCACCCAACACTAAATGGTAACCGCTGTATCTTTTCATTGCTTATACTGCAACCCAAACCGGATATTCCGACCGGGCATCCGGTATAATCCCGCGGTTAAACCCGGGAATTCACCGTATATGGCATATTCCCGGTCAAGAATATTATCCATATCCACCAATACGTCGATATGCTTCGTCACCCGGTAACTCATCCGGATATCCATAAGAAAATACGACGGAACCCGGTTCAGAGAAAAATTACCCGAATAATAATCCGTGACATACTGCCCCTTTAATGATGCAAGGAAACGCTTTTTATTGAATAACAGTGAAAAATCGATTTTTTGCCCCGGCCTTCCTTTGGTATAATCCCCACTGTCCAGGTAAGCGTATGATAGGTTCCCGGAAAAAAGACGGAAAAAATTCGCATCCACTTCGACTTCCGCTCCATAAAACGCAAAAGACCCGGTATTGGCGAAAATAAATTTCGGCATCCCGTTCGGATTGGGAATCGTTTGAATCATGTTGGAACCTTTCATGTGGAAAACACTCCCTTTCACTCTGAAGCTGGGAGAAAATTCATGTTCAAAACCGATTTCATAATTCCATACCCGTTCCGGTTCCAGGTTGGATTGTGAGGGGGGAAACATGTATAACTCATTCAACTGCGGGGATCGAAAACCTTTACCGGTTTCTCCTCTTAACAGCGTTTTCCCCGATAAATGATATACCAATCCCAGCCGGGGACATAATTCCTCTCCATAAAGAGAGTCCGACTGCAACCGCAAACCGCCTAAAACAATAACGCGCTGTCCCATCTTATATTCATCCTGGATAAAGATGGACCCCTCGCTTTTATCCCACTGCCCCTTCGGGTACCCGTAATTTTTCCCCCCAAAATGCTTGTAATCCCCGCCCATCAACAGCTCATTATTGCGAAATCCCCTAAAGATAAACGCCGTCATAATACCGTCGGTATAATCCCGCGAATCGAACCCGTCGGAAAATCGATGCTTCCCGAAATTACGGTATACCTTTAAATTAATGGTGTTTTCTTTCCATCGGTGATCGATCGAAACATCCACCGAACCGCGTTTATAATCGTTCCAATAACCTGTTACCGGGTTATTCACAGTCCCCGGTTCTTTTTTTTCACCATCGAAATACTTCGCTTGCGCACTTAAACCCGTTTTGGTTGTGAATGCATATCCTACTTTTCCTGTAACCGAGAAACCCGAATACCCCGAATTCTCAATATGACCATCGCTTTTTTGACGATCGAAGGTTGTATAATAGTAAAATTTACCGAAGTTTCCACCGTTTTTTATGTTGAATCGTCGAGTATTGTAGCTGCCTATAAAGGAGGTTAGTTCCAGCTCGAAGGGTTTTACCGGTTTCCGGGTAATGATATTGATGGCGCCGCCGAGGGCTTCGCCGCCGTAAAGAACGGAAGCAGCACCCTTCACCACTTCGATTCTTTCCACGTTATCCAGTGGAAACGCATGTGAAACCGCGCAGCCGAATAAACCCATTTTTTCAGGTTTCCCGTCCACTAATACGGCTACCTGGCGGCAATTCTGGCCTAAACCGCGAATATCCACATCTGCCCGGCCGTAATCCCCCGACCGGTTGACAAAAATACCCGGCAAATGCCCTAATATTCCCAGTGCGCTGCTTCCCCGGGTTGTTTCCAGCTCGTTTCGAGGAAGTACACTGACGGATGACGAACAATCCTTTATTGCATGGGGGGTTATCGTTGCGGTGACGACTATCTCTTCGCTTTTTTTCACCCGGTAATAAGGGGCGGATTTGTTCTCTTCGCCTTGTTTTTCTTTTTGAGCATCGTTTTGACCGTTTACTCCCCATAAAAGAATGAATGAAACCGATACGATTACTAATGCGATAAAACTTTTTTTCAATACCATTGGGCGTTTCTCCTATATTGTTACGAAATGTGTTATTTAAAAGCAATCATCGTGCTTAAGAAAACAAATAGCACGATATTAAAAATCGTAGCACGAAATGAGGAGAAAGTCAAACGAAAAATAAATACCGATATCACCGCCTAATTTGTCGGCCTCCTAAACGGAAGTTTTGGTCCTACCGCACAATGCGTGAGGGTTTTTACAAAAAGGCGGGTTGTCGAATGCATTATTTTTTGGTGGTTTGGTGAAGCACTTATTCCAGGTTTGAGCCGGTGGAAGTCATGATGAGTTTGCCGTGTTTAACGCCGCGGGTGCTGGTGAGTTCTCCGGATACTTTTTTGATTATTTCGGTTTTACCTTTTAGGATAATGACTTCGAGGCAGTTATGGTGGTCGATGTGGATATGGGTAGAAGAAACGATGACGTCGAGGTAATTGTGTTGAATATGGGTTAGGGTTTTGTTGAGTTCGCGTTGATGGTGGTCGTAGACCAGGCTGAAGACTCCAACGGTATCCTGGTGGGAGGATTGCCATTCTTCGGAGACCAGTTTTTCGCGGATGAGGTCACGCAAGGCTTCGGAGCGATTTTTGTAACCGGCCTGGGTGTTTAGCCGGTCGAATTTTTCCAGGAGGGAAGACTCCAACGATACGCCGAAACGAGTGATGCTTGACATGTTTTTCTTTTTACTCCTCGGTGATTTTTGGTATTGTTTGTTTTTTTAGGATTAAGAATCCATAAGGAGACATTATTATATATGAAAAGGTCGATGATTTCAATTTCGATTTCAAAGAAGGCTGAATTGGAAGAAGAGGGAGAAAAAAGGGGACAGTCAAAAAAAACCGGTTCGGGTACAATTTTTCGACGCAGAGACGCAGCACGCTGCGTCTCTACGGGATTAATTATCTTAGTATTAAATTGGTAAAAGCCTGACCTTCACGATTATGAGAAGATTAACGATATTCGCCTGAAATTTTTTGTTCTGCCCGATTAAATTCTTTTTGGAAAAAGCTCTTATCGGTAACCTCTATGCCTTTAATGAAGATGTGTTGGACGAGGGTAGAGTTTTCCAGGATGTTGCCGTCGGTAATGACCAGGTTAGCGATTTTACCTTTTTCGATCGATCCGTACTGGTCGATGCCCAGGATTTTAGCAGGGTAGAGAGTTAAACCTTTAATGGCTTCATCCTGTGAGAGACCGTATGCAACGGCCCGGCCGGCATGAAGTGGGAGGTCGAAAGCACCGGCAGCACCGGCAGTCGTGAAGGCAAATGGAATTCCTTCCCGGGCGAGTGCTGCAGGTAAACGAAAGATTTTATCGACACCGTCTTCCCATTTTGAGTTGGAGCCGTACATTGAGCTTAAAATGACCGGGCAGCCGGATTCTTTTATTTCCTTTAAGACTTTTTCGCCATCATAAGCCCCTTTGAGGATGACATTCAGTTTGAATTTTTTCCCCAATTGAATGGCGTACTTGATACTTTCTTCGTTTTCAGCGGAGATGATCACCGGTAATCGATCTTTCCAGGTAGGTTTCATTGCTTCGTATTTGATATCGAAATCGTTGGGAGTGGGGAAAGAGGGGTTGTTGATGGAATTCAAGTAGTATGAGTAAGCGCAGGAGATGAAGTGTTCGAGTTTTTCTTTTTGGTCAGCGGGATTTGAGCTTTGGAAGCGAGCCCAGCGTGGATTAGAGGGTGGTTCTGGGATATTCATAACCAGGGCCAGTTCATTTTTGATAAACATATCTTCGGGAACCCAGCCTAAGAGGTTGGCGACCAGGGCTTTCCCGGAGATGAGCCCGCCGCTGGGAGCGGTAACAGCGGTTAAAACGCCAAAATCCCTGGCATTGGGGATTAAATTACTCCAGGGGTAAAAAGCAGTATAGGCAGAGATATGGGGGTTGAATTGACCGGCTTCCCTGTAATCGTTGGTGGTATCGATGGCGGAGATACCGGAGATACCGAGGTTGGTCATGGCATTGATGATGCCTGGATAAACCGTGCTGCCCGGGTATTCATAGACGGTATAATCCTGGGGTATGGAGATAGAATCGGAAAGGCCGACTTCCAGGATTTTTTCACCGGAGACCAGGATCGTTCCGTTTTCAATGGTATTCCCTGAGACGGTGAAGATTTTCCCGGCTTTAATGGCGATTCCATTTTCTTTTTCATTGGGGGAGTTAGGAGTCGAGAAGGTCAAACAGGCAAGTAACAATAATGATATGATTAATATAAAAGTATGTTTCATAGTATGCCTCGTATTGTTATTTTACGCCGACGTAGGGGTCTTTGGAGCGGTCGAAATAGATTTCGCCTTCGATGATGGTGAGGACGCATTTGCTCATAGAGCTGAGAGGGTGACCGTCGAAGACAGCGAGATCGGCATCTTTCCCGATTTCGATGCTGCCGGTATATTTTTCCATACCCAGGAGTTTGGCAGGGTTCAGGGTAATGGTTTTCAACGCGTCGAGGTCGGACATTCCTGCGTATCGTCGGAGTTTTCCGGCTTCGGTGTATAATCGTCTCATGGCTTCGGAAGTGTCGGAATTCAGGGAGATTTCCACGCCTTTTTGATAAAGTAGTTTAAGGCCCCAGGGGGTAAATTCGGAGGCTTCCGCTTTATAGTTCCAACTATCCGCAAAAATGGAGATACCGATATGGTTGGCGCTGAGTTGATCGGCGATGCGGTAAGCCTGGTGAAGGTGTTCGAAAGCAGCGACTTTAAAACCGAATTTTTTAGAGAGCCGGATGAGTTCAAGGGTTTCGTCGGCGCGGTATGAGTGGCAGCGAATGACCATTTTTTGGTCCAGGGTATCCAGTAGAGCTTCGAGGCGGTAGTTTTTAGCGGGGGGGATCATTTTTTCTTTTTCTTGTTTTGAAGCTTTATTCCATTTATCCTGGAGTTTGCGGTATGCAATGGCATCCAGGTAGGCTTTTTCGATAACACTGGAGACGCCCATGCGGGTGTTGGGGAATGAAGGTGTTTTTTGAATTGGGTTTTCGCCGAGGGCCATTTTCAGGGTTCGAAGGGCGCGAGTTTCGATCAATTCATCAGGGTTTTTTCCCCATTTCATTTTAATGGTAACATTTTCGCCGCCGATGGGGTTGGCGCTGCCGTGCATGGTGTGGATCATGGTAACGCCCCCGGACAGGATATAGTAAATCGAGGGTTCGTCGGCATCCACCAGGTATTCCATTTTTACTTCGGGGGTGACATTTTCCGTGCCTTCGTTCATGTCGCCGTACAGGGCGATATGGTTATGGGAGTCGATGATACCGGGGATAACGGATTTCCCGGTGAGGTCGATAAACGGGACATTCGGAGGGGGTTGGATGTTTTTGGCGATAGTATCGATCTTCCCGTTACGGATCAGTAGGTCGTATCCGTCCAGTACGCCGCGGTCGAAGGTATAGATTCGGGCATTTTTCAAGAGGAGTCGATTGGCTCCGAAACCCAATGAAGTAAAGAACAAAGTCATTCCAAGGCACAAGAAGCAGGTGGTTATGATTTTTATTTTAATTTTCATTGAAGGCCTCCCGGTTTTTTTCTCATACCTGGTTTTTTATCTTTTTCATCTTTTTTATCTTTATCGGCAGGCGGTTTGAACTCGAATACTTTTCCTTCCACCACAGTCATGGATACCCGGGCATCGGGTTCGGTGATTTTTTTATCGGAAACAGTAATGTTGGCGAGTTTTCCCGCTTCGCAGGAGCCGGTATACCGGGCGATGTCCAGGATTTTAGCGGGATTTATGGTTAAAGCGGCGATCAATAATGATTCCGGTGCCCCGTTTTTACCGAGGAGTTGAAGGTTTTTAAAGAGGTCTTTATGGTTGATGCCGTCAGGGGAAGTAATCGCGATATGCGGATGGGATTTGAGGAATTCCGCCAGTTTTTGGGGGTAGATTTTTTCTTCGGCTTCTTTTTTCAATTTTTCTTCGAATTGGGCATAATAGCTGTTGTCGTTGGGTTTAAAATTAAGAGGCAGGATAATGGTTGTGTTAGGGGCTAAGGGTCGTCTCCATATTTCCGGGTGGCCCACCAGGATGGGGTCGATACCCACTAATCGCGTGAGTTGTTCGATTAATCTCTGTTCGGGGTAATTGGAGATAGAAATTATAAAGCGTTTTTCTTTGGTGAAATAGGGATAGAGGATGTCATATTCGGGAATATATTGAAGGCGTTTGTCGAGTAATGAGAAATCGAACCGCTTCATTTTTTGGTAATAGGTGCTGTCTTCTTTCAACTGCTGTAATTCGGCGATAATCGCGTTGAAGGTACTGGGATAATCGGGTTGGTTGGGTTTCAAGTAGAGTGTCATGAATGTTTCAGGGACCAGGACCGCTTCGGTGGGGTTTTCCGAAATCATCGATATAACGGTGGCGGTTCCGCCGTAGATACCGTCGGGTGGAGCGATATGAAGTATTGCGAATCCTTGTTCGATGACTTCTTTCATTTTGGCTTCCGTGAGAAGAAGTCGTTCCACTGCTTTGCGTTTAATGAAGTAGTTCCGTTTTTCAAAGGGGGCTCGGACGTCATCTTTTTCGGATGCCTGGCGTTCTTCGAATCGAGATATTTGAGAATCAAAGCGTGCGGGGCCTGGAGTAGACGCTTCCTTCTCTTCAACCTGGAATCCTTTGTAAAAAGCATCGATAAATGCGGGGTATAAAAATTTCCCTTTTAAATCATACTCATGGTCAAAAATATCGGTTTGCTCCAGGGTATTCATGCGTCCGATTTGTTCGATTTTGCACCCTTTGACAATAACAAAAGAGTCTTCTTGCCAGGTTCCATCCGGTTTAAAAACGGAAACATTTTTAATAATGAATCGTTCCGGTGGGGAGGCAAAGGTGTAAAAGCCGCTGAACAGGACTACTGAGAGAATAACCGACAGGTAAAAGTAACGCATCAGTTTTGTTTGTTTCATTGAGTCCTCCGTATTTTGTTTTTCCTCTCTCGATTGGAATTGAGTTTTGAGTTTTTTTTTCATCGAGTGTTTTGTTTTTAATTTAGATGAAAGCTGTTGTTACAGTTTTTCGGTATAATGTTGTTGTCGATTGTCGATAGGGAAGAGTTTTGGCTATCTTCCCCGCAGTGGGGCCTAACGTTCGAATGATTTTAATCTGCATAAAAACCTTTTTTATAGGGGTTAA
>Ga0105104_10000137_pt1 | contig 51186 bp, 36 predicted proteins | sample PPLLaktember2015_3_FD_87034 | JGI IMG/M metagenome (GOLD analysis project Ga0105104, IMG submission 87034) | Freshwater sediment microbial communities from Prairie Pothole Lake near Jamestown, North Dakota, USA - PPLs Lake P7 Core (6) Depth... | ecosystem: Environmental > Aquatic > Freshwater >... | reverse complement strand
TGAGGCGGCCGACCTGGGAAAATGGAACCGGTTTTATCTTGATCTTGAAAAACTCATACAGCCCGACCCGGGTGCCATATACAGGGTTGAGATCAGTTTCCGGAGAAATTACTCGCTTTATTTTTGTGAAGGACAACAAGCTGACAGCCTGCAGGCAGATGAAGAGGAGGAGGATCTTTTCGAAGATGCCGGTGAGACTTCGTATTGGGATTCGTATGAGGATTACTATGAAGATTATTACGAATATGATGCCGATTATGAGTGGGAAGAACGCGACAATCCCTGCTCCAAATCCTACTATAACGGCAACAGGTGGGTTGCGCGTAATATCCTGGCCTCTGACCTGGGTATTATAGTCAAATCCGGGGACCATAATTCACTGTTCTGCGCAGTAACAGACCTGGTCACTGCCGAACCGGTATCCGGTGTGGACCTTACACTCTATAATTACCAGCAGCAATCAGTCGCTACCGGCGTAACCGATAACAATGGTTTTGCCGATCTTACCGCCGTTGAAAAGCCATTTCTGATCATTGCCAGGCATAACAAACAGCGTGGATACCTAAGGTTGGACGATGGATCTTCGTTATCACTGGGAGCATTCGATGTGGCAGGAGAAGAAGTACAGAAAGGCATGAAAGGCTATATTTATGGAGAACGCGGAGTCTGGCGGCCTGGTGACACACTGTTTCTGACCTTTATGCTTGAGGATAAACTGAAATCTCTCCCGCCGTCACATCCTGTGGTTTTTGAGTTGTATAATCCGCTGGGACAGCTTTATGGACGGTATGTCAAAGCTTCCGGTACAAATGGATTTTATTCCAGGGAAATTCCGACAGGGAAGGATGTCCCCACCGGGAACTGGATACTGAAAGTTAAAGTTGGCGGTACAGTGTTTGAAAAAACCCTGAAAATTGAAACGGTTAAACCCAACCGGTTAAAATTGAAATTGTCCTTCGGGGCGGATCGCCTTACTTCCGGTAACAGCGAACTTGCGGGAGATCTTCAGGTAAACTGGCTGCATGGTGCCGTAGCCCCGAACCTTAAAGCTAAAGTAGGCGTACTGCTGACCCCTGAACAAACCCGGTTTTCCGGGTACCCGACTTTTCAGTTTACCGATGAGTCCAGGGTCTTTTCGTCGACGGAAGAGATTATTTTTGAAGGATTTACCGATGAAAACGGAAACACCCGTGTTCCCGCCAGGTTGCATCCCGGGACTTCCGCCCCGGGAATGTTGCGGGCAAATTTCACAGTCCGTGTTTTTGAAAAGAGCGGAGACTTCAGTATTGACCGGTTCAATATGCCTTATTCACCCTATGCGTCCTATGTTGGTATCAGAACACCTGAAGGGGATAAACGGGGTATGCTGCTTACCGATACCATCCATTGGGTGGATGTGGTTACCCTGGATGAAAACGGGAGACTTATATCCAAATCCGGACTGGAAGTATCTGTATATAAGCTGAGCTGGCGCAACTGGTGGGAATCAGATGGAAATGAGCTGGCGAATTACATTGGCGATACCTACAATGAGCCCTTGATAAACAAAAGCATTTCCACACTGAACGGGAAAGGGCGTTTCAATTTCAGGATCGACAGGCCTGAATGGGGAAGATTTTTTATCCGTGTATACGACCCTGCCAGCGGACATTCAGCAGGGAAGACTGTATATATAGACTGGCCTGGATGGGCTGGCAGGCCAATGCGAGACAATCCTGAAGCTGCCAGCATGCTCACTTTTAATTCGGATAAACCAAAATATGCCCCCGGAGACGACGCAGAGCTGATCATTCCGTCGGGGGGGAAGGGAAGGATATTACTGAGCGTGGAATCCGGACCGCGGGTGATGATGAGACAATGGCTCAATGCCACTGAAAATGAAACCCGTGTGAAAATACCGGTAACACCGGAAATGGCACCGAATGTTTACGCCCATGTCATTTTAATTCAGCCTCATGCCAATACAGTAAATGACATGCCAATGCGTCTGTATGGGGTGATTCCGTTATTTGTGGAAGACAGCCGGACCAGGCTTGAACCCCGGATAACCATGCCGGATGCCTTGGAACCGCTCCAAAAGTTCGAGATCCGGATCAATGAGGAAAACAAGCGGGGCATGACATATACCCTGGCTATTGTTGAGGAGGGTCTGCTTGATCTTACCCGGTTCAAAACACCGGACCCATGGAGCCGGTTCTATGCCAGGGATGCACTGGGCGTTAAAACATGGGACATGTATGATCTGGTAATCGGTGCATATGGCGGCAGGTTGGGCAGCATCCTGGGTATCGGGGGAGACGGCGAAACGATTACAAACGAATCGGCCGAAAAGGCAAACCGTTTCAAACCGGTTGTCAAATTCCTGGGGCCCTTTGTTTTGGATCCGGGGGGAACAAACAGGCATGCCGTTATGTTGCCAAATTATGTCGGATCGGTCCGGGCCATGCTGGTAGCCGGTGAAAACAACGCTTACGGATTTGCAGAAAAATATGTACCCGTTAAAAAGCCAATGATGATCCTGGCAACCCTTCCCAGGGTGATGGGGCCGGGAGAATCGGTAAAACTTCCGGTAACCGTATTTGCTATGGATAAGAGCGTCCGGGAAGTCAGGGTGGAAGTAAAGGCCAATGGATTGCTAACGGGAAATGAAAAAGTCAAAGTCATTGTTTTTCAAAAAACCGGCGACCAGGTCGTGAATTTTGATTTGACAACGTTACCGTCAACCGGTGTTGGCCGTGTAAAGGTCGTGGCCACAAGCGGCAAGCTCACCTCCGAATACGAGGTGGAACTTGAAATCAGGACGGCTAATCCACCGGTTACTACATTCATTGCCGGCACCGCAGAGGAAGGCCAGACTTGGAGTTCGGAATTTACAATGCCCGGAATGGAAGGCACCAATTCAGCAATGCTTGAAGTGTCAGGTATTCCTCCGATAGATGCAGGACGAAGATTGAAGTACCTGCTCCAATATCCCCATGGTTGCATTGAACAGGTGACCTCCACTGTTTTTGCACAGCTTTTCCTGTCGGACATCCTTGAGATGGATGCCAGAACTAAATCATCCATTGACAATCACATAAAGAACGGTATATCGAAAATCAGCTCATTCCAGTTGTCGAACGGAGGATTCAGCTATTGGCCGGGTCAATATCAGGAGAGCAGCTGGGGCTCATCCTATGCAGGGCACTTTTTACTGGAAGCGGAAAGCAAAGGTTATATACTGCCTTCAGGTCTTAAATCATCCTGGCTGAGATCACAGAAACAACAAGCCCGTCAATGGAAGCCTGTCCAAAATCAGGACAAATACAGGCAGGATGACCTGGAACAGGCCTATCGCTTATATACACTTGCTCTTTCAGGTGCTCCTGAAACCGGTGCAATGAACAGACTCAGGGAAACAAAGGGATTAAGCAGGCAGGCCAAATGGAGACTGGCAGCAGCCTATGCTCTTTCCGGACAGATGCCTGTGGCCAAGGAAATGGTCAATATGGAAGATACAGATATACAGGAGTATGCTGGGTTTTATTCAAGCTATGGTTCACGGGAAAGGGACTGGGCCATGATCCTGGAAACCATGACGCTGTTGAATGATAAAGCCAGGGGAAGCATACTTGCAAGGAAAATCTCGGAACAGCTTTCATCGGCCAGGTGGATGAGCACCCAAACCACAGCTTATTGCCTTCTGGCGATGGCAAAATTTGGCAGGGGGAATACATCAGAAAAGCTCGAATTCAGCTACAAACTGGACAATGGGAAATCCGTAAAAATTACTTCCGGTAAATCCATCGTTCAGCAGGAACTTTCCGTGGCCCGGAAAGCCGCAAAAGGACAAGTGGAAATCAGAAATCATGGAAACGGGATAATATTTACACGGATCATCATGGAGGGGACACCCTTGGCAGGCAAGGAAGAGGATTTTAGCAATCAGCTCAGCCTTGGCGTGTCATACACAACTATCGATGGTAAACCGATAGATATTTCAGAGGTAACCCAGGGTACAGATTTTCTTGCACTGGTTTCAGTTTACAATTCAGGAGATTTTGATTTCAGGGACCTAGCCTTAACCAGGATATTTCCGCCCGGATGGGAAATCGCCAATGCCAGGATGGCAGATATAAATTTACCCGGAAAAACAAATTATTCCTACCAGGATATCCGCGATGACCGTGTTATTACTTATTTTGATCTGATGCGATCCGAGAAAAAAAGTTTTACCGTACTGCTGAATGCTACTTACCTGGGTCAGTTCTACCTGCCGGGTGTTTATTGTGAGGCCATGTATGATAACAGTGTAGCTGCGATGCGAAAGGGACGGCAGGTTAAAGTAATCACCCCTTGAATCGGGTAACCATTTCCATAAACCGGTCAAAGAGGAATTCAGTATCTGTAGGTCCGCTTGAAGCTTCCGGATGAAACTGGGTGGAAAAGAAAGGTTTATGTTTATGCCGCATACCTTCGTTCGTGTTATCGTTAAGGTTAACAAACAACGGCTCCCAGTCATTTGGGAGGGTAGTATTGCTTATGGCGAATCCGTGATTCTGAGAAGTTACATAGGCCTTGTTTGTATCAACGAGCAGTACGGGCTGATTATGGCTGCGGTGCCCGTATTTCAGCTTATAAGTATCAGCTCCGGCTGCAAGAGCAAGCAACTGGTTTCCGAGACATATTCCATATATGGGAGTATCCTGCTGGAGTGCTTTGTTAAGATTCCGGATCGTGACATCGCAAAGCTTCGGATCACCGGGTCCGTTTGAAATAAAGAGACCATCGTATTGTTCCTTTGTAATATCATAATCCCACGGAACCACAATGACAGTGGCATCCCTTTTTAACAGATTCCGGATGATGTTATATTTTACCCCGCAATCAATAAGCAGAATACGGTATTTGCCATTGCCATAAATCCTTTTTTCCTTAACACTGACCTGTTCAACCAGGTTAACCTGGTTCGGGTCAAACAAGGGTATATCTTCATTGTCAAGGAGTATCTTTCCGAGCATGGTGCCTTCCTCACGAAGTATCTTGGTCAGTTCGCGGGTATCGATGCCGTAAATTCCGGGGATTTCAAATTCCTTAAGCCAGGAGCCCAGGCTTTTACCAGCATTCCAGTGACTGTATTCATCTGTATAATCCGATACAATAAGACCTGAAATATGGATGGCATAGGATTCGAAAAACCTGCAAAGTTCCTCCTCCGGGATATTGCAAGGCACACCGTAGTTTCCGATGATGGGATATGTGAGTGTCAGGATCTGTCCCTTGTATGATGGATCTGTAAGGCTTTCGGGATATCCGGTCATGGCAGTGTTGAAAACAACTTCACCGGATACTGATTTTTCAAAACCGAAGGAATGACCCGAAAATACTTTTCCATCTTCCAAAACCAGCCTGATATTAACCTCCTTTTCCATTTACATCTTTTTAGCTGTGCTGCCTTTCATCAGGACTGTAATAATATCTTCAACCTGTTCGGGTCCGATTTTTTTGGCTACGATCTTTTTATTTTCATCCAAAATATAGATCTGGGGGGTGGTGACAACGTCGTATTTTAGTTTAAAATCATACGAGTATGGATTCCAGGCATTAAGCCAGTCATAAAGTCCATGCTCATTTACAAAATTGACCCATTTGATTTTACCGTCCTCTCCAAATAATGTACTGACCGCCAAAACTTTTACGCCCATGCTTTTCAGGCTTTTCTCAAATATTGCGTGCATTTCGGGTACGACTTTTTTGCAATGGCCGCAGTCGGCTTCCCAGAAAATCACAACGAGATAGTCCGCCTTGATTTGCCCGAGTGTAGTTTTAGTTCCGACATGCGGGAACCGTCTGAGCGCAGTATCCTGCAGGGCTCCTTTAAAATGTGCCGGAGGTATCACCATAAGTTCCATATCGGGAGCCGTTTTACCAATGAGGAGAGGCCGCAACTTTTCAACCCTGTCCCTCAGGTCTGCAATAAACTTGGCATCACTCCACCAGGAATCCTGGATATAATATTTGTCTGCAATGTAAACCTGAAGCGCATCCATTCCCATGATATTACTTTTCCCATAATGGTTGAACAGGGTGATAAGCATAAACCGGAATAAATTGGAATCAGCCCTGGATCTTTCAACCAGGTAGTCGATCTGACCATAGAGTGAGTCGGGATTCTGCGGTACGACGCGGGTAATATAGGTCATGATCTTATCTTCATAAAGGGGGGTCCTGAGCAGTCGGGGATCAGAAATATTGAAATTATCAAAATAGTGTTTCCTGTAATAGTAATATTGCCAGGTCGAATCCTTGATATTTCCCTTTTCATCACGGGGGGGATCGGGAACAACAATATCGAGTGTAGCTTTCAGGAAGTCGGAAACAAACAGACGGGGATGTTCCCGGTTAATGCTTTCAATATGGGCTATCCTGACTTCATTTACCTTCTTCAGGGCTGCAGAGAGGTTATCCCGCACCCTGGGATCTTTTTCAGCTTTTATCCTCGTAGTAAGACTGTCCGCTTGCTTTCGGAGTGTGACCATATATTTCTGAAAGTCAAGGAAAACCTGATTTTCATCGGATCCTTTGATTATCATTGAATTTATAAAATCAGTGGTATCTACCTCGATCGAGAATTCCTGGTCTGCACCCATGATAATTTCGAAATACCGTGAAGAGGGAAGGTAGATCAGGTACACTCCTTCCGGAAGATGGTTCTTTGCGGCAAACTGCCCCATTCCCTTACTGTTCAGCCTGAGAGAATCATCCGGGTACATGGATTTATTGAGGTAGTGCCCCAGAATAAGCGTAGTATCCTTCAGGCCATTAATTTTAACATGGATTTCATACCCTGAGGCAGCTGAAAATGAAAACAGGAAAAACGGAAAGAGAATCCGGTAAATTTGCCTGAATATTATGGAATGAAAGGTATTACGCATGCAATTACTGTTAAAACGGTCAAAATTAGTGATTAATTTCAGAATTGAAATGCCGCTGCTACAATTTACCGGATAAGGTCCACGTGGATTATTCATATTTCCTATATTTGAAAAGTATTATCAATATGCTAAATGCATGCTTAACCTGAGAGAATGCCACGATATTATCCGGGATCATTTGAAAGGAATCCGGATGCCGGATTCTCCTGTTAATTTATACGATCCGATCCGGTATATGTTGGAGCCTGAGGGGAAAAGAATAAGGCCGGTTTTTGTGCTGCTGGGATGCAATTTGTTCACAGACGACATACGGCCGGCTATATTTCCTGCCCTTGCCGTGGAGGTATTTCATAATTTCACCCTCATGCACGATGATATCATGGACCGTTCTGACATGCGCAGAAACAAGCCGGCTGTCCATGTGAGATGGAATCCGAATATTGGTATCTTATCCGGAGATGCAATGCTGATCAAGTCGTACGAACTGCTTTCCGCTGCTCCCAAAGCCTGCCTTGAGAGTCTCCTTGGGCTGTTTAACCGAACCGCGCTTCAGGTATGTGAAGGTCAGCAATATGATATGGATTTTGAACATTCTGTTCCCATTACCCTGGAACAATACCTGAAGATGATCGAACTGAAAACAGCCGTTTTGCTTGCAGCTTCCCTTAAGATGGGTGCAATAGTCGGCGGTGCGGAAGACGGGGAAGCAGAATTGCTGTATGAATTCGGACGGAATATCGGAATCGCTTTTCAGCTGCAGGATGACCTTTTGGATGTATATGCCGATCCTTCATTTTTTGGAAAAATAACCGGAAATGACATTGTCTCAAACAAAAAAACCGTATTGCTGGTCCAGGCCTTTCAGCTTGCCGACGGAAAAATGAAAGATGAATTGTATCACTGGATAAAGATCCGCAAATTCGACCGGGATGAAAAAATCCTTCGGATCATGCAGATATACAACCAGCTCAATCTGCGCGAAATTACAGTTTCAAAAATAAAATCTTATCACGAAGAAGCTTTAAAAAAGCTGGACCGGATTTCCTGCAATTCTGAAAAAAAGGCTGAGTTAAGGATGTTCTCTGAAATGCTGATGAACCGTAAAAAGTAATCCGGAGCCCTGGAGAGGGATCCGGATCACCTGCAGCAGAAAATTATTTTTCCTTTGTTTTACTGGTAAATAAGCGATACTGTTGATTTGCCACAGAATCGATTTTCTGGCTGAGAACCGTCTGGTTAAAGTTCTTGGTAACTATGGCCAGGTTCTGAAGGACCTGAAGGTTGTATACGATCTGATCCCTTGTAATTGTGATAAACCCCGGCTTCTGATCCAGGTAATAGTCAAGCTTGCCTTCGCATTTTTGTGACAGCCTGGTTACCAATTTGTTGGCTTTATCAAATTGATTGCATTGATAATAGGCATTTGCAATCTGGATGATGGTATGATCAAACGGGATTTTGCTGTCAGGGGTCAATTCCATGCAACGGTCAAGGGCGCGAATGGCCCTGGCCGTATCACCACGGTTGATCAGATCGGCAGCAAGCTGATAGAATCGGTTCCTGAGCCTGATGATGGACATTGTCCGGACATGGAAATCATCAAGATATACTTTTGGATCGTTCATATTTCCCCAGCGGAATTTATTCATCAGATTATCATACAGCTTGTCAGCATCAATACGTCCTGCCTCATACCGGTTATTGGTGTGAGCTTTGATCGGAACAAGCCGGTACGCAAATCCCTCCAGTTGCATATAATCTTCAAGGCCAAGGGTACCGTCCTGTCCCAGGGAAGCAAAGTAAACAGGCCTTTTCCAATTGTTGTTGGCGAGAATGTCGAGAACGGCAAGTTCGCTTTTGCCAAGGTTGTTCCGGCTGAATCTCCATTCGATGGCAGATACCACCTTATCGCGGTCTCCGGGCATTACCGTTCCGTTATGGAGTACCACGGAAGTATCCACGGGTATTCTGAAATTACGGGTCGGAATAAAGTTGAACTGTTCACCACCGGAGGAGGTCACTTTTGCCTGGGGCAGATCGCTGGATACAAAATCCAGGATGTCCTTAAGGTCCGCTGTCTGCTTTGTTCGCTCCTGTACAAAAATGATATCCCTTGTACCGTTCCTGTATTTGTCCTGGCTCATCGATATTGGCAACGGGTCCGAGTCATATGCCTTTCTTTTCATCTGTTCAATATACCAGTCCATATTCAGCAGCATCAGGTTGACCACCCTGACGTCTGTTCTGATGCCCTCCACCTCCTGGGCATACCAGAGCGGAAAAGTATCGTTGTCACCATTGGTAAACAGAATAGCGTTTGGAGCACAGGTATTCAGGTAATCATAGGCAATATCACGCGTTGTAAACCGTCCCGATCGATCGTGATCGTCCCAGTTTTCAATGGCCATTACGCCTGGAACTGCCAGCAGGCAGAAGAGGATTATTATCGCAGCCGGGATCCCCTTTCTGAACTTGCTTCCAAGAGAATCATAAAGTGCGAAAACACCCAGTCCGATCCAGATTGCAAATGCATAGAATGATCCGGCATAGGCATAATCCCTTTCGCGCGGCTGCAGGGGGGTCTGGTTGAGATAAATTACTATGGCAATTCCTGTAAGGATGAACAAAAGCATTACCACCCAGAATTTTCTGACATCACGCTGTGCATGAAAAATGAGTCCGAAAAGGCCCAGGAGCAAAGGAAGAAAATAGTAGGTATTCCTGGATGGCGCATGGGCATCCTCAGATGACAGGTATTTCTCCTGGCCGACCAGTATTTCGTCTATTGGCCTGATACCGCTGATCCAATTGCCATTAAAGGGATCACCACTGCCCTGGATGTCATTCTGACGACCTACGAAATTCCACATGAAATACCGGAAGTACATATGACCCAGCTGATAGGCGAAAAAGAAACGGAGGTTGCCCAGAAATCCAGGAGGATTTTTAGGTATTGACCGGTCATAAACAACACCACTTTCATTCTGAATTACGTTCCCATTCTCCTTCCGTGCGGCATACAACCTGCTTTCTTTCAGGCGGGCCCAATCAATGTATGCATCCACGTGTTCCCGGTCTGAACTGTACATGCGCGGAAAAAGAGTTATAAACCGAGGGTCATATTTATACGACAATTTCTGGTTGGTAATTTTATATTTCCCGTCGATTTTTGAATAGGTACTTTTACCTTTCTTTAATCCGGCTGGTTTAGCGTTGAAATACTGCCCGCGGACCAATGGACGATCCCCGTATTGTTCCCGGTTGAGATAGTACTGAAGGGCAAAGACATTATCGGGGTTGTTTTCGTCCATCGGGGGATTGGCTGCGGACCTGATCACGATCATGGCATAACAGGAATAGCCGATCAGAATCACGGTAATGCAGAGCAATATAGTATTCAGGGTCGCTTTCCGGTTGATATAGGTCTTCCACAAGCCGTAACAAAGGGCACCCACAAGGAGAATGCAATATATGAACACGCCTGTATTATAGGGAAGGCCAAAGCCATTTACAAAAATAAGCTCAAAACGGGAAGCGAGCCATATTACTCCAGGAATAATAATATACATGATCGAGGCCAGAAGCAGCATCGAGATGATCAGGGCCTTGATGACACCGGCAGTCGTTGGGGCATGTTTCCTGAAGTAATAGATCATTCCGATGGCCGGTATGGCCAGCAGGTTGAGCAGGTGCACACCGATTGAAAGGCCCATCAGGTAGGCAATAAGAATAAGCCAGCGGTTGGCATACAAGTCATCCGCTTCATTTTCCCACTTCAGAATGGCCCAGAATACTATGGCGGTAAACAGGGAGGAATTGGCATAAACCTCGCCCTCAACAGCTGAAAACCAGAATGAATCTGAAAAAGTATATGCCAGTGCGCCTACTATTCCGCTGCCAAAAACAATGAGCTGGTCCCTGAAAGCAGGTGAAAATCCATTTTCCGGCTGGTTTCCGGTGGTATTCACTTTCTGGTTCCCAATGAGCTTCAAGGCCATGTGGGTAATGGTCCAGTACAGGAACATGATTGTAAATCCGCTCGACAGGGCTGAGGAAGCATTTACCATTAAAGCAACTTTATCGAGATGTTCTCCGGCGAAAAGTGCAAATGTGCGGGCTATAATCATGAAAAGGGGTGCACCCGGGGGATGGCCAACCTGGAGCTTAAATGCACTGGAGATAAATTCCCCGCAGTCCCACAGGCTTACGGTTGGTTCAAGGGTAAGTAGGTAAACCATAGCCGATATTCCAAAAAGAACCCAACCCAGCAGGTTGTTTATGCGCTTGAAATTCTTCATGCCGATCAGTATATTTGTTTGGGTCAAAATACGGAAAAATTAACGAATACCAAGTTGAGGATGAGCAGAAAAAAAAGGGAAGGGATTGTTTACTCTACCAATCCCGATTTTCAATATGAGCGTGAACAGGTGAAAAAGGCGATGCTGCCGCCGGCTCAGCAGCTGCTGTATGTTTGGATTGATTCGAAGTCCAGGAACGGGAAAACGGTTACGCTCATCAGGGGATTTGAAGGTGTTGCTGACGACCTGGAGAAGCTGGCCAGGGAAATAAAAACCGGATGCGGTACAGGGGGGGCTGTAAAAAACGGGGAAATAATCATCCAGGGGGAATTCCGGGATAAAATTATCCGCCTTCTGAATGAAAAGGGATATAAAACAAAAAAGGCAGGTGGATGAGAATTGTTCTCCTGGCATGGATCAAACGCCATAAATTTAGATTGGGAACAGCAATCCTGGTTTGTACAGGATACCTGTTTCTGATCCGTGTGCCCCTTTTCCATGACCCGATGTCCACGGTCATTTTTGACAGGCATGGTGAACTTCTTGGCGCACGGGTTGCTTCTGACGGACAATGGCGTTTCCAGGGCAGCCGTTCAATTCCCGAAAAAATCCGCAGGACAACACTCGCTTTTGAAGACCGGTATTTCTATTTTCATCCCGGATTCAACCCGGTTTCGCTCGCGCGGTCCGCCTGGTTGAACCTGAAATCAGGGAAGATCATCAGCGGTGGCAGCACCATTACCATGCAGACCATTCGGCTGTCACGCAAAGGAAAAAGGCGGACGATACAAGAAAAGGTCATTGAGCTTGTACTGGCAACCCGCCTGGAGCTCAGCCGGAGCAAGAATGAAATTCTGAATCTGTATTTATCAAATGCCCCATATGGCGGAAATGTTGTTGGGATTAATGCAGCAGCCTGGCGTTATTTCGGGACAGCGAGCCAGGATTTATCCTGGGCCGAAGCCGCCACACTTGCCGTGCTTCCCAATTCTCCCGCCCTGATCCATCCCGGTAAAAACCGCAACCTTCTCCTGGCGAAAAGGAATTACCTGCTCAGGAAACTGCATAAAGCAGGTTGGATTGACCGGACGACTATGGAACTTTCATATTCCGAGGCCATTCCGGAAAAGCCTGTGGCCATGCCAAAAAGAGCATCACATTTACTCGACAGGCTGGGCAGGGGACCACAGGCCGAATACAGGACAACGCTGGACGGAAGATTGCAGGACAGGGCTTCCGATATTTTGGCGAAACATCATAAATTATTGAAATATAATGGAATCCATAATGAAGCCGCTATCATTGCAGAGGTAGAGACCGGAAATATTCTGGTGTACCTGGGTAATGCGGGAAATGATGAGAATGGCAGTGAGGTAGATATCATCCGGTCTTCCCGCAGTACGGGCAGCATCCTTAAACCTTTCCTTTATGCTGCTATGCTTGATGACGGTAAGATATTGCCAAACAGCCTTGTGACGGATATACCGATAAACATGTCGGGGTTTGCACCGCGTAATTTCAATGGTGAATATGAAGGGGCCATTCAGGCATCACTGGCCCTGTCACGGTCCCTCAATGTACCGGCTGTGGTTGAATTACGGGAATATGGAATTGAACGGTTTCGAAATCTTCTCCGTAACCTTGGCATGACCACCCTTGTCCGGCCCGCCGATCATTATGGGTTATCCCTGATCCTCGGAGGTGCAGAGGGCAGTCTTGAAGATATTACAGCCATGTACAGCGGATTATCCAGGGTGCTCATCCATTATGCGGCTACGGGGATGTACTATCCCTCTGATATCAGGCCGTTAAATCTTGTTTATGGGAAGGTTTCACCCGCTGCCCCCGGAAGGGAGGAATCCGGAATGATCAGTGCATCTGCCATTTGGTTTACGTACAAGGCCATGGATGAACTGGGCCGGCCCGCAGAGGAAACCGGATGGAAATATTTCGGCACTTCAAGGAAAATAGCCTGGAAAACAGGGACCAGTTTTGGCTTTCGTGATGGGTGGGCCATCGGCACATCCCCGGCATATGTGGCAGGAGTCTGGGTCGGAAATGCCGACGGGGAAGGTCGTCCGGGCCTGACAGGCATTTCGGCCGCCGCACCGGTTCTGTTTGAACTATTCGGTATTCTTCCTGAATCAGAATGGTTCGGCGAACCTGCAGATGAATTGGTTCAGGCGGTAATTTGCAGGGAAAGCGGCTTTCTTGCCGGGCCCCTTTGTGTAAACCGGGATACCCTGAGTATACCCGAAAGTGGTATCCGTTCCCAGGTGTGTCTTTACCATAGAACCATACATCTTACACCAGACTTTCAGTACCGGGTAAACAGCAATTGCCTGGAAACGTCTCTTATGGTCCATAGTTCATGGTTTGTATTACCACCGGTACAGGAATGGTATTACCGGAACCGGCACAGCGATTATCGTCTAATGCCACCCTACAGGGAAGGGTGTGAACCGGTTGCAGAAGGATCCATGGATTTGATCTATCCGGCTGAGAAAACCCGGATTTTCGTGCCCATCGAACTGAGCGGTAAAAAAGGACGCGCAATTTTCGAAGCAGTTCACCGTGATCAGAATGCAATGATTTTCTGGCATCTCGACGGGAAATTTATTTCCTGTACAAAGAATATTCATCAGGTTGAACTCTATCCGGATACAGGAAAACACAAGCTTATCCTTGTGGACGATAAAGGAGAAGAACTGGTCAGGTATTTTACGGTGATGGGAAGGGAAGTCCGGAAGGGATCATGATCAGCACGGAATCAGATTATGCCCGGCTTGCTTTGCCACATAAACCGCCAGGGATGACTTATCCAGGGTTCTCCGGAATATTCAATTCCCACACGCGGGCCCGTAATAATTTCCGGAGTTTCCGAATTGGTTTCAAGCCAGATCCGGCGGGAATTAACCAGGTCTTCTCCGTAAAATGACTTATCAATACCCAAACCGCGTGTAAGATTGCCCGGGCCTGAAAGACCTTTAAGGCTGCGGATGAGGACTGCCTGCGGGATGCCTGCATTTCCGGTGACAATGTTCAGCATCCAGTGCATGCCATAAACGAGGTAAATATAGACCATACCGGCCTGTCCATACATAATGCTGTTGCGGATGGTCCGGCCGAACCGGGCATGGGATGCCTGATCTTCTTCCCCGCGGTAGGCTTCCGTTTCAATTATGGTATATCGATTGATTTCTCTGTCTTCGCACCTTATCAGCGTTTTACCGATAAGTTCAGGTGCCACCACCAGTACATCACGGCTGTAAAATTCGCGTTCCAGCCTGGCGTTATTCTGACCTATCCCTGAAAGCAAAATGAATGGATTATAAAATCAACATGGCATCCCCGTATGTGCCAAAGTGGTATTTTTCCCTGATACCCACCTTGTAGGATTCAAACAGCATCTCATATCCCGCAAAGGCAGATACCATCATCAGCAACGTGGAAAGAGGAAGGTGAAAATTGGAAATCATCCTCGTCGGGACACTGAATTCGTAAGGAGGAAAAATAAATTTATTTGTCCATCCATCATAGGGCTTCAAATGGCCGGCCGTGGAAACGGAACTCTCCAAAGTGCGCAATACCGTGGTTCCTACTGCACATACGTTCTTTCGGGCATCTTTGGCTTCATTCACAATTCGGGCCGCTTCCTCGTTAATGATGATCCTTTCCGAATCCATTTTATGCTTGGTGAGATCTTCAACATCCACAGTTCTGAAATTGCCCAGTCCTACGTGCAGTGTAATTTCAGCAAAATGAATGCCCTTTATTTCAAGGCGTTTCAGCAATTCACGGCTGAAATGCAGCCCGGCTGTCGGAGCCGCTACGGCACCTTCATGCTTTGCGAAGATTGTCTGGTAACGGTCACGGTCCTCCGGCTGAACGGCGCGCTTAATAAACTTGGGCAGGGGTGTTTCACCGAGTTTAAATAAAGCCTTTTTAAATTCGTCATAATCACCATCAAAAAGGAATCTAAGCGTTCTTCCTCTTGAAGTAGTATTATCAATTACTTCAGCCACAAGTGTTTCTTCCTCATCGCCGAAGTAAAGCTTATTGCCTATCCTGATCTTTCGTGCAGGGTCAACCAGTACATCCCAGAGCCTTTGCTCCCGATTGAGCTCCCGCAGGAGGAACACCTCAATTTCCGCTCCTGTCTTTTCCTTATTTCCATACAACCTTGCCGGGAAAACCTTGGTATTGTTAACTACCATTACATCACCTTCCTCAAAATAGTCAATAATTTCCCTGAAAACTTTGTGTTCAATTGAGCCTGTTCTTCTGTCAACCACCATCAGTTTGGATTCATCACGCTTGTCAGCAGGATATTTTGCAATTAAATCTTCCGGCAGGTTGTATTTATATTGAGAAAGTTTCATAATTATATATGATAGTTATAATATAAACCAAATATATACGCAAAGGGATAAAAAAGGTTACTTAAGCATAAAATTTCTTTCAAAATCTTCAATTCCAAGGGCATCGTTAAGCGTAAAACTGCCGATCGAGGTCCTTGTCAGCCCTGTTAAATGCGCCCCTGAGCCAAGCTTAAGGCCAATGTCCCTTGCAAGAGCCCGGATATAGGTTCCTTTGCTGCAGACTACCCGGATCTCCAGCAGGGGATTTTCAAAGCGGATCAGATCCAATTTATGGATCACAATCTCCCTGGAGCCCAGATCCGCCGTTTTTCCTTTTCTGGCTAGTGTGTATGAACGCTTCCCTTTAATAAACAGGGCAGAATAAACCGGAGGTTCCTGTTGCTGAATGCCCGTCATTCCCGAAAGCACTTCCCCAACCAGTTCCAGCGTGATATGTGCGGTAGGGAACCGCGCATCTATATCTGTTTCCAGGTCAAACGAGGGGGTTGTGGCACCAAGAGTAATTCTTGTGAGATAGGTTTTGGGCAGGGACTGATACTGCTCAATATTACGGGTTTCTTTTCCGGTACAAATGATCATTACACCGGTTGCAAGGGGATCCAGGGTACCTGCATGGCCGACTTTAAGCTTTTTAATATTGAGACGGTTCTGCAAAATAAACTTCACTTTTTTCACCAGATCGAATGATGTCCAGTAAAGAGGTTTATTGAAAAGCAGAACCCTGCCGCGGATAAATTCTCCGGCCGGTGAATTATTCTCCATCAAACTGCTATTCCGGTAGGTGAAAGTGAATTATTATCCAATTCGGTATTTCTTATTTGGAAGCCCCGGGTCTTTTCATAATGGCCCAGATCTCAAATGCAAATCCGGCCAGAACGACAATGGGTGCCAGGGTAATGCGTCTGAAACTGAAAAGTTCTTTTTCATTAAAAACATTGGGGTCTGGCGATCTTCCTCCCATCATCAGTATAAATCCTGCCATGATGATCACAAATCCAATGATCAGATATTTGTAATTCTCCTTGGCAATTGCAAAGCCTGCCTCAGGAGATGGTGCTTCTGTTTTTTTTGCCATAATATATAAATTAGGTATATAGGTTATCTGTTTTCATTTTAAGGTATTTGTTCACCGAAAGCAAGGTTGAAAGCCATGCCAGAAGTACTCCGGTAATCATAATGGTGCCGAAGATAATTCCCAGGATGCGGTAATCGTGGAAACTGTAAAGGCCTTCCAGCTGGCGTTCAGCCAGATATAGGGTAACCATCAGCAGAAAAATGGCAAAGCATGCACCCAGTATCCCCTGTGTTATTCCTGTGAGCAGAAAGGGTCGCCGTATAAGGTAATGATGTGCACCGACCAGTTGCATGGTCCTGATAATGAATCTTTTTGAATAAACGGAAAGCCTGATCGTATTGTTAATCAGGGTAAGGGCAATAAGGGTCAGCAGGATGCCGAAGACCAGGATGGCCAGGCTTATTTTCCGCACGTTCAGGTTGATGGCATAAATAAGGTCCTTTTGATAAGCCACATCGGCCACCTCCGGATATGTCCGGAATTCTTTTTCCAGAACGGCAAAACTGTCCGGATTGGAATAACTGGCATGAAGCTTAACGTCAATGGAGGAAGGAAGCGGATTATAGCCCAGGAAATCAATGAAGTCCTCACCCATATCCTTCTTAAAATCCTCGGCTGCCTTTTCCCTGGTAATGTAACGGGTTTCCTTGACATATTTTTTTGAATCGAGCATTTTTTGCAGGCTGAAAATATCCACTTCACGAATATCCTCATTCAGATAGAGGGAAATTCCCACATTTTCCTTGACATAATCGGAAAGCTTCCTGGTATTCAGAAGCAGGATACCCACAAGGCCAACCATAAATAAAACAAGGGTAATGCTTACTACCGAAGTAATATAAGAGGCGGTTAAACGCCGGCGTATGGGGTAGTCAATGGCCAACTTCAGTATAAATCAGGTTCAGAGATACTCAATCCACCCATGATCATCCGTCTCCTCCCCGTTCTGAAGGGCTGTAAGTTTCCGGAATAACCGGGTAGATACAGGTCCGGGATTGCCATCCCGGCAGAATTCATAAATCCTGTTGGTATCCGGGTCAATGATCTTCCGGATGGGAGTAATTACGGCTGCAGTGCCGCAGGCTCCCACCTCCTCAAAGGAAGATACCTCATCTAAAGGAACGGGCCTGCATTCAACCTGCATGCCAAAATCACGGCATAATTGCTGCAAGCTTAAGTTCGTTATGGAAGGCAGAATGGATTTGGAAGCCGGGGTTATATAAGTATTGTCCTTTATGCCGAAAAAATTGGCGGGTCCTGCTTCATCAATATATTTCTTTTCTTTGGGATCAAGATAGAGCGTAGTTGAGAATCCTTTATGATGAGCCGTTTCAAGGGATGTAAGGCTGGCTGCATAATTACCACCCACCTTGTAACAACCCGTCCCCAGGGGCGCTGCACGGTCATGGTCACGGCAAACCATGACATCAACTGGCTTGAACCCTTGCTTGAAGTAAGGTCCCACAGGGGTGACAAAAACAATAAACAGATACTCTCTGGCGGGTTTAACTCCCACTTCAGCACCCGAACCAATCAGCAGCGGCCGGATATACAGGGATGCACCGGTTCCATAAGGCGGAATATATTTCTCATTCAGTTTAATGGTGGTTAAAACGGCCTTTTTAAATAGCTCAGCCGGAACAGCCGGCATTTCAATGCCCAGGGCCGTATTATGCATGCGTTTCGCATTTTCATCAGGCCGGAAGATCCTGATCCTGTTGTCCTTGCCCCTGAAAGCCTTCAGACCTTCGAAGGCTTCCTGGCCATAGTGCAGGCTGGTAGCCGCCATATGGAGCTGTATGTATTCGGATGAAGTGATTTCCAGTTCTCCCCAGGCTCCGTTTTTATAATAGCATCGAACATTGTAATCAGTTTTCAAATAGCCAAAAGGCAGATTTTTCCAATCAATACTTTCCATCGTTTTCGTTTTCGGTTTCAACTTCAAAAATACATGTTTAAGATGTTTCTGCCAATTGAAAATGGCCACAAAATTCATAAATATTCTGGTTATTTTACCTGATATTCAAAATAAAAAAATAATTTTATAGTTTAATGTTAAATACGCCATAAGCATGGAACATGAAAAGAACTTGATTATGGTTACCTGGGACTTTACCGAAAAGTCAATGTATGCCCTGGAACATGCTGTTCAGATGTCACCCATGTTGCAGGCAGAAATTTCGGTAGTGCACATTGTCAGCAAGAATTCGGAGATCCAGCCGGCTCAGAAGAGGATGATGACCGAGGTAAAGGGAAAATTCACCGACCCTTCCCTCGTATTCCATTTCGTCGCCCGCACAGGTAACATATTCCATACCATCGGCGAAATTGCCGCCGAAACAAATGCCCTGCTTGTGATCATGGGTACCCATGGCATTACAGGTATGCAGAAATTCCTGGGCAGCTGGGCACTGAAGGTGATAGCCAGCTGCAAAGCTCCTTTTATCGTGGTACAGGAATCTCCAAAAAAGGAAGCCCTCCGGAATATTGTATTGCCCGTCAATTTTAAAAAGGAGACCAAGGAATGCGTTGCCTGGACACATTTGTTTTCAAAAAGGTTTGGCACCAAATTTCATCTTTTCAAAGCAAAATATAACGACAGCAATTTTCGCAAGGGTTTGGAATCCAATATGTTTTTTATAACCAAGTATTTCAATAGCAAAGGGATCAGCTTCGAATCACAGGCAGTTACAGGGGTTAGTGATTTCGGAAAAGAATCAGTCCGTTATGCGAAGCAAGTGGATGCAGATGCCATTTTGCTTATGACCACACGTGATATCGGATTTACCGATTATGTTCTGGGCCCCCAGGAACAATATATCATTGCCAATAATGAAAGAATACCCGTCATCTGCATAAATCCCCGGCCCGCAAAAGTTGGCGGGGGATTCAGTGCAAGCGGCGGCTGATGGGAATGATGTTAAGGTGAAAAAGTCGGAATCTGCCAGACTGGTATTCGCTACCGGCAATGGACATAAAGTAAGGGAAATACAGGAGCTGACCGGAACCAGCTTCCATATCCTGAGCCTGAAGGACCTGGGTTTCACGGGGGAAATTCCGGAAGACCAGGATACCATCGAAGGAAATGCAGCAAAGAAAGCCTGGTTTGTTTTCAATACCTATAAAATGAATTGCTTTGCAGATGATACAGGTCTGGAAATAGACTATTTGCATGGTGCACCGGGCGTTTTTTCGGCACGCTATGCAGGGGAAAACTGCTCTTTTGACGACAATATGGAAAAAGTGCTTACCGGTATGATGGGTGCCGGGAACAGAAACGCCCGTTTCAGGACCGTGATCGCACTTGTTGAAAACGGAAGACTTACCTCTTTCCAGGGAGAAATCAGGGGTGTAATAACAACAGAAAAAAAAGGCAGGAACGGATTCGGATATGATCCGATATTTATTCCGGAAGGATTTGACCGGACATTTGCAGAAATGGATCCGGAGGAAAAGAACAGGATCTCGCACAGGGCCCTGGCCATCCGGAAACTTATTTCCCATTTACAAACAAAGATCACCTGATGAAGGATTCCCGTTTTATTGATTCCGTCCTTTTCCGGTATAAAAGTCTCCGGTCATGTTACAGAATAACCGGTTTAGCCGGATTGATATTTTATGGTACATGGCTTTCGGTTTATGGACAAATGCCGGTGGGATCCTGGCGGGACCATTTGCCTTATAACCAGGCAAGAAGAGTTGCGGAGGCCGGAAATAAAATTTATTGTTCAACCCAGGGAGGCGGTCTTTTTTCATTGGATAGGGATGACAATTCCCTTCGGAAAATATCCAAGGCCACCGGATTATCGGACGCAGATATTTCCTCCATCGGATACTCTGCTGAGCATAACATGCTCGTGATCGGGTATACCAACGGTAATCTGGATCTGGTGAGGAACGACAGCATCATGAACATCCCTGACATCAAAAGGAAAATCCTTGTTGGGGATAAATCCCTTAACAGTTTTTTCTTCCGGGGAGATTTTGCCTATGTCGCTTCCGGTTTTGGAATTGTTGTGCTGAACCTGGCAAAAAAGGAAATCAGGGATTCCTATTTATTCGGTGAAGGTGGCAGCCAGATCAGGGTAAATGATATTACCTCTGACGGGCAATTTATATATGCTGCCACAGCTCATGGTATTTATAAGGGGGATATCGGCAGCCCAAACCTGGTAGACTACAACGCGTGGGAAAAGCTTACCGCCCTTCCGGACCCGGAATTGCCTTACCGCTTCCTGGCGTGGTATGATAACCGGCTGTTAACAGTCTATCGAAATACCGGCCGGGGATACGATGATATCATAGAGATCACAGGAAATGACTGGAATTTGTGGCAGAACAACCGGGATGACCGATATGATTATTTCGGGGAACAGTCCGGAAATCTCACTATATGCGGTGAAGCGAAAACCCGAGTTTATAACAGCCAGGGCCAGATGATCCGGGAAGCAAACAGCTATTATGCGAAACACGCATTGCTTGATTCCAGGAACGTATTGTGGTACGCGCATCCTGAAAGCGGATTGGTCAGAACGGAAGAATCGGGGGAAGTTACCGTCCTTTTTCCAAATGGTCCGGCTTTCCGGAGTGCAGGTGATATGGAAGCACGAAGCGGCAAATTATGGGTGGGAGGCGGAACTGAGGAAACGAAATGGACCGGCAACGGATCATATTCCTTCATTGATGAAATGTGGAACAGTTATAATTACAGGACAATTCCTGCTCTCGATGGATTCCTGAATATCAACAGGATCTCCATTGATCCGCTGGACGACAACCACATCATGGGTGGATCCTATGGTTACGGGGTCGTTGAATTCAGGAACGGTGAACTTATTGGCATCTCCGATGAAAGGAATAGCATCCTCAAACCTGTACCCGGATACGGACATGACTATGTTTTGGTTAATGGAACTGATTTTGATCCGGAAGGCAATTTCTGGGTTTCCACAAATTTCAGCGATAATCCGGTTTACAGGCGGAAGAACACGGGAGAATGGGAATCAATAGAACTAAATTATGAGGGATTCGGGGTAAATACACGTATAGGAGACATACTTGCCACGTCAACCGGACAGATATGGCTGTTAATACAGAATGACGGGATACTTGTATTTAACACGGACAGGGATAATCCTGCCGAGAAGTTTTTTGCCGCAGAGAACCAGGAGCCTAAACTGCTTGACAGGGTGTATTCCCTGGCGGAAGATAAGGATGGAAACATATGGGTCGGGACTAACCTGGGACCTGTAATCTATTTTGATCCTGCAGGGGTATTTGGGACAGAAAAAATCACCGGTTATCAACCCGAAATTCCACGGAATGACGGAACCCAGTTTGTGGATCTGCTTCTGTCGACGGAAAAAATAAATGCAATTGTTGTGGACGGTGCAAATCAGAAATGGCTTGCCACAGAAAAATCCGGAGTTTTCCTGGTATCCGCGGATGGGAAAAAAGAACTACGGCATTTTACGGAAGAGAACAGCCCGCTTTTTTCAAACAATGTACAAACCCTGGCCGTTAATGATAAAAGCGGGGAGGTGTTTTTTGGCACGGATAAGGGAATTGTTTCCTTCCGGGGTCAGGCAACAGAGGGGGGAGATGATTTTGGCAAGGTATATGTATTTCCGAATCCTGTCCGGGAAAATTACGACGGTGATATCACGGTGACCGGTCTGGCAAGAGATGTAAATGTTAAAATCACAGATATCAGCGGGAACATTGTTTATGAAACCACAGCCCTGGGAGGACAGGCCATCTGGAACGGAAGGAATTTCAGGGGTGAACGCGTGCATACCGGGGTATATCTGGTACTATGTACCAATGATGATGGTTCTAAAACACATGTGACAAAACTGTTGTTTATCCATTGACATGCTGATCAAGACCAGGGCCATAGTTCTCCACCACATTAAATATGGTGAGACGAGTATTATCGCAACATTGTATACGGAAAAGTATGGTCGTCTTTCCTCCATGGTGAGCGGCGCCAGGACGAAAAAGACGAAATTCCCGATGACCTATTTTCAACCCCTGACCTTACTTGAAACGGAAATATATTATAAGCCGAACCGGGAACTGCACAGGCTGAAGGATCTGGCTTGCCCGTTTCACTATGTTTCAATTCCTTTTGTCATTGCAAAAAATGCAATCGCCCTATTCCTTGCTGAAATTCTTTACCATACCCTTCGCGAGCAGGAGGGCAATCCCCGTTTGTTCGGTTTTCTTTTCCATGTTTTTCAGCTTTTGGACACACAGGAAGAAGGAATCTTGAATTTTCATGTGCGTTTCCTTTTGCATTATGCAGGGTACCTGGGATTTTCACTTGAAAACCTGGGCGCATTGTCGGGAACATCTGATCACAGGGAGTTCCATAATCTCCCGTATGAGGCGGCAAAAGCTGCCATTGAGATGATGAATACGCCCATAGCGCAACCGGCCCGCTTTATTATTTCCGATGCAAACAGACAGATATTGCTGGACAGTTTATTGAATTATTATGCAGAACATGTCGACGGCATGGGCCGTCTCAAATCCCTTCCCATTCTGAAAGAAATTTTTAGGGATTAGCCGGAAAATGACCTTATTTTGTAATCATTATTTTACCTGAATCAAACCTATGAAAAGAAAGCTGACCAAACATAAAAGGAAAGTTGGGCTGCCTCCCGGAAGCCTTGTTTATACAGGAGACCGGGAGCCTTCACCGGCAGAAATTGAATTGCTCATCTTTGATTCGGAAAAGTGTACGAGAGTCCGGTCAGATTCAATGTCCGAAATCAGCAAGAAAATTGATAAAAATAAGGTGAATCTATTGATAATTAATAATTTAACCGATGTCACTTTAATTGAAAAAATAGGTGAGTTTTTTCAAATCCCCACCCTTTCCCTTGAAGACATTTTGAATACATCCCATATGCCCAAAGCGGAAGAATCCGGGGAGCAATTGTTGCTTACCCTGAAAATACTTGATTTTAGCAAAAAAGGAGAACTCACCGCATCGCATGCAAGCCTGATATTGGGAGATTATTTCGTGATCGTGTTCAGGGATTCAGAGACCCCGGTTTTTCATGAGGTGGAAAACCGGATAATAAGCGGAAAGAGCCGTGCACGGCAAAAAAAGGCAGATTATCTGTTTTATCTTTTAATAGACACTTTAATTGATTCCTATTATAATATTGTAGATGTGATAAATGACAAAATTGATGTGCTCGAAGAGCATTTGCTGGGGAGCCCCAGGTCCAATTATATCAAGGAGATATACCGGATAAAGCAATTGATGAGCAGATTGCGTGGCGTAGTGTATCCGGTAAGGGAAGCTTTACTGAATGTGGTGCAGGGAGATTTTGCAGTGATTGAGCAGGATACTATCCCTTACCTGCATGATGTAAAGGATCATATTAACCATATTATCCACATGTATGATACGGGCAGGGATACCTTATCGGACCTGATCGAGTTGAACAATTCGAATATAAACAACCGGTTAAACGGGAGCATGAATATCCTCGCCATCATAACCACATTGTTTATTCCGCTGACACTGATTACAGGGATTTATGGCATGAATTTCAAATACATGCCTGAACTCAGCTGGAAAGCCGGTTATCCGTTTGCAGGATTAGTGATGGTACTTACAGCGATCACTATGATCGTCATTATGAAGAGGAAGAAATTACTATAGGCGATACAATGGAAAAAGAAATAAAATATGCCTGGCTCGATATGGCAAGGCGGATGCAATCAATTGCCCAGGCGGGGTTGGAGTATTCGGACAACAAATACGATATAGACCGGTACGAGCAAATCCGCCAGTTGAGCATTGAGATCATGCACCGGTTCACCGAATTGAGCCTTGAAAATCTTGTCGGGGTTTTTGCCTCGGAAACAGGATACCAGACACCCAAAGTGGATATCCGGGGCGTGGTTTTCAGGGGGGATAAGATTCTCATGGTAAGGGAATCGATCGACGGTCGGTGGTCTATTCCCGGTGGCTGGGCTGACGTGGGTCTTACCCCTTTCGAGGTGGCCAGGAAGGAGGTCAGGGAAGAATCCGGACTGGAGGTCGTTCCTGAACGACTGCTGGCTGTCCTGGATAAAACAAGGCATCCTCATCCCCCTGATTTGTTTCATATATACAAAATATTTATTTTATGCCGCGAAACAGGGGGAGAACTGGCCGGGGGCATGGAGACCCTGGAAACCGGTTTTTTCGGGCCGAATGAATTCCCGGAGCTTTCAGAACCCAGGATAACACTTGAGCAGATACAGCTGATGTATGCCTATAAAAAGGATCCCCTTAAACCGGCCACCTGCGATTAATATTCATCCCAGCTTTTGATTGCGATATCTTCCAGGGGAAGCTTGCAAATGGCCATTAGAAATGCACTGGCAAGACGACCGTTTGTGATCAGCGGAATATTGAAATCCACGGCGCTGCGCCGGATATGGTAATCGTTGCTCAATTCGCTTTTTGACAGGTCTTTCGGAATATTGATCACAAGGTCGATCATCTTGTTGCGCAGGTAATCCAGCGTATTTGGCTTTTTATCTTCATCCGGCCAGTGGAGCAGCGTACTGGGAATGCCGTTCATTTCAAGAAATTGCGCCGTACCCCGTGTTGCAAAAAGATTATAGCCCATGTCAGACAGGACCCTGCAACTGGTGACAAGTTCTACTTTTGACCTCATAGGACCAGTAGATAACAGTATGTTTTTCTTTGGGTAGGAATATCCTACCGAAAGCATTGATTTAAGAATTGCCTCATAAAAGTTCTCCCCTATGCAACCGACTTCACCTGTGGACGCCATGTCCACGCCCAGTATAGGATCGGCCTTCAGCAAACGGGAAAACGAGAATTGGGGCGCTTTTACGCCGATACAATCCAGGTCGAATGCCGATTTTTGAGGTTTTTCAACAGGAATCCCCAGGATTACCTGTGTGGCAAGTTCAATCAGGTTCACCTTCAGTACCTTGGAAACAAAGGGAAAGCTCCGTGAAGCGCGCAGGTTACATTCAATGACCTTAATGTCGTTATCCTTGGCCAGAAACTGGATATTAAAGGGTCCCGTTATCTTCAGGGCACGCGCTATTTGCCTTGAGATTCGTTTGATCCGGCGCATTGTTTCAAAGTAGATCTTCTGGGCCGGAAAAACGATGGTTGCGTCACCGGAATGTACACCTGCAAATTCAACATGTTCGCTTATTGCATAGGCGATAAGCTCACCTTCACGCGCCACCGCATCTATTTCAATTTCTTTGGCCTGTTCAATAAATTCGGACACCACAACCGGGTACTGTTTAGACACCTTTGCGGCCAGGTGTAGGTAATGTTCCATCTCATCCTTATTCGACACCACATTCATGGCAGCACCCGATAGCACATAGGAAGGCCTGATCAATACCGGGAATCCTACCTCATCCACAAAGTCATAGGTTTCGCGGATGCTGGTAAGCTCCTTCCAGCGGGGCTGGTCGATTTTCAGGTCGTCACACAGCTGTGAGAATTTGTGGCGGTTTTCTGCGTTGTCTATCGACATCGGTGAAGTTCCGAGTATATGTACTTTCTGTGCATCCAACCTCATAGCCAGGTTGTTGGGTATCTGCCCGCCCATCGAAAGGATCACGCCGTGTGGATTTTCAAGTTCAATAATATCCATGACCCGCTCAAAGGAAAGCTCATCAAAATATAGCCTGTCACACATGTCATAATCCGTGCTTACGGTCTCCGGATTATAATTGATCATCACAGAGCGGTAATTTTCCTTGTTGATGGCAAACAGAGCATTTACGCTGCACCAGTCGAATTCCACGCTGCTGCCTATCCGGTAGGCTCCCGAGCCAAGGACGATCACGGACCTGTGATCACCGGTGTAATCGATATCATGGGAAGAGGCGCTGTATGTCAGGTATAAATAATTCGTTTTCGCCGGGTATTCTGCAGCCAGGGTGTCAATTTGCTTTACATAGGGAATAATGCCCAGCATTTTCCTGTATTCCCTCACTTCAAGCAGCCCGTCCTGCATATGTTCCTGTAAATCCTTCATTACGGATCGTGCAACCTGGAAATCAGAAAAACCGGCCATTTTGGCGGTCCGGAAAAGCCTTTCCGGGATGGTTTCGAGGGTGGAATATTCTTCAAGTTCTTCCTTTAGCCGGAAGATGCGCTGAAGCTTAAATAAAAACCAGGGATCAATGCGTGTAAGCCTGTGAATCTGATCCACGGAATAGCCCTTTGAAAACGCATCGGCAATTACAAAAATCCGCATATCCGTTGGCTCCGAAAGTTCTTTTTCAATATCTTCAAATTCAAGATCCCTGTTGCCCACAAAGCCGTGCATACCCTGGCCGATCATCCTGAGCCCTTTCTGTATAACCTCTTCGAAGGAACGGCCAATGGCCATCACTTCGCCCACGCTTTTCATGCTGCTGCCTATCTGCTTTGAAACCCCTATGAATTTATTAAGATCCCAACGTGGTATTTTACAGACAATATAATCCAATGCCGGTTCAAAAAAAGCGGAGGTGGTTTTCGTAATGGAATTCTTGATCTCATGCAAACCGTATCCTACCGCCAGCTTGGCTGCCACAAAGGCGAGGGGATAACCGGTAGCCTTGGAGGCAAGAGCACTTGACCGGGAGAGCCGGGCGTTTACCTCAATTACCCGGTAATCCTCCGAGTAGGGGTCAAGCGCATACTGTATATTGCATTCACCTATAATACCTATATGGCGGATGATTTTAATGGCAAGTTGCCTGAGAGAATGATACTCCGAATTGGACAAAGTCTGGGATGGCGCCACCACTATGCTTTCGCCGGTGTGGATGCCTAACGGGTCAAAGTTTTCCATATTGCACACCGTGATGCAATTGTCATAACAGTCCCTCACTACCTCATATTCAACTTCCTTCCAGCCCTTCAGCGATTTTTCGACCAGGATCTGCGGAGAGTAGGAAAACGCTTTTTCGGACAGCTTTCTCATTTCCGACTCGTTATTGCAAAATCCGCTGCCTTGTCCGCCCAGGGTATACGCAGCACGGATGATAACCGGGTATCCCAGCGTGTTTGCCGCCCTGACCGCATCATCAATGTTGACGACCGCAAAACTCTGTATCGTTTTTACGTCTATCTCGTTGAGCTTTTTAATGAAAAGGTCGCGGTCCTCGGTATCCATGATCGCCTGCACCGGCGTTCCCAATACACGCACTCCGTGCTTTTCAAGTACATTGCTATTGAAAAGGGCAATTCCGCAATTCAATGCTGTTTGTCCCCCGAACGAAAGGAATATTCCGTCGGGCTTTTCCTTCTCAATAACTTTCTCAACGAAATAGGGCGTGACCGGCAAAAAATATATTGTGTCTGCAATTCCTTCGGAGGTTTGTACCGTGGCGATGTTCGGATTGATCAGAACCGTCCTGATGCCTTCTTCCTTCAATGCTTTGAGAGCCTGTGATCCGGAATAATCAAACTCTCCGGCTTCCCCTATTTTAAGTGCGCCTGATCCAAGTACAAGTACCTTAACGATTGATTTGTCCATCTTTTGCTCCCGGCTCAAGAAAAATTAGTCCTATATTTGGCCCAAAAATACAAATATTTTCAAATTTACCTTGCATATTTATAATATATCGTATAAATTTGCATTGTTAATGAATAACTATTCAAATGGGAAATAGAACAGAACGGCTGTTGGCCATCCGGAACATCATCTCTTCACAAAAGGTTTCCAGTCAGGAAGAACTGCTTGAACTGCTTGAGAAGAAGGGATTGAATTACACGCAGGCAACCCTTTCCCGGGATCTGAAGTTTTTAAAGGTCAATAAAATTTCGGATCATGAAAAGGGTTATATCTATGAATTGCCGGATCAGCACCATATTCCGGGACATGAGCTGGCTGAGAGTTATGCTGCCCAGGGGTTTGTCTCCATTCAGTTTGCGAACAAGCTTGGGGTGATCAAAACCCTGCCGGGCTATGCGCCCAGCATCGCAGTCCTTATTGACAAGGTGAACCCGTTCGAGATCATTGGTACGCTGGCCGGAGATGATACCATCCTGATCATCCCGCATGACAATGTGACTGAAAAGGATATAATCAATACATTAATCATCATTATTCCTGAATTGAAAAATAAAATCAACAGTTAATATGAAGGAGAATAATAAAGTTGTTCTGGCATACAGTGGAGGACTGGATACTTCAGTTATCCTGAAGTGGCTTATCGACAAAGGGTATGAGGTGATTGCCTATGTTGCGGATGTGGGCCAGGATGATGATTTTGCGGAGGTGGAAAAAAAAGCCTTGAAAATAGGGGCTTCCAGGGTTTATATTAAAGATCTCAGGCGTGAATTTGTTACCGATTATATTTTCCCTGCACTCAAGGCAAATGCGGTTTATGAAAACCGGTACCTTCTTGGCACATCCCTCGCCCGGCCGGTTATTGCAAAATACCAGATCAAAATTGCATCGGAGGAAAATGCGGGCCTCGTGGCCCATGGTGCAACGGGCAAGGGAAATGACCAGGTCCGTTTTGAATTGTCGTATTATGCGCTTAATCCGTCGATAAAAGTTCTGGCTCCCTGGAAAACGCAGGAATTCCTGGATCAGTTTAAAGGAAGAACGGATATGCTGAATTATGCAAAGGCCAGGAACATTCCCGTGAAAGCTTCGATTTCCAAGCCATACAGTGAGGATGATAACCTGATGCACATCAGCCACGAAGCCGGTATTCTCGAAGATCCGGCCTTTAAGCCCGACAGGGAAATGTTTACCAAAATAGTACCGCCGCAACTGGCACCGGATAAGGAAGTGCAAATACAGATCCAGTTCAGGAACGGAGTGCCGGTAAGGGTTCTCAATCCCCAAAGCGGAATTGACATTACCGATCCGCTCGATCTCTTTATCTACCTTAATAAGGTTGGGGGAGAGAACGGGATTGGTATGCTCGACATGGTTGAGAACCGGTTTGTGGGGATCAAATCAAGGGGCGTCTATGAAACCCCTGCAGGTACCATCCTGTTGCATGCGCATATGGATATTGAAGGGATTGCCATGGACAGGGAAGTGATGCGTTTAAGGAATATGCTTTCCCCTGTTTTCGCCGAAATTGTATATAACGGTTTCTGGTTCAGCCCTGAAATGGAATTCCTTCGGGCTGCCATTGACAAAAGTCAGGAACTGATCGACGGAACCGTATCTCTTACCCTGTATAAAGGCAATATTATCATTGACGGCCGTGAATCCCCAAGTTCATTGTATAACAAGGAACTTTCCAGCATGGATATCGAGGGAGGGTTCGACCAGAAAGACAGCGCCGGATTTATTAAGATCAATGCAATCCGGCTTATGGCTCACAACGCCATTACCAGAAGGCGGGGATCATCCTGAAGCATCCCGGGGGTCAAATAATCACCTTTTCTACCTGCTTCGGGATTTTCATTCCGACATAAATATATTTTGTCATGAAACTTTGGGAAAAAGGCATACAAACAGATCAGCAGATTGAGAATTTTACGGTTGGCAAGGACCGTGAACTGGATATCCTTCTGGCCCCATATGATGTACTCGGGTCCATAGCCCATATGTTGATGCTCAACAGCATCGGCCTGATCCCGGATTCGGAAATGAAAGCACTCCACCTTGAGTTGCTGGAAATATATCAGACAGCCCTTTCCGGTCGTTTTACCATTGAAGCGGGCGTTGAGGATGTTCACTCACAGGTTGAACTGATGCTTACCCGTAAACTCGGTGACACAGGTAAAAAGATACATACGGCAAGGTCGAGGAATGACCAGGTTTTGTTGGATATCAAACTTTTTGTGCGTGACAGGATACACCAGGCTGTTTTAAAATCCATAGACCTGTTCGATCTGCTCTTAAGCCGCAGCGAACAATACAGGGATATTTTGATCCCGGGTTATACACACCTGCAGGTAGCAATGCCTTCTTCCTTCGGACTATGGTATGCTGCTTATGCCGAATGCATCGCCGAGGATATGGAATTGATGCATACCGCGTACCGGATGGCGGATCTCAATCCGCTTGGTTCCGCGGCAGGATACGGCACTTCCTTTCCCGTCAACCGCCGGATGACTACTGATCTGCTGGGTTTTGAAGGCTTACATTACAACGTTGTGAATGCACAAATGAGCAGGGGACGGACAGAAAGGCTTGCCGCTTTCGCCCTGTCTGCCCTGGCAGGCACATTGTCCAGGCTGGCCACCGATGTCTGCCTCTTCGCAAGCCAGAATTTCGGGCTGATCACGCTCCCCGATGATATTACCACAGGTTCAAGCATTATGCCCCATAAGAAGAACCCGGATGTTTTTGAGCTGATCAGGGCCAGATGCAACAAAATACAGGCCCTGCCTTCAGAAATTGAACATATTGTGTTGAACCTCCCGTCGGGATATTTTCGCGACCTCCAGATACTCAAGGAATCGTTTCTTCCCGTTTTCGCGGAAACGAACAACTGCCTTGAAATGGCAACCTTTGCCATATCGGGGATCAAACCGGTTGAAAATACAGTAACCGATTCAAGGTATGCCTATCTTTTTTCAGTTGAGGAAGTCAATAAGCAGGTAATGAACGGAATACCATTCAGGGATGCGTATAAAATGGTCGCCCGCCAGATTGCGGAGGGGACATATAATGGCGTAACTTCGATCACCCATTCCCATGAAGGGTCCATTGGGAATTTATGCAATGACAAAATTGCGGTTAAAATGAAAAATATTCTGGAACGGTTTCAATTTGAAAGGAAAGATAAAGCCATTGAAAAATTGCTTATAGCGAAGGCATGAAACAGCAAACGATCATAGTGAGAATTGAGATAACCACCCTGATCAATCCGAACGGAAAGATAAACAGGCGAAAAATGGACAGGCTGGCCATGGTGCTTACCAACCTTCACAACAGCGGAATGCTGGTTATGGTGGTGACATCGGGTGCCATTGTCCTGGGGGCTGAAAAGCTTAAGCTTCCGGGAATACCGGACAGCCAGCTTGAAATGCAGGCAATCGCCGCAGTCGGGCAGGCTGAGCTTATCCGCTGGTACCAGCATTTCTTCAATGATTACAACCAGATCGTAGCCCAGGTATTGCTTACCAGTGACATTATTCATTTTCCGGACAGGGTAAAAAATACAAGGAATACTTTCAACACCCTGAAGGAAATGAACATTATCCCCATAATCAATGAAAATGATGCGGTTTCCACAGCGGATATTGAATACGATGACAATTATCCGCTTGCCCTGATAGTGGCCAAAATAGCACGGGCTGATTATATCGTGATCAAGATGGATATGAATGGCAAATATATGATCGTGCCCAGGGGAAATCAGCGGGCTATGGTGGTGGATGGGGAAACCGAACTTCAGGAGAAGCTTGAATCGTTCGGGCAGGAGATGGTTTCAGGGAATAATGCAAGGGAGGTCGAATTTCCTGCTTCTGTAGGAGAGATCGAATTTTAAAAGAGACGGATGACGGATAAATTTGGGAAAAATGGATTACAGGAAAGTATTGAAAAACAAGAAAAGGATCGTGGTGAAGATAGGAACTTCATCCTTGTCCTATCCCAATGGCAGGATGAATTTCCATTGCATTGAAAAACTTGCCTATGTACTCAGTGCCATACGCCGGCAGGGCATACAGGTAATACTGGTTACGTCCGGTGCGATAGGTGTTGGTGCAGGACGGCTGGGGCTCACCGAAAGGCCTGTGGAACTGTCGAAAAAGCAGGCTTTGGCGGCCGTTGGTCAGGCAGATCTGATGAAAATATACCAGAAGTTTTTTGAGGAGTACAACCAGACCGTGGCCCAGGTGTTATTGACAAAGGATGTGGTGACCGTTCCCAGCCGGAATAAAAATTCAAAACGAACCCTGATCAAATTGCTGGAAATGGATATTATTCCCATCGTCAATGAGAATGACACCATTGCCACCAATGAGATCGTATTTGGCGACAATGATACCCTGTCAGCCACGGTAGCGGTTTTGGTGGATGCCGATCTGCTGGTCATGCTGTCCGATATTGACGGGCTGTATTCAGCCGATCCGCGGATTGAATCATCAGCCCGGATCATCCATTCGGTGTCTGAAATTACGCCCGAGCTGGAACAACTTGCCGCCGGGGCAGGATCTTCCTTCAGTACGGGCGGAATGATCACTAAGATTTCAGCAGCCCGGATCTGCCTGAAGGCAGGAATTGATTGCATCATTACCAACGGTTCCGATCCGGCTGTTGTATTTGATATCCTGCAGGGAACGGAAGTGGGAACACATTTTATTGCTCGCAATGAAAAACTGATTGACCATGTATGAAGTAAAAGATAAACTGCTGCAGACTGCACGCCAGGTTAAAAGTGCTTCACGTGAGCTGGCCAGGGCCAATACCGCATTAAAAAACAGAGCACTGGAGATAATTGCAGGGGAAATAGAGAAGAATCGTGCCTTGATCCATGAGGAGAACAAAAAGGATGTATCAGCGGGCATCAAGAAGGGTTTGTCATCAGCCTTCATAGACAGGCTTTCTCTGGACGACAAGCGGATCGACGGGATGATCAGGATATTGCAGGAAGTAGTTCATCTCCATGATCCTGCCGGTGAAATTTTCAATATGAATACACTGCCAAACGGCCTGAAAGTTGGACAGATGCGCGTGCCGATAGGGGTCATCGGAATTATTTTTGAATCAAGACCCAATGTTTGCATTGAAGTAGCGGCACTTACCATCAAGTCGGGCAATGGGGTCATCCTCCGTGGCGGATCCGATGCCCTGTTTTCCAACCTGCTGCTGACACGGCTCATCCGCCAGGGATTAAAAAAGGCAGGGTTGCCTGTGGACAGCGTTGCCATCGTGGAAGATACGGACCGTGAATCGGTACTCCAGCTTGTAAAACTGAAGGAATATATTGATGTCATCATACCTCGCGGCGGCCTCCAGCTTATCCGTTTCGTAGAGGAAAATTCCGTGATCCCGGTGATCCGGCATGATCTCGGGATCTGTCATACCTTTGTAGATGAATTTGCCGATGCAGGCATGGCCATAAACATCTGCTTTAATGCCAAGGTGCAGCGCCCCGGTGTTTGCAATGCTATGGAAACCCTCCTGGTCCATGAAAAGATCGCCCCTTCATTCCTGCCGGTTATGAAGAAAGAATTCGATAAATCCGGAGTGAGGCTCAAGGGATGTGATAAAACACGCAAGATCCTGCCAGGCATTGAAGAGGCAGTGGAGGAAGACTGGAAAACGGAATATCTCGACCTGATCCTTTCTGTGAAAATTGTGGGTGGTGTAGGAGAAGCCATCGATCATATCAACAACTACAGCTCGCACCATTCAGATTCCATTGTTACAGAAAATTATACAAACGGAATCCGTTTCATCAGCGAGGTGGATTCAGCTGCCTGTTTTATCAATGCGTCCACACGGTTCAGCGATGGAAATGAATTCGGTCTGGGAGCTGAGATTGGCATCAGCAACCAGAAGCTGCACGTTCGCGGGCCCATGGGTCTCAAGGACCTGATGGCACCGAAATATATTATTTTTGGTTCCGGGCAGGTGAGGAAGTAGGGAGAAGGGAGAAGAGAGAGGAGAGAGGAGAGAAGAAAGAGGAGAGAAGAGAGTAGGGAGTAATCGGTGTTCGATGTTCGGAGTTCGGTGATCGGTGATCGGTGATCGGTAACCTGCCTGCCGGCAGGCAGGTTGGTGTTCGATGTTAAAAAAGCGGAAATAAAATCAATCAATTCAACATATTAATTTCATGCAACCCCTGACTGAATTCATGCAAAAGCTGGAAGATCTGACTGTGAAGGCTTCTCAAATCGATAAGGATCTGTTCGAGAAGTACAATGTAAAACGGGGTCTCCGCAACCAGGACGGATCAGGAGTTCTGGTAGGCCTTACCAATATAGGCGATGTGGTGGGTTACACGAAGTCTGATAACCAGGTGATCCCGTGTGACGGAGAGCTGTATTACCGGGGAATCAATGTGGAAGACCTGGTGCGTGGATTCCAGGGAGATAAAAGGCATGGATTTGATGAAACGGTATACCTGCTGCTGACAGGAACGCTGCCAGGCAGGGAGGATCTGGAACTGTTTACCTCGTATTTATCGGGTCATCGCGATCTTCCCCATAGTTTCGTCAACCTCATTCTTTCCTTTCGTGGAAAGAACATAATGAATATGCTTGCACGTTCAGTGCTGGCAATGTATACCCTGGATGAGGATGCGGAAAACTATTCTCATATAAACCTCCTGAAACAATCCCTGAACCTGATAGCCAAATTTCCGGTAATTGCAGCCTATGTATACTTTGGGTTCCGCCATACCTACCAGCGGAGATCGCTGATATTCAGGCACCCCGATCCCACTTTGAGCACAGCGGAGAATTTTCTGTACATGCTGAAAGGTACAGATTATATCAGACTTGAGGCGGACATTCTTGATCTTGCCCTGGTTTTGCATGCCGAGCATGGTGGAGGAAACAACTCCACCTTTGCCACCCGGGTGATCAGCTCGGCCGGCACGGATACCTATTCTGCGATTTCGGCTGGTCTTGGGTCTCTTAAAGGGTATTTGCACGGCGGAGCGAACCTCCAGGTAGAAGAAATGATGAAGGATATTAAAAAGAACGTCAGGGATTGGTCGGATAAAAAGGAAGTCCTGGCCTACCTGAAAAAAATACTTAAGGGCGAAGCCGGAGACGGATCAGGAAAACTGTATGGCATCGGCCATGCCATTTATACCCTTTCCGATCCGCGGTCCGTTCTTCTCAAAAGCCAGGCGAAGGAACTTGCCGGATCAAAAGGAAAACTCGATGAATACAGATTATACGAGTCGATCGAACAGCTTGCACCCGAGGCATTTGCCGTGTTCAAGGAAGGAAGCACCAAGGTGATCAGCGCCAATGTGGATTTTTATTCCGGATTTGTCTATAAATGTATTGACATTCCTCAGGAACTGTTCACCCCGATCTTTGCCATCGCCCGGATGGCCGGATGGTGTGCACACCGGCTTGAAGAAGTCACTTTTGCGTCCAGACGTATCATTCGTCCGGCGTATAAGAATGTATTTGGCAGCCTTGGCTATGAACCCATTGACGTGAGGTAGCGATTTGAGGAATACCCTGTAAAAAAAGGGGACAGGTTTTTTGAATTCATTTAAATTGATTATTTTTGCTGCAAATAGAATGGCCAGATGTATAATTTGCAGCAAAATATTGATAACAATGTAAATAAAACTCAACCGGGTTGAGGGTGGTAAATTTATATAGAATCATACGCCATTCTCGACCCTGAGAATGGCTTTTTTATTTTAAGGCAGATTTTTTTAACGGGAGATAATAAAATGACAAGGAAAGGCTTACCAAAAAGACAGGGACTTTACGATCCGACGGAAGAGAAGGACAGCTGCGGTATCGGATTTGTTGCCCAGATCAAGGGTGTGAAGTCACACGAAATCATCCACAGGGGGCTGGAGGTGCTTGAAAACATGTCGCACCGGGGGGCAGAAAGTGCTGATAATGTTACCGGGGACGGTGCCGGAATTTTAATACAGATCCCGCATAAATTCATCCTGGGAAAGGGAATTAAAGTTCCCGACGAAGGAAAGTATGCAACCGGACTGGTTTTTCTCCCGCAGGGGCAGAAAGAGCGGGCCGCATGTGAAAAGATCCTCATCGATTCGCTTGTATCAGAAGGACTCGATGTAATTGATTTTACGGATGTTCAGGTGGATAATTCCATTTTGGGGGAAATATCGAAAAGTTCTGAACCTTTTATCCGTCAGATCTTTGTTACCGGTAACTATGAGCAGGATGAACTTGAAAGAAAGGTATATATAGCACGCAAAATGTCGGAGAACAAGGTACGGCAGTCCTCCCTCAAGAACAAGCACGCGTTTTATTTGCCAAGTTTGTCGACCAAAGTGCTTATTTACAAGGGAATGTTTACTTCGCACCAGCTGCGCCAATACTTTGCCGACCTGAGGGATCAGAAGCTGGAAAGCGCTATAGCCCTGATCCATTCACGCTTCAGCACCAACACGTTTCCAACCTGGGATCTGGCACAGCCTTTCCGTTTCCTGGGCCACAACGGGGAGATCAATACGATAAAGGGTAACCGCATGTGGATGAGCGCACGTGAATCCCTGATGAAATCCGGTCTTTTCGGGGAAGATCTCAGGAAGATCTTCCCTGTGATCGAACCGGACAAAAGTGATTCAGCCTCGCTGGACAATGTGCTTGAATTCCTGGTGCTTACCGGGAAATCCCTGCCCCATGCACTCAGCATGCTGATCCCGGAATCCTGGAATGACAAGAATCCCATACCGGATAGCCTCAAGGCCTTCTATGAATATCATTCCACCATTATGGAACCTTGGGACGGACCGGCATCTATCGTATTCAGCGATGGCAGATTCATCGGCGGCACACTGGACCGTAACGGTCTCAGGCCGTCCCGGTATATCATTACAAAGGATGATATGATCGTCATGGGTTCGGAAGTGGGTGTTCAAATTTTCCCGCCTGAACAGATCAAGGAAAAGGGCCGGCTTCGTCCCGGCAAGATATTGCTTGTGGATACACGTTTTGGGATCATCGTGCCCGATGATGAGGTGAAAAGGCAGCTTACGGAAAGGAATCCCTATTCCAACTGGCTCAGGGAAAACCGCATCGAACTGGGTGACATTGCCGTTAAACAACGGGTACCGACCACACTGGGGGAGGAATACAAACATTACCTCAAGGTGTTCGGGTATACGCGTGAGGACTTTGATATGCTGATCAAACCCATGGCAGAGGAAGGTCAGGAGCCCGTCAGTTCAATGGGCAACGATACCCCGCTTGCCATTATGTCTGACAAGCCCCAGCGGCTTTTTAACTATTTCAGACAGCACTTTGCACAGGTCACCAATCCGCCCATTGATCCCATCCGTGAAGGACTTGTCATGTCGCTCACCAATTACATCGGATCAGTATCCCGCAACCTCCTGATCGAATCGCCGGCGCATTGCAAGCTGATCAAATTCCGCAGTCCCATCCTTACCAATACGGATCTGGGAAAGATAAAAAATCTGGATCAGAACCAGTTTTCACACGTTGTCATTCATATGCTGTTCCAGGCCGATTCTAAAAATCCGGGCAAAGCGCTGGAAACTGCCATTGAGGAAATGTGCAGAAAAGCCGAAGAGGCAGTTGACAATGGCCATAATTTTATTGTCTTATCAGACAGGGGTATTTCACCCGTTTTGGCCCCGATACCTTCCCTGATGGCTGTTTCCGCTATACACCATCACCTGATCAATACAAAGAAAAGGATGCAGATCGGGCTTGTTGTTGAAACGGCAGAACCCAGAGAGGTCAACCACTTTGCCCTTTTGTTTGCCTATGGTGCAAGTGTTGTAAATCCATACGGCGTTTTCTCCATTATCGAAAAGCTTTGTGAATCCGGGGAAATTAGGGACGGATACGTCAGTGCCAGGGAACATTTCATCAAGTCAATCGACAAAGGTCTGCTCAAGGTAATGTCAAAAATGGGCATCTCAACCCTGAGAAGTTATCATGGCGCGCAGATTTTTGAAGCCATCGGAATATCGGGGGAAATAGTGGATAGGTATTTTATCGGCACCGATTCGAGGATCGGTGGAATCGGACACGATGAGATCGCCCGGGAAGCCCTTATTACACATAGCAGTTCATATTTTCCTACAAGCCAGGAACCGGAAGAACCGGCTACCCAGGGAATTTACCACTACAGGCGGAACGGGGAACAACATGCCTGGAACCCGGAAACGATCGGACTGCTTCAGTGGGCGACCCGCACGGAAGATTATTTAAAATACAAGGAATTCAGTGCGCTGGTTGACCAGGAAAACCGCCGGCCGATGTTCTTACGGGGGTGCGTAAACCTGAAAAAAGGCAATCCTGTTCCGATCCGGGAGGTTGAACCTGTTGAAGCCCTGTTAAAAAGATTTGTCACCGGCGCCATGTCCTATGGATCGATCAGCAAGGAAGCCCACGAAGCCCTCGCTGTGGCAATGAATTCAATTGGAGGCAGAAGCAATACAGGGGAAGGCGGGGAAGATGCAGAACGGTTCAAATCCCGCGCCGATGGAACAAGTGCCAGAAGTGCAATAAAACAGGTAGCATCCGGAAGGTTTGGGGTTAATACAAATTATCTCATCAATGCGGATGAAATCCAGATCAAGATAGCCCAGGGTGCAAAACCGGGTGAAGGGGGACAGCTTCCGGGCCACAAAATAGACAAGATCATTGCAAAGCTGAGGCATTCCACTACCGGCATTACCCTCATATCTCCGCCCCCGCATCATGACATCTATTCAATTGAGGACCTGGCACAGCTTATATTCGACCTGAAATGCACAAACCCGAGAGCCCGGATTAATGTCAAGCTTGTTTCTGAAAAGGGAGTGGGCACGGTGGCGGCAGGGGTTGCGAAAGCGCATGCGGACAGTATTACAATCAGCGGTTGTGAAGGAGGAACCGGCGCCAGCCCGGCCAGTTCCATAAAATATGCCGGATTGCCCATGGAACTTGGAATTTCGGAGGTCCAGCAAACCCTGGTCATCAATAACCTGCGAGATCGTGTGGTTCTGCAAACCGACGGGCAGCTTAAAACAGGAAGGGATGTGGTATATGCAGGTTTGCTGGGAGGCGAGGAATTCGGATTTGCCACGGCTTCCCTTATAGTTCTCGGTTGCATTATGATGCGGAAATGTCATCTGAACACATGTCCGGTTGGCGTGGCGACACAGAATCCGGAGCTGAGGGAACGTTTTATCGGAAAATCCCAGTATGTGGTCACCTATTTCAGATTTATCGCTCAGGAAGTCAGGGAAATCATGGCTGAAATGGGATTCAGGAAATTTGAAGACCTGGTTGGCCGCAGCGACCTGATTGAGCAACGAAAGGATATAGACCATTGGAAAGCTTCGAAGCTTGACCTCTCTAAGATCCTGTTCAGACCGAGAGAGGCTTCCAGATTTGCCAACCATTGCACCTGCCTGCAAAAGCACAAGATTGAGGATGTAATGGACCATGACCTGATTACCATGGCCAACAAAGCCATTAAAAACAAGGAAAAGATCTGGTTATCAAAGGATATAACCAATACCGACAGGACGATAGGTGCCATGATGTCGGGCGAAATAACGCGGATCCATGGTGAAACGGGGCTTCCTGACGGCACCGTGGTATGTAAGTTCAAAGGATCAGCCGGACAGTCATTTGGAGCATTTCTGTCAAAAGGTGTGCATTTTGAACTCGAAGGCGACTCCAACGACTACCTTGGGAAAGGTCTTTCCGGCGGCAGGATTATCGTAGTGCCTCCCAAAGGATCCACTTTCAAACCGGAAGAAAACATCATTGTGGGGAATACATTGCTGTACGGAGCAACTGCAGGGGAGGTCTATATCCGTGGTGTGGCCGGCGAAAGGTTTGCCGTACGGAACAGCGGTGCTATGGCTGTGGTGGAAGGTGTCGGGGATCATTGTTGCGAATATATGACCGGCGGAAGGGTTGTGGTGCTGGGAAAAACAGGACGCAATTTCGCAGCCGGGATGAGCGGAGGCATTGCCTATGTGCTGAATGTAAACAACAATTTCGACTATTTCTGCAACAAGGGAATGGTTGAACTAAGCACTATAGGTGACCGCAATGACCTGCTTGAACTGCAGCGACTTATCAACAATCATTATCTTTATACCCGAAGCGAGCTCGCAGAGAGCATTCTGGTGAACTGGGAAGAGTATTTTCCCCGCTTTGTCAAGGTAATACCGCTTGAATACAAAAAGGTTCTCGAAGAACAGAAAATTAGCCAGCTGATTGAAAAAATTCAGCAAACCGAGGATGAACCTCATTTTCATTACTAATCATGTTAAAACGATAAAATGGGAAACCCGAAAGGATTTTTACAGGTACAACGAAAAACTGCAGGATACAGACCCCTGAATGAACGTATCTATGATTTCGGCGAAGTGGAGCAAACCCTGAATGAACAGGACAGGCGAGACCAGGCAGCGCGTTGCATGGATTGCGGCGTTCCTTTTTGCCAGTGGGGCTGCCCGGTAATGAATAATATGCCCGAATGGCAGGACGCCATTTACAGGGGCGACTGGAAAAACGCCATTGACCTTCTGCATGTGACCAACAACTTTCCGGAATTTACGGGTCGGATTTGCCCTGCTCCCTGCGAACATGCATGTACCCTCAATATACAGGACAATCCGGTTACCATCCGGGAGAATGAGGCAGCTGCAGCCGAAAAAGGATTCGAAATGGGTTTCATCACCGCAAAACCACCCGCTGTCCGCACTGGGTTAAAAGTGGCTGTGGTGGGATCGGGACCTGCGGGACTTGCCTGCGCGGATCTGTTAAATAAATGGGGTCATTATGCCACCCTGTTTGAAAAAGACGATGCCATCGGGGGTTTGCTTCGATATGGCATACCTGATTTCAAGCTGAATAAAAAGGTAATTGACCGAAGGCTTGCCATCCTGCTGGAAGAAGGTGTCAGTTTCAAAACGAATACCCACATAGGGCTTGATGTAAAGGGCTCAGATCTCCTTAAGGATTTTGATGCCGTTTGCCTTACAATAGGAGCCATGAAACCACGTGAACTTACTGTGGAAGGGTCAGATCTGAAAGGAATTCATTTTGCCATGGATTTTCTTACCCAGCAGAATAAAGTGAACCGGGGGATCAGGATAGCGGATGAAGACAGGATCCTTGCAACGGATAAGCATGTTATTATCATTGGCGGAGGGGATACCGGTTCGGATTGTGTTGGAACCTCCATCCGGCAAGGGGCTAAAAGTGTAATGCAAATTGAAATCCTCCCCAAACCTCCTGAATCCCGGAATCCCCACAATCCCTGGCCATTCTGGGCAAATACCCTGCGTACCTCCAGCTCCCATGAAGAGGGTTGCGAAAGACGCTGGAGCATGTCAACAAAACGCTGCCTGGGAGAGAACGGAAAGGTTAAAAAGATTGAACTGGTGGAGGTGGAATGGATAAACAGCAACGGCAGGAAAACGATGGCCGAAAAACCTGATTCCACCCGGATTATTGGTGCGGATCTGGTATTGCTGGCCATGGGATTTGTGCATTGTACGCATGAAGGACTGGCAGAAGAATTCGGACTTGAATACGATACCCGGGGAAACATACAGGTTGACAAGGATTTCAGGACCAGCCGGGATAAGGTATTTGCCGCCGGTGACGCAACCATGGGAGCCAGTCTGGTTGTCCGGGCTATTTTCCAGGGACGCAGTCTGGCCAGATCAGTGGACAACTATCTCAGGAATGTCCACAGCCTATAAGGGCATTCTGTATGCCATAATTACCGCGGTATTATGGGGGACACTTGCCATTGTCCTGAAGGTGTCTTTGTCGGACCTCACACCGGCAGATATTACATGGTTCCGGTTCCTGCTGGCCTTTTTGATCCTTGCCTTATACTATTACTTTCGCAAACCGGGCTATTTGCGGATTTTACGGCGCCCCCCGGTCCTGCTCGTGGTGGCTACGCTCTGTCTTGCCTCAAATTATTATGGGTTCATCAAAGGCGTACAGCTCACCTCACCCAATGTGGCACAGATTTTTATTCAGGTCGGACCCGTATTGCTGGCCGTTTCAGGATTTGCATTTTTCCATGAAAAAGTTACTACGAGGCAGATGATCGGCTTGATTACTGCTTTGGCAGGGCTTGTATTTTTTTACCATGAGCAATCACGCCTGGTGCTTTCGGGAGGTAACAGCTGGAACTATGGTGTTTTTTGGGTTTTCATCGCGGCAGTAACATGGGCGGCCTACTCCATTCTCCTTAAGGTCCTCGTTCTTAAATTCCCTCCCATGCAGCTGAACCTGGTAATATTCGGACTGCCGGCGTTATTGTACCTGCCATTTGTGAATTTCAGCCACTTCCTCAGCCTGAACCTGACAGGGTGGGGTATTCTTTTCTTCCTGGGAATGAATACACTGGTTGCTTATGGCCTGCTGTCCCTGGCCATACAATATACCGAAGCAAACAAGGTTAGTGTGATCCTCATCCTGAATCCCATCCTTACATTTGTTCTCATGGCCATAATCAGCCATTCGGGAGCCACATGGATCAGCCACGAAAAATTTTCCTTTATGACCATTGCCGGGGCACTGATCGTACTGACCGGTGCCCTGCTTACCATTTTCAGGAGAAATAAGATTACTCGGTAACTTTATCTTATATTTGCCTGATATTCTATCCATTTCCATGCCACTCCTTACTTCCATAATCAACTGGCTGAATGTTAAGCGCGTTCATCAGCTTGATCTGATCAGAAGATACCCGGCAGAGGTCCAGCAAGAAACCTTCCAGAAGCTGATCGCTAAAGCTGCGGATACGGAATGGGGAAAAAAATATCACTACGGGAGCATCAATACAATTTCTGAATTTCAACGCCGGGTTCCGCTCCAGACCTACGATGAAGTAAAAGTCTATATAAACAGGCTTCGGCAGGGAGAGCAAAACCTTCTCTGGCCGGGTGAAATAAAATGGTTTGCCAAATCATCAGGAACCACAAATGACAAAAGCAAGTTTCTCCCGGTTAGCAAGGAATCCCTGGAAGAATGCCATTTCAAGGGAGGAAAGGACGTTCTCGCGGTTTATTGCCAGAATAATCCGGAAACCCGGATCTTCTCGGGAAAGGGACTTACTCTCGGGGGGAGCCATAAAATTGACAATTACAGTACACAGTCATACTATGGGGACCTTTCCGCCATTCTGATCGAAAACCTGCCTTTCTGGACCGAGTTTATCCGTACTCCAAGCCATGAGGTAGCACTGCTTGAAAAGTTCGAAGAAAAACTCGACAGGATTGCTCGTGAATCTGTTCAGGAGAATGTCACCTCCCTTGCCGGTGTTCCGTCATGGAATCTGGTGATGCTAAAATATATACTGTCTGCTACCGGTGCCGGATCGATTCTTGATATCTGGCCAAACCTGGAATTGTTTATTCACGGGGGTGTAAGCTTTATTCCTTACCGGGATCAGTTCAGAAACCTGATTCCATCCGATAACATGCATTATCTTGAAGCTTATAATGCATCAGAAGGCTTTTTTGCTATACAGGATAACCCGGCGGAAAATGATATGCTGATGATGCTGGATTACGGAATTTTTTATGAGTTTATCCCTGTTGACCAGCTGGATAATCCGGATCCCAAAGCGCTTACTATACAGGAGGTGGAAAAGGATACGAATTATGCCTTGATCATTTCTACCAATTCAGGACTGTGGCGCTATATGATTGGAGATACAATCCGTTTTACCTCTGTTTATCCCCACAAGATCATCATTTCTGGTCGTACCCGTCATTTCATCAACGTTTTTGGTGAGGAAGTGATCATTGACAATGCTGACAAAGCACTCCGGATAGCCTGTGAAAAAACGAATTCCGAAATAACGGATTACACCGCCGCACCCGTTTTCATGAGCAATGAAAAGCAGGGTGCCCATGAATGGCTGATCGAATTCAATAATCCCCCTGAAAACCTCGATTATTTTGCCACCCTGCTCGATCATGCCCTGATGTCAATCAATTCCGATTATGAGGCCAAAAGGTACCGGAACCTGACCCTTGACAAACCCATAGTACGTCAGGCTGTGCGGGGAACATTTTACCAGTGGCTTGAGTTGAAAGGTAAGCTTGGCGGGCAGAATAAGGTCCCCCGCCTGTCCAATGAAAGAAAATATATTGAAAGCCTCCTCGAAATAGATGCCATGATCAGAACTATCAAAAAATAGGTTAATTTTATCTTCATAATTACCGTTTCATATGAGTATGCACATCGCAGTTGCCGGCAACATCGGCTCGGGAAAAACCACGCTGACGAGCCTGTTGTCCAGGCAATTCAGCTGGGATGCCCATTATGAGGACGCTGATGATAATCCCTACCTGAACGACTTTTACAATGATATGCAGCGCTGGTCCTTTAACCTTCAGATCTATTTTCTGAACAGCCGTTTCAATCAGATCCTTTCTTTCCGCCGGTCAGGGAAAACACTGGTGCAGGACCGCACAATCTATGAAGATGCTTACATATTTGCTCCCAACCTCCATGCAATGGGACTTATGTCAACCCGCGATTTTGAGAACTATTTCACCCTGTTTAATATGCTCGGTTCCCTGATCCAGCCTCCCGACCTGGTTATTTACCTCCGTGCTTCCGTGCCGACACTGGTAAAGCAGATTCAGAAAAGAGGACGGAAATATGAGGACAATATCAGGCTGGATTATCTGAAAAGACTGAATGAAAGGTATGAAGCATGGATCGAATCCTACAAACTGGGGAAAATGCTGATTGTTGACGTGGACAGCTATAATTTTATTGACAAACCCGAAGACATGAGCGTTGTGATCGACAAAGTGAATGCTTCGATTCACGGATTGTTTTAACCAATATTCATTGTTTTTTTTATATATACCCAGGATGACCCGCTGATCTTGGCCCCCGCATTTTCAATAACCTTTCCCGCCAGCAGCGCACCTGCCTTCCCGCAGGCATCCGGTGAAAGCTGATTTGCCATGCCATATAAAAACCCGGCTGCATACAGGTCGCCGGCACCGGTGCTGTCCAGACATTGTACCGGTATAATGCCCACCTCATAGGTAATGCCCTTATGCTTGACCAGAGAACCCTTATCCCCGGTCTTTACTACAGCTGTGTCGCATAATTGTGAAAGTCTGTCAAGTGCTTTCCGGGGGTCAGCCTCACCGGTAAATACCCTGGCTTCATCCTCATTGGCAAACACAATATCCACCTTGTCCTGTATAATACGATTCAGAAAGGTGAGATTTGACTCCACAACGTTATAACTGGCCAGATCGAGAGACACCGTCATCCTGAGCTGCTTCGCATACTCCAGGGCCTGCAGCACCAACAGCTGATTTAGCACCAGGTAACCTTCAAGGTGGAGGTGGTCGTATCCGGAAAATATTTTGGGATCAAGATGTCCGGCCGACAGTTCAACGGCGGCACCCAGGAAGGTGGCCATGGTGCGTTCACCGTCCGGGGATACAAGTGCCCGTGAACTGCCGGTATCAGATTTGCTTTCAGTCAGTAATGGTTTAATGCCGGCACTGATCATATCGTTCCTGAAGAAATCCCCCAGGACATCATGACCGACTGTCCCGATAAAACCCGTTGGTATTCCAAGCCCGGCAAGGCCATGAATTGTATTGGCAGCGGACCCACCGGATGCCATATACTTTTTGCAGGAGGCTGTAGCTTCTTCAATTTTTCTTGCGGTTGCGGAATCAACGAGCTGCATGCTGCCACGCGGAAGGGAGTAGCCTTTCAGCAGATCGTCACTTTCAAGGAATATAATAATGTCCACCAGGGCGTTCCCAATTCCAAGAATTTTTTTCATGCCATTCCGGGGGTTAAAATAAAAAAGATCACAAAGCATTTTAATAGTTCTTTAAAACTCTTTGTGATCAGTTTATACATGCTCCTCAGCTAAGACTCGAACTTAGGACCCTCTGGTTAACAGCCAGATGCTCTAACCAACTGAGCTACTGAGGAATTTTTCAGAGTGCAAAACTAATAGAAAAAGATGAATTAAACAATAGTGTTTTTTATAAAATGCCAGGGCCTTACCTTTTCTTTCCCGCAATTATCCCGGATTTTGCTGAATTTGCGAATTTGTTGGCATTTTTATAGGCAATTCCCTATGATTGCATTAAATTCAGGTTTTATTCCGTTATTAAACCCATTCAATACTGATATTATGAATAAGCTGGTTACAATCCTGGTCATTTTTTTTATGGTTTCCTGCAGTGCTGACCGGACAAAAATACCCTGCTACGCATGGCTTGGAGGTCCGGGAAATGCTACCGACAGCGACCTGAAAGCTCAGTTCACTGATCTGAAGGATAAAGGAATAGACGGGTTGATGTATTCTGCAGGCCGTGACCCTGAAGTCTACAAAAGGATCGGTAAGATTGCCAGAGAAACCGGATTAAAGTTCTATACCTGGATACCTACCCTTACACAAAATAACAATCCGGATATGAAACCGGAATGGTATGCCGTGAACGGCATCGGGGAATCTGCTTTTGATAAGCCTGCCTATGCCGATCATTATCATTTTGTTTGCCCGAACCGTTCTGAAATTTACGAATACCTGGATAAGCTGTATGGCAGTATAGCTGAAATCCCGGAGGTGGATGGGATTCATCTTGATTTTATCAGGTTCCCCGATGTCATCCTGGCCAAGGGATTATGGAAAAAGTACGGTCTTGTCATGGACAGGGAATTTCCGCAGTTTGATTATTGTTATTGTGACAAATGCGTCTCGGATTTTAAGGCAAAATCCGGTATTGACATTAAGGCTGTCAAGGATCCATCACAGGTCGAGGAATGGAAACAATTCCGGTATGATCTGATAACCAACCTGGTCAATCACCTGGCCGATGTGATCCATTCAAAAAACAAGGAAATTAATGCCGCGGTTTTTCCCGGACCCAATTCAATTGCCAGGAAAATAGTGAGGCAGGAATGGGATAAATGGAACATCGATGCTTTTTTCCCGATGAATTATAATGATTTTTATCTTGAAGGTACCAAATGGATCGGGGATATGTGTCGCGAGGGGGTAGCAGCACTGGACGATAAAAAGCCTTTATACAGCGGTCTCTTTATTTGTCCTGATCCCGCCGGGAAATCAGCTGAGGCCGATCCCGAAAATCATGGCCTGTTGCCCGAAGAACTGGAAGCTGCCATCGCTTCTTCTATGGAAAACGGTGCTGCCGGCATTTGCCTGTTTACACCAGACAGGATGACGGAAAAGGATTGGGAAATCTTTAGGCAGGCAATCTACAAGGATTTCACAAAAAAATAATACGAACCGGGCCCCCTATAGGGTATTCAGCATTTCTATCGAATTCATCAGCTGCACCTCATTACGGATCCGGACATGCCGTTTACGGAACAGGTTTCGGAAAAGGTCTTTTTTTTCGGGGAACAGTCTGTACAGGGTATGCCTTGAAGGTTTTGTAAACGAGACCATTGACCCATCTTCCTTTTTGATAAAGTAACAATAATAGCGGTCCAGTTTGCCCGGTTCCGGTGTTTTGACCATCTTACGATAAACATACAGGGAGTTTTTCCCTGAAACCAGAACCTGCAGGAATACATCCTGAAATTCAGACATAGTCTTTCCTCTGACATTCATCCGGCGGAATCTGTAAACCTGGTCGGAATTCAGGGATTCGAGATCAAAACCCAGGATTGTGAATTTATCAACCATCAGTCTGTAGTCAGGACTTTTCGAATCGACGATCAGCTGATCTGTCAAACCATCATAATACATGAACTCCCCGGGGATGATTTCTCCGCTATTAAGGAATATCCTTCCATAGCGCCATTGGGCAAACACTTCATCGCGTGGCAGCTTAACCTCGCCGGAAGGGAGTACAATGAATGTGATCTTTTCATCAGGTTCTTTGGTCCGGCTGTCATCATGGCACCTGCAATCTCGGATCTGTCCGTATAAAAGTGTCGGGATAAGACACGAAACCAGGGATAATAAGTACCCGTTAAATGGGAATTTATTTTTCATTCTTTTTTTCATTGTGTTACTTCAATGGTTGCGTGTCCTGAAAGGGGTTGTCCGTCCTGGGTAATTCCTTCCACATCAATTATGAATATTCCGCTGATATCGGATGTGTAGAATTCAAGCGATCCTTTTCCGTTTTGAATTTCAACGGAGGGATTCCAGTAAAGGGTTTGCCTGAAATCAGGCATCGTAGGAGGCAAGGCGCCCGCATCACCATACTCCGGGCTAAAAAGGGCCGCATCCCGGATGCTGACATCGTTGGGGTAAACCAGACTCGACTGATCCGGATCGATAGCATAAACATCCTTGCCGGTTGTGGTGATGGACACTATCCCATATATGTCCAGATTACCAAGGCGCAAATGGTTCTTCTTAAGCTCTATTTTCCGGATCTCCCTGGAATTCAGTTTTGAGATGTACGCCGGGTCCGGGAAGGGAATATTGTTCAGGAACAGGAGGGCATCGTCCTTAAACAATTTATGAGATACAAGATCAGTGACCCTGATCCTGTTTGTATTGGGGGAATAATGGATTCCGGGCAGGATATTTTTCGATATTTCATTAAATCCTGCCAATTCAGCATAATCCGATGTATAGATTGTCTCATCCGGAATACCGTAAAAGCCTGGTAGATTCTGATGCTTGTATGTTCCGGCCGGCGTTGAAAGATTGCCGGGTGAGAATCCGTAAATTTTGTTGACCAGGGATACAAGACGGGACAGGGTCAGATAACTTCTCAGGTCAGGCTGAATCTGCTTTGCAATGGCAGGCAGGATTTCGTCGCCATTAAACTTATCTTCGATTTCTATCCTTGATTCCCGGTCTCCACTGCGAGCCTGGAATATGAGATTTTTATTGTCATAAAAGCGGCTCAATCTGAACTGAAACCTTCCGTTTTCATCAGTAAAGTCATACTTCAGGTTTGCCATGGAATCCGGGGCCGATAAATAAACGCAAACATCCGGGAGGGGACGGTTTGCTTTGTCAATAACCTTTCCGGAAATGAAATACCCGCGCGTTTCCGGCAACGACCTGCAAATAGGCATAGGCCCCTGAATAATGTTTTGCCCGGACAAAGGCCCGGATTCATCGCATGGAATTACCTGACTTCCGGTGCTATCCGGAAAGCCGGCATTGTCGTAATCCCCGGTTTCCGAACACGCAGTGAGGCATCTTTGAATTCCCACCCGGGTTGGATTTACAGCCTGGCCGGGATATTTCCGGGAAACAGAGGCTGAAAGACTGACCTTTCCCGATCGCTGTTCATTCGGGGAAAGATCCAGAGAAACATGTACTTTTTGCCTGGGTCCGTAAACCCGGGTATCTGTATTAACGGATATATCATCTCCGGATACGGGGAACAGGAATGTTCTTTGACAAACAATATCCATGGCCGAATTGAGCAGACAAAGGTGTATTGCTCCAAGGAGGCTTCTTCTGATTGGCAGTGTTACACGCACCGAATCATGAGCCAGAACTATGGGAATGCCGGTTGGAGGAGCGCCGCCTGAATAGCAAATAAGATATAGCGGAACTGATTGTCTATTTTTGATAACAGATTGAATATTAATAATTATATCCTTATCATTATTAAGTAATACTTTAATATCATACAAATTGTCGGTTCGGGAGTTGACTTTTTCCTTGTTCGGCCTGCCCGAACTGTCATTTTCATTTGTAACCATGCTGAGGAGATTTTCATCAGTGAGGTTGGCAACCAGTATTTTTTCCTTAAAATACAGCTCATGGCTGAAATTCCGCATGTTATTGGTGAATGCCGTAATATAATAGTTGCCGGTTGACAAGGTATCCGGAAGCGGGAAGGACCCCATGCAACTTCCCTGTGCCAGGTAAACCCTGATAAATTTAACAACCTGATTATTACTGTTCTTAATTGCGATATAAAGGATCTTACATAAAGTATCCGGCTTAAAGCTCAGACCATTAACAACATATCCTTTAAAAAATACTTCGTCGCCGGATACGTAATCGACCCTGTCAGTATGCAGATATACCCTTTCCATGCCGGAATAGTAACATTCCAGCTTCTGAATGAAGGAATCGGGCCTGAGCTGCGGATATACCCTGAATTGAAACGTGCCGGCCAGAAGGCATATTATTGCCAGCCGTGTCACACTGAATTTTTGAACCCGGCCTGTCCGTGGAGTTTGCTTTTTTGAAATTTTATTTTCCGCTTTCATGATGGCGCAAATGGAAGAATTAGGGTATAACCCAGAAATCCGGGGGTACATCATCCTGACAATTCAGCGAAGAAGGCAGGTTTAGCAAACTCCCGGGATTTATAGTTTTTACTGTTACGTCTGACCAGCTGAAGAACAGATTCTTACCGGAAACCGCAGCTACGTTAAAATAACCAAGTACAGTCCTTGAGGGTTCAGTGACGCATGTAATATTTGATTCAACCCGGGTCGGTATGGGATCAAAAATGTCATTATCGGGGTTGGTTTGACTTTGCAGCTGTAAATAAATATCATACATGTGTTTTGTAAGAGAGTACAGTCTGGTTGAAGTTATTGCACCAATCAGATAAGAGGGGTCCCTGATTTCATCAGTCAGTGAAAACACATCGGACGTGACAAAGCCGATGTTGCGCCTGATAATGGGCTTTGGCTGGGGCAAACTGTTGCTGAACAATTCCTTGTCATTATTTGCAGTAGGTAATTCCCAGCAATAAACGGGAGTGGGAAATGGAAAAAGGCCAGGCGGATGCGGCCGGCCTGCACGCCATTCAAGATGCCTTACCTCCTTGATTACCGCAGTTTCAACCCGATAATAGTATTCATGGTCTGAGGCGGGACCTGCATTCATATATAGATTAATGCCCGGATAGTTTTTTTCAATATAAATGCCGGATTCATTTTTTTCAAGCTTCGTATAAAT
>Ga0105104_10000136_pt1 | contig 51334 bp, 76 predicted proteins | sample PPLLaktember2015_3_FD_87034 | JGI IMG/M metagenome (GOLD analysis project Ga0105104, IMG submission 87034) | Freshwater sediment microbial communities from Prairie Pothole Lake near Jamestown, North Dakota, USA - PPLs Lake P7 Core (6) Depth... | ecosystem: Environmental > Aquatic > Freshwater >... | reverse complement strand
CTAGACATTTACGAGAGCTTGTGCTTAAGTGCCATGAAGAACAGTCAACAGAAGGGATAGGCGATATGGTTGCATTTACATTTAATGCTCAACAATTCAGCCCGCGATATGGCGGCGTCAACGAGCAACTTCCACCGGGTAAGTATAAGGGCGTTCTAGTTAACGCTGAACCTGTTAACACAACTGACCAAGCTGGCAATGTCAAGGGCGGTTATCTGGCTCTTACGGCAACTCCAATTGAAGGGCCGCTGTCCGGTCAGAAGCATATTGATCGTCTTAATCTGCATCATACCAATCCTAAGACGGTTGAGATTGCTAACGAGCAAATGTCGGCTTATTGTCATGTGCTTGGCGTCTATTCAATCCAAGCTACAGAGCAATTGCTTAACATTCCGTTCCTGTTTGAAGTCAACTGGCAACGCGGCCAAGAGCCTTCACAAGAACGGCCCAATGGTGGCTTTACCCAAATAACTGCCATTTATGATATTAATGGTAACGCACCGGGTAAAGCTGGTTCTGGCCCACCGGCTCAAGCACAAAACCCGCCACCGGCTCAACCGCCGATGCAACCCCCGCCACAGCAGCCCGCACCGGCTCAACCGGCACCGCCAGCGCAGCCGCAGCCACCGGCACAGCCGACACCGGCAGGATGGGGTCAACCGCCAGCCGGTCAGCCTGTCGCGCCTCAACCGCCTCAACAGGCATGGGGAGCGCCAGCCGGTCAACCGCCAGCACAACAGCCAGCGGCACCGCCAGCAGCGGGTTGGCAACAGCAGCCAGCACAACAGCCGGGAGCTAACCCACAACCACCGGGAGCCGCGCCGTGGGGCGGGCCACCGGCACAATAATTGTAATAAAAAGTCGGGTTTGGCTAATGCCATTCCCGGCTTTTAAACGGGTAGCTAGAAACAGGTAATTATAACATTTTACGCCTTCCTAAATGCTGATGTTATAGGTCAAAGCTGAAAACTCTAGCTATCCTTTTAAGGGCCGGGTAAAAATATGTGGGAAACAATAAACGAAAAGGTAATTGTAACATTACCTTTAAGAAAAACTATTTATGTGGAGTGGGATAAGTCCCTTCCTTGCTTTGGTTGTGTTGTTAGACCAAGCGGTGCAAAGTCTTATATAGTGCAATACTATGAAGGCGGGCGCGGTTCAAAACAAATCAAAATAACATTAGGAAAAGTTGGTTTAATAAGCTACGCTAAAGCTAAAGAAGCAGCTAAACAAATTCTAATTAAACGAAAACTTGCTAATGTTGGTGCAATCTCTAATACAGATTATTTTGAATGATTGACTTAACTGACCACTTGCAGCGCAAGGCAATTGTTCTGCAAATTGAGAAAGACGTTGACGAGTTTTGTAGGCGGGAGTTTGAAGAAGATCACCGCACACACCTTGGCGCGTCCATAGTCGGTAACGATTGTCAAGCATATATTTGGAACACCTTTCGCTGGCTTAAATTTGAAGTATTTAATGGCCGGATGCTTAGATTATTCAATCGCGGCCATGAAGAAGAACGGCGCTTTATTCGCTGGCTAAAGGGCATAGGCTTTGAAGTCTATGAGATTGACCCTAGTAGTGGCAAACAATATAAAATAAGTGGCGTATTTGGTCACTTCGGCGGCTCGCTTGATAGTGTAGTCTTTGCGCCAAAGCATTATAATATAATTCAACCGCTAGCTTGGCTTGGCGAATTTAAAACACATAATGACAATAACTTTCAAAAACTAAAGAAGTATGGTGTAGCGGCGTCTAAGCCACAACACTTCAGGCAAATGTGTTCATACGGCAGAGCCTATGGCTTTGAGTATGGCTTGTATTGTGCAGTCAATAAGAATGATGATGAATTATATTTTGAAATCGTTGTCCTAGATTATCGCCAAGCTGACGACTTGTTTCGTAAAGCAGAAACCATAATCTTAAGCCAAAGTCAACCCCAAAAAATTGCAATGACTGAAACTTATTACGCCTGTAAGACCTGCGATTTTAAAACAATATGCCATCGTGGCGAAAAGCCTACTAAAAACTGTCGTTCATGCTGGCATAGCACACCGGCTCCTGAAGGTCAATGGCATTGTAACTTATTCAACGATAAAATACCACTTGACTTCATTCCTAAAGGGTGCGACAACTGGTTTCCAATCATTAACGGGTAAGAATGGCAACGCACGAAAACAGATGGTATCAGCGGGAAGCGGTTGACAGTCTCTTTGACTTTTTCCGCGACAATCCCGGCTATGATGCTACAGGGGAAGCTACTGATGCTCACCCCCTTATCTGCTTGCCTACAGGAACGGGTAAGAGCCATGTTATAGGCGACTTCACCCGCGAAGCTATGACAACATATCCCGGCACACGGGTTATAATGGCTACTCACGTTAAGGAATTGATTGAACAAAACGCGGCTAAGTTGCAAGAGGCTTGGCCGTTGGCACCGCTCGGCATTTACTCCGCTGGCTTAGGTAGCCGCGACTTTATGCACCCAATTATCTATGGTGGCGTTCAATCAATGGTCAAAAAGCCTGAGATATTCGGGCGGCGTGATATTTTAGTAATTGATGAAGCGCACCTGTGTAGTCCGACGCAAGACACTAGCTATCAAAAGCTAATTGCCGGATTAAAGGTGATGAACCCCTATTTAAAAGTAATAGGACTAACTGCTACTCGTTGGCGGCTCGGCCTTGGCTGTCTGACTAACGGTAATATATTTAGTGATATTGCTTACGACCTTTGCACAATTGACGGGTTTAACCGGCTTATTGCTGAAGGTTATATCTGTCCGTTAATTCCCAAGCGCACACGCACAGAGCTAGATGTTAGCAATGTGGGTATGTTGAATGGTGAATTTAATCCCGGCCAGCTACAGGAAGCCGTTGACAAATACGAAACGACTTACGCGGCTGTCAGTGAGCTTGTGCAAGAGGGTTATAATAGAAAAAGCTGGCTAGTCTTTGCTTCTGGCATTGACCATGCTGAACACATTGGCGAATTATTAAATACCGCCTTTGGCATTTCAACCTGCGTCATTCACAGCAAGCGTTCGGATAAAGAAAACAAAGCCAATCTTGATGCTTGGCGGCGTGGCGAATTTCGCTGTGCTGTCAACATGAACGCGCTAACCACTGGCGTTGACCATCCGGCTATGGACTTGATCGGTATGCTACGGCCTACAATGTCAAGCGGTTTGTGGGTTCAAATGCTTGGCCGTGGCACAAGGGTTTATCCCGGCAAAGAAAATTGCTTAGTGCTTGACTTTGCTGGCAATACTCGGCGGCTCGGCCCAATCAATGACCCTGTTATACCGCGCCCGAAAGGCAAGGGGCCACCCGGCGATGCACCTGTTAAAATCTGCCCCGCTTGTGGCACCTATTGTCATACAACTGCTAAAGTCTGCATCGTTTGCGGCTTTGAGTTTCCAGTAACAGAGAATATTAATCCAAATGCTGACACGACAGAGCTACTACGTTCTGACTTGCCAGAGGTTGTGCCGTTCAATGTCAAGCACGTTATTCTAAGCCCGCACCATAGCGAGCATAGCGGCAAGGATAGCATTAAAGTTAGCTATTACTGTGATGGCGTCATACCCCGCACTTTCTACGAATATATCAGCGTGGAAAGTAGTAGCAGGTATTTTAAACATAAGTCGCGTGACTGGTTCCGCCAACGCTATACTGGCTATCAAGCTTATCAACCCCCTGTTGGCGTTGAATGGGATGATGATGTTCCCCGGCATGATAACGCGATAATTGATATGGCAATGTCCGGTCAGTTGCGTCACCCTAGAGTAATTCACGTTTGGACTAACAAACAAAAGCCAGAGGTATTGCGATATGAATTTTAAACCTGAAACTGACCCGCGCAACGTGGCTATGGAACGACTACAGATCATTGCTCATTTAAGTGACATTGCAAAGCAAGCATTTGTTGACGAATTAACTAAAGCTACTCGCACCTGTCTTAACTGTGAACACTTTAAAGAAACTGGCGAGCAATGCACTTTATTTAATCAAAGACCGCCAGCAAGAATTATTGCTTTTGGCTGCGATGCTTATATTGACAAAGTGCCGTTTTAATGCGACTACATGACCCTGAAGTATTTGAAGCACACAGGGGTCGAACCACAGAGCATTTAAATTATATAGCCGGTTTAGCTGGCTGGTCACTTGAAGAAGCAATTGAAAGGAAATGGCAAGTGGAAATAGAAGATAATATTCCTATCCCGGCTAGCACACCGGCTGCTCCTACTGGCAAAAAGCGTGGGCGTCCACCGGGTAAGAAAAATATTCCAGCCGAAAACACTGCTCTATTAAATGCAGTTGACTTTATTAGTGTAGTGGAAACCGACGCATTTGAATTTAGCAAGTTTTGTGCAATTCGCGGAATGGCGGCAACAGCCTATTCTAATATATTGTCGGCTGGCTTCCCGGTTGCTGAAGAATTAAATCTCTGCCCACATATGGATAAGCTGAAGGCGGCTCTTAATCGTTGCGGGCGCACCTTATCTATTAGTGAGAATAATAACCAACTATCTGTCAAGGGCGACAAGCTACGCGCTCTAGTCCCTTGCTTGGCAGAGCCATTGGCGGCGATCACGCCTGATATGCCAATTATCAATGGCGACTTTGACATATTAAAAGATGCCTTTAGAGCTTGTGGCACAGTTGCCGATGAAGCCGCAGACCGGCCTATGTATGCCAGCTTGTTGCTTGACCCTAATACTGTGACTGCCACCAATGGTAAGGTTTTAATACAATACTGGCACGGCATAGCCAATCTGCCACCCGGCACAGTTATTCCTAAAGTGTTCGCCAAGACCATTGTAGGCATTAGGTATAAAATTACTGGTATTGGTGGCACCTTTGAACAATCTTTAAACCCAACAACTCAACAAATGGTTGGCTTCATGCGTAGCCTGACACTTTGGTTTGAAAATGGCTCGTGGATTAAAACCCAATGCTTTGAAGATCGTTGGCAAGACTTTAGCCACTTGCTTGATGTTCCAACGGCTGCTAGGCCAGTGCCAGAAGGTTTCTTTGAAGCCGTGGCGGCAGTTGAGCCTTTCTGTGAAGATACTAGCGCCGTTCACCTTGGGGTTGAAACGCTTATGTCGCACCTTAATGGTGAAGATGGCGCTGTATATGAGTGCAAGGGTGTTCAGTCTGGCAAGATATTTAATGCCAAGCTAATTCGCCAAGTTGAGCCTTACGTTACAACTCTTGACTTGACAACGCAACCTGATCGTGCTTTCTTCTTTGGCGGAACGATAGCCAATCCAATTCGCGGCGTCTTTATGGGAATGATCGGTAGCCAGTGAAGTTTGACGAAAGCACCCCGAAGCGAATTAAAGCGGCAATCAAGGCTGGTAAGATTGAAAGGCAGCAATTCAGCCGCCAGCCAATCCCGCCAGCCAAGAGCTATGAGTTGTTCGGTTTTGATGAATTAAACTTTGGTGGCGACCGCACTTTAATCTTTGACGTTGAAAGCTATTTGAATTATTTTTGCGTCAGCTTTAAGTGCGTTGTCACCGGCAAGATCGTTGTCTTTGAGGACAGTGAATATAGTAGTTACACTATTAATCTACTCCCTGTCACGCAAGAGCAATGGTGCCAGCAACTCATTTATATTATATATCGCTTCACCATTGTTGGGTTCAACAGCCGGGTATATGATTTACCAATGTGCTTAATCGCGGTGCAAGGCGTTCGCGCACCAATGCTGTGCCAGATCACAGAAGAAATAATTGTTCACGATATGCCGCCACACGAAATTGAGCGCAAATATGTGGGCAGAATACCTAGGACTAATCACATTGATTTAATTGAAGTAACCCCGCTTCAAGGTTCGCTGAAGTTATATGCAGCCAGATTGCATTGCCAACGTATTCAGGATTTACCTTTTCCTGAATTGTCAATATTAGAGTTTTGGCAGATTGAAATTGTGAGGGATTATAATATAAATGATCTAGATAACACTGAATTGCTGTGGCAGGATTTAAAGCAACAGATTGACTTGCGCGTTGAATTGGGTAAAGTATATAGTGTTGACCTAAGATCACGCTCCGACGCGCAGATTGCCGAAACTGTTATAGGCAACGAGCTAGAAAAGCTTGGCGTCAAAACTAAGGCAGCTTCATGGAAAGAGGGGGAAGCTTTTTATTATAAAGTCCCTGATTTTGTCAACTTCAAAGACCCTGCATTTCAACGAGTGCTAGAAGTTGTTAAAACAACTCCTTTTGTCATTGGCCCTAGCGGCTATGCAGCCTGTCCTAAAGAGATAGAGAAGCTTAAGCCTAACCTGAATGGGCGCACCTATCGGCTCGGCGCTGGCGGGTTGCACAGTAGCGAAGAAAACGTCTGCCATGAAGCCGATGAAGATACGCTAATTATTGATCGTGATGTTAGCTCCTACTATCCTTACATAATTCTCAACCAAGGGTTATTTCCTAATCACCTTGGCGTAGCCTTTCTACAAGTCTTTAGGAACCTTGTCAACCGGCGAATTAATGCCAAGCGAGAAAAACAAACTGTTACGGCTGACAGCTTGAAGATAACAGTCAACGGTAGCTTTGGCAAGCTCGGCAACCCACACTCCAAGCTGTATTCGCCTGATTTGTTAATTCAAGTCACAATGTCAGGCCAGCTATGCTTGCTTATGTTAATTGAAGCAATTGAGTTGGCCGGTATTCCGGTAGTGTCTGCTAACACTGACGGGGTTGTTATAAAATGCCCGAAGAACCGCTATGCTGACCTTGAAAATGTCATAATGACTTGGGAAGAAGCCACTGGCTTTATAACAGAAGAAACTCGCTACAAGGGTATATATTGCCGGGACGTTAACAATTATATAGCAATTAAAGAAAGCGGCGGTTGTAAGCTGAAAGGCGTTTATGGCGAAGTCGGCTCGGCCCTTAACTCCCCGCTTAGTAAGAACCCTGAAGCATATATAATATCAATGGCATTACAAGCGTTCCTAGAGGAAGGCACACCAATTGAAACTACAATTGAAATGCTTGGCATGAATGTTAATACTAAATACTACCCTACTCCATTAAGCCGCTTCCTGTTAGTCAGGAATGTTAGAGGCGGCGGTGAGAAAGATGGGGTTTATTTAGGTAAAGTCGTTCGTTGGTATTATGCAGAAGGTGAGAAGGGTTGTATTAATTCTATATTAAGTGGCAATAAGGTGGCTAACTCCGATAACGGTAAGCCATGTATGATTTTGCCAGATGATTTCCCACATGATATTGACTTGGCTCGGTATGTGCGGGAAGCATACGATGAATTATATAAAATAGGCGTCTTAAAGAAACTGGCTACGGGGTCACTATTATGAGTGAGCATATTGGTAAAGTATATTATTATAATTGCCGGTTGAATGGCGACACAGCTTTGTTAGCTGGCCCATTTGAAAGTGCTGAATTAGCTGAAAAATGTGGCGAGTATGTCGGCCCTACTACTGTTGATGAACACCCTGAAGCTCGTAAGGCTACGTTTGGCGTAGTTGAAATGAATAAGCCCGGTGCTGGCGCTGGCTTTTATAATTACTTATTACCTAATGAGTTGATCGGCTTCATCCTGATTGACACAGAGGCGAAACCGCACTGAAATCTCGCCGCTAGGCCGGTTTTCCGCCCCGTCAGGCCGCGCTCGCCCCTGTCGGCGGCACTACCCTACGCTGAAGGCGCTTCTACGCGCCCCACACCTGATCGTATATGAGCCAGCCAACCACAGCCAGCCATACAATTACCAATAATCCCATTAAAAGCCGGATTAAACATGGGGCAGGTTTATCATATTCGTCAAAATCATCCTTCACTTCTGGCTTCCCCTAAAGGTGGCGGCGCAGTTACACTCTCGCCAGTTTCTATAAATACTTGGGGAGCGTCAGAGTTAGCAGTAAGTGGTTCACTCACTTCAACTTTAGCAAAGGTGAATTTATCAACCTTAAGTGTTTTCTTACTTTTAAATGCTTCGCCAAGGGCATTGATCTTTTTAACCGCTTCAATGCGCCCTTCGCCAATATGAATACGCTCTGCAATTATTTTCATAACCCTTATGATAGGGTCAAAGTCAGGCTCGTTCATTTCTACTTCTGTAAAAGTATGCAAATGAGGCGACATAATAATTGGCTTGCCATCTTCAAGCAAGGTTTTACCTTCAGCATTTACAATAGAAACAGTAACCGATACTGCAAGCTGCGTAGGAGCCGCTTCAACATCGCCATCAATCATAGGCGCGAAAGCTGGCATAACATTAATCTTTGCTTTCCACAAATGGCCGGTTACATTATTCTTAAAAAATTGATAGCCGCCTTCGCTATAGTCAGAAGGAGCCGCCATAACCTCAATTTCAGTCTTTCGTTCGTCTGCCATGTTTCACCTATGGTTTAGGAGTTGTGCCACCGTAAGGGTTATGAGTATAAATAAAGCGACCTTCTTCTAAGCCAGCCCCATAAGTTTGACAATGGCATGAAATGTGGGCAACTAATCTAACACCCATATCTTCTACTTTAATTATTTCTTCCCATCGGAAACCATCTTTATCTCGCACTGGCAATTTAAGGCCAAGTGCTTCTGGCGCTTTTTTACTAGACCTATCATCTAATGTCAAGGGCGTTGTAACAGAACATATTAATTCAATGCCGCTTTCACTAGTTAGCTTAACACATTTAGAGTGAGCAATTTTATTATTATTCACATCTATATATGTCAAGCCATCTAAACTGTCATTTAGAATTTCAATTTGGGAGCCAATCATAACTTGATTAGCTCTAATACCGTTAGGCATAAAACTATTAACGTCAACACAATCGTCAACATAGCCACCGCCGCCACCGCCAGCGCCACTATCACCGCCAGAGCCAGCAGAGTTAGGCGAAGTGCCAGACGCCACAAAGTAACGATCAGTCCTTAGCAAATCATCGGGGTTTGTAGTATAAACATAAGGAACAGAGCCAACACTATCGCCATCTAAGCCGGGGTCGTCAACATATACAATCCAATAAGTAGAAAATGGCACAACAACACTACCAGCGTTCCAACTAAGAGTAAGTAAAGTGCCACCTGCACCAGCGACTTTACGAACGTGAGCCGGAATATTTACAGTAACATTTGAAGCGCCCACAGTATATGTAGGAGTTAAATTAGTTGAGTTTGAAATATTAACAATCTTTTGAGTGTTGTAAAATGTCGGGTCAGCAACACGGCCAGTAGTAGGACTAATTTTAGATAATACAGTGGCGTTTGCTGTAACAGCGTTACCCAATATACCAGCCGTAAGACTTACCGCAACCCAATCACCGGGAACATTCTCACGGCTAACGTGCCGAGCTTCAATGTTATAAGCTGCACCTTTAAGTATGTCAACAATAATAACGCCATTCTGTGACGCAATTCTAGGCACTGGCGCAAAGTAAGTCCAAAGACTTGCAGTAGTTAGTTTGTGACGAACCTCTGTATGTTTAACGCGCACTGGCGGGTCTGTCCATGTAACCGACATTGCATCTTTAATCGCGGCTGGCGAGCCAACACTAATACTAATGTTAGTTACAGTAAAGTTATTGACAGGATATTTAGTTAGGTTGTCGCGCTTAACACCAGTGCCAGTAGTAAAGGCATTAGCAACTGTGCCAGCGCCCCAAATAGAAGCATGAATTTCTTTAAGCAACATTGAAACGCCACCATAAGGGTCAATTTCATGCCGCCAAACTCTAAACAATTTAACCCAACCAAACCTGTCGCTAGTATAGCGCACAACCGAGTAGGCTTGAGCTTGCATAGCCTTCATTTTCCATGAAGCTGTAAACTCGCCCTGATATTGGCCGGAATTTAATTTAAGTCTAGCTAGACGTTGTGCCAGCACATGACTTAATACTTGTGGAAAATCCTGAGTGCGCCTAGATTTAAAGCCAAGGTTTGCTTCATAAACACTATCGCGCACAGCCGGATAAGCGAACGGCTGATATAATGTATTGACTGAAGGATTAATAAATTTACCAATTACTGAATTAAACTGCTCGCTCATTCCTTTCCATTCCAGCCAGCGAACAGTGCTATCTTCAGTTACATCATCGTCAGTTAATTCAACAGCAATTTGTGCCGTATCATCAACATTTGCATAATAACTCCACAATCCACCGGGGTCTAGCAACCGGCCAATCAAACCATCGCAAGTAATTTTATCTTCATTACTTGTGTGTTCATCATCTGTTGACAACAACAAGTCAGTATAGTAGCCAGCTACTTCACAAGCATTGGCACCAGCGATGAAAGTATTAAAGTTAATATCTTCAGGCGAAATACCCCGCCCACACATTAGCATCCATTCGCCAGTTTGGACATTTTGAACGCGCCAGCCAAGTAAATACCAAAGCGCCTGTAGTGCATTGTTACGGCCTATAGGCTGGCTATTGCCATCAAGTGTTGCATAAGCCCATGTTGTCTGATCGTCGGCCCTGTGAGTGCCAGAGCCGCCCCTAGTGCTATCTCTACGCGGGTCATATACTAAAGCGCCTTCGCATACTTGGGTATAGCGGCTAGGAACGCCATCGGGTAACTTTTCTTCATCAACTAACCAAGCATACTTTACATGAGCAACGCCAGTAAAAACGCTTGTGCTAGTCCAAAGTGTTCCACCGCCAGCACTTAATGCAGTATCACCCGGCACACCTAGTTTAGTTGTGCGAGAAAGTAAACCCACATATTTAGTTTGAACAGCGCCCGCCGCACTTATAGCCAAGTCAGTTTCAATATAAAGCTCCTGAAAGCTTTGTATTCTGTGACCAGCTACAGCAAGCACTTCATCGAAATTAGTTTGAGCCGTTCCCCATACTTCCCAAAAGCGAACGTCAAGAGGCGCAGCTATTTTACCAAACATTATCTTTCGTGCAGTTTCAGGGTCAAGGCTCTTATTTAAATTATTTACATTCTTAGAAGGTGGCGCTGCCTTCTTACCACCAAATCCAAAGACACCGCCGACAATTTTAGTGACAAAGCCGACAACGCCTTTGACAACCTTAACGGCTGCTTTAAATATTTTCTTTACGAAACCCATAGCGCACTATCCAATTCGATTGTGGGCGCTTCAACTAATCCAGTTTCGCCAAGAAATAAACTATTCATACCATTTGCATAACAAATGCCGGGAGTTGGGCCAAATATTCTAAGCTCTTGTTGAATATGAAAACCATATATACTTTCATTTAAAAATACAATGTCACCCGGTCTGGCAAAGGCAATAGGTTGTAGCTCGCCACCAAGCTTTTTAATTAAAACCTCTTGCACTGTTTCACAACCGTCAACTTCTTTTAGCGCCTTTTTGCCCATTAAAAGAGTTTCGCTTTTGCCAGCATAGTCGGCCATGAAGTCAATATCAATAACAGCTTCAATACCTTTGAACGCCCAAAATAAACAATTAAGGGTTTCAAAGTCAAATGGTTGCTCACGATGTTCTCTTACAACATCGCTTAATCTTTGTTGCCAATTAACGTGCCGCCGCGTCATTCAATATATGTCCTATATCCATAGCCACCGCCAGACCCGCCGCCAGTAAAAGCAGCACCACCACCGCCGCCAGTTTCACCGGGTATTGGTGAAGTATTGCCAACAACAATTGCTTGATTAAGTTCAGCCGTAGTAGATTTTCCAATAATAGCCGACATATTAGCTAATTGATAAATATACTTCTGGCTAGTATCATTGGCATTAATATCAATTTGTTCACTGTAGCGAGTGTTTAATGGTTCATCGGCAGAAGATTGTTGACCTTCAATTACACACTTAATTGTGCCGCCTTCATTATTTTCTTCAAATGGCATACTATCTATACGCCCGGTTTTTATTCTAAATGGTTGTCCGGCAACCAAGAATGTAACAGGGTCTAATAGCATTAACCAAACAATAGCTCGGCGGAATTGCCAACGGTCACGATCACGAATGACCTGTTGCATCATTGTATCATTTAAATCAACACCGGGAAAGGTAATTTCTAAACCGTCTGACCCGCCCACACCTTCAGACACAGTATTAATTTCAAGAATATCTCCAAGGCCGCTAAATGTTTTACCATCTAAACTAGGGTCGCCAGTAGAAGGGAAGCCTGTCACTTCTTTAATTGAAATATTATCCCAACGTGAAGTAGCATCTGGCCCACCTGTGTAAATGCGAAGTTGCTGATAGCCATTATTTATGGCAACAAATGTAAAGGAAAAGTTGACAGGGGCAGTTGGCACAGTAGTTTGAGCAAACTGATTTTGCATAGAACTATCTGAATGATTATCATAAATACCACACAATAAACCCCAATTTGTAACATTTCCTGAAACAAGAGTGCCAGTAACCTTATAAGTTTTTCCTTCAGTTAAGCCACTAAGTATCCAAACTATACGTTCATAATAATATGGTGGCGGTTGACTAACGAGCAATAACTGACCAGCATTACTAGAGGCGGCTAAACCAGCACTAATAATATCTGCCGATGTAACATCACTAGCAACATCAAAGTTACCAAGATAATTACCGCCTTTATTAAACATTTCAGGGCCAAGAGCATTGCCATCGCCAAAAATTAAATTTCCATGACCTGTCCATGCGTATAAAGGGTCGCCCTGAATATCTAATGAAACTATAGCAGCCATCGGAATAATAATCTTATTCGCGGCTTTTACAGTCATAGGGTCAAGGGGTCTAGTCATTAGAAGCTTTCTAAGGCTTTTAATTCAAAGTTATGAATAACTGGCGCTTGTAAACCCCAAGTGCTAACTTCATCATCAACTGCCGACATAGGACAAGTTGGCGTTTTTAAATTCATTATAGTGCCATGTGGGTAGCCTTGCCTCAGTGGCGGCTCAAAATAAATCGTTGAAACATCGCTACCATTAGAAAGACAATCTTGAGTTACTATTTTTAATTCATTACCAATTCTAAAATAATCACCACGCTTTGCAAAAACTGCCCCAACAGATAAATCTACTGTAGTTGTCCAAGATATTCTAATGCTAGCTTGCCTACCACGAATAGGAGCGCCACCATCCCCATAAGTTTGAAATGTGCAATTTTGTTGATTTAAACTTTTTGGCACATATCCCGGCACTGGCAAGTCAAATATATTGGCTTGGCCTTCTAATTGTATTAAAAATGCACGAATGTCATTGGCTTCAGGTTCGGGGTAGTTAACAAGTGTTCCGCTGAAACTCCAAAGCGCATATGGTAAAGTAATAGTTTGACGCGAGCCAGTAAAGCGTGAACGCACTGTTCTACCAGCGCGAATAATGCCCCACTGATCTACGCGAGTAAAGCCAAAATAGGCTGGAATGGGAATAACAGCCATTAGCCACCCCCTATTCGTTGGCGAGTAGAACGGGCCGCTGCATCTTGCGCCACAACTTGCCTAGTTTCTTGAATAGTAGCGGCTTTGTGGGCTTCTAATACTGGCACCAATTCTGTCATTGTATCTTGAACCATGTTACCTTGAACAGTAATGTTAGTGTCGCCTTGGTAAATATTTCCAGCGCCACCATACATAGTATTATCGTTACCGGCGACTGTGGTTTGACCGGGCCGCAGGACGCTATAGCCGCTCGTAGGAGCGCCGTATTCATCGCGTGGGCCGGAATATATGTCTTTGCCGCCCATCGTCTTGCTAGCGGCACTAGAGGCGCTTTTAGAGGCTCCCTTACCGCCACCGCCAAACATCTTAACGCCAATTGCTACGAGAAATGCCAGTGTAGCAGCGCCAGCCGCAATGTTTAATGGGAATGGCAAGCTGGCAATTGCTTTAGCAACAGCCGCCACACCATCTGCCGCCGCTCTAATGCCGCTATTAGCTACGCTACTGGCAGTTTGTGTTTTGTCAATTAGCATAGCTTTAATAGCCATAGCGAATTGAAATAATCTAAATGCTCGCTCGGCAGTCTCTAGGACTTTATAGCCAGCAGAACCTTCTTTAAAGAAAGTTTTAGCAGCGCCAAGCATATTAGCATAATTAGCTATTTGAGCTTGTGCCATTTCTTCTTGAATACGGCCTTTTTCAAATTCATATGCAGTTTGTGATTTTAAACCTTCATCATATTCTTTTTGTAAGTCAGCCAGCTTTGCTTTGCTTTCCTCTTGTGCCGCTGTAAACTCAAAGATAGTATTAATTACATTAGAAAAGCCTTCGCCAACTGTGCCAAATAATTCACCAAAACTTTCTGTGGCTTCTCTTACCCCGTCAGCCACATCACGCGCCGCGTCAGCCGCCCTGTGAGCAGCTTCAACATCATCTTCGCGTTTGCCTTTAGCAGCCGCCGCCTCTAGAGCCGCAGCCGTTTCATCGCGCAAGGCTTCAGCTACGCCCACATAACCTTGACGTTCGGCTTCAAGGACTTTAATTGCAATTTCACGCAGCTTGATAGCTTTAGCTTTTTCTTCATTACTCATACCAACCAAAGTTGCTTCAAACTTTAATTGTTCATTTTCGTCACCAAGCGCCCGCTCCATTTCTTTGATCTTTTGAGCATTAGTTGCTTTAATCCAATCTTCAGTAGCTTTAGCCATTTGTTGAGTTAATGAAGCTGCCTTTTCCATAGCAGCGCCAGTGCCTAATGCAGCCGCAGCCGCGTTAAGCTCCGCAGCTTCCCGCTCTGTCGCCATCCGTTTTACTTCAAATATATTCTTACCAATTTCGGCAGTTGATGTTTGTAATGCTTTAAGGTAAGCTTCAGCACTTTTTAATGCTTTATCCCAAGCTTTTTCTTCTTCACTGGCTTTAGCTTTTCTAGCTGCATCGCCTTTACCAGCTTCATCCCTTATCCGATCTTCGCGGGCGCTACCCCTTGTGCTTACATATGCTCCTACTGCCTTTCTACCGCTTGCATCACCAGCAGTTTTCATTTTATCAAATTGAGCTTGTGCGCCAGCCGACATACCGGGAACTTCAAATTGAAAAGGTTTCCAGTCGCCGCCTTCAAAACCAGCAAATTTTCTAAAATTATTAATAACTTTAACCGATTTATCTATTGCATCATTTATAAACTTTAGAATTTCAATTACAGCAAATTGAAAAGCAGCAGCAAGAGAAGCCGGAATATCACTAGCAGCAGATTTGATAACTCCAACCCCGTAGCCAAAAATGTAAATAACATCTTTAATAAAATCATCTGCATCTTTAGCTAGATAATCAAGAGCGTTATTCCAAGCATTAGCCACATCATCTAAGTTAAAAGCTTCAGCAATAGCACCAGCAATACCGTGCATTACATCGCCCATTGTATAGCCTAAGTCAACGCCTTTTTCTTCAAGCCGCTCCATTTGTGTTTCGGTAAAGCCAAATTCTTTTTGCACATCGCCAAGCCCTAAAGAAGCTCCACGAGCCGCCAGACCTAGAGTAGCCATACCAGCACCAACAGCAGCCAGCGGGCCAGCTAATCTAGTTATCCAAGGCATTATACTAGCGCCCATTTGCTTAAAGGCTGAAGCCGCGCTAATGCCTCTTGCACGAGCCGTTTGTAATACGTCGCCTATCTGTGGGCCTTGTTGCACCAATATCATTAATGGGTTCATACCCATAGCCGCCGTAACGCCAATATCTGCAAACTGGCGTGACAGGTTAAGCATTTCGTGGGCTTGTAACTTAGCTGATCTAGCGCCCATACCCATTGCAGCGTTAGCTACACCTTGCCGCCTAGCAAAGTCAGCCGACCGGGCATTTAGAATTACTTGCGCTCTAGCATAGTCAGCAGCCGACATTGCGCCAGCTTCAAACAATACGCGAGCTTCAACTAGCTCTTGATTTACTCTTTCAATTGCCATTTCTAGCGGGTCAAGTGAAGCTCTTAACCTACTAACCCGGCTTTCCATATCGTCACAAGCCGCAGCCGCGCCAGATGAAGCATTACGATTTTTATTTAATTGATCGTTGTATAAACCCATTGCCGATGTATTGGCATTTATAGCAGCAATTGCAGCCCTAATACTAGCTTGCATTGCAGTAGTAGCTGAAGTTGTGCTTTGAGTTGATTTAGTGGTTCGTTCGGCGGTTCTACTTAAATTTTCAAGTTTAGCCGCGCCATCGTCAGCACTAGAGGCGTCAACTTTAATGCCAAGTGTGGCAATATCGACTTCAGCCATTATTTGCGCCTTTTAGCTGCCGCGTCGGCTTCAACTGAAATATATACCCTGTCTAGTGTTAATAGAGTATCTAACTCCCAATCGTCAAGCTCAATACCGCGTAGTTTAGACCAGCAATATATTTCCGTATATGTTAGTGGCGTAACTCCCCAACCATAATTGCGGCGTGTATTAGTTAAGTTAATAAACCACTCATACACATGGCTCATTAATTCTGGCATTGGTGGCAACTCGTTTAGCCTCATTTGGGCTAAAACATCGCCTTGGTCAGCAGCACTAATTAAATTATCTAATTCGCTAGAGCCATCTTCTAGCCTAACGTCTAACTTAAAACGCGCTCTGGCGTAATCTTCTAAGTCACCCGTTAAGCCGGAATAAAATTTTCTAAGTCACCAATGGCTTCATCAACCTGTTCGCGCATCCAAAGTATGCGAGTATAAAGGTTTAAAGCATTTGGAATACTAAATGTAACGTGCTGGCTACCAAGCAAGATTGTGGGCTTAACTTCCACAACATCGCCATTTTCATTATAAATCTCGGTTTCCCATCCCACAGTGCAAGCAACTAGCATTTCTAAAGCTTCCCGCTCAATTTCTTCAGCGGTGCGTGGGTCTAGCGGCTTACCCCGGCGAGCAGCTAGGGCTTCTGTCCTAACTCTTTTATTAATACGTTCCCTGACTAGCTCGCGGAATGTGGAGCTATGCTTACCCAATACAGTTATAAATATGCCGATAGGGTCTTTAGTAACAGGGTGAACGATAGGCACTCTAGCGCCCTTGTCGCCAGCTACGGCTGTGTCAAGACTTTCAAGATCAATTTCAGGCTTGACTTCAGCCTTTACTTCAGGTTCAACTTTAGGCTTTGGTTCAGCAATTGTTTCATCTTTAGCATTTGTCATAAAAACCCGGTTCCTAAAAAATGGGGTAGCCACGAAAGCTACCCCATCACCACTACGCTGTCAATGCGGCGAGTGGATTTTACTATATAAATGCTGTATCTTGAATACTGATCGTAGCCGTTTCGTTAGCCGTGCCAGTGCCACCATTAACATTTTCAAGTGCTGCAAACGACATTGTTTGTGTAATGCCAGTTTGAATATCATCTTTATCAGCACTATTAAATTTAACTCGCGGCATGATGAAAGCAATACAGCCAGAGCTAGCGGTATTGTCGCCAGTGAAAACACCAACTAAGTTACATTCGGTTTCATTAATAAACAGGTCGCGCATAGTTGCATCGCTAAATAGCGCGGTAACTTGTCCTGTTACATCAATAACGCCGGGGAAAATATCAGGGTCAATATTGGAACCAACAACGCCGCCCGGTGCAGCATTATTACCATTAATAGTAATGGTCATTCCAGTTACAATTGCTGCAACAACTCCGTTAACGATCAAAGCGCCGTTGACAGCCGCAGTAATTGGGCCTATAGGTGCGTTTGCTGGCGTAGTGAAATACTCAGCAAGGCCGGGTATCATCCTAAGTCCAAGCGCCGGAAATTCAACAGTCGCTAGACCAGTAGCGGGAAGGCCAATTGTCGCGCCACTAAAAATAGTATCAACAAATACTTCACTAATTGCAACATCGCTAAACCAATGTTCAATTGTAAAGTAATCGCGGGTGTGACCTAATTGTGGAATTGAAATCTTTTTACCAGCCGTTGCAAAAGTTACAGAGCTACCCGAAGCTTGGGCGACAATATCAACTTTATTCAAAGCACGAACTGTCATTACAAGTGCTGTAACATTTGTAACTAAAAGGTTCTGTGTATTAGGGCCAGCGCCAACGCCAGTGCCTCTAATAACTTCACCAATTTTAAAACCATTAGTCAACCAACTACCAGCCGCCCGCGTCAGTGTGCCAGCAAACGTGCCAACGCCAGAGCTAGCAATAGTTACGTCAGTTAATGCGGTGCTAGCTCCACCAGCCGCCGCCCGCGCTCGCAATACACCTTCAAATGGTAGTTGATAGCCGCCAACGGAAAGCTCGCCAGACAAAGAGCCAGTTACAGCATGGACACCATGCCTAAAGTCTCGCCGCTGTTGAGAAGCCAAAATTTCCGCGCTAGTATAGTTGGCTTTTGTCAAAGTAATACTTGACGAAACGCGCCTCATATACTGCGCTGTGCCAGCCGCCCCCGGTGGAGCTACAACATTCAAAGCCGTTTGACGCTTGATTGCGACTTTCTTAAATACGCCAGTAGCAATAGCAACCATTGTCTTAACCTTCCATTTAAGGCGGTTTGGCTTGATATACCAATATCAGCGCATTTAACGCCTGTCTATACTAAATCGTCAAGCTGTGTCAACATACGCAAAGAAGCGGCACCTAACTCTAATAATGTATCTATCATCTTCAACATTCCCGCCAGCTATTTCTGGCGTAGTTTCAATTATAATTTTAAGTCCATCAGCAAGTATAGTTGTGCCACGCCTAAAATGTTGTTTGACTGTTTCAGCTTTAGCTTGTGCGGCACCGCCACCTTCATTTATAGGATAAGCTAAAGTATTAGTAAATATTCCCCGTTGTAAATAAGGGTCGTTAGCATAACCTCTATTATCTGGCTCTGCAAACAAAAAGCTTGGCGCTTGAAAAGCTGCTTCAGTTGGCTTAAAATTAACATTCTCATAGGCAGTCGGAAAACCCGGCTCTAAAAGCTCTAAGAAATCTTCAATGGCTTCTTTAATTTCTTTATTGCTCATTAAGGTAACTCTGTCGCCGCCTGTCTAACTATGCGATCAAATTCTAATATAGTTACTTGAACCATGCCTTGTGGCGCTTGACGCCAACTCCAACCATTTTCTAGCCGATTAGAATACGGAAGGCTATTTGTAATATAATGCACCATTCCAATAACTCGCTCCGGTATTGCTCCGGTTACTTTACTAATTGTCGGGCCACCTGTTTTATCTTTTTCTTGTGTAGTGGTTATATTAATATTATTACCACCATATTGCCAATTAGCTCTAAACCTTCCGCCCACATATCCCGGTGGCGCTGGCCGCTTCCAGAATTTAGGGTCGCCAACTGGCGATTTTAAAACAACAGATGTAGATAAATCAAATAAAATCTTCTTAACAACCAAGTTGGCTCTAACATCTGCTGATCTAGCAAACTTCCTGATTTGTTCAGCAAATGCTTCATATACGGCCATTAACCCGCTCTTATCTGTATCTCATATATTGCAATCAATTCGCCGCTATATGTGGGCAGCACATTAATTACATTATGCCACTGACCATCAATACCTAATTTATCTCCGCTAGTCGGTTCAATCCCGGCTGCATCAAAATGTTGTTTAGCCATTGTTACTTTTAAGTCGCCAACTTCAATCAACCCGCCAGCGGCATAACCTTGGCCTTGTTTATAAAATTCAACCACGCCTTTAATTGTGGCTTCCTTTGGCGTTGGCGTAGCTGTGCTATTCGTTCGATCATAGGTGCCGGGGGTTAGCTGTTTATACTGAATATTCTTACCGTATTCAGTTATCAAATCAGCCGACAAGCCGGGAATAAAGGTATCTAATTCCGTCATGTTCTAACAACCCTAGCCATCATGCCAGTTGTCGCCGGGTCTAAAAACATACTTAATCGAGCAGCCGCAGCCGGGAAGCGAGCGCCACTAGTTGAGCTTCCAGTTGAACCAGTCCCGCCACCAATATAATATTCAACTTCAATAGGGCCAACCACAACCTTTTGTTTGGGAAAGCCGCCACTAGAGTTTGGCATTAATGGGGTTGTATGATTAATTAAAGCAAACTCAATTTGAGCTTCTTTAATTTGAATAGGAACGCCTAAACTAAATAAATAGCCTAGGTCGTATAGCGTTGTCCTAGGCCAAGCCAAAGCTTGACCGGGAACAGCCCTAATGCCAACAAATGAGGGGCCGAAGATATATGTAATATAATCTGCCGATGTTCTTAATAGTTGTTCTTTTCGCTCTTGACTAATTGTTGCCCACACATCGTTGCCACGCGCCAAGTGATAGGCGTTGGCTTCATCAACGCTAGCATAGCTTTCGGCAGTTGGCAAGCCAGTGCCATCTTCAACAATTAGCATAGCTAATTACCTTAAAAAAGGCGGGCCACGTTAGCAGCCCGCCTTTCGCTTTAAAGACAACAAACGGCGGGAGCTATTTGTTATCTTTATCGTCAGGTGCTTTAGCCGGTGCCGGAGCGCGAGCCGGTGCTGGCTTTTTACCTAAATCAGCAGAGCTAGGGGAGCCTTTGGTTCCCCAACCACCCGGCTTACCAAGTTGGTCAGCCAAAGCTTGACCGCTAAGGTTATTGCCTTCTTCAAGTGGTTCAGGTTGCGGCAAGCCATCTTCAGTGACCGGGGGAATATCGCCCCATGCCGCGTCAGTTTCGCTACCGCCAGCGCCGCCATCCGTGCTAACTGCCAATATAGCAGCCGGAACAACCGCAGTATTAACTACGCCAATTCCTGCCATTGTATCGCCAGAGCCATCAGGAGCTTCAGACAGTGATCGGCCAAGCTCGCCAACTTCATCTTCGATCATTTGAACGCCAGCCTTAAGCCGCTCAACAACTTCAGGGTCAGGATGATAGGTTTCAATTAGATTAAAACCTTCCTTAAATTCCCTAAAACTATTCAAGACAGTGCCAACGCTAGGCATACCATTCAGGGGGTTCATTACCGGGTTTTCACCCCTATTGTTGGCAATTCTTTGCGCCCTGTCGTCATGCCTTTTTGCTAGGCTTTCCATTACAATTTCCTTTCCACTTTAAATAAGTTATTCAGCGCGAGCAATGACGAACGCCAAGCCAGCTTGCCGCCTGTCAACAACTCTATTCCAGTGAGCCGCCAGCCGCAAGTCAGCAAGCGTTGGCGATTGTTCAACTAGAGTGCCTTCAACCCATTCAAAGCCTTGGGGATGAATAATCCAAGTCTTTCTTTCAACAATGGCTTCCATGCCGCCACCGTGACCAGCCAAAGGTGTTCTAACAACTTCAGCCGCAACCTTTGGCGCACCTTCGCCAAGTGCAAAGGCAGAGCCTTCAACTTGTCCAAAGCCAAACGAGCCAGAAGAAAACAGGACTGACGTATAAACGCGAGCAGGGCCAGTGCCAGTAACAGGCAGAGTATCGTCAACAATAACGGCTCTACCTTTATAGGTTTTCATCGTCAAGTTGCCTTCACTGTCACGCACATCAACCAACTCGTCATTTTTCAACATACGAGCTTCAATGTTGCTGTGAACAGCAATACCCTTAAACATATCAGCTTGTTCGCCAGCCGTATATGCTGCATCAATAAACGCATTTGCGCCAAAGACACCAGCCGCGCCAACGCCAGCAGAAATGTCAACAACCATATCGCCGCCATTTGTTGCAATATTGTCAGCTAGAACGCCAACGCAAGTTGCAATAAGACGCCGGTTCATCTGACGAACCCAATATTCGCCAAAACGGTTACGGATATGTTGAAGTGGACTAGAGCCAGCCAATTCTGAAACCAAATCCATTTCACCGAAAACTTGGTTAAGCCAAGTTTTACGAGCAGTCATGGTGCCATATGGAATTTTATTCGGAACGGCCAGATCAGCGGGGTCGTCATTGCTATAGTTAGGCTCTAGTGTCGGGTCAATATCTTTCCAAAATGGAACGATAGCCAGTTTACCACCAGCCCTAGCAATAGCGGTTAGAGTTGCATTTGTCGTCATAATGCCCGCACGAATAAACGCACTACTCATGGGGTCATTAATGGCGGTGTATGAGCCGTAAACAGTCGGCACAAAAACGTCAGATAGCCTTTGATATGCCATGCTCTTTCCTTTCAGCGCCAGCTATTATTGTATAATAGCCGGGTTATCGCTTGAAATTCCAGCGGCAAGCTGAACTTGCTTCCATTCTTCAGGCCGGTTTTTCGCCATATCGGTGCGCTCGGCTTCAGTTAGATCAGCAAGGGCTTTACCGCCCGGTGAACCGCCGCCATTAGCGCCGTTAGCTCCACCCCCGCCATTAGCCGGGGCCGTAACATAATGCTTGCCAGCATCGCCAGCAGCCCATTCTTTGACAAACTCGGCAACGCTCTTGCCATCGGCAACAACCTTGCGTTCGTCACCTTCCACTTCTACAGCAACCTTTTCTTTCAAAAGGGCTTTCGCCGCGTCCATGAAATGCGGTGCAACCTTAGCCTCAATCAAAGCTCCGTTCAAGCTATTTTCAATGAGTTGGTTGCGAGAAAAACTACGTTCGCTATCACGTTCCGTAACAGCGTTATCGCGTTCGCCAGTTACTTTCTTTAAATCTCTATCAGCGGTGCGGAATTTAGATTGAGCTTCAGTTAGATCATGGCGAGTTTCCTCAAGCTCACGCTCTAACCGTTCAATTTCATCTTTATTATCGCCGCCAGCATCAGTGCGAGCTTTACGGAGTTTGCCAAGTATTTCCGTATTTTTATCAGTAAGCCGCTTTACCTCATTACCATGTTCTTCAGCTTGTTCTTCAAGTGCGGCAGCAATTAGTCCGTCAACTATTTCTTTATCTTTAGGGTCGTTAGGGTCGTAAGCCATTTGTAATCCTTATACCCGGTTCTTATCAAAACTGGAAAACGAACGCTAATACTATTTGTTGCGGCTGTCTAGCGCCTTTTTGCCTTCAACTCCGATAGCGTTAATGGGCGTCCATTCCCGTCAACCAAATCTTTTAAAGTAATTTTACCGGCTCGCCACAGATCAGCGCGACCTTTACCTAACATTTCATCCTGATATGATTGGGGTTTTCTTTTAAGAAAGCCATCAAAGGTTAAGTCGGCTGAAACTGGCCCTTCATCGCTAGCACGAGTTGTCATTTTAAATTCAGGTATATTCAGGCCCATTTCCTTAAATGTTTTAGTAATAGGCACTTCAACAGACCGGCAATTAAAGTGACGCGGCACTCCATTATTATAAGGCTTTTTCTTCTTGCCTATTGGTTTAAAATCCATATCCCATTGACACTCTGAATAAGCAATACAAACTAAACTTGTATGACTATCTAGAGTTGACACTTGCTGAATACCTGTTATAACATCTGTATTAGCTTTAAAGGTTTCTCGCCTTGCGTCATTAGCAACATTTTGAACTGACGTTTGAACCAATGTGGCAGCGTTCTTACGAGCGCCATCCATTATACCTATTTCGCCGCCTTTGCCCACAATTCTATTAATAATCTGTTGGTTTGTTTCGCCAGACTGTAAACCCATCCTGACTTGCTGGCTGAATTTAAATTGTAAATCCTCACTTTGCCCGCGCCACCAATCGGCAGTAGGAGCGCCAAACAGCATAACGTCAGAATTAAGAGATTTAAAATAATGATCTGTGGGCAGATATAATGCGTCAATTCCTAACGCTACGCCAATACCATACCGCATATCATTGGCAACATACTTGGCTAGTTGCTCATACTCAAATGATTTAAATATCTCTCTATACTTGCGGTCAATCACCTTGCCGGTTTGTTGCAAGAAAGTTTCAACCCTGCGCCGCTGGCGTTCTGTCACAGCTTCAGCCGCTAACAGGCTAACCAATTCCTTTTCTAATTCAACTAGAAACTCATAGGTTTGGTGGCGTTGACCAGCCGCGTAGCGAAACACTAGTAAGGCGTTCTCTAATACTTCATCAAATATATCTACATATACTGGCATTAAGCTTCCGATTTATCTATAATTGCCACCCTAAAACTTTCATCATCTTCAAGGGCATTTGCTGTAGTAATGTGACAAGTGCAAACATAAGCTCTGCCAACTTCCCCGCCACTTACTTCAATAAATGCTCTAGTATCTGTATAACCTTGATTGTGAATAGTTAAACCATCCTCAACTGTCCAAAGTATAGCGTCTATAACATCAGCATCTATAAGCCAAAACTTCCACTCAATTGCATAATCTTTTCTGGCTTCAGGGTCTTTTTCAATATAATACCCTTGTTCGTCTTTAACGAAACCTTCAGGCGGTGGAGCAGTTGCCATAAATCACCTAACAGTTATGGTTCGATTTTCAAACGGAATAATAAGCACTCTGTTTTCTTCAACAGGAATGATTAGCGGTTCTGGCTCAACTGTCAATACCCTATTTTCAAACGGAATAATCAATGCTCGTTCTGGCGGGGTATTTAATAAACCACCACTTTCAGCAAAACTAATCTCTGGCGCATAAGTAGAAACGCCTAGCGTAATTAACTGATCAACATAACCCAAACCAGCTAAAGTTATTGCTGGCAGATTTGCAGTAATATTTGTAGTAACAAGATCAAATGCGCCACTACCAAGTCCAACAATAGTAATTTCTGGCGGGAATGTTGACAGATTAAGCGTAGCTAGACTATTCTTTTGGCCTAGGGTGGCTAATTCTATCGCCGCTGGCGTGGTTTCTAGCGCCTCTGAAGCTAGATCGTGCTGCTGGCCTAGCGCGGCACTGGCGAGCGCCGGGGCCGCTGTCTGAAGCCCTAGAGAAGCGATGTTATGAGTTTGGCCGATAGAGACAAGTGAAATAGCCGGAACGCCGCTAACAACAGGTAAAGTAGAAGCGCCAGATGTTGCTGATAATGATGATAGACTAATAGCCGGTATATCAGTTGCTATACCTAGTGAAATAAAGTCAGCCCTACTAAGTAAGGTTGGTTGACTAATAACAGGTATAGGTGTTGTTATATTTGTAGTGCTAAAATTAGCTGTGCTAGTAATAGCAGCAATAGTTACTACAGAAGCCGATGTAGCTAAATTAGCAGAAGTTAACTTATGAGTTTGACCAAGGCTAGGTAGCGAAATAACAGGTGGATTAGTTGCAACAATTAACGGGTCAAGTCCAACAGTTGACCCCATGCCAGTTTTAGAAATAACGGCAGCGGCAGTTTCAACAGGAATTGTAGTAATATTATGAGTTTGAGCAATAGCCGGTGCGCTTAAGAAAGGCGCAGTAGTAGCTACAGCCAAAGCAGTTAATACACCAAATACCACCATTGCAGCTTGAGCAATAGCCGGAATTGGAGTATTAAGATTAGCCGCGCTTATATTGTGTTTTTGTCCAATAGCCGCCGATGTAATAGCCGGTGGAGTAGTGGTAACTGAATTTGCAGTTAAATTAGCTATTGATACAATTGATGCAGTTGATATAGCAGGTGCCGATGTTCCCACATTGATTGTAGCAATATTATGCTTTTGGCCGAGTGTGGGCAACGATACAGCCGGGGCCGATGTTACAATATTTATTGAGCTTAATAATGCTTTACTAGTGAAAACCGACAGGCTAATTGCCGGTGCCGATGTTACTATATTTGTTGAAGCTAAGTTAGTTGCCAACAAAGCTAGAGCAGATTGTGAAATGACGGGAACAGGAGTTGCTATATTTATTGTATTTAGAGCAACAGTTTTGTTAAATACAGCTTGTGATATAACAGGGATAGGAGTTGTTATATCAAATGTAGCCAGATTATGTTTTTGTCCAACAGTTACCGCATTTATTAACGGAGCCGAAGTAGTGATATTTATATTAGAAAGGCTATGTTTTTGGCTTATTGTTGGCGCTGTAATTGCTGGCGCTGAAGTAGCTAGATTTGTTGAAGCTAATACATGGCTTTGACCAACTGTAACAATACTAACGGCTGGCGCAGTAGTGGCAAGATTTAAATTAAGTAAGGCGTGTGTCTGGCCGAGCGCCGCCGCACTGATCGCCGGGGCAGGAGTAGTTATATTAAGAGCAGTAAAATTATATGCTACAATTTGACCAGCAGCAGCCAGAGTAATTTCAGGAACATATGCAACAGTAACTTGCTTTAAAACTCTAAAATAATCTACTTCAGCAAAACTACTAGAATTACCACCTAATGAAATGCTATCTGTTGCGTTACTATCTCTAGTATGAATAGCATCATAAATTTTAAAACCATCATTAGGGGTTTCACTAGTGCTTGTTATAGTATATAATACTTGATCGCCAAGTCTAATAGTAATATTGGCTGTGCCGGGAGCCGCAACCTTACGCGCTTTAAATTGAACTTTAACACTTTCGCCAGCTACACCGCCTGAATTTTGTGAAATACCACCATTAGCAACACTACAAGTAAATCCGTAAACACCAGCAGTTATATAAGGTGCAGTAGCGCCACCAGTGCGAACACTAGTTGGCGTCCAACCTACAGGAGCCGCGCCAGCGCCATCTAACGGCGCATCCATTTCAGGATTAGTGTGAGTTTCTTGCCAAACTTGAAATGAGCTAGAAACATCTTGGGTAACTAAACCATGTGCTGTAGTAATAGCCGCTTGACTAATTGAAGGCGCACTAGTTGTTATATTAGTAGAAGTTAAAGCATCAGCGGGTGGGTCGTCATTCCAAACTACAATATTATAGGCAACCCAATCTTCAGTTGCACGAGTAAATACGCCGGGATTTTCAGCAGCAGCGTTTGCAAAACCATTTATTGTTTTATCAGCACTACCAATAGTGCAACCATTAGCAGCATTGCTAATAGTGCTAACTTGATGATTAGCATAACCGCTTGGCGCAGCAGTTGATGAAGTTATAGTATCGCCAGCAAAAAAGACATTAAAAAGAGCATCTACAGCGGCACCAGTAGCATTACTTATACTCGGTGGGTCAGGATTAGTTGAAGAACCTTTTGCCGGTGTAGGATAAGCTAAATTTATTACTTTACCAGTGCTAGGTCGTATTCTAAGAGCTTGAACAACAATAGCTTCAGAAACACTTAAATTTATTGTTAAAGCCGGAATAGTATTAGCAGTTGTGACAATAAATCTAGCAAAAGCAGCTTTACAAGCATTTGTATTATCTGCTACTTGACTTGGTATAAGCCAACCGTCAGCCGCCGATGTTCCACCTAAACTTAAAGTTGGGTTGCCATCAGTAGCAATATATATTATAATTACATCGTTAGGTAATGCGCCGCTTGCCAGCGTAGCCAAACTAGGGGTATAAGCGGTCGTCCCGGCATTACCAGCTATGGCAGTCCATAAATTTCTAGTTGGCGCAACCACCGATTAGCCTTTATAATAAAAAAGGGCGAGCCAAACAGCCCGCCCTTTTAAACAGCGGGCGATTATTAGCCAGCTAGATTTGGCAGACGAACAGTTTGTGCCGTTAGCGTAAAGATGTTACCGCTAGTAACGCCCTGTGAGGCGCTAAGAGCTTGTGCAACCTCTAGCCGTGACGCGGTGCTATTCACTACGCTATTGTGGCTAGCCGTGCCTGTAGCCGTTACAGAGCCATCGGTAACAGCCGCGCTAACAACTTGGCGTCCACTTGGCGAACCAGCAGCAATAGCAGCCGGATATACGTTACCAGCGCCAAAAACTTTGTTACCAAGCGCCACAGTTGATGTAGCTGCTGTGTAAGTAGCCGGTTCGGAGCTATTAATATAAACCCCGGTTGCGCCAGCTTTCAAGGCCGCTAGGCCGTTGTCAAGTGTATTATTGTCAAGATACGGCATTACACTTCCCTTTCTAGCCTAAAGCCTATTCAGCTTGGTTTTCACAATATTCAACAGCTTCTTCTTCGGTTGCCCGCGTTCCGACTTCTTCCCATTTATAATCATAAGCTACACGATTATCGCCATGCTCGCCAGCTTCAGCAGCTTCACGCACATGACTAGGAACAAAGTGTGGGTTAGGTTCCCCGTCAATTTCTTCATCTTCAGAGTTAATCGGAGTTTTCTTATAGATATAGAAAACCCGCTTACCTTCAACAGTATTACCGCCCCAATCAAGGTAAGTAAATTCTTTACCAATTGCAATTACTTTACCGTCAGCATCGCGCAGACCCGGCCTATAATGTGGAGCCGTATTTTCATCATCTAGCAATTCTTCAGTTGCCATATCAGTAATACGGGGTGGGCCGGGTTCAATGCGATAGTTGCCCACATCAATAATGGCGGTATTTTCTTCATGCCGAATTACAGTCATTTACTTATCCTTTTCCTCTATTGGTTTTTCGGTTCCTTTGTCTTTAGGTTCGGGTATAGGTTTATCCTCACCTATTGGCGCTGCAACTGGCGGTGGCATTGCCGGGGCCGCGTCAATCCTTGCTTGTTCATCTTCAAAGCTAATTTCAGCATCAATTAGATCGCCACGCTTCATTAGATCAAAGAAGCTTTCAGACGACAATTGAGCCGCTTGAACAGCCGCAAGTAGTGAAGTAAGAGCCTGTGGAGACATTGGAAATGGCATGAAGTCACGATTAATGTCAAATTTAATATTATCTTCTGTAACAGGAACACCAGCCCATTCAGCGAATACCTTTAGGGCTTTAGTTAATCCTTCAGAAACGGCAACAGCAATTGCTGCTAAAATAGAGTTTTCGCCAGCATGGCGCATAGCAACAGTTTCAGCCGCTTCAACACCTGTTTTCTCTGGCGTCAGCATTTTAGCGCCGATAGCCGCCATTTGAGCTTCTTTTTTATCTAAATTGTCTGTTAGAGCTTTAAGCCCCTGCCCATTAAATTCTAAATAGCCAACTTCAGCACCAGCGGGAAGCATCCAAGCTGTCATTGACCCAATATATAATTTAGGCCAAATAGGCGAGCCATCAGCCGCGAAGCTCTGTGGAGTTGCGCCAGCAATCCAAGGTGTAGGAAGGCCGGTCATGTGGCAACCATGTTCAAAGTCAGCACTAACTTGAAAGTGCTTTATATTTAAATCTACCAAGTCAATCAAAACCGGCTCTGATAATTCAGGTTCGCCACCGTCAGGGCCAATGAAATAAAATGGTATATACTGCATCGGCTGGCCGTTCATAGTTGGGTAAATATCCCAACCAATTTGGCTCTCGTTTTCTTCTATAAAGCGCCGCACTCTATAGTGACCATTAATTAAATCTAACACACGAATAACGGCAAACTTTTTATCTTTAAATTCAGTTTCAACTTCAGTGTGTTGTTCCCAAAGCCGCACTTGTGTTAGAGTATAATGGTTATTAATAAATTCATAGCGCCAGTTAATTATTTGTTCCGCTTTATACATAACCATTGACGGACGCAAACCCATGACTTCAGCCTGTGCCATTGTAATAGCTGTGCCATCGGGATTTGTAATATTACCATTTGGATAATCAACTAAAACGCCAACCCGACTAACCATTATATCTTCTAATGCAACATCTTGAGCGAAGTTGTCAAAACTAACGCCAGACATAGTTACATCGTCAAGTAGTTTTTGTAATTTATCTGGATATGTTTTAGCTGGCGGCTTACGAAACATCATGCCGATGAAAGCGGCCATTGTGCGCCAAGTTGCATTAAAAAATGGCGTTCTCTCTTGACGCTTCTTATATTCAGGGTCAGTTTCTTCAGCCAGTTTAGCTAAATAAAGAGTAGTGCCAAAGTAAATATTATCTTGACCAGCTACAACATCACGACACCGACGCCATTTTTGCGAGAAAAGATCGTAGTCTGAGTGCCGGGTTTTGACGCCATTTGCTGCCATTATACACCGCCCACCTTAGACTTTATAACTCGGCCATTTACAACCGGGTAACGGTGATTGATAAAATAGCCGCCCGCATCGTTAGGATGGTCAAAGCCGCTAGTTTTATCTGGCTCGCCGTTCTTGTCATATGCTTGCTTTTCTAGCGCCTCTGCGAACATAGGGCAAGCGGTATCGTTGACATAAAGCTTACCTCTACTGCTACCCTCTAACATCATATTCATACTTAATATCCTGTCTTTAACTCTTGGGTTAGACAGGTTATTTAGAACAATGAAATTGGCTTGTTGCAATAAAGCAATATCTGAAACACTAGCCATATTACTATGTCGGCCAGAGCCAGTAGCATCAGGATATATAAAAATTGGGTGGCTAGGAAAGCGAGCTTTAATAGCATTAATCATGGCTGGCGTATCAAGCAAACCTGTTAGCTCTGCGCCAGCGTGAGGATTGTTGTCCCTTTGCATAAATACTATCGCGGCCATCTTTCCCACATTAAAGTCCATGCCGATGTGTAAAGCTTCGCCGGGTGAAGGTAACGCTGTTGAGCGGTTAGCATACCTATCATAATTAACGTAAATAGAGCCAGCAGTTAAGTTAACAAACTCGCCATCAATATACGCGGCAATTAGGTTACTTGGGTAATCCGCCAACAAGTCAGGAATATAATTTTCTGGCAAGTTGTGGGCATTAGAGTAAGTGCTAGCTTTAATTAATTCATATTCATCATTAGGCGGGTTTTTCTTCCACCTATCATATGTAAACTTAAATCCTTCAGGTGTAGTGCCAACTGCTACAGTGTTGTTGCCACCGCCTTTCTTTTTCTGTCGGTTGCGGCCTATGATCTTACGCCAGACCATTGCTGCATCGTCAGGCTTTAAAGTATCTAATTCGTCAACCAAACTATCAGCGACTTCATAGCCAATAATACGTTGCGGTCTATCCATTGTTCTCATAATGATTTGACCAGCGCCGAATATCTTTATCATTGGCGTTTGGCTTCTTACTGTTTTATAATCTTTTCCTTCTATCATTCCAAACATTTGTAGAGCATCTTCAAAACGCGGAAATGCAATTGTATTAATAAGATCATAAGTAGGGGCGTAATAAGCAATGTTACATTCAGGATTTTCAAATTTTAATTTAAATCCCCTAGTTATCAATCCTTCCGTTTTGCCAGCACCAAACCCGGCAACCATAGCCGGGTAGCGTTTTAATGACGTAACCAACCTAAACTGTGGTTCGGTTAGTAGCCGGGTTTCAGCACCTATAAAGTTACTCTGGCTTTGGTTCATTTGGCGTAGCCACTACGCCGGGATGAATGGCAAAGTTGAACACTGGCAAGCGCCGTTTGCCACTACCATCATCGCTGCCAGCATCATCATCTATCTCGTTCTGCATACGCGCATGAAGCTCTATAGCCTTTAGCCGCTCACGCACTGGAGTTTTCTCGTCATTATATAGAGCTTCCAATTTCGCCAGCTTTTGTAGTTTCGTTTCAGGCGGCTTTACTTCTTCGCCGCCATTAAGCCTAGCTTGCCTGATACGCTCTATAATGTCAAGATCATGTGACCATATTTGTGCCGCTTGATTAGACCGCATTATAGGGTCGCGTAAGTGTTTAAACACTACGCCAGTAACTTCAAACGGTGAATGGTCAGGATAGCGGGCCGATAATTCAACAAAGCGAGCAATTAGCTCGGCTTCATCTTCATCGTCAAAGATAGGAACCGGACTTTCCCACATGACTAGTAATCCTATCTGGCATTAACCGGCAACGCAACAGAAAGGTTCATTAACATAAAAATAGGGGCGACCGCTAGAGCCGCCCCTACTCTCATTGCCCCCTACGGACGGTCAATTAGGACTTGGGCGCTGCCGTTGGCGGAAGCTCCTGATCGGGCTTCTCAGGCGCGTCAGGAAGCTCGTTGCCCGCTTCCGGCTGTTCACCGGGCAAGGCGTTGTCAGCCGTTCCGCCGCCGCCTTCTGGAAGCTCCTGATCGGGGTAGAGCGTGTTACGAATTTCCTCAAGCTTTTCCTTTAGCTCGTCACGCGCTTGGCTTGGCAATTCATTGTCAGGAATTTCGTCAATAATGCCGCCAGTTGCGATAGCCAAAGTTGAAGTGCTTGCAACCAAAGCATTGTTGCCATCTTCGCCAGCATATACAGCCACTTCATCAATTGACTTGACTAGTGCTTCAAGCGTTGCAGCAATCTTTTCATTCTTTCCATAGGCTTTACCCATTAGTATTATCCTTTTTAATTTATATAGGCCGTAGGTCAAGATAGGAGTTGGTGTATTAAAGATATTTAGTTTCTTTAATGTCCAACGTGCCAATGTTCGTATTAAAATATAAATACCAAATTTGACGCCCATCCTGTCCAAAGCTTGTAGCGGAGCTTTTGACAAAAGAAAAGCCCTGCCGCTCACATGGGCGACAGGGCTTCCCTGACAGTGCGCGTATGCGCCCTGCAATTAGCTAGCTGCCATCGAAAGCTAGCTAATCTCTTTAGGCCGTGCGCCAGACACGAGCGCCGGGGCCTTTCGGGTCGTCGGCATTTACCGCTTTAACGGTAAAGTCACGAACAACCTTCATTTTAGGCCGCGTAACCGATACTTCCGTATCAACCACACGCTTGCCATCAACCTTCAAGAATTGCCCATCTTCGCCCTTCTTGTAGGTCTTTTGGCTAACAGTTTCCTGTTCGCCAGTAGCTTCAGCATAGCGAGCGCGAGCGCCGCTAACCGAAGATTGCAAACGAGCCGCAACGTCAGCCGGTTCCTCACCATCCTTAACAGCCACATGGAACGACTGATTGATGTTGAGATTTTCAAACGGATAGCCGCCAGTGCGACCACGGCGAGCCGTGCTAGTGGGAATGGGGATATTATCCTCAATCTCATAGCTAGTCGCGGAGTTGCCGCTAGAAGCCAGCGCCGCCTTGCCCGCTTCAGTCAGCGTGATCTTGGCCGTGCCGCCATCACCACTTACAGAAGTGTCAACAACAGCATAGCCGCTATTAACAAGGTCAAGCCCTTCCTCTTGCGTCAGCATAAGGCCATCGTCGCCCGCCGCTGAAATCATCGCCAAAAGGTCAGCACCGCGAGCCGTAATGGGTTCACGCTGCGTTTCCGCTGGCACTTCAATCTTTTCTTGCTTCGCCATAAATCTTCCTTTTCTCGCCCGGTTTCGTTTGGACAACTCTTACTTAGACAGCGCCAAAAACAATGTCAACAAGAAAAATGCGTTAGCCAGAAACTTTTTTACCCCAAGCCTTTTGACGGTGGAACGCCAGTGCCTTGCTCTTGCGCTAAATCTTCATCGGGTAGCGGATAATGCCGCGCCGCTGGCGACAAGTGAAGCTCGGTTAAAGGGTCAGGCTGCACCGCTTCTGTAAAATCAGTATCACAAGTTGCAGCAGCCAAGGCCATTATAATAAATTCAGCCTTTTCCTCAGTAACACAATCAGCAATTAAGATAGGCGGCGTATCGCTAAGATTTTTGAAATAAATAGCCTTACCGCTCCGATAGTAACCAGCCATTTCAATTCCTTTCGCTAGCACCGTGCGCGAATACTCCATACTTGTCAAGTGGTTCCCCGCCGTGGATTTGAACCACGATTGACGCCTTCAAAGGGCGTAGTCCTACCTTTAGACGAACGGGGAGCGAGCCTAGGTTGTCAGCCAATATAGCGCCCAACCTGCCAAGCCGGTTATAACGCCAGCCATCACTAAGCATGGAACGCTAAAGAAATTAGGTTCTTTCCCGCTACCTTTACATCGCTTGCACATTGGCCCTTGCGCGTAAGTAACCCTATTAGGTTGGGATTGCCATTTACTTCTAATCCACATGAAGCCACGGCCACTACACCGAAAGCACAAGTTATTGACCATTTCGTTTTTCCTTACCCCTTTAATCATTAGGTAAGACTAACATTAATAGCCGGTATGTCAAGTGGCAATTTAAGATAGCGTGAGATTATTGCACGAGCTTCAAGCCAGCCATACGCAATGTCAGCATCATATCTAACATAACGCGCATAGGTTTGAAACCTAAGTTGATCGTTTGTGGGCTGATTTTTGCCAACCTTCAATTCAATATAAAGGCCAGCTTTCATTTCATTAACAATTGGCACTGGCAAGAATATGTCAAAGACGCCAGCCTTAACGCCTTCAGCTTTAGCAATACCGCCACGGATTTTATCACCATGCCCCTGATTATGGATAGCGTGAAGCCACTCCAATTGAGGCACTTTAAATTCATATGGATTGTTTGAGGAAAAGTTTAACGCCCATCCTTCAACCGTATAAGCCTCTTTACAGTTTGCAGTATAAAAGCCAAAATTGACACACATATTTGCCCACATGAATAGGGCCGCTTGGTGAGCGTGTTCTGCGCCGGTTTTATCTGCATAATCCCAAGGGTTAGGCGTTGGCATTATTAGTCCTATCAAATAAGTCCCAACCGGCTTTAACCGTGTCAAGTTGATTTATAATATTAATACCGTCTTTAATATCCCAATGGCTAGGACAAAAGATAGGTTCGGGTTGGCTAATAGGCCGGTTGCCCTTGTCAGGGGTTACTTCGCCTTTGCCTTCGCAATGATCGCACGTTGCCCGCTTAGGAGCGCCAGTAGGCCAGTTGCCTTTATCTCTTGGCGTCAGGTCTAACTCACAAGTGCCTAGGCACTTAGGACATTCAACCATGCCTTCATTTATTGGCGCAAACTGTGAATTGCAACGCCAAGGTGAACGCCTAATTGAAGCTTGCGCTCTTAGTGTGTTTTCACTTTCCATATTAACGCCAGATCAAATATAAAATGAAGCCAAATGTTTGCCCCAAAATAAAGCCAAGTGCAAGCGTTATTTTCATCGCTTTAGGATAATGTCGCCAACTGTAGTAAAGTTGCCTATGTTCATCGCCAGGAAAACGATCAACTTGGGCAGCATCAATTAGTTGCTTAATTTCCTTTTCGTCAGGCTTACGGTGAATATAGAAACAACTCCCATTGCCAATCTTAAACGATTTAGCCCAAACCCCTACACGAATACCGCGATGCTCAAAGATACGAATTGCTACCATTGCCGATGTTCCCTTATTGAACAGTATTTTCTTCTTCATTAACTTCAGCAATTTCAGTTAGCATATGCTCAAAGCCAATTTCAGAATTTTTGCTTATAATGTCGCCAACCTGCTCTTTAGTAAAGTGGTGGTCACAAGCGGTCAATGCGCCAAGGGAGCCAGTTACTACAGACATAACAGCTAGTGCTTCCCCTGAACACATTTTATCTTGATAGGTAATCAAGAGGGCTTTTAGCTCGCTAATTAGCTCTAAATGCTTAGGTTCAAATTCCATTAATTGCATTGCCGATGTTTCCTCATTAAGCAGAGTTAGACCCTAGCAAGTTTTGAACGCGCTGTAAAGTGCCTGAAGCCATAATAACATTTGGCATAGCTTGACTGAATTTTATATCAACTGCGCCATGTTCGCCTTCAGCATATGCACAAACAATTAGACCTTGGGGGTTAAGTGTGCCATCATCAATTGCCCGTAGAATATCTACTAGACAATCTCGCGGCGACCAGTCAGACCCATTGCCAGACCTTTTAGCGCGTAGCTCACCAATCGAAACAGGTTGATTTTCATATAACATCTTCCTTATCCTTATCTATTAAGCCAGTTAGTTGTTCGGCTTCTGCCACCGCTTCAGCGTATGTTTGGGGGCCAGAGGCATAACCAGTGTAGCGGTTATTATAGTAATACATAACAAACCACTCCAAAAAGACCATGCGTAATCTATAGCCTGTGACTTCAAATTCTGTGCCATCACTCGCCTTTATTATTATCATGGGTTTCGCTATCTATTGGAGTTGGCTCAACCTCAACAGGTTTCCACCCGCGCATAAGGGAGCTAAGAGTTAGTGGCAAGGTGCAGTCAACGCCAGCCATTATACAGGCTTTACGAGCAACTACCCTATTTTTGAACATAAACCCGGCTCCTTCATGTAACCCTTTTAGTCACATGAAGCGCCAGTGTCAAGCAGTTTAATAACTTACTTAAATGCCTTGTGGGCTAAATAATAGAATTAGAGTAAGTAATAGCCCGACTGAACCAGCAATTAAGTTTGTGCGGTCAGTCCTGTAACTAGTTGCTATTACAACCACGAAACATACGGCTATTACTATAACTAATACAGCCAAAACGTCCATGATTAATCCCCATCATATAATAGGACTACGCGGTTACAAAGGTCAACCATTTCTTCAACAGTTTGACCCGCTTCATGGGCAACTCTTTCGCCATTTTTATTAAAAAGCCTAAGCTCTGCGTTAGCGCCTTTAGTTTGATGTTCAAACTCGCGCTTGCTTACGTTTTTATTATCGCTTTCGCTCATTGGGCCAAAGTCAACTTCTAACCTAAGACCTGACGCAAACAATAAGCTGAAGCCAAACTTTTCTTTAATAAACATGGCGCTTCCTTCGATCAGGCCGCAGCTTGGAGCCTCACCGGGTAGCTGTCAACCCGCCACGAACCATCAAGGTTCCGCCGCGCATAGTAATGGCTATAAGGGTTAAGCCCCTCATTAATGTAAGCCCTATACTCGGCTTCCGCCCTAGTCATTTCCGGCCTTTCCGCCTTTGTTTCCTAGCCATCTTAGCGGCTTTGCGGCGTTTGTCAATAACTTTAGCACTGACTTGACGATATTTATAAGGCACGGCTGGCATGGCTTCCTGATAGGCTCGCTCCAATTCTTGATTTACTATATAATTATCATCATCCACCTAGGCGCTCCATTTCAGCGGCTATTTTAGTGTGGTAGCCACCTTCAGCATAATTGCTTCCATTATACCCGCTGGCGAACGGCCTACAATCGTCAGGGTCAGTGCTGATCTGGCGTAGCTCTGGCAACAGACCGGCTAGGCGAATGTAACCGACTAACAGATAGTAATGGTGATACTCACTCTTAGTTGTTGAGAAAGCCATTTCAAGAGCCGAAGTAAAACCCATGTGAGGATACCAAAAACCCATGATCTGAAACTTGCCCCAACTAGCCGACTTAAAAGCCGGGTCTATCTCGCCAGTGCAAATAGCGTTAGTAAGTTTATCCCAACTATCTTCATTATAACCGCCAGCAGAAGAATTAGAATAGGAAGTAGTGCTAAACTCGCCACCAGTAATTTGATGGAATTTGTGACGTTCAAAAAGTATTTTAGGCCGACCATTACTATCGTAACCGCTACCGCTACTTTCCACGTTAGCAACAGATACAAGTTGTTCATAAGAGCAATCAGCCATATCAGCCAGAGAACGGAGTTGTTCTTCAGTTACGCCTTTAGCATCTTTGTTTACAAATACTTCTTTAGTTGCATCGCGGGTAGCTGGCCCACAAGCGCCATCGCTAATTATATCGGCATTATTATATATTAGCCAATCTTGGTAGTCGGACATAAACATATTAAATACCTTTGATATAAAAAAAGGGGGCAGCACTTCCTATGCTACCCCCTTCCCCTTCATTCAGCGCGTGTCGCTTACGGCTGGACGAAAAGCCAAACCCCAACAAGCTGATTGCTGGCACTGGACGAGCCAATACCAAGCGTTCCGTTGCTGTTCTGCGAGCCAGCAAGGCCAAGGCTAAACGTGCTACCCTGTTGCGTGGTCGAAGAAACGTGCTGCGACTGCGAGCCTTGATCGTTGCCCGACATAATGCTTTCGGACAGGCCAGCAGAAGCCGCGCCACCGCTCGACTGTTGAGCAGTCACGCCAAACAGAGCCGATGCAGACGAACCCTGCGAGCCAGAAATGGCCGTAGAGTTAGACTGCGATTGACCTGCGCCAAACGCAACGCCAAAGTCAACAGCCATCGCCGGGGTAGCAAAAGCAACCGAAGCGAGCAAGCCAGCAAGTGCAAAGATTTTCTTCATTCCCATTTCCTTCATCAATTACCGGACAACTTAATTTAATAGGGTGTCCGGTTCCCCCTATCCCTAATAGGTGGAGCTTGGCGTTGGCCGACGCGGGGTGTTGCGCCTTACGCCAAGCTCCGACGATAGAAAGCCACAAGTTGTAGCGTGTGGACAGGCTTCTATCGTTTAGCTGTTACTTTATCGCGGGGAGCTAGCGATTACTGCAACAGTTTTGTTTTCCGCACTTTGTTGAGAAATTACCACAGAGGCCGCTTCTGGCGTAATTTTATTATTATAGGCCACTTTTGGTTGCGGAGTTTGACCGGGAGCCGGTTGAGCCGGTGAAGCTAGATGTTGAGAGCCATTTGAGCCAAGCAATAGCAGCTTGTCACAAGCATCAGCCGTTGACTTGCCAGCATCAGGCCCGCCACTATCACTAGTGCAAATGCTCCAAATCATCATGGACATTAGTTTGCCAGACAATTCAGGTTGGTGCATATTAAGAGCATTAACTGCCGCCATGCCAAACTTTTCAGCGCGGCGTAGTGACTGACAGGATTTATCAAACTTAACCCCTGCACCGCCAACTGAAATACCTAGTGGGGCAGCAGAAACCCCGCCAGAAACAGTGCCGCCACAATAGTCAGAGCTAAAGCTAGAGCTAGCCGCAAGCGGAACGGCATTGTTCGTCCTAATCTCAGTCTGGCGACGGTTACGGGTATTCCAAGTTTGGTTTACCGTAACGCCCTGTTGATTAGCTTGGTTAGCATCAAGGTTCTGCGATTGATCTTGGCCTTGCATCTGACCTTGATCTTGCCCTTGCTCATTACTTGACGTTTGAGCTTGGCCTTGTGTGTTACCGTTAGAATTGCTAGTGCTTTCGCTGGCAGAGCCAGAAATTGCGCCAGAGCTAGACTGACTAGTATTCTCGTTATTGCTAACGCCAATACCAGCATTATTGTTAGAGGCGTTATTGTCAGAGCTTGCACCGCTGACAGAGCCAGAGTTAGCGCCAGCGTTTGAAGCTGACTGGCTAGCCAAGTCATTGACGTTAATGTTTTGAGCATTAACCGACGCTGCACCACATAGAAGTAGCGCGAAAATAACCTTCTTATTCATTGCTTTACCCCCAAATCAGGAACACACACGATACGCCTTTCCGTGGCGCTGTCAATAGGCTTGTTTGATGTTTAAATTCGCGGCTTTTCCGTTTCTATTTTATTTGGCCTAACCCAAGTTAATTCCTCAACCAAGGCTGGCGCATAGACAACATCATTTCCTGTTCTTTTCCTAAATGCCCACAGTGAGCCATCCCCTAACTTGATAAGGTTAGGCGGCTCGCCCCATACTAATTTCATTTCCCCTTCACAACCTTCAAAGGTCACATTATATCTTTTTGGGTCTGTCATTTCACAGGTGCCTTATACTGGCCGATTATAACTTTAATCATGCCGCCAAAACTATCAGTTATATAAAAAACCGCGCCTTCATCCATAAGCATTGGCACAGTAACTTCCGCCACTCCAACTTTCGTTCCCATGTGGTGCCGACAAGCATTGGCGACATTTAAAGGATTAATAACCATTATGGCTTCACCTTATAGTCTGGCATTGGACAAATCCCCAATCTTGGGTCGCCGCGCCAGTGAGCTTTGACCAAAGTTGTTCCGCCCTTTTGAAAGTGGCGTAAATGGGAACGGACGAAATGAAAGGCTTTATGAAAGGCTGGCCCGTTTGGATTATGCCCTGAATATTTAGGCGGCGGGGCAGTCTTATTAAGTGTAATATAATGGTGCGGCTTTAATTCAAAGCCAAGCCCCCGCGCCTGTCTAGCGTGAGCTTTGTGGACAGGTTGAGCTTCGGTTTTAATTCCATATGGAGCATTTATAATTAAAATCATCGCAACAACGTGCGCCCCAATATATCCGGCAACTTTAGCCAAGTGTTCGTCGCTGTCATTCTCGCTCTTATAACAACAAATCCGGCACGTTTCATCATCATACATTTCAACGTGGGAAGTCATTACAACCGTGGCGTCTAGGTCTGACATAATATCAATATGTAATTTTTGGCTATCTTCATCATATGAAACCATCGCGCCCATGCGATATTTCTTTGGCCGTTCATTTATAGTAACAATCAATACATCTTTCATTATATCAAAGTCAACATCTGGCTCGTCAGAAGTATTTTCCTGCTGCCATTCAAACCAAGTATATTGGCTAGGCGGCACAAGCAATCCGCCATGCCCCACAACCGGCCTACCATCATGGGCTTTTATGGTTGAGCCGTTAAGCGTTTCAATGGTCTGGCCTACCAAATCCATAACCGCTGTCATTTCAAAACAAACCGTTTCCTGCATCTGGATAACGGCTTTATCTCTTAACTCTTTGCTCTTTGGCTTAATCGTAACAGCCCGTTCAAAGATACTTCTCAAAAATGGTGTCATTGCCGATGTTCCTTCCTAATAAGAAACACTAGCAAAGTTGGCGTAGGGTGTCAACAAGTAATTTAAGGTCAGCTTTAAATTTATCGTGGTTTTTATTATAAACATCATCAACAGTATGACCTTCGGCTACCCATTCAACTCTCTGGCAAGCCGCCCATAATTTAGGGTCTTTAATCATTCCCGCTTTCCTTCAGCCAGAGCTTCACTAACTCTACCAGTGTTTGTATTAAATTTAGTGGCTACTTCCTGAAGGTGAATATCTGGATTAGCAAAAGCATAATCTACAATATCCTGTTTTTCCGCATCTGTCAAAGGCGGGTGCTTAACTGGCGCTTTGCGTCTAGTCGGGCTTTCCCTGATAGTTTCCTGTGCCAAATCGTGAATTTGATCGGCAATACTATCCAACCCATGAAACCTAATTTCAGCGGCTATATTATGTAATTCTGTTCTAATCTCTGGAATGGTGCGTTTAGTCATTGTTAAACCTATTCCCCGTATCGGCATTAAAGAAAAAATCTAATTCAACTATGGCTTCAAGCTTAGTCCCATGCACAGAAAATATGCCCACAGGATTATCGGCACCTGAAAAGATTTCTAATTCAGACATTTCTTCTGGCGTCAAGCGTCTAATTTTGAGGCCGCGTATTTTCTCTAAGCTAGAGAAATTTTTTCTGATATACATTATACTATCCTAATTGGAGTATTCATAGCAGCTTTAAGTTTGGCGTCAGCATCCGGCGTATAAGGGTTAACAAATCCCTTTGGCTTTTCCGGCGTTCCACAAAAACGACAAACTAACTGACCATCCCTCTTGACAAGCTCACATTGTTCGCATTGGCGTTTCATGTTATCATTTCCACCAAAGCTGAATATATTTCAAACAAACCAGTATCACGGCTTTTATAATAATTGGCTGTTTCTCTCAATTTCTCTCTGGCAACCCTCTTATCGTCACCATCGCAACGCAATAGAGCTAATTCCAGTGGGGTTTTAGTCACCGTTGTTCACTCCTATATGGCCTTCTAAGTGGAAAGCGTTTGTTAAAGAAAAACCTGATAGCTCGGCTGGCTTCTTCATCCAACAGAACAGATACATTTCTAACTATCTCACCATCTATAATTTCTGTGATAGAAATAAGGGCTTCATCATATTTATTGACCGCAATATTAATCTTATCACCATCATGGTCAATATATTCAAAAATGTCAGGGCTACCTGTCCTGACTTGCCCCTTTTTCACCTTGGGCGCTTTCATTCCGGCTCCCCTGTAAAGATCAGGATAGGTGGGCGTCGGGTTTCAGATGGTTCAATCTCCATGCTCCCAATATTCTCGTATGGCTCAACTGGCAATGGCTTATAGTTATAATTAAGCAAGTCCCTAAGCTGTCTGGCAACATAATTAGGCAGATGCACACTTTCATCATTGACCATAATAACTACGTCACCCGTCCTAGGGAACATCTGTATTCCAAACGTATCACCATCCCCGTCAATGTGGGTAGCTTGCGTCTGTGTCGCATTAGATTGAAGATTTCGTGGCATTTAATCTGGCTCCCTTGGCTCGCTCAACTAGGATAAATTTAGCACCGCCCCAAAAAATGTCAAGCCCCCCTATTAAATAAATCAAATAAAAATATTGGCTGTATTGTATGAAAAATGCCACCCCAAAAAATATGGCGCTCGGCTTTGATTAACCCGAATGGACGCCGACCCACCCCTATTGGGGGTTAAACGCTAACGTCAATGCTGGCTATCAATAACAACGATCAACTAACTCAATTACTAACATTGATTAGTAATGAATATCATTGAATATTTATATTGGCTTTATATAGCAACACACATCATGGTGCATATGTTGATATATATTATAAATGATATATGGGCGTATTTATATTATAAATACATCACACATACGAAAAAGGGCTGGCTCACGCCAACCCTTTCCCTTACTGTATTAGTTGGCTAGATCACCAACCCTTGCCAGTAATTTTCGTAATTTCACTAACGCGCTTATTGGCAAAGCTTACAAGCTCAATACGCTGAAGCCTAGACTGGTCAATAAGATACCCGTCAAGAATGGCGCTTATATGCTTAGGCGTTACTACCAAGTAAATAACGCCCGGTTCAAAATCTTTTACCGCGTCAATTAGCTTTGGCTTTTTGCTAACAATGTTTGTGCGTTCAAACCTAACCCCTAGGCGTGACATAGCAAGCTCACGCTGTGCCGTGGTAGTCTTACCACCGAAACGCTGGCGCTTGGGGTATAGGTCAGCCATAGCTTGCTTACATAGCTCGTGGGCTACATCATAAGTAACGCCAGATGCAATTGCCGTAGCGAGAACGCCACAAATGGGCTTTTGTGAATGGTAGTTAGAATAAAACCCTTGGGGATATTCAAAAACTGGCTTGCTCATTATTAAACCTTTCTGCCGATTGATTTGCTAGGAATTTCTCTGTATTTTCGATATAAACATTGATAACGATTTTTTCTGGCTTTGCAACCCTTTTTTTCGCAACATGGTGAATTTTATTTTTTGGCGTTGCTGCCTTTGCTTCAGCTTGCCTCATTCCGTTACCATAAGCGGCTGCAATCAAAAAGCCAATAATGCCGATTACCAACGCTAGCCGTAGGAAGCGACCAATTTTTACTCCAACATTATAAGCGGTCATTTTCTGCCCTTTCGATCATTTTGGTATAAAGCATTTGCTGGCTTAGTCAAGCATTATTTTGATTGCCCACAAATTATTTTATAATGAGATTTGAGGGGCCATTATACGCCATTTCCCCTCTACTGTAATTTAAAATATAATATATATAATGTTATAAGGTCTAGATTGTCAGGGTAGTCGAATATTATTTATAATGTAAATCAAACATTATATTTTATATTCAGAGCGGCAGAAAGAGAGATTTTGCCCTTATATCATTATATCCTTATACGATGGCGGAAAACTGCCATTCTACCATTCTATTTAACTTATAAATCACTATATTTTTAACGCTTGACAAGCTATCTAGCATCCTCTAACCTATCCAACGCTCTTTAACATAGGATAACGAAATGGTTTATATTTCCGAAAACGCGCCAATTCCGCCCGCCAATTCAAATCGCAAGGGAACGTGCCGCTTCCCATTTGCTCAATTAGAAATAGGCCACAGTTTCTTTGTTGCCAATAAAAACGATATGCCACCCGGCGAAGATATATCAGATGCCAGCACATTAGGCAACATGACAACTCACGTTTCTAGGCATAATAACAAATTAATGCCAGATAAGAAATTCCGTTGTCGCATTTATCCTGTTAATAAACAATGGATACAGGTTTGGCGCGAAGCTTAATCACCACCATCCTAGGGGTTTATTGGGGAATTTGTCCATCCGAATGTCAATCAAGCGGCGAGCTTCAGCCAAGGTTTCAACCCTGACCAAATTTTTGCCAGCAGCCCTAATGTGATAATAATCGCCGGAATATTCAATTTTATGTTGCCGATAAACCATTTGCTTAACTCCCTTTCGATATAAAGACACTAGCCAGCTTTCACAGTTAGGTCAAGAGTTATTTTCAATTAGCCAGAAAATATATTTATTATAATTCGAGAAAAAAGAGTTGACAAAGCCATCGAATTATAATATAATTAGAGTAGCGCCAAAATTTTTCGATCTGCGCCAGACAAAAAAAGAGAGCCAAGGGAATTTAACCCTTGACCCTCTCTCTTTAATGTGGGCTGGCTTATTTCCAATTTTTAGCCATGTTCCGGAAGCTTACCGCCTTGCCAGTTAGGCAATATTCCAATTCGGGGCGACCGCGCCGACCGTTGTGGATTGGCGTTGCCGAGATTAGGTTGCCCTTGCGCAGATTAACCAAAACAGCGTTAGAGAGAAGGCCACCATTGCCAGCTTCCACAATGGCGAGAGCCGCGAGCTTTTGCTTACCGTTCATATTCAATATTCCTTTGCCGATGTTTCAAGAGAGACAACCCCTCTTGATTTAATTACTATAACAACTTTTTTGAGCCAGTCAACAACTTTATTTCAATTAGCCAAAATAAAATCGCTTGACTAAATAACGCCATTCATTTATAATAAAACTAGCCATCAATTTTCCTTACCCCTAGGCTATCCAGATCAGTTGTGTCAATCCGAAAAGTTACTTTTAAGCCAGCTTTAACCGGGATATGAAATTTGTCAACCCTTGGCTTAATAATAGTTTTTCCGTTACGACGAATTTTCCAATAATTGCCGTTCCTCATTGCAACTTCAAGCGAGCCGCTATCAAGCAATCTTTCGATTTCCTGAATTTTATTATAATCAAGCATATTCATTAAATGACCTTTCCAATTAACATAAGCCAACAATCTAGGCCAGACAAAGCCAGAATAAGAGTATTCATCGCGCTTTGTCCCTTCCAGTTTCCGGCTTACCCATTGCAGCCGAATAAAACCGGCTTGCTGAATAACTGGAATTTGTGCCGCGCAACTCACTAGAAAAATGAGCCGCAATTTCTCCGCGTTCATGCTCGCCAAGGTCAGGCAAGCTAGCGATAATTGACGCAATCTTTACATAATGCCGATGTTGAAACATTTTATTCCCTTTCGATTTAACTCCGCCAGCTTACCAAACCGGCGGAGTATGTCAACAATTATTTTACATACAATGGTATGTTTCCGAGCCGGGGTCACAATAATACGGGGTATTAATCGGAATTTCAAATTCGCCAGCTTCAGGGTTAAGGATATTTCGGGTTGTGCGAGTTACGCCACAAGCGCCGAGAAAATCAATAAGCTTTGCTCGCTTGTCATTCAGGGTTGCAAAAATTGCTTCGCCAATTGCCTTGCGGCTGGCGTTGTCAGCATTTGCGCTCTTGATTGCTGTTGCGATAATGAGGGTTGAATTTTTCATTTTGTTTAACTCCGTTTGCGTTTCGATTTACTCACTATAGCCAGAAATTTCAGCCAGTCAAGCATTATTTTAAAATAATTTTTCGCTACGGCAAAATTCTAGGTCTAGCTCCACGCCAAAAGCGTCAAGCTTTAAATTGTTACAACCGGAGCCATCATTATTGTGATTATACCAAATTTCCACAATATTTAATTTATTATCATAGATCAAGCCGTATTCATTACTGCCAAAATCAATGATTGTTGCCTTTTCGCTCGCCAGATATTCCTTTGACATTATCCAAAAACCTTTACGTCAAGATTATGAGCCGCTACAAATGCAGCCGCAACATCATAAGCTTCTGCCCGCGTTTCAAAGCTTTTGGCTTCCATTTTCACGCCGAGCTTGATAGCCAGCTTTTTTGCAATACCGGGGCCAACGCGCCCAATTGCATTTATAATATAATTGCGATCAAGCGCCGACGCGCCACTAAAGCGATAAGCCAGATTAACCGGAACGCTGCCGACAAATCCGAATTTTCCGTTTGGATATTCAATTACTGAAATTGCCATTTGCTTTCCTTTCTCCGTTTCGATTTACAATAGATAGCCAAGCGAGCCAGCTATGTCAACAGAAAAAAGACATAAAATAAAATTATTTTAGGGGTTGACAATGAGCCGGAAAAAATGTTATCCTGAAGCAAAATGAATTTTTTATCCATTGCGCCAGACCTTATTGATCTGCGCGCGTGGGCGCGGGCGCGCGTGCGTCAGCCAGTTTCAAATGTCAAGCAAAATATTTACCGAAACAAAAAATAAATATGTTGACATTCATTTGATTTAATTTCTGCCCGCGCCAAAAATGGGCTAGGCTTAAGCCAAGAAATGCGACGAACGGAGTTATTTTATGGGTTGACACAAGCCAGAATTTTTGCTATAATAGAGGGTTGAGCAAAATTGTATCATACGCCAGATGAACGAGCCGGAAAGCCACCGTTCATGTTACGTTATATCATGGAGCGAGCCAATGGAACAAGCCGGGAACAAAGCCAGACCAAACCGGGAACGAGCCGAGCGAGCCACCCCTATAGTGGTGTCCCCTGTAGTGGCTACCTAGTATAGTGGCGACCAAATATATTTACCCCTATAGTGTAGTGGCTACCTAAATTAAATCGCCGGAAAATCTGTGGGGATTTGCAATCACATATGCTTTTGGTTTGCTACCAAAATCCAATTGCATTTGATGGCCGGGAATTTCTCTTAAATCATCTGCATCTAGCAGCGTTCGGATTGACCGCTTAATTGAATATGATGCACCCATTCGATCATTCTTGAAACAAGCCACAGAGATTAGTTTGCGAGATATAATGGTTTCTGTTATAATATGCTTTTCAAACATATCAATGCGACCACCATATTTAATATACTTTTCACGATCATCAAGCAATTCTCTTATTGCTTTAATAACACTGTGGAGTTGCTTACCCTCACCTGTAGCGGCTAACGCGCCAACCTGTCCTGTTTCAAACTTAGCAATTAGTTTATATGTTTGATTGCAAACCATATCCGTTGCCCACATGAAATGCTCAAGGGTTACAACAGGATTTAAATAATTCTCGCCAATTGCCCGAAGGCTTGCCAGCTTAAGAGCCTTAAGGTGCGCCCTGTTCCACAATTGTCTAACGACTTCGCCATTGCTTTGATTGATTAAATCGGTTGTCCACACATCAAATTCATCTTGCAAAGCATCAGCTTCAGGAGTTAGCTCAACCCGATGGACTGCGCGTTGGTGCATGACTTTCAAACAATGTGCTGCCAAGTCAGACAAACGAGTTATCAAATCTAATGAGGGATAAACGGTTTCAGCAGCTTTATTTAAATATCGTCTATCCGATTTATTTTCAAATACCAAAAATCTAGGCAACAATCCATCGCCAATCATACTTTCATCTAATGCTTCATAAAAAGCTTCAGGCACACTTTCACCAAATAATGTTAGTGAGGGTGAATAAATTGGGTCAGTATTCTTTTCGCGTTCGGAGTAGGCCATTGGGTCAAAAATATCGTTATGACCTGATTTAGAATACATTTGCAACAGCACACGCTGCAAGCCTATCAAATGGGTATTGGCGTTCGGCGCTGCCATTTCTTTCATCTTCTTGCCAAACTCGCCAACAATAGATAAGATGCAAGGCTTCCCGTTAGCCATCCACTTAATCAGGCCAGCCGATGAAACTAATTCACCCGGCCCGCGAAAGTCAATGATACTTGGACAGCTAGGCAATATAGCTTGTTGTAACTTAGCCGTTCCACTTGATACAGCATCCTTACCAATGCCTGTTTGCGCCAGCATAAGTATGTATTGATTTAATCCAGCACCAGAGCTAGTGTTATAAGCACGGCCACAGATGCCAGATAGAAACGCTATTGCGCCAGCTAAGGCAACATCATAAGATGGTCTAGGAGCCGCATCATAAAAGAATTGAGCCACTTCGCCAAGCAAGCCGGAAGGAAACTGGTTGACAAGCTGCCGCGTTCCCGGCACTATGCCCCTTCCCTCACCGTCTTTGCCGATGGGGACGAGGGACGCGGTGGCGGTCGATGCACTCTCCATGCTTGGCCTCTTACCCGGTTCGGACGTAGAGATAGTTCCCGCCGCCGCGTTACCATTTACTTCACCAAGACTATTAAAAGCATCATTTACCCAGCCCGCATAATCAATTGGCGGAAGCTGCCGGTCAAATGACTTTTCAACCATATACATTACATAATCGTCACGCTGCGCTTTATCGCGCTGGCCTAACATTGATGTTCTAAATAGCCGAATGATCTGTGGGATATGTTTAGTATAAAAAGCGATTATGTCAACTAGGGCAAAATCACCTTCTGATTGAGTTGGGTAAAGGTCTTGCCAATGACCTTCCCATAATTGTTTAAACTTATCCCCATTGACAGCTTCAGAAGCCATTTTAATAATAGCTGCATCTTCAGCTTTTTGTTCAGGGTCAGCATCAACAACGTATTGTTTAACATCGCCACCCATTTTATTATATAAATCGTCTAACTCTGGCTGTGCATCCCTAATTGGATTAGGGTTAAGAACATCGCCAGTCATTGTAAAGAAACGGCCTTGCGGGTATAATTCCATAGAATTACGCCGCCTACCTGTGGGAACATTACCTTTAACAATTATATGAACGCCATTCCTACTTGGCGAGCGTTCAGTATAACTATTTAATTTCATATATACTTGTTGTTGGTTCTGATAGGCTTCTAGGTCGCCGTGAACATCATCAAGATCAATGCCACAATAAGGGTCATCTTTACTGAAAACAAATCCGATGCCAGTAAAGCCAGTATCCATTATAGGGGTTTCAGGGTCAACCGCCTCAAAGCAAGCAATTGGAGCAGCCAGAGCTTCCTCAAAGCTACCCCATGTATTACTTTTAATTACACTTGCTTTACCTGAGTTGGGACGCGGAGTATAAGGCACTTTAGTAGGCTTAAGCATGGGCGGGCGAAATTCAAGCCGCCAAACCACCCATTGATTATAGGCCCGCAATTCGGCAGGGATATTGCCAAACATTAAAGTTAAATACCTTCATGCTCTGCCATATAAAGGATAGCACGGCGCACGACTTCGCTAATAGAAAGGTGCTTACTTTCTTTAGCTTCAAGATGGTGCTTTAATTTCATAAGCCGCGTTTCATCGTCAGGGTATAGACTGACTGCGAGGCGCGGCTGCGCCTTGTTACCCGGTTCCATTCGACAGGGATAAGCCCGCGCCGGTCGATATGTCAATGTTTAATTTCAGCTTGACAGCCTCTTGCCGCTGTGCTTATCTGGCATGGAATTAAACCGGGTAAATAGAGGGTAAGCAAGTGGAAGTTGAAGCAACGGCTGGCGTTCCTGAAACGCCTGAAGAATTTATTGCGCGGCGCGATGCTGAAATTAGCAAATGGGTTTCTGATAAAGAAAGCCTAACTGTAGCTAAAGAGTATGAGGGTGAAAGCCGCGCTAAAGTGGCAACCACTCTTTTTCCAACTCCTAAAAAGGGAACAAATCGCTATGCACTTAATGGCGGTTATAGCATTAAGCTTGTGTATGGTCTTAACTATACCCTTGGCGATAAAACTAAGCCCGACCCGGCTAACCCCGGCGAGCTTATCCCCGTCAACCAACAGGTCACAGACGCGCTGGCTAGGATTGCAGAGCTTGGCAATGAAGGTCAAGAGTTGGCTAATGTGCTGGTTAAGTGGAAGCCAGAGCTAAACGAAAGCGTTTATCTTCAGCTAACCCCGCCTGAAGGCATGGCACCAACCAACATTCAAGCGGAAGCTAAAGCTATTATTGATGAAATTCTAACTGTCAAGCCAGCTTCACCGCAACTCACCTTTGAAACGCCAAAAGAAAAGAAATAGGTGAACCCTTTAGTTAAAGAATTTGCTGACGATACGTTAGCATATTTAAGGCGGCTAGATAGTAATGGTTATCCAAGACGCGAAGCGGCTGTAATGGAGTTTATAGAAGAAACTATGGCAAAGTCAAAGCGCCCGCCTGTTCATGGCACTATTAAAAGTGCCAAAGGTATGCGGCTGCGTATTTTTCTAAACCAAAAAGAAGTATTTGAGGTATTAGAATATAATACCGAAACTGGCTATATATTAAAAAATAAGCTTAACGAAAAAGGCTTGCCAGTGATTAGTAATGGGAGTATAGCAACTGAAGAATTGCATGGCTCTGTTCTAGTTACGAGGATTAGTTAAATGGACTATACCAAAGGCACCAAGAGCAATAAGGTAACTCTTAACATTGCTCACGTTCACAACGCGCTTGAACCACCGGAGCCGGGTGTTAGCTCGGTTATGATTGATGGCGTATCAATTCACGCGATTGATTATATTAAAATTGAAGCTGCAACTGGCGTTCCAACTAAATGCGTCATTCAATTTGAATGTGAAGTCGCTGGTAAGATTGACGGTAAAGGCGTGGCTGATTATATTAAGGAACACACTGAGTAATGTTTCAACCCATAACGGCCACACCAATTCCCGCTGCCCACAATACAGGGCCGGGTAATTTCCTATCGCAAATACAGACCGGCTACGTTAAGTCAGGTCAACGAATTGTGATAGCTGGCGTAGAGAAGGTTGGCAAGACCACCTTAGCCAGTGCTGCGCCCGGTGCATTGCTCATACCATTAGAGCTAGGCTCGGCGGCTATTCCAGTGGCTAAAGTCCCGCTACTAGACAGTTGGGAAAAGGTTGAGGCATTTTGTGAAGAATTGATTGCGGCTGCTAAGGCTGGTCAGATTGCGCCGGGTAGCTCCCTGTCATGGGATAGCGCGACCGCATTAGAAAGATTAATCCATAGCTACGTTCTACGCACCGATAAAGATTATAAAAATGGTGGCGTGACAATGGAAAGCGCACATGGCGGCTATGGTAAAGCCTATGGTTTAGCAAATGAATTGTTTGAGCGTTGGACGCGCTACATGGACGAGCTAGCCATATACGGCGGTATTAATATTATAATCACCTGTCACGTTTTCCCAAGTAGAGTTGTTGACCCTGCACATGGCGAGTATGACACTTGGGATTTGCTACTACATTCGCCAAAGAATAATAAAACATATGGCAAACGTGAATTTATGACACAATGGGCTGACCTTGTGGCTTTCTTCTACGAACCAATGTTTGTATTAAAGACAGACAACAGTAGTGGCTTCCAGCAAGGTATAAGTGCTAATCAGGGGCGTGTTATAGCGGTTGACCGACAACCGGCTTGGGTAGCTGGCAACCGCTATGGCATGACAGGTAAAATACAAATTCCAGCACCGCAACCCGGCGTGATTGCTAAAGATAGTTGGAACGCATTAGCGGCGGCGATCTGGAACGCGACACAGGGCGGCATTGATGTATGGAGTAGATAATGGCTAACAATTGGGATAAAGCTATAGAGGTTCCTTTTACTGGCATAGTAGGTGGTGGTGTATTACTTTGTAATTCCAATGGTAAAGCCATAGCTCAAGTTATGGTTATGTTCCATGATAAAGATATTGATTGCAAAGCACTAACCAATGAAGTTGCTAATCTAATTATAGGAGAAGGCAATGGAACAGCAACTTGAAATGAAAAATTGTGGCGTTGAAGGTGAACCGGGTGAGCCAGAATTTAAATTATTGGCGCGTGACCCGCTGGCTCCATTTATTGTTGCAATGTGGGCTGCTCTGCGTAAAGGCGATACGGCTTCTGCCTTGGCTTTATTTTCAGATTGCGTTAGCGATGCTGCTTATAACTACAGACATAATCCTAGTAGTAATTCTAAAGTCAATGGCGCTTCTGAAATTGCACAAGAAATGAATAATTGGCGTCACGCTAAGGGACTTCCTATTTTCGGTTTATATACAGTTAAAAGCTAATGCGTGGTTGCGGCACCGTTTTTAATATAAATCCTGTTCCGCTGTCGGCAGAGGAAATTGAAACATTAAATCAACTGGAAAGGATAGCTTCTAAATGGGAATTTCAGGCTAGACATTTACGAGAGCTTG
>Ga0105104_10000135_pt1 | contig 51419 bp, 46 predicted proteins | sample PPLLaktember2015_3_FD_87034 | JGI IMG/M metagenome (GOLD analysis project Ga0105104, IMG submission 87034) | Freshwater sediment microbial communities from Prairie Pothole Lake near Jamestown, North Dakota, USA - PPLs Lake P7 Core (6) Depth... | ecosystem: Environmental > Aquatic > Freshwater >... | reverse complement strand
TGCACGGCAAAGTAGACGTCGAGGTGGGCACCTTCTCCAAGGCATTTGGGGTGGTGGGCGGCGCGGTAGCCGGCAGCGCAATCATCGTCGAGTGGCTGCGCCAGCGCGGCCGGCCGTTCCTGTTCTCTTCCGCCATGACCGTCCCGGATGTTGCCGCATGCCTGGCCGGGCTGGATGTTCTGGAAGAATCGACCGAGCTGGTCGACCGGTTGTGGGAGAATGCGCGCTACTTCAAGGCGGAGATGAAGCGGCTTGGTTTCGATACCGGCAGCAGTGTCACACCCATCACCCCCATCATGCTCGGCGAAGCGCCGCTCGCCCAACAATTTAGCCGGGAGCTGTACGATGAAGGTGTGTTCGCGATGGCGCTTGGGTTCCCAACCGTCCCGCGTGGAAAAGCCCGCATCCGGGTGATGATTTCGGCCACCCATACGCGCGAAGATCTCGATCGGGGTCTGGAAGCATTTGCCAGGGTCGGGCATAGACTGAGCGTTACAGCTTAGTTCTATGAATCCTCAAGACCAGTTAAACCTGCTCCTCAAGATCGACCGCCTGATCGACGAAACCGGCGAAGAGATCCAGCTAAACCTTGGGTTGGTCCAATTACTGGCCGATGCGCTGCACGCCGACCTGGCTTTGCTGGCCTTCCCCGTCGAAGGACGGGGAAGACATTTTGAACCCCATTCGGTTCTAGACCGCCGGGAGATCCTCAACAGTCTCCCTGCTGAAAAACTGGAAGCCGTCTTACAGGCCGCTGCGGGCCAGACTGATAACGAGCTGCTCCAGCAAAACATCCCCCTGGGAAACGGCGCCCTGGATTTCCTCGCCCTGCCTTTGAAATCCCGACCGGATCTGCTGGGGATCGGGTTGGTCGCCCGGCTGAAGAAAAGCTTTACCCCGCGTGAGGCTGCCCTTTTTCGGATGGCCTGTATTCAGATCGATAATGCCCTGCGTTACTGGAGCCTGATCCACAAATACCGGCGCGAATCCCAGGCGCTGAGGACCGTGTTGAAGATCGACCGGATCCGCGACACGAGCACCACCCTTGAAGAACTCCTCGACCGGGCCCTGGCTGAACTTTGCCGGGTGATCCCCACCGGGATCGGGTTTATCATGTTGTACGATCGCAGCGGCAACCGCCTCGAGCTGCGCGCCGTGACCGACCAGTCTTTCTTATCCATGACTGGACCGCTGCAAAGGGTGTATGCCGCCGCGGATGAAGCCATCCAAACCGGCAGGATCGTTCACAAGACGGATCCCGATCAAGCACCGCGCGATCTGGTTGGGATCCCGCTGATCCTGAACAACCGCGTAATCGGCGTCCTGGGCGTGATCCATCTGAGTGAGATGCGCAGCTTTACCCCGGCAGACCGGCAGCTTTTACAGGCTATCGCCTCCCAGATGGACACCGCCATTTTCGAGCGGCTGCAGAGCCAGCGCTTGCGCGAGACCTTTGGGCGCAGCGTCGGCCCATTGGTGATGGAGCGCCTGCTGCAAATCGATGACCGGGACCTGCTCAAGGGAGAGCGCATCGAAGTTTCAGCTCTGTTTTCGGATATCCGTAATTTTACGGCGGCCTCTGGGTTACTCACCCCACACCAGTTGGAACGCATGATGAACACCCACCTGGACGCCATGGTGACCGTAATCCTGGGGCACGAGGGAACCCTGGATAAATTTATCGGGGATGGGGTCATGGCGCTGTTCAATACCCCCGAACGCCAGGCGGATTACGCCCTGCGCGCCGTGCGCACAGCCCTCGATATGCAGCACGCGCAGGCTCAGGTCATGGAATTGTGGCGGTCCGAGGGTCTTCCCGCTCAACCCATTGGGATCGGTATCGCAACCGGGAAAGCGACTGTGGGGAATTTTGGCTCGACATCGCACGCCGAATACTCTGCCATCGGAACCGGTGTGAACCTGGCCGCCCGCTTGTGCGCCACGGCCGAGGGTGGGCAGATCTTGATCGACGAACGCACCTACCAGCTGACCAGAAGCCAGGTGAAAGCACATGCCCTCCCTCCGGCAGAGCTGAAAGGGTTTAGCAGCCCTATGCCGGTCTGGGAAGTCACCGGATTCCATCCGGAATAAATAGAAAATGGGACGGCTTGAGACCGTCCCATTTTCTATTCACCGAATTAACCGGCTCAGAAGGGGAGGAGAAGATTTATGCTTTGTTTTGGAATGGATCGAAACCGGGGTTGGTTCCAGCCCAGATACAGGCAGCTTTTTCAAAAGAATTGCACTCGGTACCATTGGAGCAGCGGTGGGCAGATACCCGCGGGGGCTGGTCTGGCAGATGCTCGGCCGGGTAAACTACCTGTGCTTGCAGGCCAACCTCGCAGCCGGCCCTGTTGCAGTAACACACCTTAATCGTTTCCCAGTTTTTAACTGCCATTGTGCCCTCCGAAATAAGTGTAACCGTATCCTATTTGTAGGATACCCTTCTCCGGCCTCTTTTTCCAGTGTCAGGCGTCATATTTCGGACTGACAAATGGCGTATGTTTTATTTTATAGACACCGGGTGTTTTCTGTGGAGACGAAAATATCGCGCCTCTCCTGAAACACCCGGTGTCCGTTGAACCCTAAAGGATTCCCGGGCGCTACCCCAGGCGGTAGATGTCCCCGGAATAATCCACCAGGTAAACCTCACCCGCCTCGTCCGCGCCAAAAGATGTGATCCGGTAGGGGGTTTCGAACATTAGCTGGCCGTCCCAGCTGTCTCCCTGGCGCAGCAAGCCCCAAACCAAACCGGTACAGTAGTCTCCATAGATATAGACCCCATTCCAATCCGGGAGGGACGGTCCGCGGTAGACCTCTCCGCCCGTGACCGAACACCCACCTTCAGAATGGCTGTACTCCCATACAGGATCGACCAGCTCGCTCCCGGCGGAGCTCCCCCCCTGGAAATCGTGTCTTCCTTCGCGCAGGTTCCAGCCGAAGTTCAAACCGCCCGGACTGCCGGCCGGCTGAAAATCGATCTCTTCCCACTGGTTTTGGCCTACATCGGCGATATACAGGTCGCCCGTCTGGCGGTCGAAGGAGAAGCGCCACGGGTTGCGCAGTCCATAGGCCCAGATCTCTGCCTTCCCGCCACCTCCGGCAAATGGATTATCCGCGGGAATGGCATATGGGTCCCCGTTGTTTACATCGATCCGCAGCAGTTTACCAAGCAGAGTATCGGTTGACTGTCCATTGCCAAATGGATCCCCGCCCGAACCACCATCCCCAAGCCCAAGATACAGATAGCCATCCGGTCCAAACTCCATCCCACCCCCGTTATGGTTGGGGAACGGCTGAGCCACCTGGATCATGACCTGCTCGGTGCCTGGATCGGCGACATTAGGGTCACCGGATACCTGAAAGCGAGCAATCACCGTATCCCCATTGGCGTCGGTGTAGTTGACGTAGAAGAGACCATTCTCAGGGTACTGCGGGTGGAAGGCCAGCCCGAGCAGGCCGCGCTCTGAGCCGCTGCTCCCCACCCGGTCGGTGATATCGAGGAATGCAGTGGGGACCAGGGTATCGTTCTGCACGATGCGGATGCGCCCCACCTTCTCGAGGACGAACAGGCGTCCGGACCCATCCCGCGCAAACGCAAGGCCGATCGGCTGATCGACCCCGGATACCACCAGGTTCCAGCTCACCGCGTTGGGGTCCGGAAGGGTTGAAACGGTTGCCGGTGGTGGGCTGGTGGGTTCGCTGGTGGGCTCCGGCGGGCTGGTGGGGGAAGACAGCGGGGTTTCGGTCAGCGGAACGGCAGGTGACCCCACGGTTGGTGAAGACGCCTGTGAGGTCGGGGTTTCAAGGGGAGCAGCCGGTGTATCCGGATTACCCAGAGCGCCGGCCGAGCTGCAGGCTGCAGATAAGATTAATAGAATCCCTACGGCCCAGGTCAGAGGGAGTTTCGACCTGGATATGATCCAATGGTACATGGTTTCCCCTTAGTTTAAGGTTGGTTCTCTTCCCCGCCTGATGAGCTGGTCTCCCGATACTCAGCGTCCACCGTGTGGGCATCTGGTCCTGCATCTTTCCACTGCGCAGGGATGACCCGTTTGAGAGCATCCATATGCTCCTGGACAACCGCAGGCGGGCACAATTCTACAAACAGGTAGGAGCCCAGCCAGATGATGGCGGCATCGTCGATGGGACCGGGAACATCCGGGAAGAAGAGATAGATCATTGAAAAGATCGGCAGCAGTTTTATGATCGGGCTAACCCGCGAATCCCCCATCAAACGTATGATCAGCTTGACCCTCATGCTCAGATCGGAGAAAAACCCTCCACCCGGGGTGATACTGCGTGGTTTGTTAGAAGACATCTTTTACCTCCAAAATCCACTATTGCCTAATTATAATCTAACTCTTGATCTTGGAAGATTAATGCGGCCTTAGAAAGGCCTATGCGCTTTAACGATGAACGTGGTAGGGATCAACTTTGCGCGGGGAAGGCAGTACCATTTATCGGGCACAAAGTCTTGCTCTCGGGCCAGTTTGATATTCGGCTCACTTTCGATCAATCTCTCCAGAACCAGCCCAGACTCAACGACTGCATTTAGAAAGGTGGAAATCGTTCGCAGGTTTATAACGATTTCTACACCATTCCAGCCCGTGTGGATTTCGGGTCCCTCTTGCAGATAGGGCTGCTTGAAGACATAACTGTCCATGTCCTCACGATACTCCAGGCAATGGTAGAAGGGGTGTTCCCCACTGAAAATAAAGTTTCCCCCTGGTTTGAGGTATGAATAGACCAGGGAAAGTGTGCGGCTCAAATCAGGCGTCCACCCCAGAGAGTAGATTGAGACCACCAGATCAAAATAAGCTTCCGGGATCCCTGGATTTTCATCCATTGAAGCCAGGAACAGCTGCGCCCGAACGTTCTCTTTGTCGAGAACTTCTCGGGCAAAGCGGATCTGTTCTTGGGAAAGGTCGATCCCCCACAACTCTTTAACTTGCTTCATTTTAGCAAGATAGGCCAGTGAATGACCGCTGCCGCAGCCCAATTCTAAAACGGCCTTATCTTTGAGATCACCGATCAGGTGTAAGTCGTCTTCAGTCAAGGCCAGGGGGCCGTAATTGGGCAAAGCGGTCCCGCCGTAGAATTTTGGGGCAACAATATTCCAACCCTTTTGGTTAATCGCCAGGATTTCTGCTCTTCCCACGTTCGACATCTTTACTCCGTTCTATATTGGGGGTCAATCAATCCCTGACGCAAACATGCGTTTGCGCTTCCAATTGATATACGGAGCCGCCAGCTTGCGGAGGACATACTTGATGGTGATGGGAGCCAGCCAGCTCCCCCCTTCGCGGAAATGCACCTTGAGCATCTCCGGCCAACAGCGGTCGTCGGCGGCGATCGTTTTGCCGCTGCCGTGCAGGCGGAAACTGGCCCACAAACGAGGTAGATATTGAAGCGGGGCCAGGGCTGCCAGGCGCACCCACAGGTCGTAGTCCATGGCAAAATAAAAGCTCGCATCCAACGGTCCGACCTTCCGCCACAGTTCGCCGCGGAAAAAGGCGGCCTGCTGGGGGATGTGCACGTATCCCTGCCTGAGACGGGTGTAATCGGTCTGGCGGGCCGGAAACTGCCCGATGACCCGGTCGTTCTGGTCGATGAAATCCGTATCTCCATAGATCATACCCACCCCGGGATGGTCTATGAGGTATTCAACCGCTTCTCGGAACGCTCCAGGCTGGTATACATCGTCCGAATTGATCCAGGCCAGGATATCCCCCCGAGCGCGGGCAAAACCCTTGTTGATCGCATCTGTTTGCCCGCGGTCCGGCTCGGATACCCACCCGGCCAGCCGGCCGGCATAGCGCTGGATGATCTCTACACTCCCATCCGTCGATCCGCCGTCGATGATAAAGTACTCGAGGTTCGGATAATCCTGCTCCAACACCGAGCGGATAGTGGCTTCCAGGAACCTGGCCTGGTTGTACGACGGGGTGATGATGGAGAGAAGCGGGAGGTCACTCGCCATGGCTTATTTGACTCACTGGCAGGCCGGCTAAATGGGCGATCGGACGGGTAACAAACCCAGGGGTTCTCAACCCGCTCGCAAGAATAACGGCAAACGAAAAAAACAGGATCACGAAGGGGATATAGGCCCGATCAAAACCATAATCTAAAAAAGGAATGAAATATACCGTGGATTGCGATTCAATGAAAAACAATCCTGCGGGGATCAGAAATGCACATAACGAAATAGATAAGAGGTAAAACATTGTGGGGTTCTTTTGAGAATTCCCGATAAAGATCAAAACCAGGATGCACAGCGCTGAAACCGGTAAAACCGCTCCCCAGATCGCAGGAGATTGTAAATGGTCGGACGCATAATTCACTAAAGTTTTTACAGTACTCCAATCAAGCTCACCAGACCCAATCCTTTGAAGGACTGTCGATACCCTCGTCCCGGCCTGATCGCTTTGAATATAGCTCCGCGCAAAAAACAACCAGATAACGGGGACGATCAGTGGAAGAAGCCAGGGAAGAGGTACAGTTAGCTGACGGTTGACCAGCCAGGAAACCAATACCATTGCCGCCATCAATACCAGTGCAAACAAAATGCCTTCGGGGCGCGTCCATCCCGCCAAAGCCAGGAGCAGCCCCCCCATAAGAAGGTAATTTGAACGCTTAGCCAGCCATCCTTCAATACTCCAAAAACAGCCCAGGGTAAGATAGACGGCAAATGGATAATTGGCAAAACCAAGGGTGGAGAACAGGAAAACCTGCGGCACTGTCAATAGAACCAATATACCAACCGCCGCAATCCGCGCATCCACCTCCCTGCGGCGCCAGAAGCTAAAACATCCGATCAACAGCGCCGGGATAAATAGAGCATAGAGCAGCTTCGAACCGGGAAGTACATCTCCACTGGCCAGCTTGAAAACAGCAATCGAGAGGGACAGGTTGAGTGGATACGCCAGGCCGTGTCCACCGGTTTTTCCACCCGCGAAGATGGTGCCCTCATCCGCCATCCCATAGCCTTTCAAGCTCCAGATCGCCATATCGTCAAAAGTTGAATACCCTCTCCCCACGGATATTGTGACACCTGCTAACAACCAGATCGAGATCCCAATCCAAATGATCCAGTGGCTCAAAGACCCGATCGAGAGCGATGGTTTTTGTAGGGAGAGCCGGGCTCCTGCCAGGGAAGCAAAGGGGTTTTGTTTGCGCCTGAAATAGAGAGCGGTCAGAACCATGCATAAAACGGCATAGACCCCGGCAACCGTCGCGATCTGGATGCGCAGCCCCGCCCAGGATGCCAGAAAGATACTCCAGGAGAGAATACCGGAACCGATGGGCGCCGCAAGGCTGAGTTTTTCAATCAGTCTGCCTGCCGGATGGATCAGATTGACGATCAGGTATCCCAGAATAATCAATCCCAGGATTACAACCAGGTCAATGAAAAGCGCTGGAAACGGATAGCCAGTTGCTCCTGCCTGGGCGGGATTGTTTGAAGGGTTATATCCCTTTGGCACATAGACTCCAAAAAAATCATCGTCTGCCTGGTCGAAAGGGATAAAATCTTTGGAATCGCCAATCGAACCGGGAGGGGGGAAACCCATTACAGCCGGCACAAAATGATGGGGCGTTTGTACGCAGGTATTACATTGATCCTGGGAGGATGTACAACCGCAGGCAATAATACCTCTCGAAACCATAAAAAATTGGAGAATACTTTGCTCGGAAAATTTATTCGCCCGTGACGCTGGAGGGACGATTTCTTTATCCGGCACCACGACCGATCCATTCTGAGGGACGACCGAGTCCAGAAATTTTATAAACTCGGTGCCTTTGATCCTTAAATATATATTGGCGCTGCGCTCGAATGAGGTCATCTTTCTCAGGCTGTAGGATCGGGCCAGCCAGGTGCGGGCGTAATCTTGATACGTGGTGATACCCTGATAAAGGGCTATACCACCTAATAAGCCGATAACCAATAAATAAACGATATCCCTAAGAAATAATCGTTTCATTACTTTCCCTACGGGTAGAGATTCTATAATTTTGCATAGAGAATGGTCTAGGGTTTCTTTTGACCTAGATCAAAAAGGATATATCCATCTCCCTCACGGATCAGGGGATAATGGTCATATAAATAAGCCTTCAACTGAGCTTGCCTGTTTAATTGTGAAAATTCGGTCACCAGAAAATACCGAAATCCTTTCAATCTCTCCTGGAAAAAGGATTCATAATCGGTAATGATAGTTCCGCTGCGTATTCTTGATAATTCCATATCCTCAACGTAAGGCCATAAAGCGAGCCTTCTCATGGAGTAATAAGAAATCATATATCCGTATTCATGGGTCAAAGCGATAATCTCCCCGTCCTTGGGGAGTTCTTTCCCCATATTGATCCAGGCAAGGTTATCTTGAGCGGGTAGGGTGATTACCTGATTCCTTGCCAGCCAGGCCTGATAGGTGATTGCACACAGAACCAGGCCAATGAACCCCACTCTCCAAGGGATCGACTGGTTAAGGACCTTATTATAGAGCAGGGTACCCACAGGCGCCAATGAAAGCGCCAGAATGGGCAGCAGAATCACGCTGTAATAATCATGCGTGTGAATCTGGTAAGGTAAGGCCAGTCCGAAAACCACATAACCAATCCACAGGCCGACAATCGGGGGTCTTTCTTTTCTGGGGAACAGGAAAATTCCCATTAACCCAAGCACAATCCAGGGCAGCCCATACAGCGAATCGATCATCGACAGCCACCCTAGATAGGTACCCGGCTCGAGCAGCAATCCCCACAGGCCAACCAGCCAGAATTGGAAATATCCACTCGAAGCATCGGCAATCCCAAATAGATAATAACTCGCCGGGATCAGCGCGCTGACAAGTGCGAATATCCATATCTTTATATCGGTGATCGACCTTCTCAACCCGCGACCGGCCAGGATCATAAGGGCGGCCATCATCACAACCGGGAAAGCCGCCATTACCTTGAACAGGATGGCTGTGCCACAGGCGATCCCGCTGATCCACATCCATTTCCAATCCCAGCTTTGTTTCCAACGGTAAAGTGAATAGGCGGAGAGAATCAGCCCCATGATCATTAACGGTTCGGATTGAAACCAACGGCTGGTCGAAACCCCAAGGGGCACGAACAGGTAAAAGGCCAGCGAGATGAGGGCTCCGAAATGAGAGGATAATCGGCGAGCCAGGTCATATAGGGCAAGGCCGCCAATCATCCAAAACAAGATGGCGTAGAGGCGGGAGACCCACAGCTGTTCGCTGCCGATTACCCGATAAGTAACCGCCATGAGGGCCGGGAAGATCGGCATTTCAAAAATGTCACTGGTTTTCCAGAGCGAAATCGCCTGTTCTCGGGTAAATGGGTCGGCAGCTTCCGGGTTCATTTGATAGTACATCCCCCGGGCCATGACCGCATAGCGAAGCTGCCGTGATTCCGGGTACATCCTTGGGGAATTCACGTGGACCACGCGAACCAGTATACCGGCGGCAATCAACAGCAAAAACGGCAGGAATACATTCATCCTTTCAATCATCCAGATCCGCTTTGCCGGGGTTTTCAAATCCATCATCTGGGCTTTATGGTAATTTGTGGTCATCTTTTTTTTTACCTACTGGATACCACTATCCAGATCAAAAACCCGGTATCTTCCCGCTAACTCCTTATCGAATTGGTTTTGCAGGTAAATATCCAAATCCGATTGCCCTTTGATTTCGCCGGATAAAACCAGCAGATAGCGACTCCCAGATTGGCGAATTTCGTCGACCAATTGATCGGGTTTGGCCGTGGGATGGCCGATTGCCAACCGCATTTCATCCTCAGGGTCCTGACGGGATCGGGCCGGGGTCCAACCGTAGTACATGAGTTGGGCGGTAGTCTCACTCGATAGGGTGGTATACGACCGGCCGGGTGTCAGGCCTTTTACGTCTGCGACCAGTTCGGAGGCCTTTATCCGAAAATCATCCGGGTATAAGATGTTGACCTGATTGTAAATTGTATAGCCAAGGCATGCCAGAATGATAGCTGCCATGGACAGCCTGGAAAAGAATGTATTATTCTCAATCACTAATTTTCGAAAGACGAAATCGCCAACCGGAGCAAGCGAGATCGCGATCAGAGGGATCAGGGTGATATCCACAAATGGCCGGGCAATCGCCAGGGAAGGTTCCAGTACAGCCACCACTATATAGGCCAACCAGAGTGACAATATGGCGATCCTTTTCCCTTTTGGGAAACACACCAACCCAACCAGTGCCAACAACACATAAATCAGGTCAAAATCTTGCTTCAAGCGGGACAACCAAAAGAAGTAGAAGCGTGGCTGGAGTAACAGGGACAGATCAGCACTCATGTAGGTGAACCTGCTTACCCAGTCCACCCAGGAAGTTCCGATCAGGTAAAAAACACCCGGGATACATACGCCAAAAATTAGCAAGCGAATGATCATTTTCTTTGTGGAGGGCTCCCCTGGGTGGGTCATCCGTTGAGACGAGTCGGCAAGCAAATAGGGCAGAAAAACCAACAAAGTATCCACACTTACCATTACGGAAAGAGACAAAAAAAGGGCTGCCCCCCATCCCACCGGTCCGCCAGGCTGGCTTTTCCAACGGTCGTACAGATCGATTGCCAGGAGCAGGCCCACCACCAATAAGGGCTCGCCGATAAACGAACGGCTGGCCATACCACCCAGAGGAAGGAGCAGGTAAAATCCCAGGGCAGCTAACCCACCGGGTTTGGAAACATGCCGGGAGGTAAAATCGAAGAGAGCCGCACCACCTGCCAGCCAGAACAAGATGGAGCATACCCTGGCCAGCCAGAGGATCTCCTGACCTGCCAGGCGATACCCTGCTCCCACCAGGCGCTCGAAGATTAAGAGGTCCGGGAATTTTGGTTGGGAGAGCTCTGAAAGATGGCGAGCCTGGTCCTTCAGGGTCTGCGGTGCCTCGGGCAAGCTGGAGATATAGAAGGCGCGCGCGATCGTTGCCGAACGGAGTTGTCCGCCGACAGCGAAGTCCAGGGGTGGATTAGCCAACCCAACCAACCGGAGCCCGATCCCCAACAAAAACAACCCAACCAGCGCAGATACCCAGGGAAGCTTCCACGATCGAATGATAGAGACGGCGAAGCGCGGGAAATAAAAGCTCATTTTATCTACCAGGTGATCCTTATGGTTGAGAGGATATCGAGCGAGGATGTTTAAGGTCGAACAAGATGTAACCGTCCCCTTCTGTATAAGGATAATTTTCGTACAGGATATTCTTGATCACAGGCTGATTACCTAATTCGCCCATAAGGGTTACGAGAAAATAATCGAAATCCCGGGTTCGCTGGTCAAAAATTTCCTTCCATGCCGGATCATTGGGATCATTATTGCCTCCCGCCATAATGTTCATTTGGATATCTGCAGTTTGGACCCAAGATCCCACCGGGGTCCAACCATAATAAATGATACGGGTGTTATAGTCATGGGTCAGGGCAATAATTTTCGCATTCTTTGGCAGCGATTCGCCAATCCGCTGCCAGATACGCGGTTCAAGTGCATAATCTTGGGATACCTGGTTATTGCGGATCAACCAGCTTGGGTAAAGGATCGCTGCGACAATCGCTGCAATCGCAGCCAGGCGCCATAGCCCGGGCAGCTGTGATAAACGGCTGTAAATCAGCTCGCCATAAGGGGCCAGGGAAAATGCAACGATTGGGACCAGCGGCAAGTTATAATAAGAGTGCGTAATGATCAAAGAAGGGACGGTCAAACCATACAGGATATAACCGGTCCACAGCCCTACAGCTAAAATCCGCCCTTTAGGGGGATAAGCGAACAGTCCGATACCCCCCAGGAAAACAAAGATCAGTCCAACCAAACTATCCAGATAACCCATCCATTGGAAATAAAACCGGATGCTTGATAAGAGATTTTGAAACCCGGTAACCCATCCCCCGATATACTCGCCGGCTGCCCCTGGGATAGAGATGAAGTAATAGATGGATGGGATCAACCCCATCAGGGCCACAGCCAGCCAGACCTGAGGAGATTTGATAGCCCGCGCTAATCCCCAGGTGGTCAACGCCATGAGAATGCAGGTAATCCCCAACGGAAAAACCGCAAAAACTTTGATAAGGATCGCAATACCGCCGAAGACGCCGGTCAGCGCAGCCCATTTCCAGGATTGAGATTCCGTCCAGCGATAAAGCGCGTTGATTGCCAGGAGAACCCACATCAGCATAAATGGATCAGGTTGGAAGGAACGGCTGGCAGTGACGCCGAAAGGAAGCACCAGATAAAATGCCAGACCGGTTAGCGCGGCGAGGCGCGAGCTGATCCTGCGGATCAGATCATACAAAGCTAACCCGCCTACCATCCAGAAAAATATACTGTAAAGACGAGCGATGGGCAGGAATTCTTTACCGATCGCCAAATAGGTTACAGCGACAATTCGTTCAAATAGATTCGGTTCCAGAAGCCCAAATAACCTGGAAGTCTCAACGGCCTTTTCCTTGAGGACTGGGTCGGCGTTTCCATCCATTTGATAATACATCCCGCGCGCGATAGACGCGGAGCGGAGCTGCCGCCAGGTATGGAAATCCAGGGGTGGGTTGGTCCAATTTACCAGGCGGAGAGCTAATCCCAGCAGGAGGATTCCGAGGAGAGCAAAATTGGCCAGACTGGCAATCCGGATCCATGGTAATGTGTATCCAGGCTGAGCTGCGTTCGTGGATTTCATAGTACCTCTCAGAAAGTTTCCTTCTTTGATCTACTGCCAGATTATCCCCTGGTCGGTAACTTGAATTTTTCGCCTGCCGTGCTGAGCCGCACGGCGGGTCTTGCGGTAGGTGAGAAATAATTTATCCAAACCCAGCGCACCCCCAGCGGCCTGGACAACTTTGTACCACATCCGCAGGACCGGACCCGGGGAATAGCGCGCAGCCTGGTAGAACTGGCGCAGGGCTTCGCGGGGATTGCCCGCGTCGATCATTCGCCGGCCGCTGAATACGTGCAGCCCCGCGTAAATCTCGCTCCGGTGGCGCTGGATGACCGCGGCAAACTGGGGGTCGTTTTCCAGGGCGTGGATCAGCTCGAAGGCTTCCTCTCCAAAGCGCGAGGCCAGGGCGATCGTTTTGGCATCCTGGTGAGTGCGCTCGACCGCCCAGTATTCGCCGGTGTGCCAGATCGGGGCGCAGGCAGCCATGCGGATCCACAGTGCATGATCCAGGATCAGATTGTAATTCACCGGCAGGTAACCGGCTTTTTCCAGGGTTTGCCGGCGCATAAAGACCGCCGGCTGTAGAAGCACCTGAAAAGCCAACAGGTTGGTTAGCGCATACTGGGGATAAGGATGCCAGTCGAGGAGATAACCCTCCGCATCCACCATCACCCCATCGCCGTAGACCATCCCCACCTCCGGATGGTCCTGCAGGGCGCGTACGGCCTGGCTGACTACGCTCGGTGTGTAATAAAAATCATCCGAGTTGATCCAGGCGACAATATCCCCCTTAGCCTTGCGCAGCCCTTTATTGATCGCCTCAGCCTGGCCGCTGTCTTTTTCAGAGACCCACCAGGCCAGGCGCGGCGCATAGCGTTGAATGATCTCAACGCTGCCGTCCTGAGAGCCACCATCCACCACCAGGTACTCGATGCGCGGGTAGTCCTGCCAGAGGACCGAGCGCAGTGTATCTTCGATGTAACGGGCCTGGTTATAAGACGGCGTAACGATCGAGACCAGCGGCTGCATGCGATCCTACTGCGTGTTAAAGAGACTGGTGTATTCTACTTTCGGGAAAACGGTCAGCTTACCCCCCACGGTCGCGTCAACAATCCGCCGCCCAGAAGCTTCGTATGTCTGTCTGGCCAGGTGATAGGCGCGCTCCGAGCCTTCCAGGTCCGGGAGCTGCCAGCGAAACCCCTTGCCAAAATAATTGGGGGAGAAATGGTTGGGATCATCCCCGCTGGAGGTGACCGTCGTGTTGGCGGGGCCTTTGGTTTGGAAGTTATGGTCGACCCCCACCAGAACGGCTTCTTCAAAGCCCATATAAAATGCAAGTTGGAGCGCGATATAGGTTACTGTAAACCCTTCGAAAGCTCTCCCGGTTAGATCGCCGCTAAAGCTTTCGGGACCGGTAAAATCAGAATCCAGGAAAATGGTGTTTGGATCGCCTTTAAAGGCACGGCGCGCGCGCCAGGTGATAAATTTGGGCAGATCCAGCGCGCGCATTTCTTCAGCGCACTGTTCGAGGACCAGCTCGTTGATCGAAACCAGATAGGAGGTCTTAAAACCAAGCTCGGGGAAAGCCAGGTAGATGCGGTTCAGCCCAAATGTAACCTGGTCGCGCAGCAAGCTGAGATCGGTCTGTCTCAGGCTGGGTCCATTGCCAATGATAAAACAGCGCCGCCCGCGGTGGCAGTCCTGATACGCGCGCAGCCGGGTAACGTTCTCCCTCCAGGCCGGATCGATGCGCTGGGCCCAGACATGCCGGCCGCGGTTGCGCCACCACCAATAGGTTTGTGAAGCTGTGTTCCACAATGGACGCGGGACAATCCGCTTGAGCGCCTGGCGGTCCATGCTTACTCCGTGCTCAGACGGGCCGTGGCGCCGCCATCGACGATCATGGCCTGGCCGGTCATAAAAGACGATTGGGTATCGTCAGCCAGGAAGTAAATGGCGCGGGCGATCTCTTCGGGCCGCCCGATGCGCCCATTGACCGTCCTGCGGGCCAGGTTATCCAGGCGGTCGGTGATGGTTTCGCCGCCCAGGTGGCCGCGCGAAAGCCCGGAACGTAGCATAGGTGTGTCCACGGCGCCCGGGAGGATGGCATTTACGCGAATATTGTCCGGCGCAAACTCGATAGCCAGAGCGCGGGTCAGCGCCAGCAGCCCACCCTTGCTGGCTGCGTAGGCGGCAATATTGGTCGAGGTAGCCACCGCATGGACAGAAGATACATTGACGATCGCCCCGCCTCCGGCCGCCTTGAGAAGCGGGTAGGCCAGCTTGGTGCCCACGAACACCGAACGCAGGTTGGATGCCATCACGGCATCCCACTCTTCAATGGTCGTCTCGATCAGCGGCTTCGAAACCTGTACGGCGGCATTATTGACGACCGCGTTCAGAGTCGGGCTAAACGCGCTGGCCTGCTCGTAGATCAGGTGCAGATCTTCCGGTTTCGAGATGTCCGCGCGGACGGTAATGCATTTCCCGGGTAAAGGCTCATCAAACTCCGAACGATCGACAGCGATGACCTGCCAGCCGGCTTCCGCAAATAAATGGGCGGTCGCTCGTCCAATCCCACCCGCGGCCCCCGTGATCAGCAAGGTGCGTGGCTTTCCATCCATCATGCAGCCGTCTCCTGTGTTTCGATTTTTTCCTTCAGGTCGCCGTGGGGGATCCCCAGTCCATCCAGCAGGTTGTGGATGGTATTCCAGTGTACCCGCTCCCAGGCGGCCGGGCTGGAGTTGGAATTGTGCGGGGCGAGGAGGACCTGCTCCATCTTTAGCAGCGGGCTGTCCAGCGGCAGTGGTTCGATCTCAAAAACGTCCAGGGCCGCGCCGGCCAGGTGACCGGATTGAAGCGCCCCGACCAAAGCCGGTTCGTCGACGATCGGCCCGCGTGCCGTATTGATCAATACCGCCCCGGGTTTACACAAGGAAAGTGTGTTTTCATTGATCAGGTGGTGGCTGGTCGGGTTGAGATCGCAGTTCAGACTGATAAAATCGGCGCGGCCCAGCAGATCTTCCAGGCGGGTCATCTCCACACCCTGCTCGACCACAAAATCAGGGGCAACCTCGACGATATCATTCCCCAGCAGCCGCATGCCAAACCCATGCGCCCTGCGCAGAACTGCCTTCCCAACATTGCCAACCCCAATCACCCCCAGGGTCAATTCGCTCAGCGAGCGCCCGGGGATTTTTTGCCAGGCCCCGGCTTTCATTGCCCGGTCCATCCAGGGCTGCTGGCGCGCAAATGCCAGGATATAACCCAGCACGCTGTCGGCCACCGGCAAGGTGAAGGCATTGGGTGTGTTGCGCACCTGGATCCCCAGGCGAGCCGCCGCCTGCCGGTCGATCGAATCGATCCCGGTACCCCATTTGGAGATCACTTTTAAACGGGGCAGGCAGGCCTGCAAAGCTCGAGCCGTATAGCGGTCATCGCCGCACAGAGCGCCATCGAAATGTCCCGCATAAGCCAGGATCTCGGCCTCAGACAGGCGCTCGTTGACCTGCGGGACGATCAGTTCCACTCCATAGGCAGCGAAGATCGGGCGGAAGCGCTCTATGAAGGGAACCATGTAAGGGGCAGAAAGGAGTACGGTTGGCATAGATTTGGTTCAGGCCCATCCAGGGAGAGTATGTCTGGGATTATACCATTGACCGGGGGACTATTCGATGATTGAATTTTAGAATAACCGGCAGCCCCCACATAGATCGCATCCCGAGCATCCCAAAGCTAACCCACAGCGGGCCATTTTTTTACGGTATACTAAAATGGTTTTGTCCATCGCGGAGGATAAATGCAGATCACAACCCATCGGATACAGAGGCAGCAAACTTTGAACTGGAAGAGGTTCTTGCTATATTCCATCCCGGTGCTGGTCTGTATCCTGATCATGATCCCCCGCCTGGCGAGCCCCAGTTTTGGGCTGATGGATGATGGCTATAACCTGGGCAAAGCCATCCAGATCGACCAGGGCGATCTCAGCTTGAATTATGATGGGATCACCGGGCGCTACCGTCCGGTCTATTGGCTGTATTACGCGCTCATTTATGGGTTGGTTGGGTTGAACCCGCTCTGGTATTTTGCCGCGAATACGCTCATCTTTTGTTTTATTACGGTCTCCCTCATCTACCTGGTGGCTGCAAACCAGGGAACCTGGCTGCAAGCCTGGACCGCCGGGATGATCTTTGCTCTGGCGGTGCCCAATATCGAAAACCTTTATACCCTGGGAAAAGGCGAGCCCTTGCAGTTCTTTTTTATCATGCTGGGCTTTCTACTGCTCAACGGGCTGCCTCGCATCCAGTCTGCTCGAGGGCGATGGATCCGGATCGCGCTCGCCTGCCTGCCCCTATTTTTTGCTACCCTTACCAAAGAAACGACCCTGCTGATCGTCCCCATCTTCGCCGCCAACCTGGGAATCGAGTGGTTTCACCAGAAAATCCTGGGGAAAAGGCGGGAAACCGGCTCCGCGACCAGTCCGGACTGGAGCATCCGCTTTTTCGCGGCGGCGGTCGCCGGGATCTTATGCGCAATCGGATACCTGATCGCGCGGACGCTGCTGGCCGGGGCGGAGATCAGCACGGGTACCTATACGCATGCTTACGGTTTCGGCCTGGATAAAGTGGTTCCCGCGCTCCTGCGCTGGGCCGGCTGGATTTTCAGAGATTTTCCCTACCTGTTTGCGCTGGCAGGGCTGCTCCTGGTATTTTTCATCGCAAAGCGCAGGTTCCCGCACTGGCGGTTATACGTGTATACCCTGATCTGGATGGCGGCCTGGGTTGCATTTTATCTGCCCTGGCGGTTCTCCCAGGAATATTACCTGCTGCCCTTCGCGCTGGGAGCAGCCGTCTTGTGCGGATCGATTTTATCCCACACCGTACATGAGATGCTCCAAACTGGATTTCTGCGATGGGTCAGTATCTCGCTGATCGGACTGGCAGCCGGGCTGTTCGCGATCACCCTGCTGACCAACCTGACCAACGCGCGCATCCAGCTCACCGTTGACCAGACGAACATTGAGATGCTGGACTACCTGGAAGCCAATCTACCCCCCAACAGCGTCCTGGTGGTCAATATCCGCGATCCGAATGAATACCTGGAGGAGATCCGCATCCACCTGAATGAAATCCGGCCCCGTCCGGACATCCGGGTCGATTTTGTACGCGGCCAGGGTCTCGCGCGCGTGCCCGACTTACCCGCGAGCTATTTCATCCTGACTCCCACCATCCAAAACCAGGTGGTGCTTTCAGTGCGCATGGGCGTGATCGAATCGACCATGAAGGACTGGAACGCCGCGTTGATCCAGGAAGTTGGGTCAAAACTTACCCCCGTATACCGCATCGAAAACGATTTTAAAATTTTTCACATCGACCTGCCCAGGATTTTCTGTCCAATCCTGAAGAATAAAAACTTTTGCGCGACACCCCAACCGATTTTGGATCAGAGGCAGTTTCAATATGGTTGGGAAATCTATCAGGTTACCCGCTGAAAGAAACGTGACTTCTAGAAATCTGGAGATGCGGATATGACCCTCGTAAGCGATGCGCGCCAAAAATCGGTAGACATCCTCATTCCGGCATTTGATGAAGAAGAGGCCCTTCCCCAGTTTCACCAAAATCTGTGTGGGGTTGTAGACCGGATTCCTTATACCGTCAAAATCTACTACATCAACGATGGCTCGAAGGACCAGACCGGGGAGATCCTGGCCTCTATCGCTCAAAATGACCCGCGGGTGGTAGTTGTCGAGCTGAGCCGGAATTTCGGGCACCAGGCGGCGCTGACCGCCGGTCTCGACCTGGCCCAAGGAGATGCAGTCATTACGATGGATGCGGACGGCCAGCACCCACCCGAGATGATCCCGGAAATGCTGAAATTATATGAGGCCGGCTACGACATCGTATATACCCAACGCGTCGAAGAAAAACAGCCCTCTTCTTTTAAACGCTGGTCTTCGGCAGCTTTCTACCGGACGATCAACCAGATTGGCGACACCCGGATCATCCCCGGCTCGGCCGATTATCGTTTGACCTCGCAGCAGGTGGTTTCCGAGCTGCGCAAAATGCGCGAGTACCAGCGCTTTCTACGTGGTATGATATCCTGGATGGGGTATCGCAGCGTAATCCTGCCATTCCTGCCTGCGCAGAGAATCGCAGGCCAATCCAAATATTCGCTCAAGAAAATGGTCCGTTTGGCCATGGATGCAACCTTCTCTTTTTCCCTTGTGCCTTTACAGATCGGATTATTCACCGGTGTAATCTTCTTTGTCCTGGCGGCAATCGAGGTCCTGTATGTTCTGAGCCTCTGGCTGATAGGAAAGCCAAACAATCTGGCTCCAGGCTGGAGTTCTTTGATGTTTATGCTCTTGATCGTTGGAGGAACGCTGATGTTCCTGCTCAGTTTTATCGGGATCTATATCGGCTATATTTTCCAGGAAGTTAAGAGCCGTCCAATTTATATTATCCGCACGATTCATGACCATGCATTCGAGACCAAGGACTGAAGGGTCTGGAGGCGAACCACAATGAATAAACTGTTTAGTTCACGCCGTTTCTGGATTGGGATTGCCATCAGCCTGGTCTGCCTGTGGTTGGCGATCCGCAACGTCCCATTCGCCGAATTCAGCCAGGTCATTACTCGGGCCAATTATCTATGGCTGATCCCTGCGATTCTTCTCCAGCTCGGCGCGATCTGGGGTCGAGCACAGCGCTGGCGCGCGCTGCTCAACCATCGTCCCGGTGTCTGGCTTTCGATCTGGTCGCACAGCATCGGGTTCTTATTTACCAACGTATTCCCCCTGAGAATGGGCGAGCCAGCCCGGGTAATCGTGATGTCTGAACGAAGCAAGATCCCGCTCGTCCAGGTAGCCGCGACGGCCCTGGTCGAAAGGGTGCTGGATGTGGCTTTCGTTGTCCTGGCATTGGTGGCTGTCCTGCCGTTTATGCAGGTGCCGGCCCTCGTCAGCCAGGCAGGCGTAACGTTTGGAATCCTGGTCCTGGTCGCATTAATTGGCCTGTGGTTTGTAGTCCGCTTCCGTCCGTTGAGCGAGCGGATGCTGGCGGCAATTTTGGCCCGGCTGACTTTTCTGCCTGGGGCAGCCATCCAGGCGCGCTGGGGTGAATTGGTGGAAGGTCTATCGCCCCTCACCCGCTTGAATACCGGGCTGTCTGCCATCATCTGGACCCTTATCTCGTGGTTTTTTTCGATCAGCATCTATTGGTGCGTATTGAAAAGTTTTCAGTCCGATGCGCGTGTGGTTGAAGCCGTGTTTATTGTGGTGGCCCTGGCCCTGGCGATCACGGTTCCTTCCAGCCCGGGTTTTATCGGCATTTTCCAATATGTTGGCCAGCAAGCCCTGGTGCTGCCTTTTGGCGATAAATACACCGAAAGCAATGCGCTGGCCATCACGCTAACTTCTCACCTGGTCTATTACATCATGACCACCGGGATTGGATTGATCGCGCTGACCATGGTCGGCGAATCGTTTGCAAACCTTGGAAAACTGATTACCTCACAACAAAAACCAAAACCTGCCTCGACCAACGAGTGAGGCTTCGCAAGAGCATGTCCTTGCCCCAACCAGCAACCCGTAAAGACTTTCTGCCTGCCTGGGCTGAAACGGCGGGGGTGTTTCTGTTCCTGGCGGTTACTTTCTGGATCATCCGCTACTGGCACAGCGGCGCTTTCGGCTGGTATGAAGACGATCTCACCATCATCCCCAGGGCGGTTACGCTACCGGCGCCTGACCTGTTTGCCTATGTGTGGAGCTATATTTACCACCTGTACGGGCACGCGCGCCCCTTATCCGATTCGATGATCTATGTGTTTTCACACTTTGGGTGGAAGCTGGGCGGGATAGCCGGGGCATACTGGATCGGTTACGGCATACAGGTCCTGAACATCCTGCTGTTCTACCTGCTGCTCAAACGTGTTCACTCCCGGTTGTTTGCGCTGACCGGTTCGCTGGCATACATCCTATTTTCGGCGGACACTACCCAGGTTTTTCTGACCCACTCGCTGGGTTTACATCCGTCCATCACACTGCTGCTCCTGGCGAACCACGCTTACCTGTCCGGTAGAAAAATCCTGGCCTACTTGCTGGCGTTTATTATCCTATTTTCGTACGAGACGCCTTTCCTGTTATTCCTGGCAGTTCCACTGCTGCAAAAAGACTGGGACTGGAAAAAGATCAAGGAGTGGGTTTTCCACGGCCTGATCCTGGGCGCGCTGCTGGTGGGTATTATCCTTCTGCGCTCCGCGGTCGGGGAAGGCCGGGTAGAAGGCCTCACCCCGGCTCAGATGATCACCACACCCATCCTGCACATGCTGCAAGGGCCTCCGGTCTCCCTGGGAACCTACTTCTACCGTCCGATTCAGGCGCTCGGCAGCCTGAACCTGGAGGTAATCCTGGCCAGCCTGCTGGCGTTTTTGGCGATCTTCTGGGCGCTCTGGCGTACCCGGCCGGGCTTTGTAAACCTCTCAACCCAAACCGTTCGAGATGCCTGGCAGGGCTTCAGACCGGCCCGCCTGGCAGCGGCCCTACGCAGGGGAGAATACCCCCAGGAAATCCCGCCGGAATGGAAGGCGCTGATCCGGCTGGCTGCCGCCGGGCTGGTTCTGCTGGTTTTGGCTTACCCGCTGACATTTACGGTGCGCGCTTATGCCATTTCCGGACGCGATACCCGCGTCCACGCGGCTGCCGTGGTTGGGGCGGCTGTGTTGTGGGCCAGCCTGGGGACCTTCGCCATCTCATTCGCGGCGATCTATCGCAAAAAAGCCCTGGCCGTCCTGCCGCTGGCGGCCTTGTTCGCCCTGCTGGCAGGCTATGGATTTGTCATCCAGCGCGATTACACCCAGGGGTGGCAGCTGCAAAAACAGTTCTGGACGGAGATCCAGCCCCTCATCCAGGATGCCGGAGCGGATACGGTGATCCTGGTGGAACCCACGGGGCTGCGGGACACGCGCCAGATGGGCGCCAATACCTGGAACTTACCGCGCATCCTCAACCAGATCTATACGTTCCCGCCGGATTGGAAGAACCCGCCGCGGGTTTACCGACTGGCGCCGAACTGGCAGAACCAGATCCTGACCGAGGACGGGCAGTTCCAGATCAATGCAGCCACCTCGATCGCCCCCCCTTCGCTGTATGTGACCGCCGACCCGGAGAACGTGATCTTTATCGAGACCAAAACCGGGCGCCTGGAGCGCAGGAAAACACCGCTTCCCCTCGGCGACCGGGAGTATGAGCTCAAGACAGTTTCCTCGCCCACCTTGCAAGCGTATCCGCCTGGTTTTCTCTATCCCCTCCTCGTCCAGGAGCCCTATACTTACTAAATAATGTGAATTTGGGATTTGGAGCCATGGGGTGGCGAAGCCACCCCATGGCTCCTCTTATTAGCGCGCTTGCTTTTGGCCGATCAAAAAATCCGCGATCGAAAAATCCAGCTCGTTGTCGATGTCCCAGGCCTCGGCGGCGTCCATTTCGAACAGGTAGGGACGCTCACCCAACCGGTTGCGGCGTGTTTCGAGGATCGTCCGCGTAAACAGATACAGACAGGAGTTCTCTTCGAACACGGGCGGCAAATCCTGCGTGCGCAGCAAGACCGCCGGGTTGTGGTTGACCGGTCTGCCCAGCCCATCCCACAAACGGGTCTGCAGCCGGGTGACCGAAAACAGCGAATCATAGGTGGGATAAGATTCCAACAGGGTGTGGATGGCGCGCGAAACCGTCTCCGGTTTCAACAAGGGGTTGGTGCTGTGCGTCTGCAAAAAGAGATCGGCCTGGAACTGTTGGGTGTCGTAGAGCAGGATCTCGTTCATCGGGATCATCCCCGAACGCAGGTGTTCGGGGCGCTCGATGACACCCACGCTCGGGAAATCCTTGCGGACGCCTTCGATGATCACCGGGCTGTCCGTATCCACCACGACCTGTTGGATCTCCGCGCAGGCCAGCAGCGTATTCAGGATGTAGTGAAACAGGGGTTTTCCGGCCATCGGCCGGTAGTTCTTTCCCGGCACGCGCTCGGAGTGGTGCCGCATGGGGACAAGTGCAACGATGTGGGTCATTTCAGAACCTCTGGTGTGTCATTCGGCTTATGGCTCAGAATCTTTATAGCGGATCGGTTGGACATTTCTTTCGGCAGATGCTGGGCGATCGGACAAGGCTTGATGTGGGTAATAGAATGCCTGGCGCAGCTGCCAGGTCAGCGGCCCCGATTGGCGGTATCCCTGGTACGTCCCCCAAAACTGCATCCAGCGAAACCAGAGGATGCTGCGCCAGGCAGATCCCAGGGTTTTCTGGCTCCAGGCCCGGCGCAGATCGCTGGCTGCATTCCCCCAGAACAGGCGCATGCAATCGCTGAAGTGGAACTGCTCCTGGGGATAAATCTGCTTGAAAGCCATACCTTCGCGCCGGTAGCGGTTGTAGATCCCGCGGGGGGTCTCATCATGGAGATGGATCACTTCCGCCTCGGCCTGGTAGGCTATTTTCTCGCCTTTCTCAAAAATCCAACGAGCCCAGGCCAGGTCTTCCAAACCGGGAAGAGTTTCATCGTACGGGTGCTGCTCCCAAAGCGTCCGTCGAACCGCCGCGTTTGCGTTATTACAAAAAGGGTGCGGTTGTTGGGCAACGGATTGGTCCGGGAACCAGCGCGCGAAAATCTGATGCTCTGAAAATTTGGTTGGGATTCCTCCGCGCTGTTTGCCGTAACACAATCCCACCTGGGGATCTTTGAAAGGATCTAACAGCCGCTCGAGCCAATCGGGATAAACCGGGTAAATGTGCGCGCTGGCAATCACGACGAAGGGCCGGGTGGCGCGCTCGATCCCCCGGTTCAGGGACCGTCCAAAAGTGAATTCGTGGGGCTGGATATGGATCACCTGTAACGCGGGAAAAGCGGATGCGATCGCCACAGTATCATCGGTGGAACCCGAATCCACAAGGATCATCTCCACGTCGCGCACCGTCTGGTGCTGGACGCCTTCAAGCAGCCGGCCAATATGGCGAGCTTCATTATAGGCGCGAATGACCAGCGAGCATTCCATTCCTGAACCACATCCCGGGGATTACCCCTTGAGCTTGCATACTCCTACCGACTGGTACTGAGGGTCCCACCTGCCCCAGGGCATCCCGTTGTCCCCGGATTTGAAATAAAAATCGGCCAGGTTGTCGCGCAGCTCGGCGCAGCCGCGCAGATCGGCGAACAGCCGGTCATGGTCGGCATAATTATCCGGTACGTCTTCAGAAAGCTCGAACAGGCGGCGCAGGGTTTGGGCGGTATAGCACCAGCCATGCGAAGGCTCGTGGAACCAATCCTGGTCTCGGGCAGCGCCCAGGGTAGCCAGGAGCACACCCCCGGGTTTCAGCACGCGCATCAACTCCACGACGACCTTCTGAAGGTTTTCGGGTGAGTTATGCTCCAGGGCGGAGACCGCCACGACGGCATCCTGAGATTGGCTGGGGATATCTTTCAGCTGGAGCAGATCCTGGTTATAGATCAGAACTTCCCCTCCCCGCCGGACCGGGAGCATAAGCGCCAGCAGCCCGGCTGCCCCGCGCACAAAGCTTTTCAGCTTGGGCGCCGGTCCCTTCGCAGCGCTTACATTACCTGCCCAAACCTTGACCGCCGGCTGCAAGTCTTCGCTGCGCAGTCCCCGCACGGAGGAAACCAGCCGGTAAGATAATGGCAGAGCGGCCCGGCTGGTGCGGTCGACGCTGGTCACCATGGCGCCTTTGCCCGCCATATACCACTGGAGCAGACCGGTACCCGCGCCGGCATCCACGACTCGCTGGTGATCCAGGTCGGCCAGCCGCGCGATGATCCAGGACAGGTCGAGCAGGTAATGCCAGCCCAATCCAATTCTCAGCTTGCGGGCCAGAGCCTTGAGCTCCTGAACGGTCTGCCGGTTCTGGTCTAATAAAGAGACCGGGAGGATTTCGATTTGTTCGTGAAGTTGGTTAGATGGCATGCGCCCACCGTATCGATCAAGAAATATGAGGATAAAATACCAGGCTCAAGGCTGGGGTGATTCCAACGGATCGTCGGCCCAGAAGGATGGTTCGCCCAGGATCCCCTGGGTCGCAATCCGCAGGCTGGGTGAGTTCTCCGGAAGCAGCTCCTGCCAGGGGAATTCTTTCAAGCGTACAAACCCCGGGTACCCGGCCGGCTCCAGGAAACGGTCGAACTGGAGCGAGCTGCGGAACAGCTGGAAGTAAATAAACCTGCGCGCATTCTTTTGGAAATCTGCCGGGGCCGCCAACGTCACAGATCCAAGCAGCTCATCCAGAAAATCTGAATAGCTTTGGCTGTTTTCCGGTTGGTAGACCGTGGGAGCCTCGGGCGGATTGTATTTCACTTTTCCACCGCACAGAACCAGCGATCCAAGGACAGCCGCTTCCAGACCAATCGAGGAATTGTATGCCATCACAAATTTGGAGCGCCCGACCAATTCATAGGAACTGACATACTCGCTGGCGTCAATAAAGAGGACGTTGGGAAGCTCGGTCACACGGTTCTGCTCGACCCAACCGCGCACTGTCTCCCGGCTGGATTTCCCCGGGCGGTCTTCATCGGGGTGAGAGCGGATGATAAATAAAATTTCGGGGTGTTTTTTGATTTTTTCCAAAACCAGGTCGAGCCAGGCAAACATATCCGGAAAAACTACATTGGCGTGACCCTGGCTGGTGTCAAAGACCACGTTGGTAAACACCGGGACCACCGATTGGAATTGGGCGATCTTCTCTTCCAGCCCCGGATCGAGGCCTTTCATCTCCGGCCAGAAGCGGATCCCGCCCATGGTAAAGTTGCCCTTGAAACGCTGGGCGAGATACTCATCCAGCCGCTGGTTCTGGCTCTCGTTGAGCTCGTAGCCGGCCGGGATCTGGATCGGATATGCAGTGGCTTCGCCGGTGGTAAAGAAGGCAGAATAAGGGAGGAAGGCTGTCTCGTGAGAGATCACCCGGATGCCTTTCCTGAGAGCTACCCAGCGTGCGGCTGCCTCGGGGTAGAAAGTCCCGTTGAACACCACGACGGCCCGCGGGAGAGCCCGGTCGACCAGCTCTTCAAAATGCCTGGCCACGTTCCAGGCAGACAGGATGTACTGCCGGTACAGGTAGCGGGTCGGTTCATCGTCCTGTAGGTTGTAGCGGCGCAGCGCCCAACGGATCGAAGGAAGCGCCAGCGCGCCCAGCGGCATGTGGCAGTGCTCAAACACAGACAGGTCCGCCACCGGAAGTGTTTCGATGGCACTTTGCACGGCCGGGTCCGGGTAGAACTCAAACCATTCGACCGCCGCATCCGCATACAGGGCTTTGGACTGAGCAGTACACAGTGCGCAGGGGGGCGGGTCGGTTACATGATCGCGGTTTGTGCCCAACACACACGGCTGCAGACCGCTCCGGGAGACAAAATGGATGGTCGGGACCCCTTGCGAGCGGAGCGACCAGGCGACCAGCTGCGAAAAAGCCGCGTTCAGGCTTAACCCGGACAGCCGGGTGGTGGGGTTGAAAAAAATCACCGGCGCTTCACCCAGATTCGATCTGGCCTGTTTGGCGACGTTCCGGGCCATGTGCCGCTCGCGGCCCTGGTTCCCCCACAATTCCCAGCGCAGGCGGGCCCACCGGGTAAGCATCTGGGGAATATTCCGAACGGATTCAGAGGTCATGACTCATTCACCTATGTTTGTCTGCATTGTAGGTCTGGCCGAAATGGCCGGCCAATCTCCAGGAGATTGGGTTTGGTTTTAATCAAGCGCTTCTGCCCTGCGTTCCATCAGATATAGAAAACGCTGCGAACCCCGGATCGAAACTACTTCATGGACGGTAAAGTCCTTCGAAAAATGGCTCTGGAAATGATCGGGATCATACTCGTCGAAAATATCTTTGCGCGTGGCCAACAGTTTCTGTACCTGGCTGTCCGATTTTGGCACGAACTCAATGATCAACCAGCGGCCGGCGCGGGCAAAGAACCTGGATAGATGGGCAAGCGGGACATTATTGGAGATTGCCAGGTGATGGATCAATGCCAGGGCCAGGACCGCATCGGCAGGACCGCGTTCCAGAAATGCATCCCGCTCGCGGTTCTCCCAACCCATCGCCGGGCTGGGGTTAGTCAAATCCATCACCAGGGGGAGCAGGTTTGGCTCTCCAACCTTTGCCATCGTACGATAATTTATCTCGACCGCAGCCGGATCGATATCGAAGGCTGCGGTCGGTATCCCGCGCTGGCTGGCCAGGCGAGAAAATATCCCGGTATTGGCGCCGAGGTCCCAGACTGTCTTGGGCTGGATCCGGTCCAGGAACTTTTGAATGATTTCCTTCTTGTGCTCCAACGCATCGTCTGAGTAATTCAGACGGTTCTCGTAATAATCCGACCATTCTGTCCCCGCCGGCTTCCAGTTCAGCCCGCGAACGGCCGTCTCGAGACTGTCGATCAGCCCCTGGAAGCCAATCTTGCTCATCTGGCGCGGAGACCGGCCGGCCGGCCGGGCCGGTTCGGCATATTTCTTTTGCGCGCCGGCGTGAACGTGGATATGCAGCAGGAGACCCGCGTTCAGGCGCGTCCGAAATGGCAGCAGCCGGCTGGCCAGATCCAGCGGGATTCCATCCAGGTAAACCCGGAACAGCTGGTTCAGGCGGACATCTACATGAGCCATCAAGGCCAGGGGGGCCAGGAAGTGCTGGCAGAACTGGCGGTACGCATCCCACGGCTTTCCTTCCTGATAGACCGCAAAAGATAGGGTATCGATCAGGACCGGCTTACCTTCCAGGAATTGGATATTATACGCGCTGGCATCCTTCAAAGTCATCCCGGATCGCAAAGCCCTCTTCTGGATGTCCAGGGTCGCCAGGGCGGCATCTTTGAGCTGGCTGAAGCACCATTCATACGGGTAAGAAATCCAACGGACGCGGCGCGGGAAGATCACTTTATACGCGTTTTCCGGGTCGGCTGGCTGAATTTGGGCCTCTTCGTGGGAAACCAGCAGGTTCGATCCGACCAGATCTTGATACAAGCCGGAAGCCATCAGATGGTCGTAATCTGCCCGGTAGCTCTGGTTCACCTGGCGGTATAAGGAACCATCCAGGGAAAAGATAAAGCCGCTCGGGTCGCGGAAAGAAGCCGGGTGCCCGGTGTTATTCCTGGTTATTGTCATCCGTGTTTCGCCCGCCAAATAATTTTTTGAAGAAAGCGACAATCTTACCCCAAAAAATTTTGACCAGGAACGCGCCGCCCACCAGGCCGGCAATGATCATCTGGAGCAGATAACTGCCCGTCCCAGGGTCCAGGTAAGCCAGGGGGAGAGCGTTTGGGCTCAGGGCCGAGTTTAATCCGAAAGCGAAAAACGAAACGATATGCATGGGGTTCTCCTACAATAATTCCATGATTGAGTAAATTTGAACGGCATCAACCACCAGGGGCGGGACTGTTCTGGCCTGACGCCCGGCGGATCAACAGATCGCACAGTTCGCGGACGGCCCCGTAGCCTCCGCGGCGGGATAATACCAGGTCGGCCAGCCGCCTGGCGCCTGGTTCGGCATCTGCGACAACTACCGCACAACCCACCAGGGGGAAGCAAGGGGTGTCATTGAGGTCGTTACCCAGGAATACAACCTGGCGGGGGTCGATTTTCATTTCAGCCAGCCAGGTCTGAAGGGTCGCGGCTTTATCGTCGATGCCCTGCAAGAATTGTATCTTCATCTTTCTGCAACGAGCCGCCACCACCGGGTTGGTTTCCTTGGAAAGAACCGCCGCCTCGATCCCAGCCCGGCGCAAAAAGTGCAGACCCAGGCTGTCGCTGCGGTAAGCCGCTACCTGCTCGCGGCCGGCTTCGTCGACCCACACCCGGTTATCGGTGAGCACGCCGTCGAAATCCATCACCAGCAGGGCCACTTTCTCAGGCAGCGGGCGCGGCTGCATACCCGGGTAAACCAGGTCAAGGCGCGCCTGCTGCACCACCCAATCTGCCCACTCCCAGCCGGAACGAGCCGTGAGAGCAGCCGAGTATTCGAGGGCTAAAGCCAGCGCCAGGGCGGGTTCCGCCAGGTTGAAATCCTGGCAAACAAACCGGGCAACCCGGTATGCGCTGAGATGGCCGCTTTCGAAAAGTGCCGGACGCGCATGGGGAATTACCCATCCGTCCGGGCCGGCCCGCTCAACCAGCTGCAAACCGGGCGGTGGGAGGACCGTTTTCAACCAGGCAGCGGCAGGGTTTTCTCTCATCTGCTTGACCGCCTGGTCCACCAGATCGCGCGGGCGCAAGGGGGCGGTTACCGGCAGCCAGACCACCAGATCGGCAACCAGGTTTCCACTGGCGGATAAAACGTCCAGAAGCCGGTGGGCAGCCTGGTGACCGTCCCCGGCGGGGGCAGAGAGAAGTCCGGGGACTTCGGCTCCATATTGGGCCGCTAAAGCGGCCACCTGCGGGTCATCTGTGGCAACCACGACCCGCGAGACTGTCTCGGCCTGGCGACCTGCCGCGATACTGTACGCAATCAGCGGGTGCCCGGCCAACCACTCCTGGCTGAGCGAAGCAGTCCCATCCATCCGGAAGGCGGGAATGACCGCCGCCACCCCAGAGCGATCTACCATACCGTCCGGCCTCCCTCGATGACCAGGTTCCCGCCGGTCATATAAGAAGAGGCATCGGAGACCAGGAACAGCACTGCGCCTTTGTATTCGTCCTGGCGGGCCATGCGTCCCATGGGGATAAGCTGGGTCAGCTTTTGCACGAATTCGTCCGGCTGTCCATTATACACACCACCGGGCGAGAGCGCATTGACTCGCACATTTTTATCCGCCCAATAGGTGGACAGGTAGCGGGTCAGCCCGATCAGACCGCTTTTTACCACCGAATAGGTTACCGGTTTCACCGGCTGCAGCTCCTCCGGCAGCCCGGGTTTGCGATAGATCCGCTGGTCGGGGGCGATGACCCCCAGGTCAGAGGCGATATTCAGGATCACCCCACCCTGGCGGGCTGCCATACACGCGCCGATCACCTGGCAGCACAGGAAAGCCCCGGTCAAACCCACCAGGAGGTCTCCATTCCAGGCCGTCAATGGGAAATTCTCAAAACGCGACCATTCCATTTCAGTTTTGGCAGTCTTTTCCACCTTGGGGTTATTGGCCGCGTTATTGATCAAAATATCTACCCGGCCGTAATGGTCCAGGACCTGCTCGAGAAGCCGCTCGATCGAATCGCGCCGGGTGACATCCGCGGCAATCCCCAGGCTGTCTACCCCGTAACGTTGAGATATGGCCGCGGCCGCTTTTTCTGCGCCGGGCTGGTCGATATCGGTGATCACCGGAATACCACCTGCCTCGGCGATCGTTTCGGCATGCATGCTCCCAAGCAGCCCGGCGCCGCCCGTGATGATGGCAACCTTATCCTTCAAGCTGAACATGTCGTTTACATTGTTACTCATGGATGTCTCCTCATGCCGCATGACGGCTTTCCGGCGCAGTCTCGGGCCATTCGCCCTTTTGCAGCTTTATCAAAGCCTGCTCTACCTCAGGGAGCGCATCCCGGTAATCGATCTCGAGGATTGGCTCGTTGACCACAAAAGGCAGGATGGTTCTGCCCGCCATCAGCCCCATCTCGAGCACAGCCCGCGGCCGGATGATATCGACATAACCATTCTGCCAGTAAACCTGGGGCAGCTTCTGGCGGGGCATACAGTACGGCTCCGCCGTTCCTTCGATGCGCAGCAGGGGCTGCAAATAACCCTCCTCGATACGCCACATCTTATAGGGCGTTTGGGTGGGCGGGCTGACGCTGCGCAGAGCGTCGGCCTCAGGATGCTGCAGCATCAATTCAATCGCCTGATCCACCAGGGCTACCCGGCGCACCGGGCCGGTAGGCCGTAAGTGCACCACCAGTTCGCAGGTGTAGCCTTCCCGGTCGCGCAGCCAGGCCAGGGCATGTTGAAAGACTTCCAGGTCCAACGATGAATCCTGGGCATATTCGGCGGGGCGCATAAAGGGTACCTGGGCGCCATACTGGCGAGCTACATCTGCGATCTCTTCATCGTCTGTCGACACGATCGTGCGGGTAATCCAGCGAGAGGAAAGGGCATGCTCGATCGAATAAGCGATCAACGGCTTGCCCAAGAGCGGCAGCAGGTTTTTCCGCGGGATACCTTTGGACCCGCCCCGCGCCGGGATGAGCGCCAGGATCTCAGGTTGGTCCGGTCTTGAATCCATTTACAGCTCCACCACTTTGCCGGTCTCCAGGGACTGTTTGGCGGCCAGCGCCATGCGCAGGCTCTGGACTCCATCCTCCAGGGGTACCAGCGGCGCCTGCGTCCCTTCGACACAGGCCAGGAAATGCTTCAACTGGTCGATAAACAACTGGTTGCGCTGGAAATCCGCGAAACTGTCCTCCCCGGCCGGCTGGCCTTGCCCATCCCACCATTTGACCAGCATGCTACCCAGATCCATTAAAATCTTTCCGGCATCTCCCAGGATGGCGCAGGTTCGGGTGGGGGGGCGCTGGACAAAATCCTGGTGGATGTGGACCGGCACAACCTGGTGGCCCGGGTGGAACTCCATTAAGGTACTGGTCACGTCTTCGACATCCACCTCCAGGCTGCTCAATTGGCCGCCCAGGCAGTATACCCGCGCCGGCAGCCCAAAAAACCAGTACAGGTAGTCCATCTCGTGGATTTGGGAGAGCAGGGTTCCCCCTCCCAGGTCTTTGCGAGCCGCGTAAGACTGGCGGTAATCCTCATACGGGTGCCACCCGGGCAGGTATTCGCCGACCTCTACCTTTGCGGAGAGCACATTGCCAACCGCGCCTTCTGCCAGGAGCTGATAGACCCGGCGCAAACAAGGATGGAAGCGCATCTGGTAACCCACATAGGCGACGCGGCGGTTGGCGCGCACGCAGTCCACCAGCCGGTCTATGCCATCCAGGCTATGTGAGAGGGGTTTCTCTAGAAACAGGTGGCAGCCCGCCTCCGCCGCGCGCTGCGCGACGGGGATATGCAGGCTGGAAGGGTTGCAGATAAAAGCAATCTCCGGTTTTTGCGCCAGGGCAGCGTCCAGATCATTAAAAGCCCGGATGCCGTATTTGCCGTGCAAATCCCCGCCCGGCTCCACCTGCATGCGGTCGGTCAAAACGATGTTTTGCTTGCGCGCCCGGTAGGCGATCAGCTCCAGCCGGTCTCCCAACACAGCTGTCAGGTTGCGCACGTGCCTCTGACCAATCGCGCCCAATCCGATCATCAAAACTTTCACATTTTCTCCTCAGTGTAAGGGCGAAGCATTCGGAAGGATATGAGTCTTTGATGATCCAAATGGTTCTCCAAATGGTTCTCCAAATGCTTCGCCCCTACGGCTATTTATTTCAATCTTTGCGTCGTGGCGTCCTTAGCGTCTTTGCGGAATGGTTCTAACCGTTTTACAGATGATTCCAATAGATGCTGGCGGACGAAATCAAGATGGCGGCGGGCATTGGCCAGGTGATCGTCTCCCGTGGTGGTTTCCAGCACAACCGGCCCGGTATAACCAGAGGCGTGGAGAGCCGGGAAGAAATCATCAAAATCGACCCCGCCCTGGCCGAGCAGCACGTTGGGTCCGCCCGATTTGCGGTCTTTGATATGGACGCCGGCCAGTAAAGGCGCAACGATGGGCAGATCGGCTACGACATCGTATCCGCGCGCGGTGTTGTTCCCCGTATCGTAATAGACCCCCAAAGCCGGGTGGTTTGCCTGGCGGACCAGGCTCGCGTACTCATCCGCCGGCAGTTCCATCTCTAAACCCAGCTTGATACAGGAACTCGCGGCATGATCCAGGAGACCGCTCAGGGACGTCAAAAGCAAATCTCTTTCCGCCTGGCTGCGGACCTCGGATGTTTCAAGGACCGGGAGCAGGATGGTCTGGATGCCGGCCAGGGCTGCCTGATCGATCAGGCGCTCGAGCACGGCAATACTATGCAGGCGTTCGGTTTCGCTAACCCTGAAAAACGGGTGGACCATAAAATAATGCGCGCAGCACGAGCGCACGCCCACCCCGCTGCGTTCCACCAGGCTGTTGATCTCGCGCACCCCTTCGGGCGTCCAGAGCGGGTTGCGTTCGTAATCCGCCGGGTCGAAGAGCCATTCGATCAGGTCGTATCCCAGGTCGCGAGCCGTTTCAAACTCAGCCTGCCAGGAAGACCAGGGGAAGGCCTGCATGCGCCCATTGATTGGCGGGGACAGGCGTCCTTGCATTATCCCGATCTGGTTCATCCTTCTCCGTTGCGCACGCGGCGCAGTTTTTGCAGGATAGGCAGCTCGCTTTCATAAACCCGCTTAACCCCATCGCCCATGGCAATTTTCACCGCGCGAATGTCCTTAACCAGACGGGTGAAGCCCTGGGGTTCGACCGATGCGGCCTGGTCGGAGCCCCACATGGCACGGTCCAGGGTAATGTGGCGCTCGATAAAACAGGCGCCGACTACCGCGGCGGCCAGCGAAGTATACAGGCCCACTTCGTGTCCGGAGTAACCCACCGGAACATCATAGCGCTCCATCAGCGCGGGGATGACTTTCAAATTGAGCTCTTCCAATCTGGAAGGATAGGTGCTGGTGCAGTGTAAGATGATCAAATCTTTCCGGCCCAGGACCTCAACCGCGTGATCGATCTCTTCAATCGTGCTCATCCCGGTGGACAGCACGATGGGTTTGCCTTTTCCGCGGTGGAAGCGCAGGAGTTGGTCGTCGGTCAGGCTGGCCGATGCAATCTTATAGCAGACCGGGTCGAACTGAGCGATAAAATCGACCGAGGCCTCATCCCAACAAGAGGCAAACCAGAGAATCCCCAGGCTGCGGCAGTAGCGGTCGACTTCGGCAAACTGCTCAAAATCAAACTCCAACCCACGTTTCAGATCGCCGTTGGTCGTCCCGAAAGGGCTCTCGCGCGGGCGAGCCAGCTCCTCGGGGGTATAAACCACATCCACCGTGCGCTTCTGAAACTTGACCGCGTCGCAGCCAGACTCAACGGCTGCCTTGATCAATTTCTTAGCCAGATCCAGGTCTCCGTTGTGGTTAATACCGATCTCAGCCACCACAAAAGCAGGCTGGTCCGGTCCTACCAGGCGGTCTCCAATTTTTACAGGTTGCATAGTGTGAAGCTCCTCTATAAGGATTTTTCAATTGTAATCGAAAAAAACTACTCCGCATTGATCAGCCAGTACAGCCGGTTGTACAGTCCCTGCGCCGCGCGGCGGATGATCGGGATGCGTGCCAGGCGCTGCGCAAGACCGGCTTTTTTGGGCAGGTTGAGCGCGGCAGCAGCCCCAATCCCCATGGCCCGGGCTTTGGCGGCGATGGCTTCATCGACCACATTGCCCATGAGCTGGGTGACCCGCTGGCGGGTCGAGAGGCGCAGGTAGCCCATCTGGTTGACGCACAGGTCGATCTCGCGCACTTTGCCCATCAAGCGGCCGCTCCACTGGTCGGGAAGAGCTTTGAGTATGACCTGCCGGGGGCAGACGAATTGGGCATGGTGGGCGGAGGCCAGGCAAGCAACTCCCTGGTAACGCAGCTCCAGGTCCTGCAGGTGGGCGGTCTCCTGGGCATGCGTGGCCCACTCCCGCCCGGAATTGGCCACGTAATCCCGCTCCCATTCCTCGGGGATCAGCCGCCCGCGGGTCGCTTCGACATCTGGCCGTCCGGCGAATCCCTCGACTGCTTCCAGGCCTTCCCGCATCTGGCTGCGCAAATACAGCCCGCTGACCATGCCCACATCCGGATAGGTGTCGATGATTTGAAGGTGAGCTTCCAACCAGCCCGGCTCGAAGAGGATATCGTCATCCGAATAGGCGATGATCTCGCCCGGAGCGGCCTGGAACATGATCTGCAGCGCGCCGATCTTCCCGATATTCTCACTGGACAGCAGCAGGTAGCGGATCTTCCCCATGTCGTTCAACCCGCGCAGATAATCGACCACTTCTACGCAGCTCCCGTTATCAAAGACCATCAGATCATAGGGGATGGTCGTATTGGCCAACAGGCTGTCCAGGCTGAGCCGCAGAATATCAAAACGGTGGCTGAAATACCCATCAAAGTTTGGCATATAGGTCAGCACAGCGAGCGTAACCCGCGCGGGGCGGTATTCGCTGACCTGGTGGCGAGAGGGGTTCATCCCAATACGTGGCATTCGTGGGCTCCTATTTCCCGGATAACTTATACTGCAGCCAGCCGCGCACTTCTCCATAGAAGCGGGCTGGATGGAACAGGGCAAAAAAGACATGCGCCAGAGGGACACTGCCCAGGTGGACCAGCGGGGCAATTTCAACTTCGCGCAGAACTTTCTTCAACCCGGGATGGGGACGGCTCAGCTTCCCGCCTGCCAGGCGGTAGCTGGCGTCCTGGAGTGAGAAGATCGTGCGCCGCCCGCCGCCCAGCCGGATGTTCTGATCCGATTCGGGCAGGCGGTAGTGCGGCTGCCCGCCCGGGAGATGTCGATAATCGTGGTTCTGGTGCACCACCTGGACCGAGGCAGTGGCATCCACCACCGCCCAATGTTTGCGCCTCCCCGCGTAAATCATCCAGTTATCCCAACCGGCCCGGCCGATCGCCAGGGGGGGCAGATCGGTAAAACAATCGCGTGGGAACAGGAAATAGTCGCTGCCCGCGGGCGGGTGAAGACAGCCGTGCTGCGCGATATGCCCGCGCAGGCGCGCATCCCATCCCGGCGAGAAATCCAGCTCTTCGGTGATCTCGAGATCCCAGCGCTGGCCGACCATCAAAAAGCGATCCGCCTGACGGTGCAGATCACGCGCGGCCTGGATAAAATCGGGGAGCAGCAAGATATCGGCGTTGATACAGCACAATAACGGCGACTGGCTGTGCCGGCGAGCCAGGTCGAACATCGAATTAACCAGGGGTGTGCCTTTCTCGTTGCGCTGCACATCCGGTAAATGCAAGACACCCAGATCTGCTGCCTCCTCCGCCAGGCCGGGCTCTTCACCCATCAGGATGACCTGGACATCACCACCCAGCCGGGTCCAGTTGCGGATGGCATTGCACTGGATGGTGCGGATAAGTGGATCGGTGAACGGCTTGGGCGCCGTAAACAAGGTGACGAAAGACATGGCTCAGCTCTTGAGATCCGGCGTGGGCAGCCAGGCCAGTGAAGGAAACAAGCGCTCTACCAGACGGCGGTAGCCCATCCCCAGGCTGCGCTTCCTATACACGCCTTTTTCCGGCCGGACGGGTGGAAGGTCGCCTGTCGCGGGCAGCGGCCGGGCCAGCAGGAGGGTATACAGGCGCAGCAGCCTGGAGCGCGGCCGGCCGTGGTTTCCCACAGCTACCACCTGGAAGCCGGCCTGTTTCACCGTCTCGACCAGGGTGTGTGGGCTAAAGCTGACCAGATGGGCCACCTCGAATGAATCGTGCGCGTACAGGTTGGGTACCTCCAGCAGCAGATAGCCTTGCGGGTGGAGCCGGTCCTGGCGAAGTGCGGCCAGGCTCCCCACAGGGTCGGGCAGGTGTTCCAGGACATGGATGAGGCTGAGCAGGTCAAAAGGCTCCGTCTCGCAGCCGACCATCTCATCCAGGCTGGCATACATTTTGATATCCTGGCTCTGAGCATACGCCCGGTAGGCTTTGCCCGGCTCCACACCCACCGGCTGCGCGCCAAGCTGGCGGCGGGTTGTGTCAAGGAAGACCCCGGCCGAAGCGCCCACATCCAGATGGCGGTTGACCTGCGGAACTCCATGACGCGCGAGAAAGGCCGTCAGGTTAGCGGCGCGTTCCCGCTGAACGGTCAGGTCCTTGGGGGTGGGTTCTTCGGTTCCCTGGTAAATCTGGCGATACTCAGACGTGTAGAACTCTTCGCGGCGTGCGGGAGATTCGGCTCCCTGGAAGACCAGGCCGCAGCGGTCGCAAATCAGGTTGAACAGCGGGTAACCGCGCCAGACCTGGCGGTCGAACTCTGAAAAGCGTGCGCCGCCGCACAGCGGGCAGTGGAATTCAGGCATATCGGATCTCTTTGTCATCAAATAAGCTCACCTGGGTTTGTAACGCGGGTCGACATCGTTCACAATCTTATGCGCCACCCCGGTATTGATTTGGGTCAGCTCGGGCTGCTTCTGGATCAGATCCAGCACATCCTCCCAGGAAAAATCATCCCTGCCCCCAAAATAGCTGTATATTTTGCGGACCAACTCGAGGTCTTGAGGTGTATCCACCGTCCAGCGCAGGTCGCCGTGATCGGGTGTGGTATCCACGATCCGCACGGAAAAACGACCCGGTTCAGAGTAGAGATATGGCATCACGTGCTCTCGTTCGTAGGGTTGGACGGCCGCTTGCCAGGCGCGTTCCAGAGCCTGGAAGGTGCACACTTCCACATCCAGACCGATCGGATAGGTGCGTTTCCAGGGCGGGGGCAGGCGGTTGGCGGCGAAATCCGCTCCACTCTCCCGGAATTCAGCCACCACCCGGTCGATCACCTGTGGATCGATCAGCGGGCAGTCCGCGGTCAAACGCACCACCGCCTGCGCGCCAAACTCATGGGCGGCCTGGTAGAAACGGTCCAATACATCATAGAGGCTGCCGCGGTAACAGGCATAACCCTTGCTTTCGCACAGCTCCTGCAGCGGGTCATCGGACGAGTCGGTTGTCGTGGCTACGACTACCTGGTCGAGGGTCCGCGCACGGCGAGTGCGTTCGATGACCCGCACCAGCATGGGCTGGCCGGCAATCTCCTGGAGCACTTTTCCCGGCAGCCGGCTGGAGCTCATCCGGGCTTGAACGATGGCAATTGTTTTCGAATCAGTCATGATAAATACCTAACGCTAAATCGTAAGCGCGCATGAGTTCGCGCGAGTTCTTGTTCCAGTCGGCGCGCTGCTCGGCTAATAAGCGGCTGCCGGCCCCGATGGCTTTCAACTGGTCACTGCCCAGCTCGGCCGCCCTGAGCATCCCTTCCGCGAGAGCCTGAACATCCCCATCGGGGAAAAGCCAGCCCGGTTGGTTCTGGCCGTCCGTGAGGATCCATTCACGGTTGCCCGGGATATCGGAAACCAGCACCGGGCGGCCACAGGCCAGGGCTTCCATCAGCGATACCGACGAGCCATCACTGTGTGAAGCGCTCAGGTAGAGATCGGCGGCGCGGTAATAGCGCGAGAGGTCCACCTGGCTGACCTGCCCGCCAAAGTGGACAAAATCCATCACGCCGGCTTGAGCCAGGATCTGGCGCAGCAAACCTGCCTGGGATCCATTCCCCAACAAAACCAGGCGCAGGTTGGAGCAGCGCCGGACGGCCAGGACAAATGCGCGCACGACTTCATCCACCCCATAGAGCGGTTCCCAGGCCCGGTTGCAAAGCATCACAAAACAGTCCTGCCAACCCCAGCGCTCGCGCAGACCGCTCTCCTCGCCGGGAGCAAAGCGCGCCAGGTCTACACCCCATGGGAAGAGCACCACGCGCTCGGATGGAAAACCAAAGCTCAGTGCCTTCTCTCGGACTGCCTGGCAGTCGCCGATTAATACCTGGGTATGGTCCAGGGTAAAACGGGTGGCCCAGCGCCAGCGCGGACCACGGTCGGCGTCTTTCAACAGGTCCGAACCCCACGACATGCTGACCAGCGGCCTGAAGCCGCTCAGAGCTGCCAGCAGACCGGTCGTCTGGAGCGGGCCAGCATGGATCAGGTCAGGCCGGACCTGGCGGATTACCCGCTTCAGGTCCCACCACAAAGCCAGCCCATCCACCAGGCGAGCCTCGCGCTGGCCGCCGCGCCAGGGAACCTGGGTAACGGCCTGTGGGAGGGGGCGGTCTTCCCGCTGCACGCCCCTGCGTTCCAGGCGTACAGAAAAAACCTCATTCCCGCTACCGGCAATGGTGGAAAGGAAGCGGTGGTCGTGCGGAGTATAGTCGCGGGTAAAGTACAGGATGCGCACTTAGATCCCCAGCTGCGCCCAGCGCAGTTCCTGGCCCTCGGCCAGGTCTACCAGTGCCCGGAGGCCGATCACCTGATCGATCTCATAGGGGAGGATCGCTCCTGGGGCGGCCGGGCGGAGCACGTCGATCATTTCGCGGGTAAATACTTCACCCGCGCGCACCGGGCAGGCAGCCCGCAGGCAGCGGCGCTGGACGACGACCGTCTGCAGCTCATTACCGCCCACGCGCTTATCCGCCGAACCGAGCGCGCGTTCCAGCTCGCGGGTGCGTTCCACCATCTCCTCCCAGCCAGCAGGGGTCATCGAGAAGGGATGGTCGGGGCCAACCCGGTTGTTGTCGTCGGTGAAGTGCTTTTCGATCACCCGCGCTCCCAGGGCGACGGCGCCCAGCACTGTGGTATGCCCGGAAGTATGGTCGGAGAGACCCAGGATCAGGCCGGGGAACATCACGCGATAGGTATCCAGCACGCGCAGGTGGATATGATCGAAGTTTTCCAGGCTGGCGGTGTAATTGGTGTTGCACTGCAAAAGGACGAGCTGGGGGTTGATTGCCAGCAGGATATGGACAGCGCGTTGGACATCGCCAATATCGGAGGCGCCGGTGGAGAGGATCACCGGTTTATTCTTGCGGGCGATGTGCTCGAGGATCTCCGGCCAGGTGATATCCCCCGACCCAATTTTGTGAGCCGGCACGTAGGGGTCGAGCATGTCCACGGCTTCGAAATCGTAGGGGGAAGAAAAATAATCGATCCCCACCCGGTCGCATTCCTCTTTCAGGATTGGGGTCCATTCGAAGGGGATCGAGGCATCGGCATACACCTGAAAGACCGTTTTCTTCCAGGTGGCCTGATGGGATAACTGCCCGCCCAGCGACTTGAAACCATAATCCGAGACAATCTCAGGGGCGCGGAAATTCTGGAACTTGGCCGCATCCGCGCCGGCATCTTTTGCCATGCGGATCAGCAGTTTAGCTCGTTCCAGGCTGCCATCGTGGTTGGCCGAGATATCGGCAATAAAGTAGGTTGGATGGTTCTCCCCAATGGTTTTATTTCCAATGATTAGCTCCATATTCCCTCCAGGGAAGAAAGGAAAACGTCAAGTAGTGAGTAGTGAATAGTGAATAGTGAATAGGCAATTAGGCAATTAGGCGACCAATAATCATTCTTTCTTTATCCTTTACCCTTCATCCTTTATCCTTTATCCTTCATCCTTTTCCCCTAGCTGCTTGATCTTCTGCGGATATCCTTCCACGTGCTGCCGGTAGAGCCTTTCCAGGCCGTGATCCTGGGTGGGGAGGGGATGGCCGAGCGCGCTGGCCAGTTTATCGGTGCACAGGTTGAGCTTGCGGGAACGCGGGGCGCGCAGACCGCCCTGGTCCACCGTCGTGCTGCGGATCAGGCTTTCATCTACCCCAAAACGCCGGGCGATCCTGCGGCCAAAATCATCTTTGCTCAAACACTGCGAGCTGACCACGTGATAGACGCCGCTCAACCTGGCCTGCAGCATTTCGATCAGGATATCCGCCAGGTCGTTCACCTGCAGCGGGCAAAAGATGACATCGGTAAACCCAAGAACCGGCCGGCCTTCCAAAAGGTTGTAATAGAAGAACTCCGCCAGGCTGCGCTGGCCTGCCAGGCTCCAGCCGTAGAAGTTGACCCGCGCGATCAGGGCGTCCGGGTTTGCCCCGGCGACGGCCTGCTCCCCTTCCAGCTTGGTGCGCGCGTACACGCTCAAGGGATTGGGGGCATCCGTTTCGGTATATCCACCCAGCTTGCCGTCGAACACCGCGTCCGTTGAAATGTGCACCAGGCGGATCCCTCGCTGGGCGCACTCGGCTGCCAGCTCGCCCGGCAGCCCGGCATTGACCCGCCGGGCTAACTGCGGGTCAGCCTCGCAAGCCTCCAGGTTGGCAAGCGCCGCGCAGTGGATCAGCGCTTCGGGCTGTACCCGGTCGAGGAGCTGAGCTGCCCGTCCGGGCTGGCTGAGATCCGCGGTCTCTACCTGAAATCGAGCCCGGTGGAGGGGATGCGTATTGACCGCGCCGACGCAGGTATATTCCGGACAGGCGGTCGGGTCTGAGACCTGCAAACACAGGCTCAGGCCGAGCAAACCGCTGGCGCCGGTGACGAGCAGGCGCATCAGGCATCCCCATCCTGGTTGAATGCTGTTTCGATCGGCCCGGTGATGCGGCGGATCTGTTCCAGATCCAGCCAATCCGGGTTGGTATCGCTGGCATAGCGGAATCCGTCCGCCAGGGACCGCCCGGTGCTTTGCCAATCCCCGCCCAACGGCTGCGACCAGAGCGACATGGAGGGCATGACCACGAACATATCGTCCAGCTCAATGGTGGTGCGCGCTTCATCTTCGGAGATCAGCACTTCGTGCAGCTTCTCCCCGGGACGGATGCCGATAAACTCGATATCGACGCCGGGCGCGACCGCGCGGGCCAGGTCGACCACGCGCATGCTGGGGATCTTGGGGACAAATACTTCACCCCCCTGCATCTGCTCGGTACAGCGGATGACGAAGCGCACACCTTGTTCGAGCGAGATCCAGAAGCGGGTCATGCGCTCGTCGGTCACGGTTACTTTGCCGTTCTGGCGCTGTTTGAGAAAAACGGGCACCACGCTACCGCGGCTGCCGACCACGTTGCCGTAGCGCACGCAGCTAAACCGGGTGGCCATACTGCCGGCGTAATAATTGCTCTGCACGAACAGCTTCTCGGCGGCCAGCTTGGTGGCGCCGTACAGGTTGACCGGGTTGACTGCCTTATCCGTGCTCAAAGCGATCACTTTTTTAACACCGCTGTCCAAGGCGGCTTCGATAACATTGCTGCTGCCCAGGATATTGGTCTTGATGGCTTCCATAGGGTTGTATTCACAGGCTGGGACCTGTTTGAGCGCTGCCGCGTGGACGACGATGTCCACACCGTTGAATGCCCGCCGCAGGCGGTCCTGGTCGCGGATATCGCCGATAAAATAACGCAGGCTGGGGTGGTCAAAACCGGCACCGCGCATTTCGTGCTGTTTCAGCTCATCCCGGCTGTAGACGATGATCTTGCAGGGGTGGACCTCCCGCAGCATCACCTCGATAAATTTCTTCCCAAACGAACCGGTCCCCCCGGTAACCAGGACTACTTTGTCGCTCCAATCCATGCTGTGATCTCCTAGGAAAGTCAATTCGTGAGAAGGTGAGTAGTGATTAGTGATGTGAGGCCTTCATCCTTATCTAACCAACAGCAGCCTGGCCAGGGTCAGGATGGGGAAATAGGCTACCAGACCAAGGCCGAAAACCAGGAGCGCAAGTCCGGCTCTCTGCCAGAGCGGTCGTTCCATGCGCATCAGCTTGGCGTTCAAGGATATCCCCACTGCAGCCAGCAGGGCTCCCAGGATCGGATCCAGCAGGATCAGAAGCACCGGCATTAAGATCCAGACCCATTCGAACCAGCGAAAGGCTGGGGCGATGCGGATCAGGCGGCCTTCCACGACCACCTGTGGGACCGGATCCAGCATATGACGGCGGATCACAGCGGTTACCGCGGTACCATCCGCGCGGGTCAGGGTAAAGGATCCCCGCACCGGGCCGTCCGGAGATGGCCGGTCATCCTGAAGCAGGCGAGGAGCAGAAAACACCCCATCCATCTCCATGGCCAGCGTATGGCCCTCAAAACCTTCGACCACGATCGGGTAGCGCATCGGCAGCTTTTCTTCGTTAAGGTTTGCGGATGACAATCAGCGGGTACTGGCCGTTGACGCCCATAAAGCGGGGGAAACGGTCCTCCAGCGCATACAGGCAGCGCAGCCACAAACGACCGGCCAGGGATGCATGCACGACTGCCCGCAGGAAACGCACGCTGACGCTGCGCCAGCAGCGGATCTCGAGATCCATCCTGCCGGAAAAAGCCTGCTCCAGCCACGCGGCGTTGATCTTGTGGACAAAGGTCCCGGCAGGGCGCTCGGGAGCGGCCCCTTGCGGGCCGGCAGGCTGCGGGTCAACCTGCTGAGACCCGGCTCGGGGACGGAAGCGCCGTTGGAGAGATTCCATTGCGCGCACCAACCCATCCAGGCGGTGCATCAGCCGCGAGCTGGTCCAGCCATTGACCACCACAGCGGAGCTGCCCGGGGCCATCACTCGATAGACCTCCCCATAAGCCTTGACCTGTTCTTCAGCCGGGATATGGTGGAGGGTATGCAGCGATACGGCGCCGTCGAAAGCGCCCGGTTTGAACGGAAGATTGGCGACATCGGCGACGACAAACAGACCGTGGCTGCCGATGCGCTTGCGCGCCTCCTGGAGCGCCACGATCGAGATATCCGCGCATACCCGGTATTGGTAGCCCTGAGAATAGGTCAGGTATTCCGGGTATTGGATCGGTCCGGAACCCGCATCCAGCAAGAAACGACCTCGAGCAGGCAAGAAACGTTTGACTCGCAAATGGCAGCGGCGAATGTACTCCTGGGAAACCGGGCGCAAGTCTTCGTAACTGGCATTCTGATACAGGCCTTGCTGGCCGGTTACCTGCCAACCCACCTGATCGTAAAACTCACGCACCTGCTGCTTTACCAGTGGATCAGGCATGCGTGTTCTCAATTTCCGCGGGTGGAATGGCCGTCCAATCTATCGGTTCGCCAACCATGAAATCAAACGTCTGGCGGTACAGCGCCATCCCCTCCGGATTCAGAACGCGGGTCAGGGTATTGGTTTCGATATCTTCCCACAGGCGGACCAGATGCCAGGGAAAAGGCCGGGGGTATTCGAAGAAAAAGCGATAGGCGTACTGCCAGGCCAGCTCCACCTGCGCACGGCTCATCCGGTGCGCTTCCGGGTTGGGGATAATCTGGCCAAGCTGCTTGAAATAGGCCACCCAGGATTCGGGGTCGATAGTAAAACCGCGGCCGCGATAATGGGTCTGTCCGGCGACGATCACCGGGATCCCGCCCATTGCCATCTCCAACCCAACTGTGGTGGTATAGACCAGGCCCAGGTCAGCCACTTCGACCAGGTCGTATGTATTGACATCCTCGCGCGGCCCGATCAGGCGGATATTCGGAGGGAGCTCTGGCAGCGCCTGGTGGACCACATCGACCATCGAAGGTCCGTGGGTGAGCACCTCACCCGGGTGGACGCGCACAACAAGCTGCGCTTCTGGGCAGCCGGTAAAATACTGTACCGATCGGGCAATCCAATCTGCCATGGTCTGGCTAAAGACCCGGCGTCCCAGGGTCAGGCTGTCTCCCAGGACATTGGTGGCCAGCAAGACGATCGGTCGCTGATCGAGACCCAGGGCAGCGCGCACCTGTTCCCCGCCTTTCGCGGGCGAGCCCTGCCAGAGACGCGAGAAATTTTCCCACAGCGCGCCGCGCTGGCGGGCAGCGAACAAGGAGCGCAAACGGTCAAACTGCGCTTCACTCAAGGGTTGGTCGCGGCGCGCCTTCCAGAGGTTTTCAGTATCCTGGCGCATGACCTCGCTGTTCTGGGCCAGCCAGATCCGCTCGCGCTGGTCGCCAAATTCATAGGTGACGGTTGGGAGCTTTAGATGGCGCGCGACATTATAAACCACGCCCATTTCCTGGATCGTCCCATTGGGGACGATCACCACGTCCGGGCGGTGGGCCTGCATCCAGGTCAGGGCTGTATTGGCAACTTCTGTGTTCCGCTCGGAACGCAGCCGGTAGATCTCACTGCGCTGGTCGACATCCTCTACCTGCAAGGTGTATTGGGTGTCATAACTGGTCACCCGGTCTATATCGTTTTTGAGCTCGATTGGCAGGGTACGCCCATTGGGGCGGGTCTCAACAAAAGAGACGATCCGCAGCAGGGGCTCGGCCTGTTTGAGGACGCGCAGCGCGTACGCATTCTGGCGGCGCAGGTCAAAGCGGCTGAGCGGTTTATGCCATTCTCCATACGGGAGAAATGCCAGTGCAACCCGGTGTCCCTGGCCGGCCAATGCCAGGCCAAGGATCGCGGCGTGCTCGATCCAGTAGTGCAGCGTGGCAAAGATCAGGATGCGTTTCCCTGTTGGCGCCTGGCGCGCGAAAGGTGCGGCCTGTGCCACCAACGCGGGGAGCGCCGACTCGAGCCTGCGCAGCGAAAAACGACTGATCGGCCGGCCGCGCTGGCGGAAAAGCCAGTACAGCTCGGCGGTCATAGGGATCTCACCCAGAAATTCTTTGAGTGCCTGTCTTCCGGGAAAGTTCATGGTCTAATTGCCTCTATTTCCCAATCTAAACGTGGGCGGACCGGGCCCAGCCGCGGCTCAGGCCAGTGCATTCCTGGCGCCTCGGCCGCATCAACGGTAAATGCCAGCGTCTGCTCATCCTGGAAATACCGCCGGATGCGGTAAGAGCTGGCGTTAATCCCGATAACGAACCGCCCCTCATTCAATAAATCCGCCGGTATTACACACCGGCTGATATAGTGACCCGCAGTTCGAACGCTAACGCGTTCGAACTGCTGCGGATCATCCGTGTCAAAAGATGTAAAAACATATTCCCCGCGCATGCTGGTCAGGTAAATCCCCACCCGCAGGCCGGTAATCGGCTGCAAAAGCTGGTACTCGATCTCTATGGTCGCCGGTTCGCGGCTGCGGATGGTTTCCGCCAGATCGCCATGGGTATTCAACACCCGCACAGCTCGCGGGCAGAACGGCGCCGCATCGGCCGGGATTTCATCCTCCATCCAGGTGCGTTCGCCCTGGCGAGAGAACCCACTGGAGAGATAATAATCGACTGCTTCCGGGGTGGGCGCGCGCAGCGCCAGACGGCCTTTTTCGATCACCAGCGTCTCCGTGGTCAGGCGCAGGATGGCCGACATGTTATGGCTGACGAATAACACCGTGCGCCCTTGCTGGGCGACGTCACTCATTTTTCCCAGGCACTTGCGCTGGAACTCGGCATCGCCGACAGCCAGGACTTCGTCCACCACAAGGATCTCCGGCTCCAGATGCGCGGCTACTGCAAAAGCCAGGCGCAGGTACATCCCGCTGGAATACCGCTTGACCGGGGTATCCAAAAATTTATCGACCTCGGCAAAGGCGACGATCTCGTCGAACCGGCGCTCGGTCTCGCTGCGTTTCATCCCCAGGATGGCGCCGTTTAGATAAATATTCTCACGCCCGGTGAGCTCCGGGTGAAACCCGGTGCCGACTTCCAATAACGAGCCTACTCGCCCGCGGATCTCGGCCTGTCCCTCGGTGGGCTCGGTTACCCGGGATAGGATTTTGAGCAGGGTGCTCTTACCGGCGCCGTTGCGCCCGATTACACCCAGCACCTCACCCTGGCGAACGTCAAACGAGACGCCCCGCAGCGCCCAAATCTTCTGCCCGTTCGAGCGGCCGTTCTCGGCGGATGGATCCCGAGAAAGCGGCGCAGCCAGGGCGCTGGTGATGACATCACGCAGCGTTCGATAATAGCTGTCCTGCTGTCCCAGCCGGTACTGTTTTCCAAGATCGGTCACTCGAATAGCAAAGTCGGTCATAATATTCCGTTAATTCGTCGATCCGTCAATTCGTAAAGTCGTCAATCCGTCAATCCACCTTTGGGGTACCGAATTGACCAATCACGGCTTACGAATCACGGATTACGGCTTACGAATCACTCTCCCTTACACATTATCCGCAAACATACGTTCCATGCGGCGGAAGTAAAAGAGCCCGCTCACCAGGACAATCAAAACCACCAGGGTAGAGATGACCAGCGAGCGGTAGGGCAGATCTCCACCCAGGATCGCGTAGCGAAAACCGTCGATGACCCCTGCAATCGGGTTGATCGGGTAGACCCAGCTCAAAAACCCCAACCGTTTTACGATGTACTCGCTGGAATACACCACCGGCGAAGCATACATCCAGATCATCGAAAGAAAGGGGACCATATGCTGAACGTCGCGGTACTGTACGTTCAACGAAGACAGCCATAATCCGACCGAGAACGCCGCAAGAAGGGCGAGCAGCGTCATTGGCAGCAGCCAGAGCAGCCGCCAGGTGGGCAGATAGTTATAGTAAAACATCATCCCCAGGAGGATGATCAGGGACACCCCGAAATCTACCAGCCCAGAAACCACGGATGAGAGCGGGATGGCCAAACGTGGAAAATAGACCTTGGTCAGCAGGTTGGCGCTGGCCACCAGGCTCAGACTGGATTTGGTCAGCCCGGTCGAAAACAACGTCCAGGGCAGGATGGCGGCCAGGCTGGAAAGGGCATAAGGGGTGCCGTCTTCGGCTAAACCGGCCAGATTACCAAAGATCACCGTAAAGACCAGCACGGTGAGCACGGGCTGGATCACCGCCCAGGTCACGCCAAGGAAGGCCTGCTTGTAGCGCACCTTGACATCCCGCCAGGTAAGGAAATAGATCAGCTCGCGGTACAGCCACAGGTCGCGCAGGTTGAGCGCCGACCAGCCGCGCTGAGGCTTGATCACTATTGTCTCTACTTGGGTCCTGGGGGAAGCCAGGTTACCTTCCACAGCCATTTTCAATCCTCACCACGAAGAAACCAAGGCCACAAAGATTTTAATGATTTCACCTTCGTGCTCTTTGTTTCTTCGTGTTTCAAGCAGTTTGTTTATTTTTATGATCCCGGTACCAATCGATCGTACGGCGCAGGCCTTCTTCGAACGGCATCTGGGCTCGGAAACCAAAGTACTCGTCGGCACGCGAGACATCCAATCCACGCCGCGGCTGGCCGTTTGGCTTGCTGGCATCCCAGACCAGCTTACCGCTGAACCCGGTCAGGCGCGCGATCATTTCCGCCAGGTCCCTGATGGAAATCTCGTACCCGGAACCCAGGTTGACCGGATCGGAGCCGTTATAGCGCTCGGCTCCCAGAAGAATGCCTTCCGCTGCATCTTCCACATAGAGGAACTCGCGGGTTGGAGAGCCATCTCCCCACCCGACCACTTCGCGCTCGCCGCGCTCTTCAGCCTCCAGATATTTGCGGATGAGAGCCGGGATGACGTGGGAGGAGCGCAAGTCAAAATTATCGCGCGGACCGTACAGGTTGACAGGGATCAAGAAAATGGAGTTATACCCGTACTGCTGGCGATAAGCCTGCGACTGCACCAGCAGCATCTTTTTGGCCAGGCCGTAAGGCGCGTTGGTCTCTTCAGGGTAACCATTCCACAAGTCATCCTCTTTGAAAGGGACCGGGGTATATTTTGGATAGGCGCACACTGTCCCGATCGCAACGACCTTTTCCACCCCGCGCTGCCAGGCCTGGTGGATAAGCTGGACTCCCATCATCAAGTTGTCATAGAAGAATTCGGCCGGGTGTTCCCGGTTGGCGCCGATCCCGCCGACGTGTGCAGCCAGGTGGATGATGATGTCCGGTCGCGCATCGTCCAGCATCCGGCATACAGCATCCGGTTCGACCAGGTTGTACTGCTCAAAATGAGGGACAAAGATCTCTTTGGCTCCCCGCTGGCGCAGCTTCTCAAGCACGAACGAGCCCAAGAAACCTGCCCCACCCGTCACGCAAACCCGGCGGTTCTCCCAAAAATCACGCTGTTCCATTCCCACCTCTTTCTGGCCCAGAGTTAAAACACAGAAGGACCTTCCACCCGCGTACTTCCAACACCGGGGAAAACTCGTCATTAACGATGGTAATCCCTTGTTCCAGACAGGTCAGGCGGCAGACGTCTGTTACATCTCCATCCCCCACCAGGTTGATCTGATTAAACCCCGCCTGGCGTACCTCTTCTAGCAGAACCACCATTCGTTCGCGGGTGGCCCGGTAGAGATGGAAGGAGGTCTTGATGTAATCCAGGGTCAAGCGCGCGCGCAGCGCAATCCCTTCCGGAGTAATAATATACAATAATTTCTTGCGTTCCGCCCGCCTGACTTTGACATACCCCTTGTCAATCAGACGCTTGATGTGCCAGTTTACCGTACCGACCGCTACACCCAACTGAGCTGCCAGATTGGCCTGGGTAGCCTCGGGATTGTGTTCGATTTCTTCCAACAAGATCAGATCGCGGGTGCTCTGAGTGGGTTCATCCATGGATGTCTCCAAAATTCAACTGTTGAATTATAACTCACTCCTCTAACAGGTCAAGGGTAATTCCGGCATTCGCGGATATCATACAGGAGGCGCAGATCGCCCTGGGTTTCACCGTTCTCGGCCAGAAGGCGAACGCAGGGCTGCAAAAACATCTTTTTTTGATCACTCGACATGTGGTGATACATCACTTTGTCTACATAGAAATAGTCGTAGCCCATCCTGGCTGCGGCAGCCGGGTTCGGGTCGCCGGCCAGCTCCTGCCAATCCTCTAAAGGCTCATAAATCGATGCGTGCGCCCGGGTAGGATTCCCAAAAAGGGTCACAGCGCGATATGGAATCCGGTCCAGGACCATGGAGCCGCGGTCCAGCTTACCCCAGAAATCTGCGCTGAAACGCGTATCGCTTCCCACGATGAAGTAAGAAATTTGAGGGAAAGGGATATTGGCGACCTGTACGCCAAAGATAACGGCCCCTCCAAGCAGCACACACCCATATCCCAGCCGCAAGAGCCAGCGGCCCAAGGAAGTTGCTCTCCGCCGATACAAGGTCCATACATCAGGCAGAGCCAAAACCATCCATAACCACAGGGCGGTCCCGGGAAGCCGCGTAATAGACCGGTCCACCCCATACTGCAAGAAAAGCGGAAAAATGAAATTGACCAGCGCGGCAATCCCAAGCCCGGCAAACAGCCAATTCCCGCGCTGGAAGGAGCGCCATGCCGCCCGGGCGGCCAGGGGCGCGAGAAAGAGCACCGGGCCCAGCTCCAGGACTAAAGCGAACACCTGAGCCGGGTCGAGCAGAGACAGCAGTCCAAGATGCGCCGAATATATGGCCGGGGGCCAGCGCAGGTCAAATCCATAGAAATTATTGGATTGGCCAACCGCGCCGCCCAATAACCCACCCGCCAGGTTTCGGGCGGCCTCGGTGATAAATCCGCCTTGCAGCACAGCGATCAGCGCGCTGCCCAACAAGACCCCAACCCAGGGGATCCAGATCTGTTTTGCAAAAGTCTCCCCCTTCCGGCGGCACAACATGGCCGCTATGAGCAGGACAAGCCACAGCGCACTCCACAAAAAAGCGTACAGGTGTTCCGCACTCAATGCCAGGTTGGCAAAAACCAGGGTCAGGACAAAGGCTTCACCCGCCGACAAGTTGGGCCGCTCCACCCACAGGAGCAGCAGCAGGATGGTAAGAAATGGGAGCGCCCCGGTGCTTCCCAGGATAGAAATTATCGGGACGAAGACCCCGTTGTGGAATGCAAATGGGAAAGGGAACTTCCCTCCTCCCTCGATCACCCAGGACCGGAACAGGGCGGCGTATAAATTTGAGCCAGTGTTGACCCCGGTATTGATCAGTGTCAGGTGGCCGGAGAGCGAACGCAGCAGGGCATCGGGCAGAAGTAATAGCAGCCAGCGCGCTCCCCCCGCGAGGATAACCACCGCGGCGCCCAGCCAACCTGCCAGGCGGCTGCCGGTCTGGCGTAAGACCCACAACCAGCCAAGCTGGAAGGTGAGCGCAATGGCAAACCCCTTGGCCAGGTCCCAGGCGCTCCAGGGGAAGAAACCCGCCAGGCGGACGAGCGTGGCCGCCCAGACCTGCAGGGCATAGTGATAGGCAAAATACTGGGAAGGGTTGAGGTAAAAATGGGGTGGAAAATCACCCGCGGCCAGAACGGATACCAGCGGCAGATGGAGATAATCGTCAAACAGCGACAGCCCCCGGCCGATCAGCGTAAAGAGCACCGTCAGCAGCCCCACGACGACCAGATGCCGCCAGGAACGCAGGTCAGTGCGGTCCAACCAGGGCCGGCGAGGTGACCGCCAGGCTGCCAGGCACCCACCCAACACTACCAACAACGCACCACCCCAGCTCGCGAGAGGCAGCGCAATGCGGGCTGCCAGCAGGTTGGTCAGGGTAATAAACAAAATAAATCCCCCCGCCAACCCTGCGGTCAGGCGCTCGCGGGGGTGTAAAGAAAAAGTATGGGTGGCGAGCAGCCAACCGCCCCCCATCCAAAGCAGTGTCAGGATAAGATAAAGGATCAGCTGGAGCGCATCAAAGGATCGGATCCAGTACATAAGCCAGAGTCAGATCAGGATCAGGGGTTGGGTACGAAAACAGATAGTCCCGCGAGATCCAGGTCTGCTTTCTTCGTATAATTTTCTAAAACCGGAACGGTGACCCGTTCGACCCAGGCGTTGTTCTCTTCGCCAAACGAATAATTTTGATCCTTGATCACCACGTTCATGCCATCTGTAACGATCAGGGAGAAGCGGTGCCGGCGTAGATCTTCGCGAAAGGTCTGCAGATAGAGCTGGTTATTGGCCATGGCCATTTCCATCAGGAAGACTTTTTCATAATCCGGTACCATGCGCACTCCGCGAACCAGGTTGAACGTGATCAGGTGGCGCTCCGCAACAAAAAGCACCTCACGGGGGTCCGTGGAGACCTGATCCAGGTAGCCTTGCAGCTCGGCCAGCTCGGCCTGGGCTGCCTGTGGAGCGGGCCCCTCTACAAAGGGAGCCAGGCGCAAGACCGGTAAAACCGGGATTGCCAGGGCCAGGGTCAGTAAAACCCAATTGAGCTTGAAAGGGGCTACCCGGCCGGGATTGTCAGGGACATAGCGGTCAAAAACCAGATAAGCACCCACTACGGCCAGCAGGGTCAGGTAAGCATCCATATTATGCAGGTCACCGCCGCCGCCGATCTTTACACTGACAATCAAACCTACCCCAAACAGCACGACCAGAATGGCAGTGATCCCCAGCCAGCGTAACGGGCGCCAGGCAGCCGCCGAGCGATAGAGGCGGTATGCCAGCACCAGCAGGATGGGCAGCGAAACGATTTCAACCGCGCGCAGGA